>Ga0315282_10002363_pt1 | contig 34910 bp, 37 predicted proteins | sample YL17G07_20_MG_FD_203693 | JGI IMG/M metagenome (GOLD analysis project Ga0315282, IMG submission 203693) | Sediment microbial communities from Yellowstone Lake, YNP, Wyoming, USA - YL17G07_20 | ecosystem: Environmental > Aquatic > Freshwater > Lake > Sediment | place: USA: Wyoming | collected...
GACGAAGCTCCTCAACTACCGCCCAGAGACCAGGAGAGTCAATTCCATCATCATTGGTAACTAATATCTTCATAAATGAATAATTGTGCTTCGATTATCGCCCTATGTCAAGCTTGATAGTTATTGGAACTCATGTTAAAAATATGCTTTATTGGTTGACGAAGGACAAATTTGCTATGTGCTCAATTAGCAGTGAAAAAACGCTAATTCAATGTGACTTCGATGGCACCGTTACCGAAGAAGACGTCAGTTTCTTGATACTGGATGCCTTTGCCCGGGGGAATTGGAGGGAGTTATTGGAAGACTACCGAAAAAATAAGATATCGGTGGACTACTTTAACAAGCAAGCCTTTACTATGGTGAGAGCTAGCAGGGAAACTCTTACTGAATTTGTGAGAACAAAGGCAAAGATACGGTGCGGATTCAAGGAACTGACTGATTACTGCTACAAAAGAGGTTTATGCTTGGTCATTGTAAGCAATGGCCTGGATTTTTACATCGATGCAATACTCAGTGACGCTGGCATCAGAAACATTGAAGTATTTGCTGCACAAACCAAATTTTGTCACGAAGGTATCGAAGTTCAATATATCGGACCAGATGGCAACGAAGCAAACAAAGGGCTTAAAGAACTCTACGCTAGATTGTTTCTGGCAAAGGGTTATCGCCTGATATATTTGGGGAATGGTGTCTCCGACATTCACCCGGCGCGGTTAGCTCACCACGTTTTCGCCCGGGATGATCTATTATCATGCTGTGCAAGGGAGAATATTGCCTGCATACCGTTTACCGACTTCACCGATGTGCTCAAAGGTCTAAAGCTTCTCCCTCAATCTCGCTCAAACTCCTAAAACAATTATCTCCCTTTATGCTTTATATGATATAATCTCACCTTTGCTAAATTTTTGAGGTTGAAAAGAGGGTAAACAATGACAGAGGTAAAAATAAAGCCACTGGAAACAGCACTTTTGGTGATAAACATGCAAAATGATATGCTACATGAGAAGGGAGCTTGTTTGACAACAGGCAAGCAAGAGTCGTAAATTTATAGTTAACTCTGGAGGGATAAAAATTTACGCTATTATTGAAACCGGCAGTAAACAATATAAGGTAGCCCTTAACCAGAAGATAGAGGTTGAGCGCTTGAATATACCTGAGGGGGATACCGTTGAGATGGACAGTGTATTGTTCATCAATGACGATGGAAATGTGATTACCGGCAACCCTATTATCAAAGGGGCCAAGGTAAGAGCTACTTCATTGGGAGAGTTTAAAGGTGATAAAGTCACCGTATTTAAGTATAAGTCCAAGGTTCGTTACCACAGGAAAAGAGGACACCGGCAAATTTATACCACGTTATTAATAAATAAAATTATTAAACCACGGGGGCATACGCATGGCACATAAGAAAGGCGGTGGTAGCACACATTGCGGCCGAGACAGCCAATCAAAGCGTCTTGGTGTGAAGAAATTCGGGGGGGAGCAAGTTCGTGCCGGAAACATCTTGGTTCGACAACGAGGCACCCGTATTTTACCAGGAGATAACGTCGGTGTAGGTAAAGATTATACGCTATTCGCTCTGATAGACGGTTTTGTAAAATATGAGCCAGCTAATAGATACAAAAAGAGGGTAAGCATTTACAAATGAAAGACAAGATACACCCCAAATACTATGAAAACGCTAAAGTAACCTGCCTTTGTGGCAACACCTTTACCGTGGGCTCAACCAAGCCAGAAATTAGAGTAGAGGTATGCAGCAAATGCCATCCTTTCTACACTGGAGAACAAAGGATAGTGGATACCATGGGAAGGGTAGGACGGTTCAAGAAGAGATACAGAATAAAAGATTGACATAGAGCAGTTGTTTAACACCTTTAACAGAACTAGCTAGGCTAAATCTTGGTTCTCCAAAAGTCTGAAGTCCGTATCATTTTGCAAAAAACAAGTGCGATTGCCAGTATGACAAACTGGACCGGTGGGCTCCGCCTGGATGAGAAGCGTATCACTGTCGCAGTCCTTGATAATGGACTTCATCCTAAGAAAATTGCCCGAAGTCTCCCCCTTGTGCCATAATTCCTGTCTACTGCGACTATAGAACCACACATCCCCACTTTCTACCGTTCGAGCCAGCGACTCCTTATTCATATAGCCCAGCATCAAAACTTCGCCATTCCTGGCATCCTGAATGATGGCAGGAATTAAACCTTGAGAATCAAACTTCAACATGTTTATTACCCTCCAACAAGTATAGCCTCTCCTAAGTCAATATCGCCGGTATAAAGAGCCTTGCCGATAATCGCTCCTTCCACTCCAAGTTGCTTAAGCCTTTTCAAATGCTCCAGATTGGAAATGCCCCCGGCAGCAATCACAGGAACATTCACCCCGTTAGTCAGTATTCCTACCATCTCAAAGTTGGGCTCAGTTAAAGTGCCATCCCTCCCTATATCGGTAAAAATAAATCGCCTTACTCCAATATTTACCATGTCTCTACTCAACTGTAAAACATCCACCATGGTATCCTTTTGCCAGCCATGAATGTAGACTTTGCCATCCTTAGCATCAAGGCTCACGACTATCGCCTCGCCATATTTACCGCATAGTTTCTTCACCAACCTTGGGTTTTCCACCGCTGAAGTGCTTAAAATAATACGTTTTATCCCCTTTCGCAATAACTCTTCAACCATGTCTTCCTGCCTGATACCACCACCAAATTCTATGGATAAACTGCTCGCCTTTATTATTTCTTCAACTAAATCTATGTTCTCTGGCTTACCTGCAGCCGCCCCATCCAAATCAGCTATATGAATCCAGCGTGTGCCTTGAGAACGCCATTTCAATGCTACCGCTATAGGCTTCTCATCATAGATAATTTGCCGACGGTAATCACCCTGATACAGCCGAACGCATTTACCTTTCCTGATATCAATGGCAGGAATTATTTCCATTCTTCCTCATAGCGAGCTAAGGTAAAAGTTAGGTCAACAACTTCGTAGCACCAGATTATAACCCAACAAACCCCATCCTTGGCAACCTTGCATAACTTTGCGCCGAGTTGCTTCTTCCTAGCTATTAAAGCTATATATTTCTATGTAGAAGACTATGAAAATGCAGAAGATAATTGAAGCATCTATACTAGGGGAAATACTGGTCGTATAATATTATCGCGGGGAATACGATACAGAAAGGCAGAGTGGCCTGTACCATAGAGGCGATGAAGATAGGCATTCCCAGGATATCACCGGTGAAGGGCTCGGTCAAAGCGGTATTAGCGTCACCGAACACAATTGTTAAGACTGGTAATAAGTTAGCTGCTATCGAATACTAAAAGGAGGTTGAATCATGAGCGAAGTAATTAGAGGCGCAACGGCACAAAGAATTGAGGAGTATAAGCGTAAAAGAGAGCATATCTTGCAAATGGGAGGGCCTGAGGCTATTGAGGAGCGCCATAGAAGGGGGCAAATGTCAGCACGGGAAAGAATAGATTACTTCTTTGATCCTGGCACTTTTACCGAGATAGGATTATGGATTAAACATAGAACCACCGCTTTTGGAATGGATAAAAGAGAGGTACCTGCTGAGGGAATTATCACCGGATTTGGCAATGTAAATGGAAGGCATGTAGTTGCTGGTGCTGAGGATTACACTGCCATGATGGGAACTTTTGGCGAGTATCATGGTAAAAAACTCTCCTACGCCCTTGACTTTGCTAAGGATAAAGGCTGGCCATTTGTGAGCATGAATGATTCCGCTGGTGCCCGACTCCATGAAGGAATGGATACTCTGGAATCATATGGCTGGACATTTAGATCTCAGATACTGGCTTCGGGAATAATCCCTCAAGTATCTTTATTAATGGGTCCTTGTTTGGGAGGGCAGGCCTACCACCCGGTAATGATGGATTTTGTAATTCAAGTAAGAAAAACTGGCTTTATGGGCATTGCTGGTCCTGCTTTTGTCAAAACACAACTCGGAGAGGAAATTAGCCTGGAGGAGCTCAGTGGCTGGAAGAATCATGCCATTAAATCGGGGCAGACACACATTATAGCTGAAGATGATAAGGATTGTTTAGATAAATGCAAGGAGTTGTTATCTTTCTTCCCATCTAATAACAAAGAGAAGCCACCTCGAATAAAGACCAAGGATAGTCCTGAAAGAGAGATCCCCGAGCTTGATACCATAATCCCCGACGAGCCCACAAGACCCTATGATATGTATCAGATAATTAATAAGGTTGTGGATGAAGGGCACTTCGTTGAGATATTTAAATATTACGCTACGAATGCCATATGTGGCTTTGCTCGGATAAGCGGGCGTCCCGTGGGGATAGTATCCAACCAGCCCATGGTAAAGTCAGGCGTTCTGGACATTAACGCCTGTGACAAATTGGCCAGGTTTATAAGATTTTGTGACCTCTTCAATATTCCTCTCGTCTCGCTTACAGATTGTCCTGGCTATATGATAGGCTCTGATCAGGACTGGGCAGGTATACTAAGACATGGCGCCAAGCTGCTCTACGCCTGGGCCGATGCCACTGTGCCTTTAGTTTCAGTCATAACAAGAAAATCCTATGCTGGTGCTCACTATGGAATGCTGGACAAGTCTATTGGTGCTGATTTTGTCTTCGCCTGGCCCACTGCTCAGATCACCATTGTTGGCGCTGAGACTGCTGCCAGTGTTATCTTCGCCAGGGAAGTAAAGGAGGCAGAAAATCCGGAGGAGGTGCGGGCAAAGAGAATAAAGGAATACTCAGAACTTTATGAGAATCCCTATTGCGCTGCAGAGAGAGGCTATGTTGATGATGTAATAATGCCCCATGATACCAGAAAGTTTATCAACAAAGCCCTGGATGCTCTGGAAAACAAATCCGTAGCCAGACCGTGGAGGAAATACTCTAACATTAATCTCTAGGGAGATAGAAGGAGGATACAATGGATTTCGCTTTTACTGAGGAACAAAATAGATTCCGAGAGGAAGTTCGTGATTTCCTGGAAGGAGAGATAGAGCAAGGACTTTGGGAGCCGAGTTGCGATGCCTGGATACAGGGTTACAATCCAGAATTCACCAAAAGAGTAGCGCAGAAACGCTGGATGGGGCTTACCTGGCCTAAAGAGTATGGTGGACAGGAGCGTAGCTTTGTAGACCGCTTTATACTTACGGAGGAGATGTTACGCTATGGAGCGCCAGCAGCCTGCCACTGGTTTGCTGACCGGCAGATAGGCGGTTCAATACTCAAATATGGTAGTGAGGAACAGAAACGGGAATTCTTGCCTGAAATAATAAGAGGGGAAATGTATGTCGGGCTGGGGATGAGCGAAACCGAGGCTGGCTCAGATTTAGCTTCTCTGAGAACGATGGCTGTCGAAGATGGTAATGATTATATAATCAATGGGCAGAAAACATGGACCAGTGGTGCCTGGTTTATGAATCACATTTACTTGCTGGCGAGGACTGATACAACTGTCCCCAAACATAGAGGCATAAGTGAGTTTATTATTCCTATAGATACCCCCGGAATTTCTCGTATTCCTATGATAGATGTTACCGGCACGGAAGCTTGGAATGATATTTTCTTTGACAATGTTCGAGTTCCCAAGAAATACCTGATAGGAGAGAAAAACAGGGGCTTTTATCATGTTATGGAGCAGCTCGCCTATGAGAGGAGTGGATTTGAGAGATTAATGGGCAACTATGCCTTATTTGAGGCTCTCCTTAAATTTGTTAACGAGACAAAACGCAATGGGAAAGCCCTGTCCCAGGATACCGTAATTCGACATAAGCTAGTGCAGCTTCAGGTCGAATTTGAAGTGGGGAAACTCCTGATGTATAAGGTGGCTTTGGTTATGGACGAAGGGCAAGCACCCACTGTAGAAGCTGCTATGTCAAAAGCCTATGCTACAGCCTTTGAACAGCGCTTGGCGAATACTGCCATGGAAATCCTGGGTCCTTATGGGCTGCTCTGGGCTGGCTCTAAATATGCTCCCTTTGGAGGCATGGCAGCTCATTCATACTTAGGTTCTAAAGGTTATAGTCTTCAAGCTGGCACTACTGAAATCATGAAGAATATCGTAGCTACAAGAGGGCTGGGACTACCAACTAGCTAAATAAAAACTGATAGGGGGATAAAGTGAACTTAGCACTTTCTGAAGAGCAAGAGATATTAAAAAAGGCAGCACGTGATTTTCTGGAAGAAAAATGCCACAAAAGCTTTGTTAAGCAGATGGAGCAGGATGAGAAGGGTTACTCACCAGAAATGTGGGAAGAGATGGCAAATCTGGGCTGGATTGGGCTGGCATTCCCAGAGAAATACGGCGGCAGTGGCATGACTTTCCTTGACCTCTGTGTATTATTAGATGAGATGGGACGTGCTTGTTTGCCAGCACCTTTCTTCTCTACTGTAGTTCTTGGTGCTTTACCCATCCTCAATGCTGGTAGAGAAGAGCAAAGGGAGCAGTATTTACCTATGATAGCCAGTGGCAAGGCGATCTTTAGTCTGGCTTTGATGGAACCTGAGCTTGAATATGGACCCAAGGCAATCGCAGTTGAGGCAACTCCTGATGGAGATGCCTACGTTATCAATGGAAGTAAACTGTTTGTTCCCTATGCCAATGTGGCTGATTATCTACTGTGTGTAGCTAGAACCAGCAAGCGGGAGGAAGGAATCACTATATTTATAGTAGATGCTAAAAGTCCTGGAGTAAATTATACCGTCTTGAAAACTATGGCTCATGATAAGCTTTGTGAAGTACTCTTCGATCATGTGCCGGCAGCAAAGGGGAATATTCTAGGACAGCTAAATCAGGGATGGAATGAGGTTCAAAAGACAGTGGAAAGAGCTGGTGTGGCGAAATGTTGCGAACTGGTGGGCAATTTTCAATGGGTTTTGGAAGATACTATCGCTTATGCTAAGGAAAGAAAGCAGTTCGATCGCCCTATTGGCAGCTTCCAGGTGATACAGCATTATTGCGCTGATATGGCTACTTATGTCGAGGGAGCAAGGCTCAGTGCCTATCAAGCAGCCTGGATGCTAAGTGAGGGGCTCCCCTATACCAAAGAAATTGCGGTAGCTAAATCATGGATAAATGAAGTTTCCCCGCTTATCTTTAATCTGGCGCACCAAATTCATGGAGCTATGGGAGTTACCATAGAACATGACTTGCACTTTTACACCACGCGAGCCAAACCTGTTGAGTTCAGTTACGGCGGGGATAATTACTACCGAGAAGTAATAGCTAAGGAGATGGGCTTAGCTTAGCAAGTTTTTGTTCGTAACATAACTACCAGTGCACAGTTGTCCCAATGGCTACTTGACATAGAAGCTGTCTATCCAGTCCGGTCTTGAGGGCTGTTGCCCCTGTTCCAGCAGCTCCTTCCACTGCTCGTCGGTCAACCTATCACTCATAGGCTGCTTGAACTCATAATAACTGAAGGTGGGTCCAGCACCAAGGATAATGTTGCCATCAGAAACCTTATAGGCAACCAGAGCGAGGTCAACATAACCTACTCCTTCCTCTAAAACTCTTTCTGAATTGGCATCGGTGTGAACATCAGCAACAAGCGTGGTTTCTTTCCCTCCCGCTTCAACGCCAGTCACTATAGAATCAAGCTGCTGACCAAAATTCCTGATGAATTCATAATCATCCTCGCTCAGCTCCTTACCCTCCAGTTCATCCTGGGAAATGGTAATCAGCCTATCTAAGATGTTTTCCAGGCTCTCCAGCCTTGATTTTTCCTCATCACTTAAAGCATTGAGAGTGCCCAATCCTTCTCTGGTCATCGTGGTGAGCGAAAGCATGCGATTATAGAATTCAGGGACTGGCTCCACATAGCCCACCACTGGCTGCGGTTGCGGTGGTATCGCTGTTGGTGCTGGAGTGTAGCTTTGCTTAGCATACAAAATGGTGTCGTGCCGAAGTTCAGCCCACGATGCCAGGGCAGTTTGCAATTCCTTATCCTGCCACGCCTCGGTCTGCATGAAAGTAGGATAGCCTTGACCAAAATTCTCAAGCAAAGGCCTAAAGGAATAGAGCCAGCTCCAGTAGAGATTGCGATTCCAGTCCTCCTCACTGAAGGCGACAAACTGCTCTTTCAGCTCGTTTAGTTGCTTATCGTAGCTCGTATTCTCCCCCCGATATTCGGTATCACCCTCGGCATCCAATATCCCATAAGCCCGCTCTGAGCCAAGAACCGCCATGACATCCAACCCCCTGGGAAAACATCTGCTGGGACCGAGCGCAGTCATCCCCATGGTAAACGGCTCATCTTCGCCGACATACATACCCACAGCGGGAAAGACTAAATTCTGGAACATATAGGAGTCAGGAACAAATCTCTGCCCCATAAACCTCAAACCTTTGGTCTTTGCCAGACATTCGTAAAGCTTCTCCTTGGTTACTGGGGGCTCGATAACACAAACGCCGGAGCCACCATAGATTTGAGGATTTCTCATCTGAGCTAACTCAGCCTCTAGATTGAGCAAAATTGCATCGTCAGCAAGCTGTGTGGCGTTAAACTCAGTGCCAAGGACTTTCTCCATGGCATTCAAATACTCATAAGGTGTAAGGTCATCAGCAGTGCCTACAAAAAATGAGGTAACAGAGTAAATTCGACTCCAAGTATCCCAGCAAGTAGTAAGGTTGCTCTGTCCCGCTGGCAATGACACGCCAGGCAATTCGGCGGAGATAAGCGACGCTTGAATTGTAGCTATCCGAGCATCTTTTTCGCTTACCAAGGCATCATCACCCCCTTTAAGCAGGAAAGCCATTCTGCCATACCACATCATCGCCTTAAAATATCTTTTAAGTGCTTCACTTCGGGTGTAATGCCCCCGGGGAACATACTGGGAATAGTCCTCACAATAGCAACCGGCAAGGTCACATTGACAATCCTTCTGTGAATTAAATATCGCACTGGGCTTGAATCCTTCGTGTGCCTCAATATTGCTGATTTCCTCGTTGACCGCATCAACCACATAAGACGGAACGGTAAATTCAACCTCTTTCAATGGCTTAAATTCCTTCTTATCCCAGGGATACTCTTTATTCCACTGCTCGATTTCTTGCCTTATTGCTTCTTCATCGTAGCCTTCAGTTGGCGTTTGTAACAGACTCAGGGCGACAGCAAAATAGGCAACGTTTCTTCTCGCAGCTTCCCCTAAATCACCACCACCAAAGGACTGGTAATCCTCCACTGACTTATCCATCATCACCAAGCTCATATTAATAGCCTCGTCAAAGAACTCTTCCTCCTCCAGTCGCTTTAATATCTCATTGAATTGAATATGATATAGATGAAGCAAAGTGTCCGAAGTAACAAAAATGGGTATCCCCTGCTCCTTCAATGTCTTATAGGGCTGGACAATGTCATCTCCGTGCCAGGGGATAACCACAAAGCCATTTTGCTGCAAAAGTTGCCTCTGACTCTCGGTTAGATAAAAAGTGGATTCCATCTCCCCAAAATTTGTCACTTCATTTAAATCTAATGGCAGTGCGTAGTCAGGGGCATTAAGAGATATAGAGAGTTGATTGGGCTCATAGCAATCCGCCATGATAAATTTAGGATTTAATACCTCACCCCCAGCTACCGAAGGTATAGTAAACTGGGAGGGTGTGACGCTGGGCGCACAGCCACTAACAAGGAAAGCGACAATTAAAAGGACGGAAATTAAACCCTTCACAATTTTCTTTTTTCTCGTCTAGAAGCCAGCAGTAAGCACCACATACCAAGCTGCTTGCTGTACCTCATTTTCCATTTTCCTACTCGGATGGCATAGTAACGTTTAAAGTAGCCACTGGTCTCACCAAGACCTCGCCATCACCCGTAACGGTTACCAACTGGTCAGCGTCAAAGTCTAGAGTAAGAATAGTAGTCTGTCCCCCTACTATATCAAATGGACGGACGAATTTTAACTCGCCGCTTGGGACCATGGCATTCTTAGTTTCGCCGTTTAAGGTTACCTCAACCTTCTCAATGGTCAGGCGGATTTGGGTGTAATGCCCCGCAGTTACATTTCCCTCAGCAAGAAGCTGCTCCAATCCTCCTTCTCTAAGCGCAATAAGGTCAAAGCTAGAATTGGTGATATTTAATGATATCCATTCCCCTTCCCCTATTTGCTGCTCTTCGCTCTGATTTTGTTCTTGCTCCTGCTCGCTTCCTGCCTTGTGAATTTCCGCTGCTGAGGCGGTGATATTTATGCTAGTTACATTGCTGCTATGCCCAGGGTCAGTAACATGCACTTCAACTGTGCCAGTTGGTGGGACAGTGAGAGCACAACTTGCAGCCATAAAGCCCAGAAGTGGCACAATAGCTAATAGCATTAAATACCTTTTAAACTTGCTCATATTAACCTCCTTTATTCTTACCTTCCATTATACTATCCCTCTTTCTCTACCAGCATAGTATCGCCCGGCTAACACAAATACTCCAATGCAAGTGTCTCACTTGTCCCCTTTTTATTTTATCTAAAATGGGAAAAACAGGGCAAAATTTCAGGCCTTTCAACTCAAAATTTCCTCTAATTTTTTAGCCTGCTCTACCCGATAATGACCAACTCCGGTGCGACGAATCTCCACCACCATAGCACCGACAGATAACTTCCTTCCAATGTCATGAACCAGGCTTCTAACATAGAAGCCGGAAGAAACATCGCAGTCAAAGGTGAAATACGGAAATTGGAACTCCTCAAGCTTCAGGGAATAAATGCTAACCTTCTTAGGCGGCACTTCCACGCTAACGCCTTTTCTGGCCAGTTCATAAGCTTTATGGCCAGCTAACTTTTTAGCAGAAAAGGGAGGGGGAACCTGCCAGATTTCACCACGGAATCCCTTCAGCACCTCCTCTAACTCCTCCTTTGTTATCGTGGCATCGTTTTGCTGCAAAATTTTCCCATAACAATCAAAAGTGTCAGTTTGCACACCCAACCTGGCTTTCACCTCATAACTCTTATTCAATGTTAAGAATGAGGAAGCTTCTTTGGTACGCCTGCCAGTAAGAACAATCAAAAGTCCTGTAGCTATGGGATCCAGCGTACCTGTATGGCCAGCCTTTACCTTTAACTTCTTCCTCATTAACTCCACGACGCGGGACGAAGTAAGCCCTTTAGGCTTATCTACAAGCAAGATGTCATCCATTCCAGTTAGTATTTTAGTATAACTAAAAAGGATAAAAAACGCTTAGCGTAGCTACAAAATTGCCAGCACTATGCCTGCGATTAGCAATATCGCACCCAAGACTAGTAAACCAATCAATAACTTCATATTCACTTCTAAAATCCTTTCATCCACAATCCGCTTATTTAATTTCATAAACTACTTGAACGCTGACCGTAATTTTCAATTCTCCGGGGCTGATAGGAGTTGAAGAAGAAGCCTCATTTCCTCCCATCTCAGCGAAATATCTGGGGACAGATGCCGCTCCTTCGGAAATGTAGGTGGGTTTACCAAGCTGAATACCGGCTGAGGTAGCTAACTGCGTTGCCTTATTTTTGGCGTCTTCCATCGCCTTACCTTGTGCCTCCTCATAATATGGCGTAGGGTCATCCACAGAAAAACTTATGCTCTGAATCCGGGTAAGATCGCCCCCAGCCTTGGCTACAGCATCTATAATAATACCAGCCTTATCCACCTCCCTTATCTTAGCAAGCACTATATTGGTAACTCGATAGCCAACAATCTCATCTTCGCCACTCTCATTAATCCATCTTGTCACCGGGTAGATGCTAAATTGCTGTGTCTGGATATCTTTCTCGGCCACGCCGTTATCCTTCAGTGCTTCCATCACCTTATCCATTGCCTCGCTTGCCTGTGCCTGAGCTTCGCTTACTGTATCTGCTTGGGCTTCAATACCAAGACACAACTCAGCTATATCAGGAATCACCATTACCTCCCCCTGGCCAGTGACCCATATGCCAGTGTTTTGCTGTGGTAAGGGAGAAGTTACCACCTGAGTGCATCCAGCAGCACCCAATGCTAATAATACAACTAAACAAGGAATTAACCACCAAGTCTTTTTCATCTAAGCCTCCTTTCTTGTTTCATTCATTTCCTCCTTTTATTTTATTCTCCGTTAATAAAAACGAAACTTTTGGGAAAAGGTTTACAGTGACCAGCTTTCTCATCTTTTCAGGGCGAAGCGATAAACCAAAGCAGCAACGAGCATCCCGATTACAACTACTATAACAATAAATGTCCATAGGGGCATGAGTCCCACTTGGAAAGAATGAGGAGCGGTCCAGCCGCTATCATTTTGAGCGCTATCTATTGCCTTCACCCTCCAGTAATAAGTGCCATAGGGCAAAGCTTGCCCTTGAGGCAAGGTATAGCTGGTTTCCGTCAACCCACTAACTTCAGGAATCGTTAGGTTGACGAAGCTCGGGTCGCTGGTAATCTGTAACTTATAGCTTACTCCACTAAACTCTGTCACCACCGTCCACTGAAACGTCAGAGCCTGTTTCCCTATGAATCCAACCCTGCTACTATTGGCTGGTGAACTGAGTATGGGCTTGGCTGGAGCGTTTGATTCCTCCCCGCTGGATTTGGCAATACCAGGCGGCAATGTCCCTGTCAATGTCCCCGTCGATGGACTAACAAGCGATGGAACAAATAAAGCAGAGCCAACAATTAAAGCTATGGCTAGAGTACTAACCAGGGCTGGCTTCCATACCGGTCGCCATGAAATTAATCCTCTTAGCACATCTACCCCTCTTTTCACGGTCGAGCTCACTTGGCCAAAAACACCAACCTCCGGTTTCTCCTTAAAATACTCAGACTGAAGCAAAGCCATTCTCAGCCGGCGTCGGTGGCTTTGAACCTCAATCCCGGGAAGATCTGTGTTTTCTAGCTTTTTGATTAATTCCTCTTCCTTCATTTATTGCCTCTAACTACTATAACGCTCCGGCCTTAAAAAGGTTGCATTTTATTCCATTAATTTCTTTAATTTTTTCAAGCCTCGATGAAGCAAGGATTTTATAGTCCCTTCCCGTTTCCCTAAAATTTCCCCTATCTCCTTGATTTGTTTGTTTTCGAAAAACTTCAGGGTAATTACCTCCTGATACTTGAGGGGAAGCCTGGAAATGCTTTGATGCAGGATTAAGAAATCTTCATGCTTTTCTAATTCTTCTTCGGCCTCAATAACCTCGGTCTCAACTGAGAGACTAGAATTACTAATCGGTTCGGAGATTTCTTCCAACGAAAACATCTCCTGCTTGCCTCCCCTGAAGTAGTCAGTAATTTGGTTGGTGGCAATTCGATAGAGCCAAGAGGAAAAGGGAACATTGCGCCAGTGAAATTGTCTTAAATTCTTTAAAGCTTTGAAAAATACCTCTGAAGTTATATCCTGGGCAATCTCGATGTTGGCTACCCTTCTTAAAACATAATTAAAGATTCGGGAATAATATTGGTCATAAAGCTTGCCAAAGACTTCAGGGTCCCTCCGAGCCCTTTCCACAAGCTCTTTCTCTTCTATTAAATCCATATGAAATGGTAGAATATACCCTCCCCTATAATATAGCGCAATAAGTTTAAAAAAGTTGCACCTTGTTCACTCTCTGTTTCGCAAAGAACCATTTGAGCATTTAATAACCAGGTTTGCTTGACGTAAATTGATAAAAAAGATAGGCTATTAGCTTAAATTTAGCAAGGAGATTGTATAAATTGAGATGCCGCGGCATTAGAGGTGCAATTACGCTGTCTGGCAACGATAGAGAAAATATTATGACGGCAACGAAAAGATTGCTTAAAGAGATACTTCGCGCTAACGAAGTTGAAATTGATGATATAGCGGCTATCTTTTTTACCACCACGCCTGACTTGAACGCTGAATTCCCGGCAGCAGCAACAAGAGAGCTAGGATGGCCACAGCATATCGCCCTGCTTTGTGGACATGAGATGGACGTTCCTGGTAGCTTACCTCATTGCCTGAGAATTTTAATGTTGGTAAACACCAAAAAGAAAGCTGAGGAAATCACCCATGTTTATTTAGAGGAAGCTAAAAAATTGAAGGAAAATAAGTTAGCACTGTCTGGAGATAAAGCATGATCGTAGTGATGAAAGGCAGCTGCACAAAAGAAGAAATTAACACGGTTGTTTACCGCATTGAAGAATATGGGCTGAAAGCGCACGTCTCCCAAGGTGTGGAGCACACCATTATCGGAATACTGGGACAAATCTTTCCCGAACTTCAGGACAGGATGGAATTGCTTCCTGGCGTGGAAGAGGTTATCCCTATCAGCAAACCTTACAAACTTGCCAGCCGAGAGTTTCATCCCCAGAATACCGTAGTAAAGATAAACGATATCACCATTGGCGGTGATGAAATAGTGGTCATAGCCGGTCCGTGTGCTGTAGAAACTGAAGACCAACTGTTAACCACAGCTTTAGCAGTCAAGGCAATCGGCGCCAACATATTACGAGGCGGTGCTTTCAAGCCAAGCACCTCCCCGTACCACTTTCGTGGCTTAGGAGAGGAAGGACTCAAGCTGCTGGCGAAAGTTCGTAAAGAAACAGGAATGCCTGTAATCACCGAGGTAATGACTCCAGAGGATGTTGAACTGGTAGCCGGTTATGCTGACGTACTACAAATCGGGGCACGGAACATGCAGAACTTTATCTTGCTTGATGAAGTGGGGAAAACAAGGAAGCCGGTGATGCTCAAGAGAGGCTTATCAGCCACCATTCAGGAGTGGCTATTAGCCGCGGAATATATCCTCGCTCAAGGGAATGACCAGGTTATTCTTTGTGAACGAGGCATCAGAACTTTTGAAACTCACACCCGTAATACTATGGATGTCAGCTCTATCCCGATAATCAAAAAAGTTAGTCATCTACCAATTATTGCTGACCCCAGCCACGCCACAGGAAAATGGTACTTGGTAACACCTGTAGCACTTGCTGCCGTAGCTGCCGGAGCTGATGGACTTATGATAGAGGTTCACCCTAATCCCGATTTGGCACTCAAGGATGGTGCTCAGTCGCTCACCTTTGACAATTTTGGTAAACTCATGTCTCAACTAACACCGATAGCCCAGGCAATAGGTAGAAAGTTAGCCGTTAGTGGTGTAAAGGCAAGTCCCTAAAGCTCTTATGACCCTCGAACAAGAATTAGCAAACCTGGTTCCGCCCAAAGAAACAGTCCTCACCATTGGCGTTTTCGACGGCGTGCACGAAGGACACCGTTATTTAATTGAAAAGCTAATCCACCGAGCTCAAGAAAAAGATTTACTTAGTGGAGTAGTTACTTTTCACCCTCATCCTCAATCTGTACTAGACCCCAACAATCAATTGCCCTACTTAATGAGTTTAGACGAAAGAGTTAAGGAAATCCGCCAGCTTGGTATAGATTTGATTGCTTTGCTATCCTTTACCCCAGAGGTGGCAAAACTCTCTGCCAGACAATTTGTTACCTTGCTTAAGAAATATCTCAAAATGCGGGGGTTGGTAATCGGGGCCGATTTCGCCCTTGGAAGAGGGCGGAAAGGAAATGCTGAAAAACTTGCCTCCCTGGGGAAGAAAATGTTTTTTTTTGTAGACACCGTCCCACCATTGACCATCGATGACGAAACGTCGAGTAGCACCCTTGTACGACAAACGCTTGCTCAGGGAAATATGGAAAAGGTGAGAAAATTAATGGGACATCCCTTCAGCATCAGCGCCAAAGTCATCACTGGCAATAAGCGGGGACATGCCCTGGAATTCCCCACTGCCAACCTTGATATAAGTTCACAGCAGGCATTGCCTGGCAACGGAGTCTATGCATCAATCGCCTACGCAGATGGTAAACAATTCACCTCAGCAACAAATATAGGTATTCGTCCCACTTTCGGGCAAGGTGAAAAAACTGTGGAGACTTATCTTATAGATTATCACGGCGAATTATATGGCAGAGATATGGAGGTGGAATTTAGACACAAAATAAGGGATGAACAGCAATTCGCTTCTCCCCAAGAGCTAAAGTCTCAAATTGAAAAAGATGTTGAAAAAGCAAGAATAATCCTGAATAAAGAAACAAAATGATAGCTTCAAAATTTGAGTCATTGCTAAGACGAGGGGTAGCTGAGGTTACCGTGGAACAGGAACTCATAAAGCTACTGGAATCAGGAAAACGGCTGAGGCTTAAACAAGGGTTTGACCCCAGCGCTCCCGATATTCACCTGGGACATGTAGTTGGATTGAGGAAATTACGCCAATTCCAAGAGTTAGGACATAGAATTATTCTGATAGTCGGTGACTGGACAGCACGGATTGGAGACCCGAGTGGACAGGTAGCTACCCGCCGCATGCTTTCACCACAGGAAGTGGAGGCTAACACTCAAACTTACCTGAAACAATTCTTCAAAGTGGTAGATAAGGGTAAAACGGAGGTGAGATGGCAAAGTGAATGGTACAATAAATTTGGTCTGGATGAGGTGATTAAGCTTACCAGCAAATTCACCATAGCCCAGATTATGGAGAGAGAGGACTTTAATAAAAGGTTCAGTACCGGGAATCCTATTTCTCTAGCTGAAATGCTCTATCCCTTACTCCAGGCTTATGATTCAGTGGCTATCCAAGCCGATGTTGAACTTGGCGGCACTGACCAGAAGTTTAACTGCCTCTTAGGTCGAGAACTACAGCAAATGACCGGACAGCCCCCTCAACAAGTCTTCCTCGTGCCTCTCTTGATCGGAACCGATGGCAAACTAAAGATGAGCAAAACTTTTGGTAATCATATAGGTATCGATGAGTCCCCCAAAGAAATGTATGGCAAAGTGATGTCCATTCCTGACCACCTTATTATCGATTATTTCCAGCTAGCAACCGACATCCCCGATGAGGAAATCGCCGAGTTTAAGAAGCAGATGGATAGCCGCTCAGTCAACCCGATGATACTCAAAAAAAGATTGGCGTATGAGATTGTGGCTCAATTTCACGATGTTAAATCTACCGAGGAAGCGGAAAAATATTTTTCTACAGCATTCCAACAAAAAAAGCTGCCAGAAGAAATCCCGGAATACACTTTCATTGCTAGCCATGCTGAAAATGCGCTGTACCGCATTGACATTGCCCCTACTTTAGTTAAAGAAGGAATAGTTAAAAGCAATAGTGAGCTGAAACGCCTTCTGGCACAAGGGGCAATCGAACTGGACGGCAACAAAATAAGCAGCAATATCATCGATGTCCACAATGGCGCCGTTCTCAAAGTAGGAAAACACAGCTTTGTCAGGATAGCTATTGAATTATCTTCAGGAGGTTTGTAACATGCAGCTACGCATACCAGGACCGACACCGTGCCCACCAGAAATCCTTAAAGCAGCGAGCCGTCAGATGATAAACCATCGCGGCAAGGAATTTGGCCAGCTTCTCCAATCCGTAACAGTAAGGTTAAAACAGATATTTCAGACTAAAGAAGATGTTTTTGTACTTAGCTGTGCTGGAACCGGTGGGTTAGAAGCCGCTATCGTCAATACACTATCTCCAGGTGATGAGATACTAGCCTGTCCCTGTGGTGTCTTTGGCGACCGCTTCGCTGACATTGCTGAGCAATATGGCGCCAAGGTTAATCGCCTCAATTTCGAATGGGGAACCCCGGCAAAGCCGGAAGCAATACGCCAAGCTTTAAGGGCAAATACCAATATCAAAGCGGTGCTGGTCACACATAACGAAACTTCCACTGGCGTGACCAATGACTTAGCCAGCATAAGCTCAGTAGTCAACGAATTTGACAAGCTACTTCTCGTTGATGCTGTAAGCAGCCTTGGATGCATCGATTTACCTACAGACGACTGGCATTGTGATATAGTGGTAACTGCTTCCCAAAAAGGATGGATGGTTCCCCCCGGCCTGGCAATGGTTAGCGTAAGCGGAAAAGCATGGAAAGCTTATTCACAGGCACGAATGCCACGGTTTTACCTTGACTTTGCTAAAGCCAAGGATTACCTCCAGAAAGGACAGACCCCATGGACCCCAGCCATTTCTATTTGCTACGCTCTGGATGCTAGCCTTGATTTAATGCTGAATGAAGGGCTACAAAATGTATTTGCCCGCCATAAGAGAGTAGCCCAGATGACTAGGAATGGCATAAAATCTCTGGGATTATCTCTTCTCCCTGATGAAAGTTGCGCCTCCAATACAGTTACTGCGGTCAACGCCTCAGACAAGCTTGATGTGTCTAAATTCGTCCAAATCCTAAAAGAGGAATCTGATGTAGTTATTGCTGGAGGTCAGCGCAAATTATCGGGCAAAATCTTCCGCATCGGTCATATGGGCTTGGTCAATGAGGATGATATCAAAGTAACATTACAAGCAATAGAAAAAGCTTTGCCAAAAGCGAGGTATTAACTTAGATGAAAGTTTTAGTCGCAGACCCTATTGCTGAAGAAGGAATAAAATTTCTCGCTGAGCACGCTCAAGTTGATGTCAAGCTCAAATTGAAGCCTGAGCAACTTAAGGAGATAATCGGTGATTATGATGCCCTGATTGTGCGGAGTGAAACAAAGGTATCCGCAGATATAATTGAACGCGGGGAAAAACTAAAAGTAATTGGGCGAGCCGGAATAGGAATAGATAACATCGATGTTGATGCCGCCACCAGGAAAGGCATAGTGGTAGTAAATGCTCCTACAGGAAACACCGTGTCTGCTGCTGAGCATACCGTCGGTCTTATGCTCGCCCTAGCACGCAATATACCAAAAGCCAATGCTCAACTGAAATCGGGAATATGGCAGCGAAGCAAGCTAGTGGGCACTGAGCTCAGAAACAAAACTTTAGGAATTATCGGTTTAGGTAACGTTGGCTCCGAGGTAGCCAAACGGGCTCAAGGATTTGAAATGCGCGTTATTGCTTACGACCCTTTCATCTCGGAACATTATGCCAAAACTATAAAGGTCACCCTTGTTCCTTTAAAGGAATTACTGGGAGAAGCCGACTTTATTACTCTCCATACACCATTGACTAAAGCCACTAAGAAATTAATTGGTACCGAAGAAATAGCAAAAATGAAACCTACAACCTATGTTATTAATTGCGCTCGAGGTGGCTTGATTGACGAAGAAGCATTATTCAAAGCGATTGAAGAAGGAAGGCTAGCCGGCGCCGCCTTCGATGTCTTCAGCACTGAGCCAGCGACAGATAGCATGCTTCTTAAAAGTGACAAAATAATCGTCACTCCTCATCTTGGTGCCTCAACCGTTGAAGCTCAAGTAAATGTTGCTAAAGATATTGCCGAACAAGTCTTGACAGTCCTTCGCGGAGAATTCAGCAAATATGCCGTCAATATGCCTCATGTCCGCCATGAATTACTGCCATTCTTAAAAGTTGCTTCATTAATTGGCAGCTTTGCCAGTCAATTAATGGAAGGACAGATAACCGACATACGTATCAAATACTGCGGAGGAATCGCCAATTATGATTTAAGCCCGGTAAAAGTGTCTGTTATCAGCGGTTTACTGGGACAGGTGACCGAGGAAAAAATAAATTTGGTCAATGCTAACTTCCTTGCTGCCCAGCGTGGCTTGAAAATTAGCGAGGAAAAAGAGTTAATCTGTCCAAACTACTCTAACTTACTCACCATAAGTGTTAACACAAATTCAGGCACTACTACCATATCAGGAACAGCTAGAGATAGCGAGACCCATATTGTTCAAATTAACGAGTTCTGGATGGACATAGTACCTACCGAAGGCTATCTTTTACTTTGCGACCATCTTGATACCCCTGGGCGGGTTGGTGCTATCGGAACCATACTGGGCAAAGCTGGCATCAATATCAGCGCAATGCACTCAAGCAGACAAAAACCGGGTGGAAAGGCACTTATGATTCTAGCCCTGGATCAGCTACCCACCGAAGAGCAACGAAGAGAAATTACGGCACTGTCTGACATTTATACCGCTAAAGTGGTGAAAATATAATCACCAAAGAGGATTAATAACTAATCCAGCAGGAACCTTGGGATAAAAGTAAGTCGATTTCCTCGGCATTCTATCACCAGCATCAGCAACAGCTTTGACCACCCCTAATTCAGGCAATTGAACAAGAAAGGCTAATTGATAATGCCCTTCCGTTATCTCTCGACAAGCTTCAGCAATATCACTAGTATAGCCAATATCATCCTTGTTAAAAGCAATCCCCAAAATTTGCTTCAGTATAATATGATTAAGAAAACTGACACCAAGTTTCTTATAAGCTTGGGAACGAGCTTGAGGCATCACTTTATCTAAAGATACCCCCGGGCGGGGTGTTAACATCACCAACGATTCACCCTCCAACCCTAAAACTCCTAAAACCATTTCTTCTTTCCCACCGCGTTTCAGCCTATCACATACACCTTCAGCTAAATCGCCCGAGATATTCGACAAAGGAATTATCTCCGCAGTAAAGAAATCCCGAAGTTGCCGCTTCAGCTTAGCTCTGTCATCAAGCGATATTCCACGCACCAACCTGTGGATAGGCAAAACAACGAGTCCAGGGTCGGAAAACTCAACCAAGGACATCATTATGTAATTAAAGGCTTCCTTCCCAATTGGAGAAGAAAGGCGTCCCATTCTTTCACGTTGATACGCTAGCCCAATCTCATAGCGATGGTGACCATCAGCTACATAAAAGGGTAAATCAGATAAAAGCTCGCTGATTCGGTGTATTATGTCGGGCTCGGTTATTGCCCAAGTGAGATGACGTTCACCAGAATCAACCAATTCCATCGGCGGGTTATACTGTGACACCGAGGAAAATATTCCAGCGATCTCACCACCCCTATCCTGGTATAAGGCAAGAATCGGGCCGAAGGTAGCCTGGCAAGCCCGCAACAGCTTAAGTCTGTCTTGTTTAACTTTAGAAGACGTCTCTTCATGAGGATATACGCCTTCGCCCCAGGGCACTAATTTGACTCGAGCTATCAGCTCACGTCGCCGCCTCTTCCCCTGATAGGTAAAATAATGGTCATGGAGATAAAAAGCCGGTGAGTCATCCGCTTGAAGAACTCCTTCTGCAAGCCAGGTTTTCAAGGTTCTCGCAGCACTACTATACTCAGCCTCGGCACCGCCTCCAGATTGGCGGGTAGGAAGCTCCAGACGAATTATATTGTAATCGCTTTTCCGGTAATAAAATCTCTGTTCTTCAGGAGTAATCACATCATATGGCGGACAAATAACCGCCCCTAGATTAGAAACTTTTTCCTTTCTGTAACGTATACCACGGAACGAGCAAACTTGAGCCATTTAAGTATCACCCCGAGTTCTATCCAAGCTGGTTAGCTTGTTTATTACCAAAATCCTGATGTAATATTATGTAAAGACCTAACCTTGAGCAAGCAGCTCAGAAACTATCTCGCCTACTTCCTTACCGCCAGCTTTACCTTTAAGCTGGGGCATAAGCTGAGACATAACTCTACCTTTATCTTTCTCCCCTTTTGCTCCAACTATGTCAATTGCTTGCCGCGCTACGGTTATAATTTCTTCACGGCTCATTTGCTTGGGAAGATATTCTAAAATAATGGCTAACTCTGACTCTTCCTGGGCTACAAGGTCACTGCGATTTCCCTTTTTAAACGCATCGATGCTTTCCCGCCGCTGCCTCGCTTCCTTACCAAGGATATCAATACCTTTACTATCATCGATAGGCTTCCCTTGAGCAATTTCAGCATTCTTTATTTCAGATAAGAGCAATCGTAATGTGGAGATTCGTATCTTATCCTGCTGCTTAATTGCCGGATAGAGGTCCTTCCTTATTTTCTCCTCCAGTGTCACCTCACCCCTCTCACACTTTTCGCCTCTTTGCCGCCTGTTTCCTCTTCCGCGCCTCGCTTGGTTTCAAGAAAAACCTTCGACGCCGAACCTCAGCTAAAATACGGCCTTGCTGCACTTGCCTGTTAAATCTACGCAGCAAGCTCTCAAAGCCCTCACCAGAGCCAAGTTTTACTTCAGCCATATCTTATCCATACCAGTTTTACAAATGCTACATTGTATCGGTTAGAACCTGCCGCTGTCAACGGCTCTTGTCACCGCTCTGCCTTCAACCACAGCTTCTCCCCATCGGTAATAAACTCAATGGTGCCATTCTCCAACGTTAGATAAATGCTATCTTCCCCCAGCCTCTCCCTCAGCCTTTCTACTACCTCAGTGTTGGGATGACCAAAGGTATTGTTTGCCCCCACTGAGATTACTGCTATTTGAGGGTCAACTACCGCTAGAAACTGGGGCATGGTAGATGTCTTGCTGCCGTGATGGGCTACCTTCAGAACTGTGCTTCTTAAATTAGCTCGCTGTTTAATGAGCTCAAATTCACCTTCCCACCTGATATCGGCAGTGAACAAAAAACTGACTTCACCCCAGCTTAGTCTTAATACCACCCCGTTGTTGTCCACATCGGCGCTGGTCCCTTTAAAAAACTCCTCGGGAGGATTAAGCACTTCTATCTTAATTCCACTGCCTAAATCAATTTCCTGCTCCTCTTTAGCCACATAATGCTTGATTTCTTTCTCCTCAATCAGCTTGAGCCATTCTTGATAAATGCAAGAATTATAAGAAACACCGGGCTCAAGCACTTGCTTCACTTTATACCTTTGCAGCACTTCCACCAATCCAGTGATGTGGTCAGCTTGAGGCTGTGTGGATATCATAAGGTCTATTGTTCTATCCCAGAAGGGGAGTTTCTCACCTAATTCCAAATCTATTGTCTGCGGACTAGGACCACCATCAATGAGTATATTCTGATGATTAGGCGTTTGTATCAAGATGGCATCCCCCTGTCCCACATCAAGGAAACTTACATGAAGATTATCATCAGGCGTGATGAGAACTGCAGCCCAAACCAGGATAGCTGCTAATAAAAGGGGAGGAATGAGCCATTTCAGGAGCGAATGTCGGGAGAATTTAGTCATTACTAACCACTTCCATTCGCTTCAGAAGCTAACCTGGGGGAAATATTGGTCAACTGCTTTCTATGATTAAGCCACGCCACAACTATTGCAAGCATGATGTAATATGTCCACACTAACCACACAGGGATACTAGATATCTGGAAAGAGGAGAATGGCAAGGCATCAAAACCCTGAACCACTAAAAGCAAGTAACTCAAGAATAGCCAGGCGACCCAGCCTAAAATTTGAGAGGCAAATACAGCAAATAACCCTACAAAGGCGACCAACGCAGAAGCAACTATGATAGCTGGCAAAGCAGGCAAAGAAAGGAATGTTGCTGGAACACCAACTAGTGAAACAATGCCAAAGTAGTACGCTATAAGTGGCCAGACTGCGATGATAGCCGCTAGGGTCAGTGTAAAGCCATCCACAAAAACATTACCAATAGCTATAGCTTTATCCCGGTATTCAAACACCTTAGCAACGCCCTTCCTTCCCCAACTCTGAAAATAAGGATAGAACAGAATAAGCCCGAGCATTGCCATGAAGCTAAGTTGGAATGAGGCGCTCCACAAAATTTGAGGCTGGATACCCACCATCACTGCAGCAGCAAAAGCCAGAGCTGTAATGGCACTTCGCTGCCTTCCTAGATATTCAGCTATCAAAAATAAGCTCCCCATTATGGTGGCACGAATTACCGGCGGATGCATTCCAGCAAGCAAGGCATAAATCCAGATAGCAATAAGGGTAAGCCAGATATATATGGAGCGCTGTCTCCCAAAAATTAAAACTAAAAAGCTGAGGAGAATGCCAATGATGATACTCATATGCAAGCCAGAAATAGCCAATATATGGGCAGTCCCTGTTCTTGAGAAAGCTTGCCTCACAGAATAGGGTATATTGCTTGTCATGCCAAGCAGGATGCCTTGGGCTAATGAGCCCTGCGGCTCAGGCAAAGCTCTAGCCAGGGAATTCGAAAGGCTCTCCCTGAAAGAATAAAGCCACTGCAACGGGGTAAAACCTTTACCTTCAGCGATAACTTCTATCCTGGGATAATAACTGATGGAGTAAATTCCCTGATGCTCCAGATAGCTTTTATAGTCAAAATCTTCAAACGTAGAAGGGGTCTCCAATTCTCCAGTTACCTTGATGACATCTCCGTAATGATACTCAGAATACCTTGACACTAGAATTAAGACGGAGCCTGAAACCTCTTTTTCTTCGCCATTTACGGTCACCTCATTAGTGGAAATCGTTAACAGACAATACCGGTCTCTAACATCGGGCTCCTCTTTCACCATCCCCTGGATTTCCACCACCTCTGTATCGTTGTAGGAACAAACGGAATGCTCATCTATCTGAGGCAAGCTTGTCGGAAAATAAAGACCGCCGCCAATAAAAGCAAAAAAACATAATCCCGTCACTATTAAGCTTTCCCTTTTGTCACGGAAAAGAGGGATGAACAAGAATGGAAGAAGCCCGAGAGGGATAACAATTAACGGCAGGCTAACTTGTGAGCCTATAAAAATACCCGCTACCCAGGCACAGCTAACATAAAGCAGCCACATCAAAAAGTTTTGCTATCTGATACAGTGATATAATCCTTTATCCTATCAAATGTTCCCTGCCCAATACCTTTGACTTGAAGCAAATCCTCAATTCGTTTGAACTGACCATTCTCATTGCGGTAATCCACAATAGCCTGAGCTCTAGTTTCACCTATTCCCGGCAGGGCTTCAAAAAGCCAGGATTCTGCCCGATTGATGTCTACCTTTTGAGGAGATTGTTCTTCACCTTCTTCAGGAATATAAATCCCGATATAGCTAAGGTCAGCACTGGATTCAATGCCAACGTTTGAGAGAATAGCATCTATCGTGTCGCCTTCCCTGAGGGGATAGATGCCAGGATTAACCACAGCGCCACTAATGTAAACTTCACCACTCTGCTGCGGAAGCGCAACTTGAGATAACACTAGCTCAGTAGGCTGGATTTTACTGCGATTGACCAGCATCATAACCCCACCAATCACCAAGGCAATGACCAAGAAAACTGTGATAAAGATGTAAAATCTATCTGCTTGATTCATTTCGGTTAAACTCCTTCCCTGGATATTGTTTTAGCGACCTCGTCTTTCGTCATTCTGAGCCATAGGCGAAGAATCTTAGAGATTCTTCATTCCGCTTTGCTCCATTCAGAATGACAACCTCGCATTCCAATGGTAAGATTTTCATATGGCAAAAGACTCAGGGATATCAATCGTTAATCGCAAAGCTTATCACGACTACCATATTGAGGAAAGCCTTGAGGTAGGCATCGTGCTTAAGGGCTCCGAGATTAAATCAATAAGGGAGGGAAAGGTAAGTTTACGGGATGCTTATGCCAAACCAGAAAATGGAGAACTGTGGCTATTTAACAGCCACATCGCCTCTTATGATGCCGCCAGCTACAACACCCATCAGCCAACCCGCACTCGCAAGCTCTTGCTCCACAAAGAGGAAATCGATAGGCTCACCAAGAGAGTAGCGCAGCGAGGTTTGACTTTAGTTCCTCTTAAGCTGTATATTAAACATGGGATTGCCAAGATTGAGATTGGTGTCGGCAAGGGAAAGAAGATTTACGATAAGCGGGAAGTTATTGTTCGCCGCGAGACAGAAAGACAAATAGACCGGGCACTAAAAATCAAAGGGAGGTGGTAAAAAGGCAGTTTGATAATATAGCGGGGGCGCGTGGATTCGACATGGGATGGCCTACAGAATTGCAAGCTGAGGTGCCATTAACCTCATAAAACAAATGGCAAAAAATAAATGCCGAACCTATTGCAGCCTAATTAAAGCTACACACCCACCCCAACCTCTCCTCGAAGGTCGGGACTGGGTGTCAAAAAGTCGAGGTGCTCCAATCCCGATGTCGATAAGGATTGGATAAGAGGAATCGACTGGCTTAACTGGATTTCGGTCAGCAGATGAAAGTTAGGCGAGATAAATGGAGCTGGCTAAGCTTGTAGAATATTCTGGCAACCCCCCTATGGACGGGGAGTTCGACTCTCCCCCGCCTCCACCAATTGAAGTTTTGGTAGCGCTACCGTTAAATAAATAATTTTTCCGGAATTGATAGCCTTCAAGATAAATTACATGGCGCTCATTAATTTTTGTGGTTAACAAATAGAAAATAGGAGAAAGTAATGAAAGAAGTTGTTATAGTCAGCGGGGTAAGAACGCCGATAGGCACTTTCGGTGGCACCTTGAGAGATATCCCCGTTGCCAATTTAGGGCACCTGGTAATCAGGGAAACACTTAAACGAGCTGGTTTAAGACCAAAAACCAGCAAGAAACTTCTAAGTTACGGACCTTCTGTTTTTAAAGGCGAAGAAATTTCTGAGTTAGAAGCAAAGTACTATAATTGGGACCCTTCCTTGCCAGAAATTCAAGTTGACGAAGTAATCATGGGTAATGTTCTTCAAGGAGGACAGGGGCAAAACACTGCCCGTCAGGCTGCTATTCATGCTGGCATCCCTAAGGAAACACCTTCTTATACCGTAAATAAAGTTTGCGCCTCAGGCTTAAAAGCAATCACATTAGGTGCTGAAGCGATAATGCTTGGCGAAGCAGATGTCGTGGTTGCTGGAGGAATGGAGAGCATGGGTCACTCCCCCTATATCCTTCCTAAAGCTCGTTGGGGCTACAGGATGAGCATCACCGCTAAGGCAGACATTGTAGACCTCATGGTGCTTGATGGACTGTGGGATGCGTTCTACGGATATCATATGGGGAACACCGCAGAAAACATCGCCATCAAATACAATATAAGCCGCACCGAGCAAGATGAAGTAGGATTTCTGAGTCATAAACGAGCTAAAGCAGCTATAAGGGAAGGAATTTTCAAACAGGAAATCGTTCCTGTGCCGGTTCCACAGAGGAAGGGAGGTCCACCAATCCACTTTGATACCGATGAACGCCCTATGGACACAAGCCTTGAAAGAATGGCTCTCCTACCTCCGGTATTTCAAAGCAATGGAACAGTCACCGCAGGCAATTCCTCAGGCATCAACGATGCCGCAGCAGCAGTGATACTTATGTCAAGTGTTAAAGCTAAATCGTTAGGACTCGAACCCTGGGTAACTATCAAATCCTACGCCTCTGGAGCTGTAGACCCAGCTTATATGGGACTGGGGGCTGTACCAGCAATAAAAAACGCCCTCAGAAAAGCAAGACTTACCATTAAAGACATGGACCTCATCGAACTTAATGAAGCTTTCGCCGCCCAAACCATCGCCTGCATGAGAGAGCTTGATATGAGCTGGGCTAGCACCAATCCCCATGGAGGCGGTATCGCCTTGGGACATCCCCTCGGCGCAACAGGAGCAAGGTTAGTAGTTACCGCTATGCACGATATGAAACGAAGGAATCTGCATTATGCCCTGGTAGCTATACCCGTTGGTGGCGGACTGGGCATGGCAGCAGTGTTCGAAAGGAAAGCATAATCATTTGCCCTTCTTACAATAATCAGGGCACCAAATAGCATTGGGACGTTCAGGACGATTGCACGCACTCCGCCAATTCCACAGGCAACTATCACATAGAATAATATCCTTGCCCAACGCCTTTTTAATTCTAACTTTAATTCCGTAAGCCCAGTTTGGTCCCTTGGCACTCATAGTGGAATTGAGATTCCTCACATATCCTTGGACAAAGTGGCTAAAAATTCAGCGTTATTCTTTGTCTTAGATAACCTGGCCAACAACCTCTCTGTAGCTTCACTGGGATTAGGAGAATCGTCAGCTAGCATAGAAACTACACGCCTGAGCAGCCATATTTGCTTTACAGTGTCCTCATCTAAAAGAAGCTCCTCTCGCCTCGTTCCACTGGGAATTATGTTTATTGCTGGGAAAATCCTCTTCTCCGATAATTTTCTATCTAAATGAAGCTCCATATTCCCGGTCCCCTTAAACTCTTCGTATATAAGCTCATCCATACGACTGCCAGTATCCACCAAACAGGTAGCAATGACTGTTAAGCTACCACCTTCCTCAGTATTGCGAGCAGTACCGAAAAATCGTTTCGGAGGATACAAAGCTGCCGAGTCAAGACCACCAGATAAAGTGCGTCCGCTGACAGGCATCGCTAAATTGTAAGCTCTAGTAAGACGAGTGATGCCATCGAGGAGAATAACCACATCTTTGTTCAGTTCCACCAATCTTTTCGCCCTTTCTAATGCCAGCTCAGCCACACGAGTTTGATTCTCCACTGGTTCATCAAAGGTAGCAGCAACAACCTCAGCTTTCACTGACCTCCTCATATCGGTTACTTCTTCAGGCCTTTCTCCAATCAAGCAAACCATAAGGTGAATATCATTGTAATTGGTGATGATAGCATTAGCGATTTTCTTAAGGAGTACCGTTTTACCTGCTTTAGGAGGTGAGACTATCAGTCCTCTTTGTCCTCTACCTATAGGAGTTACTAAATTAATCAGCCGAGTAGATAGCTCACCGGGAGTAGTTTCTAAATTAATCATCTTGTCGGGAAAAGTAGGTATCAAAGAACCAAAATTGGGACGCTCCCTGACCGCTTCAGGGTCGAGCCCGTTAACGTTTTCCACACGAAGCAACCCATAATATTTTTCGCTATCCTTAGGGGCTCTAGCCTCTCCGCAAATATAATCGCCATTCCTCAAATTGAACCGACGGACTTGAGAATTAGATACATAAATATCATTGTCACCACGCAAAAAGCTATCTTGCCGTAAGAACCCATAACCTTCACTCATAATCTCCAATACACCGCTCACGAACAAATTACCCTGCTGCATTGCTTGAGATTGTAGGATATGTTGAATAAGCTCCGACTTTTTCAGCGAAGAGTATCCAGTGACGCCACATTCCTTGGCCATCACCTCCAATTCGTCGTGAGTTTTACCCTCAAGTTCAGTCATGCTTACCATAACAACCTCCTTAATCCTTCATCACCCTTGTCCAGTCATCAATAAAGCGCTTAACTCCAATGTCAGTCAAAGGATGCTGTATCATTTGAAGCAACACCTTATAGGGTACAGTAGCAATATGCGCACCGACTTTTGCCGCTACCATGCAATGCTGAGGATGCCTGATGCTCGCTGCTATTACCTGAGTAGGGAGTTGATAAAAGCGTAAGAATTTAACAATATCCTCCACCACTTTCATGCCGTCTTCGCCAATATCATCAAGCCGGCCCACAAAAGGGCTTACAAAGCTAGCTCCTGCAGCCACCCCTAATAAAGCCTGATTTAAGGAAAAACATAAGGTGAAATTCACCTTAATACCCTCTTTAGATAACACTGAGGTAGCTTCTACTCCTTCGAGGTTAGCCGGTATTTTCACTACGATGTTGTCTGCCCATTTAGCTACTTGCCGGGCTTCATTAATCATACCAGAAGCATCCTGGCTTAATACTTCAGTAGATACCGGTCCAGGAACGATGTCGCATATCTCCTTGACCAACTTTTGATAATCAACCTTCCCTTCCCTGGATATTAGGCTAGGATTGGTAGTTACTCCACTGATCACCCCTAATCTTACACCGTGGCGAATATGCTCTATATTAGCGGTATCCAAGAATAAACGCATCGCTCTCTCACTTAACTCAAGGGTAGGCTTGTCTGAGCACCTTCAACAAGCGTATCATTCGCTACCTTGATAAAATTCACAAAAAGCGGTTGAGGACTGTCAGGGCGGGATTTAAATTCAGGATGGAATTGACAGGCAACCATCCAGGGATGATTCTTCAGCTCAACGATTTCCACCAATTTACCGTCCGGTGAAAGCCCGCTAAATATAAGTCCTGCTTCCTCCAATGGCTGACGAAAACGATTATTAAACTCAAAACGATGCCGATGCCTTTCATAAATTGTCTCCCTATTATAAGCCTGAGCTGCCTTCGTCCCGGGCACTAAGCAGCAAGGATAGGTTCCCAAACGCATAGTTCCTCCTTTCTGGCTAATATCACGTTGTCCGGGAAGCAAGTCAATTACAGGATAAGGAGTGTCAGCGTCAAACTCAGTAGAATTAACTCTCATATTATGAAACACATGCCGCCCAAATTCAATAACCATAATCTGCATACCAAGACATAAACCCAAGTAAGGAACCTTTTCTTCTCTGGCAAACTTAGCAGTCTCTACCATACCCTCGATACCTCTATGCCCAAAGCCACCAGGTACCACTATGCCCTGAACTTGCCTCAACTTATCATCATTACCGCCATCCAATCCTTCCGAGCTAAGCCATTCTATCTTCACATCCAAATTGTGCGCTAAAGCTGCGTGACATAATGCCTCCCGCACCGAGTAATAGGCATCATGAAGCTCAACATACTTCCCCACTAAACCAATGACCACCGGTTCTTTAGGAGCTTTCAGCCTAGCTACCATCTTGTGCCAATCATCCAAATTAGCCTCCTTAGCCTCCAGCCCCAAACGATTGACTATGAAGTCCCCTAACCCATATTCCTCCAGCATCAAGGGCACTTCATAAATAGTTTCACTGGTAACCAAGGGGATAACTGCTTCTTTTGGCACATCACAGAAAAGTGATATCTTATCCTTTATCCCTTCCGATATCTCCCTGTCGCTGCGACACAAGATAACATCAGGTTGAATACCAATCCTTCTTAGTTCATTGACACTATGCTGTGTAGGCTTGGTCTTTAATTCGTCCGTGGCAGCAATGTAAGGTAAAAAAGTAACATGAATATACAGCACATTATCTCTTCCTTCTTCCCCTCTCATTTGACGAATGGCTTCAAGAAACGGCTGCCCCTCAATATCACCCACTGTGCCACCAACTTCAACTATGACCACATCGGCATTAGATATTTCAGCTACTTGCCTGATACGCCTTTTTATTTCGTTTGTCACATGAGGTACTATCTGAATGGTGCCGCCCAAAAAGTCACCTCTTCGCTCGTTGGCAATAATTGTGGAATATATTTCTCCTGAAGTAACGTTTGAAGCTCTAGTTAACTCCACGTCGATAAACCTTTCATAATGTCCCAAATCTAAATCAGTTTCAGCGCCATCCTGGGTAACGAATACCTCCCCGTGTTGATATGGAGACATTGTGCCCGGATCAACATTCAGATAAGGGTCAAGCTTTTGCACTGAAACAGAAATAGAACGACTTTTCAATACCCGACCAATAGAAGCTACCGATATCCCCTTACCAACAGAACTAATTACACCACCGGTAACAAAGATATATTTAGCCACTATTTATCACAGATTTAATTAAATCAAGAAACAAGGTGTGTAGTCCCACAACTATGAGGTAAATTGAATTTTATTCATTATAAAAAACGAAGAGCAAATTTGTCAACATTGAGAGTGTTTACTAACCTCACCCCCTTTATTCCCCTCTCCTTCAAAGGAGAGGGGGAAGAGATTTATAGAGAGGGGTTTCACCCCTCTCTTACCTGCCCACCTTCCCTTGCTAAGGGAAGGTGGGCAGGGGGATGGGTTGCTAAACAATCTCAATTTCACAGTTGAAGCACGCACATAATTACGCTAAAATACTGATGTCGGGGAAATGCGGATAACTGGCGGTAAAGCCAAAGGAATACAATTAAAAACGCTACAGAAACAATCACTTCGCCCTACTACAGATTTAGTAAGACATGCCATTTTCTCCATCTTACAGAATATGTCCCATGATTGGCACCGAATTGTTGACTTATATGCTGGCACTGGGGCTTTAGGCATTGAGGCCCTAAGCCGCAACGCAGAGTGGGTTGATTTCGTTGACCAAAGCAAAAAGTGCTGCGACATTATTAAACATAACCTGGAAAAGACAGGTTTTTCCGACAGAGCTCACGTTTATTGTTGTAACGTGAAGAAGGCAATCACATTCCTAAACAATAATTACGATGTTATTTTCCTTGACCCCCCGTATTCTCTGTCATCTATAGACAATGTATTAACAACCATAGCCAGTTCAGAGCTTATAGGAGCCAACTCCATGGTAGTGCTTTGCCACACAAAGCACTTTTCACCAAACTCTGAGTATGATAAACTACATCTAGTTAAACAATCTCATTATGGTGATACATGTGTTTCTATGTATCGAAGAATAAACAATGGTAACAGCAATATATCCCGGTAGCTTCGACCCCATAACTAACGGACATCTCGATATTATTAACCGTGCGTCTGCTCTTTTCGACAAGTTAATCATCGGCATCTATGATAGACCTGATAAACAAATGCTCTTTTCTCTAGAAGAAAGGTTAGCTTTGGCCAGGGAAGCAGTAGCTGAGGTACACAATGTTTATGTTAAACCCTATTCTGGCCTCACCGTGGACTTCATCCGCAAAGAGCGAGGAAGGATAATGATTCGAGGATTACGGATGAATTCCGACTTTGAGGCAGAGTTCGAAATGGCAATGATGAATAAGAAACTGGCACCAGACATAGAATTAATTTGCTTCATGACAAGCTCTGAATATCAGTGCCTCAGCTCCAGGTTGATTAAGGAAGTAGCAAAGCTTAGAGGTTGCCTTGAGGGACTAGTTCCCGAACATGTTGCTGTTGCCTTGAATGAAAAGTTATGTGGAGGATACCTTGAAGCTCCAGCAGAAAAGGCTTCACATCGAAACAAAATTTCATTGTAATTAAGGAGGTGATAAAGGAATGGCATATAAGATTACCGATGAATGCATCAGTTGTGGCGCCTGTGAATCAGAATGCAAGAATGAGGCGATAAGTGAAGGTGAATCAATCTATGTCATCGACCCCGACAAATGCACTGAGTGTGTAGGGTGGTTTGAATCATCCAAGTGTGTCGAGATATGTCCAGTAAATGCCTGTGTTCTCGACCCAGAGCATAAGGAAACCCACGAGCAACTTCTGGAAAAGTGGCGCAAGTTACATCCCGGCGAGACTCCAACGGTCACTTAAGGTAAAGCTTATCCAAGATTTTAAGTGAAAAACCGCTTGCCATAACTTGGAGCCTCTTTTAACTGACCCCAAAATGACCTCTCGCTGTAAGCCCTTATACTAACATAACAATCACTACATTGATTAGAGCGCGAGAACTTTTCTATCATCTCTTTTTGGCTGGAACATTTGTTACGCCATAGTGAACACGGGACAAAGGCTCCGTCAGGCATTACCACGAAGAACCTTATACCCGCCTTGCAATTAGGCATATATCCTTGCTCAAGGAACTTCAAGGTATCCAAAAGTTCAGCTTTAGGGTTAACTATATGATTAGTTCGCTTTTGTAATTCCAAAAGTTGTTTAATAGTTCTGCGTAAAATTTCCCGTTCTTCTTCACTATCGATACAATAACTTCTATCACCCGTCCGTCTTGCAGTATATGCGCTATACGATATGAATACATTCCACTCTTCAGCCTTCCTAGCTATAGGCAAAACTTCCTTCAGGTTCGCTCTGGTTATAACTGTGTTCAAGATAATATTTCGATAACCAAACTTCGCTAACTGTGGAAGTGTCTTCTCCAAACGTTTATACAAACCCGGGTGTCGCCGGAAATCGTCATGCCTTTCATCGGGAAAATCAAGCGATACCGAAATTTGGTTCACACCAGCTTCGTGTAACTGAAGATAATTACTCTCATTTAATAGCACCCCATTGGTAACAAATATCAAATAGGGAAGCCCATCAGGTTGCTTGACAGCCTTCACCACCTCGATTATATCTTTACGCAGAAACGGTTCCCCACCTGAGATCTGCAACACAGGAGGATTCAACAATCTAGTTAGCTCACCATACTCATGTGGCTGAAGTTGCTTTTCATCCTTTATCACACCACCGAGGTCGCAATGGCGGCAGTTGCAATTACAAGAAAGAGTCACTTCATAAGAAACCACTACAGGGCGATTTGTCATATAGTTACGTATTGCCTTCCTGGCAAGCTTAAGCCCTTGTAATACCGAAAAATTCGTCATTCGCTAGCAATAGCTTGAGACTTCTGTTTGAAGCCAATCGCTACACAGTTATCGAGTCTTGAAGGGTATACCAATATTATCTTATTCATAATCCTTCCTTGAGTAGAGCCAGGGTGGAGTAACGCCCTTACCAGCTTACGCGCCTTAAACCATTTCAACAATGGTATATCCAGCATAAGTAAACTTATGGATTCCCGGTAGTTGACCGAAGATAAATTCTTAAACCCGGCATTCTTCAGAATGTTCATAAGGGTTTTGGTGGTAAATTGATTGATGTGAATTCTCCTCACATTCCACCATCTTCTTCTCATGATTCTTGCTGGTATCCCTCCAAAGTCTGGTGTTGATGCCACCAGCAACCCTCCTGGCTTAAGCACCCTGCAGGCCTCTTTAAGAACTATAAGCGGTTGTGGCAGATGCTCCAGAACTTGCCATAAAGTAACCACATCAAAATAGTTTTCTGGAAATTGCATCTCTTCAAAGGGTCCTACCTCTACATCCAAGCCAAACTCCCTCCTGGCATATTCCACGGCATTCTGCGATAATTCAACCCCCTTGGTAATATAGCCTGCCTTGGAAGCATTAAACAGGAAAAAACCTTCCCCACAACCTATATCTAAAAGCTTGGTATTGCCCTTATATTTTTTGGCTAATTTCACCTGCGCTTTAGTGGCACGTAAGCGATTTTCCCGAACAATAGACACATCGCCATTGTTCATTTCAGAGTAGTTATCGTTGATTCGGCTTGCTTTCTCAATTGGATTTACATATACAAGCTGGCACTTTCGACACTTAACATGCCTTCCATATTTACCTCCAGGAAGCATATAGACAGTATCTATACCACCTCGAAGGTCACCTCTCTTTATATTGGAGTCGAACAGCACCTCAAAGTCATTCTCTCCACAATTGGGGCAATTACGATATTCTAGCAGAGCCATCTTACTTCGTACTTCGCTTAAAGTTGCTTGGCTTTCTCATAAGCAGCAATAACGGCTTCAAGAATGCTGGAGCGAAAGCCTCCCCTCTCCAATTGAGCCAGAGCTTCAGCAGTCGTCCCACCTGGAGAAGTAACCATGTTTCTCAGCTCAGCAGGGTGTTTTTCCGTCTTTTCCACCATGTAAGCAGAGCCAAGTATCGTCTGTAGTGTTAATT
>Ga0315282_10002365_pt1 | contig 34895 bp, 38 predicted proteins | sample YL17G07_20_MG_FD_203693 | JGI IMG/M metagenome (GOLD analysis project Ga0315282, IMG submission 203693) | Sediment microbial communities from Yellowstone Lake, YNP, Wyoming, USA - YL17G07_20 | ecosystem: Environmental > Aquatic > Freshwater > Lake > Sediment | place: USA: Wyoming | collected...
AGTTTGACACCTTGCTTTAGGAAAAGAATGGTTGTTTGTCCATCGACACTTCAAGAATCAAATCACCTCGAAATATCCGAAAGATCCTAAGCGAGGGAAGACAACAAGAATCCAAGACAGATCAACAGAATCCCAAAATAGCGTAAGGTTGGAATAGGTTCAAGGAAGACAATTCGGGCCGAGAGCATCACCAAGATAAATATCAGAGCCGCAAAGGGGTAAACAAAACTTAAAGTCGTCTTAGAGAGGGCAATGAGCCAAACGATTGTGCTGAGGATATAAAGAACTAATCCCAAAAAAACGAGGGGGTTAAAGACCAGTTTAATTAATTCGCCTATGACGGACCCCTTCAGAGTTATCTCTCCTGTCATAAAAACACCCTTTTTAAAGAATATTTGACCTAACGTGGCCGAACCCACTGATATCAAGAGCAACCAAACGGGTTTCATTTATTTCTCCTTTTTTAAGATCGTTGACAATAATGTGTAGCTCATCTGAGCCAAGAGAAACTATTTAACGAAGTATCGATCTAAACCGCGCATGGACTGGATCGCCCGGGTAATAGCTCCATACGGTATTTTCGCACGGGTAATACTTCGGGGTCCAGAAGCGCCCTGATTCTTGAAAGCGGGAGTATTTGGAAATCCATGCTCTGGACCTTCTCACATAATTCGATGAAATACTTGTCCCATATCCCCCCTTCTACCTCGGCATGGACGGGGAGGATGTGCATTCCCCCATCCCTCAGAATTTGAAGAATCCTTGAGACACCTTCAGGGACACCGATTTCTTCGAAACAGGGGAGATCCGAAGGGATCTCCATGAGACCTGATATTTCATGAATAAAAGGTCCCCTTGCCCGTGTACAACTCAAGTAATGAAAGGGGTATTCCCCTGCAATTTCTAACACCCTGTCGTCGATGAGCCAAGCAGGCGCTCCAAAAGAGGAGGGTTCCTTCTTAACCAATCTCCGATAGGCCATCATCCCCTTCTCAAACCAATCCATGATCCATTCAGAGGACCGTGTATAAAGTTCATCTTGCCAACGCCTGTGATCCCAAGCATGAAACTCCACTTCATGCCCTGCTGAGATAATTTGCTCAACAAGTTCCGGGAAAGAAAGTGCAATCATGGGTGAGGGAAGCAGACTGCCATATAAGGCAGTCTTGATCCCATAAAGGCGCCCCGCATTCGTTCTTAACATTTTTTTAATAAATCGCGGGTTTTTTACCAATTGAAGGAGGGCCCTCCCTGAGGCATCCGGTCCCATGCTTAGATAAAACGTTGCTGGAATACCAAAGTGAGCTAAAATGGATAGAAGACGGGGAACACCTTGCTTCATGCCGACATATGTGTCGACGTCAATTTTAAGGCCCAAAATGTTTTGTTTATTCATTGACACTGACAAGGTCTTCATTTTCTTCCAGGAAAGCATCCAGCGCATTTTTGAGGGATTCCTCAAGCCCGATCTTGGGTGTCCATCCCAGAAGCTTTTTGGCTTTTTCGATGTTGGGTTTTCGGGTGGTAATGTCCTGGTAGCCTTTCCCATAATACGAGTCCGAAGACGTTTCAACGATTTCGGAAAAAACCTTGTCGTCTCTATGCTTCGGATGGGCCATAAAGATTCGTTTCAGAAGATAAGCAAGTTCTCTGATGGAACATTCATTATCGGGGTTGCCAATATTGATGATTTGGTTGTTGCAACAGCCATCCTTGTTTTCTAGGATTTTCATCAATGCATTGATTCCGTCATCCACATGGGTAAAACATCGTTTTTGATTGCCACCGTCCACCAGTGAGAGGGGTGTCTTCATCAGCAGTTCTGCGATGAACTGTGTCACCACCCTGGAGCTTCCCTCCTTTGCAGCATCCAGAGAATCTAATCTCGGACCGATCCAGTTGAAGGGCCTAAACAACGTAAACTCCAGCTGCCCCCGAGTGCCGTAGGCATAAATCACCCGATCGAGAAGTTGCTTACAGCACGCATAGATCCACCGCTCTTTATGGATGGGGCCGAGGACGAGAAAAGTTTCATCCTCTTTGAATTCAGGATCGGAGGAGGCGCCATAAACTTCTGAGGTGGAAGGAAAGACAATTCTTTTGTCATACCTCACGCATTGTTTCACAATATTGAGATTCATTTCGAAATCCAGGTGGAAGACTCCCAGTGGATTGGTCAGATAGAGCTTCGGAGTGGCGATGGCCACCAATGGGATGACGACGTCACATTTTTTGACGTGATACTCAATCCATTCCCGGTTGATCGAGATATCTCCCTCTAAGAAGTGGAAACGAGAGTGGTTGAGTACTCGGTCCAGCCTGTCGAAGGCGAGGTCCATACCGTAAACACTCCAATGCGTTGTATCAAGTATTCGGTGGGTTAAATGATGTCCAATAAAACCATTGACGCCCAGTATCAAGATCTTCATTTTAAGACGACCCCTTCTTGTTTTTTAAAAAATTCATAAATCTTGTGGCCCTTCATTCTCTCCTTCCCCACCTCAATATCCAACAGTCTCAGCCTTCCGTCCGATGCCCTGACATACACATGGTCTTTTTCAAACTCTAAGGTACCCACAGGGCATCTCGAGACGCTGTCCTTTTCAGGAAGAGCCCACCAGATGAACAACTTTTCACCTTCAAGCAGATAGGTGAAGGCCCCGGGATAGGGGTCTGTGACAGCCCTCACTAAATTGTAAATTTGCAAGACCGGCCAGCTCCAGTCTATCTTTCCGTCCTCAGGCCTCCGCCCCCCATAATAGCTTCCATGCTTTAAGTCCTGCGCCATGCGGGGGGCTATTCCTTTTTTGATAAGCGGAAGCACCTCTTCAAGGAGTTCCCTTTCCTTCACACAAAGCTTTTGATAAAGAGTGTAGGCAGTATCTTCAAATTCAATGAGCACCTCTTTTTGCCCAACAATATCTCCTGCATCAGGCGCTTCGACGATATGATGTAGGGTAACACCCGTACGCTGTTCCCCATTCACAAGAACCCAGTTTACCGGAGACCGTCCCCGATAGGCTGGGAGCAAAGACCCGTGGAGATTAAAAGAGCCTGCGGATGGAATCATGAAGATGTCTTTACTCAAAAGTTTTCTATAATAGAATGAAAAAATAACTTCGGGCGAGGTTTTACGGATCCTCTCAATCCATTCAGGTGTGTTGACATTCTGAGGACAGAACACGGGGATCTGATTTTTCTTTGCCCATTCGACCACCGATCCAAACCAAATGTTCTCTCCCGGATCATCGAGATGGGAAAAAATCGCCTGAAGATCGAATTTTCCCTGCACTAAGGCCTCAAGGCCAACAATTCCTATATTATGATACGCGAATGCGGCGGTTTTCATCTGCGGGATAAATCCTCTCAATCATGTACTCTGGTCTTTTCCTGACCTCCCTGTATATTCGACCGATATATTCGCCCATCACCCCCAGAGCGAAAAACTGAAAACCCACAAAAGCAAAGAGGATGGAAAAAAGCGTGAAAACACCTTCGGCAGCCCAGTCGGCGCCGTAAACAATCCGGGCAATACCTAAAAAGACACCAAAAGAGATTCCCAGGAACGCCATCCCTATGCCAGCATACATGATAAACTTCAATGGAAAATCAGAGAAGGAGGACACCAAGTCAAACTGAAGATTGATGAGCTTTCGCAGGGAGTAATGGGATTCTCCGGCATGCCTCGTTTCATGAACCACCTCAATCTCTGTAATTTTTTTTGAAAAGTAGGTCGCCAGTGCTGGAATAAAGGTGGAGTGTTCATGACAGTTCACCATCCGCTCCACAATATTTCTCCGGTAAGCTCGCAGCATGCACCCCCAGTCTGACATATTCACTTTCGTGATCTTCCGTGCGATCGCATTAATCATGCGGGATGGGAAAGTCCTGAAGATGGAATCCTTTCGTTCCTTCCTGATCGTACCCACCACATCGTAGTCGCCTTCCTCCATCACTCTGACAAGATTTGGGATCTCCTCAGGGGGATTTTGAAGGTCCGCATCCAGAGTGATCACGATGTCACCTCGGACCACAGAAAACCCTGAAAAAATAGCTGCATGCTGCCCGTAGTTTCTCGTTAGCTCTATGACCCTTACTTCAGAGTAGATCAAGAAACTTTTTAAGATCGAAAGGGTGTTATCCCGGCTCCCATCATCCACGAAAATAATTTCATAATTCTTCCCCGTCTTTTGCATGACCGACCTGAGTCGCTCAATCAGGTGAGAGAGGTTTGCCTCTTCATTGTACACTGGAATGACCAAAGAAATCATTACTTCTCTATCCATTTCTCAATATCTCCTGAACGGCCTTACAGACATAGGAAACGTCCTCTTTCTTCATGTCCGGAAACAAAGGCAGGGATACCAATTTGCCGTTCGCCCGTTCTGTTTCTTTCAACTCTCCCTTCTTTATTTTATATCGTTGCTGGATATAACTTAAACGATGGCCAGCCGGGAAATGAATCCCATATCCGATCTGGTATTCGGATAACTTTTGCATAAAACGCTCTCGATCCATAGAAAGTACTTTGATGACGAAGAGGTGCCATGCATGGGTGTGCGTGTAGGCGGGGACACCCGGTAATTCCAACCCCTCCACCCCTTCTAACCCTCTCCTGTATAGATCCGCTAACTGCCTTCTGCGGCTGTTAAGTTTCTTCAGTCGGGACAGTTGAGCAAGACCCAGTGCGGCCTGGATATCCGTTAGATTATATTTAAATCCAGGTGTGTGAATATCATATTCAGGATTCCCCCCCCTGCCGTACCGCTTCCATGCATCTCTTTCAATTCCATGAAATCGTAGAAGCCTCAATCGGCTTTCGAGGTGATCATCATGATGGGTGATCATGCCCCCCTCGCCGGTCGTAATGTTTTTAAGCGGATGGAAGGAGAAGATGGCACTTTGACCAAAACCTCCGACGTGGACGCCTTTATAATAAGTCCCGAGGCCGTGCGCTGCATCTTCAATTATAAATAAATCATGCTTCTTGGCAATACCCAATATTTTATCCATATCGGCAGGGGCTCCCGCAAAATGGACAGGGACAATGCCCTTCGTTTTCTCTGTTATTTTTTCTTTGATCAGGTCTGCATTGATGTTCAACGTATCATAATGGATGTCAACAAAAATGGGCTTTGCCCCACAAAGCGTGATCATGTTCAGCGTAGAGGCAAAGGTCATCGAAGGGGTAATAATCTCATCCCCTCGTTTTATGTCCAGGCCCAGCAACATGAGGTGCATGCCGGCAGTACCAGACGAAACGGAAAGAGCATACGAGGCACCTGTGAGTTCACAGAATTTCTCTTCAAATGCCTTGCAGAGGGGGCCCGTGGTTAGCCAACCGGACTTTAGACATGTCACAACCCCCTTGATCTCCTTTCCACCCATCGATGGTCGACTCAAAGGCAGAAAATCTTTTCTGATCTTCATAAGACTCAATCTGGATCTCCTCATGGTGAGTTAACATCACCGCAGAAAATAAAATTCTTCATTATCCCATAGGACTTTCAGAGTAGAAAACCCTCTTTCCAATTCCATCCTTTATTTATATCGCGTTACACAGTAAATGTCACCATCTTCTTTGTATTGTTGATATAACCCTCCGGGGGATAAAAAAAAGAGTAAACCGTTCCGGTGAATAATCCTCCTGTAAGAACGAGGATTCCGACAAATTTTCTGTGGTTTTTTCTATCGTTCTACATTTCTCCCTCCCCGTAGTGTTATTTAATGGCGTATTTTCGTAGAGGCACCATGGACACTTTGGTATTCCCTTAGATAGGGAGTGTGCATCAAACTGATTGGGTTAATATTAACTCATCTTTAAGGCGCGATCTCTCCTTATAAATCTGAGATAGACTTATATAAAACAAAGATTAAGCCGGCATTAAATTGTGATTAAGAGTTCTTAACCCTGGGGAATAGAATTTTAGGTTTTTTCAAGAGAGCCATGACAGGATGCAGGATGAATCTCGACCCAACTCTCGCAACCCTCCATTCTTCCATACCGTAGGAGGAAGAAATTTACACTTCAACCATACTTTTAAAATCGAATCGCTTTATGTCAACGGAAAAAATTGACAGCTTTTGTAGAATTATGTTAATAAAAGTTTCGATGAGCCCGGTTGGAAAGAGCGTTGGTCTCCGGAGTTGTTCAGAGCCAACGCTCTACATATTTGAAATAAAATAGGGTCTGCTCCTATCATTAGGAAATGAGGTAATTTAAAATATTACTCCGTATCACAAAAAATCACTCTTTTCCAAGCTGGAGTCATATCAATTTTCACAACACGATTTTCAATAACGGATTATGAATGTCAGCCCTTTGGGAGCCTATCATTGTTTTAATGAGGAAGGAGATTTTTATTCTGCAAGGACGGCTATGCCTCATCAATGATTCGGTAAGAGGTAATTTGTTCTATAATTGAAATTTTTTATGGTGATGTGTAATCATCCTTCGATCAAACAAGTCTAAAGAGGGTCAGGTGTTTCAAACCCATGTCTAAAGGACGGCTTTTAACAATCGTTGGCATTACCACTCTTGTATTGGGGATCATCCTGGCTGCATTTACTGGCCTGAGTCGAACGCCTCTGTTTCAACCTATCGAGGGGTTAACCGCAGAGGTCGCAAGAGAGATGCTTGAGAGCGGTGATTTGTTTGTGCCGCACTTCAATTACTCCATTTATGCCGACAAGCCACCACTTTTTTATTGGGTGACCATTCCGGGGTTGAAGCTTTTCGGTAATACCGAATTCGGGGCAAGATTCGGCTTGGCAATGATTGGCATTGCCGAAATTATTTTGGTGTTTCTGCTGGGACGATTACTCTATGGTTCGTTGGCTGGGTTTATGGGAGCGGTCGCATTAGCATGTTCTATAGGTCATATTATCTTTACTCGCCTTGCGATGGTGGACATATTGTTTTCGACATGCGTGACAGCTACTTTCCTCTGTTTCTCCCTTGGCTACATGGAGGAACGTCGCAGGTTCCTTTGGTGGACTCTGGCCGGCGCATGCATTGGGATGGCTGTCCTTACAAAGAGTCTTATCGGGTTGGTGTTTCCGGTTTTTACGCTCGGCCTCTTTACCCTTTTTACCCATCAGTGGAATCTATTAAAGCAAAAGGCAGTGATGGGCGCGTTGCTTGGTCTTTTGGTTGTGGTGATTCCTTGGCACCTCTATATGATTTTTCGAGTGCCGGGTTTTGCCTACCAATATTTCTGGAATGAGCAAGTCCTTCGTTTCCTGGACATGCGTCAACCAAAGGATTATATTGGCACTCCTCTGTCTTTATATTTGCTCTCGGTTCTTGTGTGGGCCTTGCCATGGAGCTTATATTTTGCCCATATCATTTGGGGCTTCAGGCACAGGAAAAAGGATGACTCAAAGTTCGGTTTGCTGGGACGGTATCTGCCGTGGTTGTGGATGGGCAGTGTGGTTGGTTTTTTCTCCCTGACAGACGCAAGGCTCTTTTACTACACGATTCCGGCTTTGCCGGCTTTTGCCCTTCTGGTGGGATGGTTCTGGAGTGAGGTCGAAAATCTTGACGGGAAAAAGTTCCGATTGACCCTGGCCCTGGTGCTTGCAACCGTTGCAATTATTAGTGCCCCAAGCATATTTGTAATTCCTAACTTGGGTGGACAAATTGTTCCTTCAGAAACTCAAAAAAACATGTTGGGGCCTTTGCTCTTAGTGGGTATTTGCATTGCCATTGGAGTCGTCATGGCCATTATCACTCTTCTCATGAAACGTTATAAAGCGGCTTTCTGGTTCTTATCTGCTTTTATGCTAATCAGTTGTATTCCATTTTCAAGGGTCTTGATTGTTTTCGGCGATTACATCAGCCTTCGTAATTCGATTCCAGCAGTGGAGCATTTTATTTCTCCCAATGATGTGGTGGTGCATCGTTTTGTTAAAGATGATCAGTCTGAGGTTGTTTTTTATCTCAAAAGAAAAGTGCGCATATTGAAACGTCCAGGCGAATTTCACCAGCCTATCCTTGGAAACAGTGAGGGATATTATATAGAGCAATCCGAATTCGAAAGGTTGTGGAACTCACAAACGCCGGTGATCTTGATGGTCTCTCATTACGCATTTGTCGATTTGCCACCGGAAGACCCTCCCATTAACGCGATGGTTTTGGCTCGCAACGGGAAGGCTTTTATCTGCTGCAATCCGTCTGCGGCACAACGTATCCACCAACAGAAGGCGAGTATTAATCAATAAGCCAATCTGAAATGAGAGGGAGATGAAATACAGCACCAGAACAAAGGCAGGCAGAAACAGAAAGGTTCTTAGGAACCAGTTATTTTTCTTGTCATGTTGAAAGAGCAGCCATCCATCGGTTACAAGAGCGCCGGATCAAAACCTCAACTTTAGAATGAGTAGGTGATGGTAGAAAGACCAAACCATCCTTGTGTTCTATTTTTTGTATCTATATTCAAAAACTTCACCGGCGTTTCGATGAAACCCTGGAGTCCGATATTCCATTTTTTGTGGTTGTACCACAACCCGGGCCCGACGGCAAAAACCTGACCCCTGTCCTTCTCGACGCTCCCATAACCTGTTTTATCATCGTTTACTTGTTGGTAGTAATATCCCACTACTCCAACGCTGAATTGATGGGAAGCATCAAGCTTGGTGAGGGAATATCCAATACCATAATCAAAGTGGAATTCTTGTCCAGGAGTGATGTGTGTTTTCAGACCTGTTAAAGCCATATTTCCAATTTTGGCGGCTGTGCCAGGGCTGATAACAAAATCGTCGTTCCTCGTGTTGAAACTATAATCAACCCTCACCCCGAATGAGAGTTTAGGGTGCCATGGGAAAAATATCGTAAATTGAAAAGCTGGCGTGAAGGTCCAGAGATTTCTCCCCACACAAATCAGACGACTTTTATTATATGAACCAGTAGGAGCAGTGATATCCACACCCGTTGTGATATGATAGAGGCCACGTTTTTCATGCCATGAAAGCATGAAAGGATCAAAATAAATATCACCGACCCCCCCTGCTCCTTCACTGAGGTGTCTGAGTCCGACGAATGGGATGAATGCATCCATGCTCGTATTTAAACGTTCCACGGGAACAACAAACCGCGCCCCATAAAATCCACCCAAAATTTTTAGGTTGGAGACCCACATGATTGAGTTTCCGGAAGCATAGGCACTCGATCTGTCAAGCTCTACATAATCCTTTGCAAGGCTCAAGGTTCGCCCGTGATTATCCTTGAGTTTGTCCGCGGTGTAATAGGAAAGATATTCCGTAAAAACAAAACCCGGGGCAGGTGAGATGCCTACCATGGGATTAGCATACTGTCCCAGAGCGACATGCGATCCTCCTCCTGCAAAGGCAAGAGGAGAAGAAAATAAAATGACCAGAACAAACAATGTGGCCATAGACAATCTCAATAACTTTTTTCTACTTTCCATGGTCCCTCCTAGCATTAATTTATATTCCCCCCCAAGAATTAAGGTATTTCATCCCATAACCATTATTTTTTGTCAATACAAAAATTGAAATAATGCATTTGGGGACAAAGTTAAAATTCTCGTGTGCGGGAAGGAAGAATTGGCTTTGCGGGTTAACGATGAAAAATGACAAAGATCAATAGGCATATTATTTCGATGCTTGACTAAGAATGGATATCACTCGGTGTCAACGAGGGGTCTATCTATTTATCTCTCTCTATCAACGGTGTGTTTCACCCACCTCTTTCAGTAACCTCCTCAATTTCTGGAGGTCTCCTTTTTGAAACGATTGAAATTCCAATCCATATCGATACTCTCCCCAAATTTCCTTGGGGGGCAAATCTGACCAAACCACTTTTGCAATCGCGCTGATCGAATTCAATTCCAATCCCTTTGCAAAAAGAATCTCAATTTTCAATAAAGTCCCAACGACAATAGCTTCAGGGAGATAGACAAGGAGCCCTCCTCTACTTGCATTGGCTGTAACACCCCCAAAGCGATCCTTCCTCTCAATACGATAATCCAAAGGAAGCTCCAGACTAAATCTAGGTTGTTTTCTTCTCTCAACTATAAAAATACCTTTTTTTGATTTTGCTCGGGTCTGTCTCGTTTTCCTTCTCAACGTTGTAAAATTCCTCCGAGGGCCCATTAGAACCTCCTTCTCCATAAAAATGTATTAAACTTCTTACATAGAAGTCAATGAGAATTTTCTCCCTTCCCTTTTAATAGATTCATAGAGGGGAGACAATTTTTGGTATACCAAATAAATCTTTCAGTCAAGGAATAATCTTAATGATATATATTTTTCAATGGGTTATAGACCTTTTGATAGATTGGCATCATCCTTGCTTTAAAAAGCCTAAAAAATGGTTTCTTACCTTTGGTCAAAAGCTAAGGGTGATCTTGAGTGAATTTACTATTGTAAATACCTGGGACAGCGGGGTTGCCGCGGCCTGATAAGAAGGACCGGATTACCGTGGCGTTATTAAAAAAGTGACCCGGTTTTCCATTTTAAAAAAACAAAAACCGATGAGCCGAGGACGAAAACCTTCAAAAGAGTTAAGTGTCAGAGATAAAAAGATTGTGGAACGATACAACTCCACTTCTGATACGATGCCATTATTAGCAAAGAAATATGGCATTTCCAAACAACGAATCTACGAAATTTTGAAGAGAGCTAAAAGACTTGGATATCTCATCAAAAGACAAAAATTATTAGCATGCTATCACGACTTTCATCAATGCGAAGTTTGTAACAAAATTTTAAAAATAGCCAAAAAGGATGACTTGATAACCAGAAGACATCTTGCTCAAATGTTGAGTATCGAAGTGGGGGTCTGTAACCGGCATCTGGGTCGGTTAAAGCGATCAGGTTTTATTTCTAATATGTTTGCAACCATAAGAAGTGACAGGTTGGTTAAAGCGCTCCGGTGTTACAGGAATGATTCTTTTTCTCCGGCTGCCGTCGGCAGGAAATTTGGATATAAAAACTTTTATTCAATTCTAAGCTACCAAAAAAAGAAAGGCATCAGCGTAGAAAGAATGTTGAAATCACCCCTCGTTTCTAATCAGAAACAGGAGGAGCAAAATGCCATCTTTCCATCCATAAGCCAAAAAGAATTTTAATGGACTGACCATTCAATATCCATTGGGAGGATTCGATGAAGAGTTCAGATGACATCAATGAGAGAAGAAAACATCCACGAGTTTATATGGATTTACCCCTGGAATATCGGTTTTCAGATGCTCCGCATCCGCATGGTGCATTGGTTGTCAATGTCAGTGAATCAGGGCTTCTCATCCATTCCATTAAAAATATTCCTATCGGTACAAAATTAAATATTGCGGTTTTGTTTCCTAAAGGGTTCGAATTGGCCAACTTTGAGGTATTTGCCGAGATTGTTTGGAAAGATCTCTATTGGCAAGAAAGTCGGGACAGCTATCAATTTGGATTAAGATTCGTCCGTATATTGGAGGAAGACCATCAGAAACTAAAGCAACTTCTCGGTGATGGGCATGAAATATAAATGTATTGAAGAATTTGAGAATAGGTTGACGTAAGTGGAGGCTTTACATGAAAAACGAATCGATCGCAGAAAAAAATAACTGGCCGCCTTACTTAAAGGCCATCTATGAGAACCCTGGCCATAACTCAATGGAAAACAGTCCCTTCGAGGCAGAGGCCGAGGCTAATCCATTAGACTCCTTTCTAAACAAATCTGGCTCAGATAATACTGAATCTCGAGAGAAGGATCTCCCGAGAGAGCAAGATACCCCTTTTATGTCTTCTTTTCTGCCGGAATTGATTCACTCGATTAAAAATACACTCATCTCTATTAAAAACACATCTCAGCTTTCAACAGATAAATTTAACGATGTGGAATTTCGAAAATACTCTCAGAAGAGCATTAACGAAGATATTAAAAAGATCGATTCAGTGTTGAACAGTCTTTTAAATTATATCCATATCAATACCCCTATTATAAAATCGAATACCCTTTCTCTTATCCTTGAAGAAGTTTTAGAAGCCAATGAGAAACAGATTCAGGGCAAAAATATAAAGATATTTAAGAAATGTGAAAAGGACCTTCCCGAGACATTCATTCACGATGAGCAGATGAGATTTATTATGAATTCCATCCTCCAATATTCCATTCTTTCCACTCCTTCGGAAGGAACAATCGGATTTTTAATAAAATCCTTCGACTTCCAAAATGGCGGACCTGATAAAAAGATCTCCCCGGAAAGGAACGGTGGTTATATCGAAGCCGCCATTGGATTTATAGGTACCAAGGAACAGACTGAACCATCGAAAGATATCCATGTAAAGTCAGCTGACGCCAAAGAAGAAGCCGAAAAATTGATTTTACAATTAGTGAAAGAAATCCTTCAAAGGAACCATGGGAGCATGACCTACGAAGTCGATCCGAAGAAACCGAGGACCCTTATTACTTTGAGGTTTCCAATCGAAAGAAGAAAGGTGGTTTATTACGAACCAATAAGCATTTAGTCATTGAAACGTTTCCGCAAAGGGTCACCCCTGTATCGAGGCGCGGCCCTAAGAAGGAGAGAGATTTTATGGACCACTTCAAACAATTCGTTTTAAACCATTTTGAAAAAATCCTTGTGGGTGTCATTCTTGCCGTCGCCTTTGTTGGAACATATCTCGTCGAAGAAAAATTTATCATCCTAAATTTTTATTACCTCCCTGTACTTACGGCGGGGTATTTCCTTGGGCGTCGGATGGGGGTTCTCTCCGCAGTTTTCTCCATTCTTGCAGTGCTGATCTGTCTCTTAGTCTCCCCTGAACGGTTCTTTGCCTCGGGAGAAATACTGAAAGGAGTAACACAGCTTTGCTCATGGGGTGGGTTTCTCATCCTGGCAAGCTTCACGGTCGGGACTTTGTACGAACGGAATGAACAACGGCTCAAAGAATTGAAAAATGCATACATCGGCGTCTTAGAAATCCTTTCGAAATATCTCGAATCAACCGATCGTTACACGAAAGGCCATTCCGTCCGGGTTTCAGAGTTAGCCACGGAAATTGGAATTGCTATGGAGTTGCCCAAGCCACAGGTTGAAAACATCAGAGTTGCTGGGTTGCTCCATGATATTGGAAAGATAGAAGTCAGCGGCGAGATTCTAAGCAAGGCTGCTGAACTTAGTACAGAGGAAAAGGAATTAATGGATTTGCATACTGTGAAAGGTGCCTATATCCTTTCCGCTGTAGGGTCAGTGCTAAAAGAGGTTGTCCCCATTGTTGTCGCCCACCATAAGTATTTTGTGGGCACGATGGAGGGCAATAATGGGGACACAATGAAGATACCATTGGGAGCTCGTGTGGTCGCTGTAGCAGATGCTTTCGATGCAATGACGACGGACCCGTCCCTACCGTAAAGGCATACCCCCATGGGAGGCATTTCAGGAGATCGTAGCCAAAACCGGAAAACAATTTGATCCTAATGTGGTAGGAGCATTTAAAAGGGTCGTCAGTGAAAAATTGGAAAGGGTGTAAAAAACCTTTTGGAGATAAAAAGCAGGGAATAGAGATTGTAAAGTGGATCGTATTAAAGAAGGAATTTTGGACCGGCCTATTTGAAGGTGAACCATGGAGAGGGAAAGATTTCAAGCCCATGTGGCAAGCTTAGAACAAATCCTGAGGAATACCCATTTTGACCTTACGGACGCGATGAAGCAATTACAGGATTTGTGTGTGAGGGTTACCCCGGAGAGGATTGTTCCAATGGGGATCATTACCGATGTTCGTCAAACCTATAAGGAGATTCAGGACCAATTCAAAAAAATCAGAGGGGTTAATCAACTCCTGGAAAGCAAATACAGGCAGTATTATCGCCGGGACCCTCAGCGCGATAAAGAGATCTTTGAATCTGCATTTTTAGCCAAGAGTTTGTACTCGAAATTCGAATGCGCCTTGCAGGAGATAGAAGGAAAGAAAAACCTTAGAGATAAGAAAGAACCATTGGGGGCACCCTCTCGTATACCCCTTGCATGGTTTCATTCCAATGAAAATCAGACCATTCTCCTCCAAAATCTGCGGGGTCTTTACGAGTTGGATTATAAAACTCTATCCGACTTGGAGTACGTGCAGAGACGGCTGGTCATTCAAAATGGGAAGCGGAGCGTCTCCCTCTTCATCTTGTCAGGAGAGTCAACATTGATTGATCACCTCCAATCCCGCATGCGATTACGGGAATATGATATTAAAGAGCGTTTTACAAAGGACGAACTCCGAGGAGCTCTAACCCATTTAAGAGAAGTATCCCCTTCAGAGGCGGAGAAGGTGATCAGACGATTTACGGAAAGCAGTGAATTTTCGAAACTGAAATGCTTGCTTCTTTCCATTCAATCTCAGAAGGATCTTGAAAAAGAAATATTGGGTTCGACCGAAAATATTTTACAGGTCATGGCAGACGGAGAGGTGAGAACGCTTCTGATTTAAATTTCATTTCCCCGAATAGGCGAGACGTTTCTGGTTTCGCTGGGACGAGGTTCGGAAGAAAATAATGGATCGTATTTTTACAATTGCTTTTATAGTTGCAGTGTTTTTTTGGGTGACGTGGCTCCTTCAACTGTTGCCATTTGAATGATACCCCCTGAATCATATGATATTCACCCTTCCCTTTTCTGTATTGATCTACGAATATTCACTCTAAGTTGGTCCCCAAAGATAACGGTTGCTGATAGAAACATAATTAAAAGACCGATTATAAATGGAGGACACACTGAGGGAAAGATCATTCAATATAGCATCTCGCCTGATTGGATAGGAACTGAAATCACCTGAGGGTTAACGACTCATCGACATACTTAATAAACGGTGAGATGAAAAACTCGATCACCCTTCTCTTACCTGTTTTGATCTCTGCCGTCACCGCCATCCCGGGCGAAAGAGGAACTTCCTTGTCTTTAACCCGGATGTTAAAACGCTTGGGTTTCAACTTAATTTTATAACTATTTGAAAATATGTGTTTAATATTAAATGCATCCCCCATTAAAACTCAATTGCGTATTTAACCTGCCAGGCTTGTGAATTAGCCTCTGTAATGGTGACTAACGATTCCTAAGGGCCACTGAATTTTTCCTTCCACCTTAAGGACCGATGAAATTACCTAATGAGCGAGGGGAATCTCCAACTGGAGTTGTAGAAACCACCTTATTGGTGCTAGTATCAATCACAGAGAGGTTATTATTCCCTGAATTGGCTACATAGACACGGGTCCCTCCCGGATTGATTGCCACACCATATGGATTTACCCCCACCGATACCGTACTAACTACCTGGTTGGTGCTAGTATCAATCACAGAGAGGTTATTACTCCCTGAATTGGCTACATAGACACGAGTCCCTCCCGGATTGATTGCCACACCATATGGATTTACCCCCACCGATACCGTACTAACTACCTGGTTGGTGCTAGTATCAATCACAGAGAGATTATTACTCCCTGAATTGGCTACATAGACACGGGTCCCTCCCGGATTGATTGCCACACCATATGGATTTACCCCCACCGATACCGTACTAACTACCTGGTTGGTGCTAGTATCAATCACAGAGAGATTATTACTCCCTGAATTGGCTACATAGACACGAGTCCCTCCCGGATTGATTGCCACACCCTCGGGGGAATTTCCTACAGGCACATTAGTAATCACCTTGTTTGAACCGGTATCAATCACAGAAAGACTATTAAAACCGGCATTTGCCACATAAACACGTGTGCCTAATGTATTGACTGCTACACCAGAAGGTCCGTCACCCACTGACACAGTGGCGATTGATTTATTGGTACCAGCATCAATAACAGAGAGATTATCACCTCTAAAATTTGCCACATAGACACGGGTACCTAATGAATTAACTGCCACGCCTATAGGATTCATTCCTACTTGCGCTGTAACGATCACAGAATTAGTAGATAAATCAACTACAGATACATCATTGCTCCAAAAATTGGTGACGTAGGCGAATGGTCCGGCTATGGAAGTGCCTATTAGAATTATAGTGAGCATGAAAGTACTTAAAAACATTCCGAATGTCTTAACGTAGATTTTCACCGTAATTTCCTCCTCTCTTATTTTACGAAGATAAATACAATTTAACCATCTTAAACCGAAAACATTCATGAGACTTTTTCTTAGCGACACCGTTTACATCCCGTTTTTTCTATTGGTGTGTCAATATCCTTATAGGGCACCATCATAGGTTCCCCTACGTGAGCGTGATTGAAAAAGGGGCTCTTTTTAACAATTTCTGCCAACCAAACTGGGCGCAATCCTTGATGGTCACAGGGCCGCATGTAAATTTCTCCACTAACCCCTTTGAACTTGAGGCCCTCCCAGGCATTGATAACCGCTTCTTGATCATCTTTACCTGCTGCTTTTACAGCCTCTGCCCAATAGAGCACGGTATTATATGCCTTTCCATCTGTCCAGGTAGGATAGAACCCGTATTCCTTATAAAACTCCTCCCGAAACTTTTTATTCTCCTCCGTAGGAATAGTAAGTTGATAATCTTCTGCAGCAACACTTCCTATAAGTCCATCATCGTTTCCTATCGCAGTAATAGTATTCACATCTCCGAGAAAGTAAGTGGCCCATGGAACCTTCACCCCTAGAGAGAGCCCCTGCTTGATTACCAATCTTAAGTCATTTCCCCAATTGGGCGTAAAAATGACATCTGGCTTTGCAGCAATCGCTTGACTTACATAAGGCGCATACTCTTTTTCGCCGGGTTTATGTAGAATCTGGCCGACGATTTTAATAGAAGGGTTAATTTCATTCAACTTATTTATAAATGCCTCAGTAGCTTCCTTACCAAAGTTCCAGTCTTGCGCAATGCAGTAAACTTTCTTGAAACGTTTCATATTTACCCAGTGTGCAAGAGCATATGATTGCATGTTAGTACTAGCGGAGGGTCTAAAAAAATATCTATGGCATTTTGGACCGGTTAAGCTTTGGGGGGGCCACATATAAGTGAAGACCAGAACCTTATTCTTTTCCCCAAATGCTGACATCGCATTAGCAATGGGACTCCCGGTACCCCCCATAAAATATTTGGCTTTTTCTTCTAACAAATATTTTGTAGCTTTGCGGGTCGTTATATCCATTTTAAATTCATGGTCAAAAACAAAGAGCTTCACCTCTCGACCTAGTAGTCCTCCCTGTTTATTAATAGCTTTTATTGCTAACTCAGCTCCTTTCACACTTCGCTCACCGACATCCTGAAAAATACCTGATAAGGCTTCGCCGTAAACCAGCTTAATAGGCTCAATGGCCTGCGCATAAGTTGGACTCCATAACCAAACACACAACGCTAAAACACTTGCAAGTTTAAGACCACTCCCTTTCATATTTGCCTCCTTTCTGTCTTAAATTTTTCCTGAGTTTTTTGTTCCATATATAAAATGACACTTATACCGTTTACACTTCCAGATATTGTTTTCTTAAATCTTCTGCTGCTAACAGAGAATGTCCATCACCATAAAAGACAATTTTCCCTTTACCCATGAGGTAAAACATTCGGGCCAATTTAATGGCTGCCTTAAAGTTCTGTTCAACTAACAACACGGTGACTCCTGATTTATTGATATCTTCAAGCATATCCACAACTGTCTTGGCAATGAGTGGGGCCAACCCTTCAGTGGGTTCGTCGACTAAAAGTATTTCAGGGTTGCCCATCAGCGTACGAACTATGGTGAGCATTTGTTGCTCTCCGCCTGAGAGTTTACTGCCTTTTTGGTTTTTACGCTCCTTCAATTTTGGAAAGAAATGATAAATCTTATCAAGAGTCCATGAATCTCTAACAAAAGTTTGTTCATCGCCTTTCCCCTTGATTCCCATTATTAGGTTCTCTTCAACTGTCAAACTTGAAAAAATTCGTCTTGTTTCAGGTACCAAGCCAATCCCCATCCGTGCGATTTGAAAGGGCTCTTTTCCTATAAGTTCCTTGCTCTTGAACAAAATGCTGCCTACTTTCGGTTTTAAAAATCCCATAATGCTGTGAAGGGTTGTAGTTTTTCCAACACCATTACGTCCCAAGATGCACACGAAATCGCCTCTTTCCAAGGTCATGGAGATACCCTGAAGGACATGGCTTTTCCCGTAAAAGGTATGAATTTCTTTCATTTCCAAGAAGCTCAATATTCTTCCCCCAGATAAGCGTCTTTCACTCTTTGTTCATTACGAATTTCATCCGGCTTACCAGAAATCAGGATGGAACCATAGTGCAATACTGAAATAGTAGAAGATAAAGAGAAAACAACATCCATGTCGTGTTCGATAATGATAAGGGTCCGATCCTGAGTAACTTCATGGATCATCTTGACAAACTCTTCCGTTTCTTCACGAGTCATGCCGGCAGTGGGTTCATCCAATAATATCAATTCGGGTTCAGTTGATAGCGTTATGGCTACTTCTAAGGCTCGCTGTTGTCCATAAGAGAGTTCCTTGGCTGCCTTGTATCTGACATCAATGAGATTGACTTTTCTCAAAATTTCCTCCGTTCTCGTATTAATCTCACGCAGACTTCCAGGAGATTTTAATAAATGGTAACGCAATCCAAGACGAGAACGAACACCGGCTTGGACATTATCAAATACGCTCAGGTTTTGAAACACATTTGTAATCTGAAATGAACGCCCTATCCCTAATCTGGTTCGTGAATAAGGGGGAAGATTAGAGACATCCTTCCCCTTATATGTAATGGATCCCGAAGATGCCCTAAGATTTCCAGTGATAATATTGAAAAATGTAGTCTTACCAGCGCCATTAGGCCCGATCATGGCGTGTCTATCATTTTTCCCTACCGACAAGTTGACGCCTTTAAGTACCTGAAGTCCTTCAAAATCTTTACAAACATGGTTAACTATAAGTATTTTGGAAAATTCATGATTAATCATTGCGATTTTTTTTAAATATCTTCCTCAAGCGATCTTGCCAAATTTCAACGAAAGAGGAAATTAACCCAGCCAAACCTCCTGGTAAAAACATTACTATCAGTACAAAGCAACTCCCCATAAAAAAAGGCCAGCGGTCTGTTATTTCACTTAAGAAATCCTGAACATAGGTATAGAATGCTGCCCCTAAGATTGGACCATAAAACCTATCCATCCCGCCTATAAATGTCATTAGGAGGGCGGTGGCGGTCATATCCACACTAACGACGTTGTAAGCCACGGTGCCAAAAAATAACATGTAAAAAAAACCGGAAAGGCCCGCAAAGGTACCGGAAACTGTTATAAGGATCAGGCGAGCCACAGCCGTGTTATAACCTATAAACTCCATTCGCTCCTCGTTTTCTCGTATCAATAAAGTCGTTTGCCCCATAGCTGTCTTCGTAAAACGCCAACATAAAATAATGCTTGAACCGAGGATTACCAGAGTAACATAGTAAAATGTGTTGATGTTCGACATATCTAAATTTAGAAAACCCAGATTGATGTTTGGACGCATGATGACTAAACCATCGTCACCACCAGTGATTCTTGTCCATTTGATAGCAGTGGTGTAAAATAAGCCACTGAACGCAAGAGTAGTAAGAGCAAAAGGAGCTCCTTTCTGGCGGATCAAGAAGGAGCCTATGGCGAGACTTATAATAGTTGTTGACATCGTAGCAATCAAGAGGAGGACAAAGAAGGGAAGGTTAGGAAAGCGAAGCAGAAAAGCCCCTGTAGCATATGATCCAAAACCAAAAAACATTGAATGCCCAAATGAAAGTAACCCGCCATACCCAAGAAGTAAATTATAGCTCAAAGCGTAGAGTGAAAATATAATGATTTCAGTGACCATATTCACCTGCGCTGGGCCGAATAAAATCGGGAAAAAAATGGCCAATAATACCCCAATTATCCATCCGAAATAATGCGAATTCACTTGAAGTCTCATCATTTCTTCACACCAAAAAGCCCTAATGGCTTATAGACTAGAATTATGGCCATCATCAGATAAATGAGGGCCATCGATATTCTTGGAATTAACAGTACACCAAATGAATTCAGTTGCCCGACAATCAGGGAAGAAACTACAGAACCTCGCAGACTTCCTAATCCACCGACAATCACAACAACAAATGCATCTATAAGGACAAGGTTTGCCATATCTGTAGATGTAGATAAGAGTGGTCCAGCAATAACTCCTGCAAACCCAGCCAAGGCTGCCCCAAAGGCAAAGACACTCATGAAAATAAGGGGGATATTGACACCAAGAGCATTTACCATCTGGTTATCATCTACGGCAGCTCTAATAATAATTCCCAGTTTGGTTCGGAAAAGTATTATTGCCAATAGTATACCTATAAGCATAGCTACAAATAAAATAAAGAGACGATAAATCGGATATGAAATACCGAAAAAGATGACGGTGTCGTTAAGTATTCCAGAAACTGACACTGAAAGTGGTTTTGTCCCCCAAATCCACTTAACAACTTCCCCGATGACGTAACCTAAACCAAAAGTCAACAAAAGATCATAGACAAGACCGAAAGTATGTACCCTCCGTAAGAAGACCCTTTCTATAATTGCTCCAATCATAAATAATATTAGAGGACCAAAAATGAGAGAAACCCAAAAATGATCAGACCACACCGCTATGGTGTAGGAAAAATAGGCCCCTAACATGTAAAATGACGCATGAGCGAAGTTCAGAACTCGCATCATTCCGAATACGAGAGTCAGACCAGAGGCAATGAGGAAAAGCAATCCTGAATAAGACAGGCCATGTAAAAAAAATATAAAGATCTCTTTCATATTCTTTTTAAATCACAGGAGGGGTTACAAGTTAAATGGGGTCGATCAATATCAGAAAATGTACTTCGTTCCTACAAAATTTTGCACAAAACTTTCAGGGAATGCCTTTGCAAATGCATGCATTGCTTTCCACCCTGTACAATGACACGGTATTAGCATTTTCGGCTGTATTTTTCTAATGGCTTCTACCGTTTTATCGATGGTTGGTTCATAGGTCTTCCCCGTCAAATGAAATCCCCCCATGATAGCCAGTATGTTACGAATCCCAGTGATTTCCTGGGAATATAAAACCGTATTGATGATGCCCGCATGTCCACATCCGGAAATGATAACCAATCCCTTGTTCTTCACATTGACGATCAATCCCTGGTCATCCCTGATGAGAAAATCCTCATGCAGTTGACCATTCACCTCTGCATAACAAAAGGGAAAGCCTATCTCAAAATCAATCTGTCTTTTCACTTCGCTTGTGACAGCAACCAGACCATGCTCCATAACGTAAGGTCCTGTGATTCTGACAAACTGAGCCCCATGTTCCTTTAACTGATCCTCTTCAATAGGTGCCAATTTAGCCCGTTCACCATTCGGGAAGATAATCCATCTTTTTAAAAAAGCATCTGGATGAAGGACGATAGGAATAGCCCTTCGATTCATTTCCTTGACAACCTCCAATAAACCCCCGCTATGATCAATATGTCCGTGGCTAAGAATAATTGCCTCAACCTCTTCAAGGTTAATATTGAGTGCCTTGATATTTCGCACGACCCCCGTTTGACTCACACCGGTGTCAAATAATACGCTATGCGTCTCATGATCTCGATAAACCTTTACCAAAGCCGAAAAACCATGCTCCGCTATCGGCCCGGGCAACATTTTCCCGTCTTTACTGAATGGGAACCGACATACCGCGTCTCCTCCCGGTTCAAGGCGGTCCACATAATTATCCATGATGCACGTAACCTCCACTTTATCCGCTTCCCTCAGATGAATCTGGGCCTTTCTGGGTAAATCTCTTTTCGCCTTTTGCATTTTGTCCTCCCTAAATGATAAAAAAGAAAGGGTTCCGTGTTTTGATTCAGCGAGACTTCTCACCCTATGACGGTCTAAAACGCAAATCCTTGATTGGTTTTAGACCGATACAGAATTTTGATTCGAATAATAATTAAATACATTGATATTAAAAGAAAATAGATCACCCCGATATCTCGAAGTGATATAACTCAGGGGACTGTTATTAAAGGTGAAGACCTTCTTAGTAAGTTGAAAAATAATCGTGTTTTTGGAAACACGCAGCATATTGGCATCATGATGATCAATCGTTCTTGCAGTTATATTTATTTCCGCCTTTACCCAACATTTTGTGCATCGATCCATAAATTTAAACGAATTACCGGCTATCTGGAAATTTTCTTCCCTTAATTGAAGACATTTCTCGTGAATCAAATACTTTTCCTCAAGGACAAATGGGATTTGATCAGCGAGTAAGATCCTTTTAATTCTAAGTACCTTTTTATCTTGTGGAACACGTAGAATTTCCGAAATAGCTTTAGGGGGCCTTACTTCCTTTGCGGATAGTAATCTTGATTCGGGTTTTAGCCCTTTATCAATCATGTCACCGAAAAAATCCATTATCTTAATCACACCTTGATCCCATCTGGGTGTGGATACGAAAATCCCCTTCCCTCCCTTTGTGACAAGGTAGCCACCTTCCACAAGCCTCTCGATAGCCCTTCTCACAGTCATTCTACTAACGCCGAATTGTTCCGACATCTCTCTTTCTGAGGGCAGTTTACCATGGGGTTGAACTTCTCTTTTAATGATCGATTCTTTAAACCGGTTAATGATTTGCTGGTAAACCGGAAGGGGACTCATTTTATCAATCAGCATAGCTATTCTACTTCCTACAGTCCTACCATGATTCATTAAATTTCGAGAGAACCGCAGAGCATGCGGGCCGTCTTTTCAACCAGATCAGCACATTTCTCTCTGCCACCAGCTGCCAACCATTTTTGACGTTCTTCTTCGTTATCCAGATGAACTCCTATTATGTTAAAACAGTTTACGTTTCCAAATTCTCTCTCAAATTGATCCCAAATGTGTTGGCACGTATCATAAACTTTTATTAGTGGTCCCCGATCCTTTGGATCGGTTCTTCCCATCTTCATTCCGATAGCCATCACCGCTCCGGTGAGGGCACCGCAAAGCGATCCCTTATGCCCAACTCCCCCTCCAAATCCGGATGCGAGTTGCGGAAGCACAGAATCCCGAATTCCTAAATAGTCCCTGAAACTCAAGGAGATGGATTCCGCTCAGTTAAACCCCTGGTTAAAATAACCTTTAGCCTTTTCTGAGATCAATTTCGCATCATCTTTCTTTCCCATTGAGTGTCCCCCCTTTTCATTATTTTCTGAAACCCTGATACTACCAATTTTCTTGAAGGTTCTTTGTTCTTCTCATAAATATTTCTTTTTTTATTAAAAATAAATTATTTCAAACTTACCGTTTTAAAATAAAAAAGGCCAACTTCTGTACCTGTATATACCAGTTAAGAACATCATGTCAAGACAAAAATTCCCCATTTACCATGTTATTCAAAAATAGGCACCCAGAGGTTGTTCCAAATTCAAAAATCCATCAAGTGCTCAACAAGACATTGGGTTTTTAGAAATAATCAATTTCTATATGTTGTGGTGAAAGAAGGAAGATTTAACATTTTGGGGCAGAGTCACACATCCCATTTTCTGTCTGTCTGACTGAAATCTGAGCCCGCCCCTAATTACCTAAGGGTTAACGACTCGTCGACATATTTAATGAAGGGTGAGATGAAAAACTCAATCACCCTTCTCTCTCCTGTTTTGATCTCTGCGGTCACCGCCATCCCTGGTGAGAGTGGACCATCCTTATCTCTGACCCGGATAGTAAAACGTTTGGGTTTCAACTTAATTTTATAAACCAAACCTATTTTTTGATCCTCCTGAGCATCAGGGCTCACGTAAGAAAGCTCGGCTTCGATCGTCCCGTATTTCTGAAAAGGAAAAGTATCCAGCTTCAGTTCTGCCTTCTGTCCCACCTGAATAAACCCGATGTCTTGATTAAGGGCCATGGCTTCGACAACCAAAGGAGTCCCATCAGGAACAATTGTGATAATGGGTTGAGCGGATGTGCAGGGTTCAAATCCCTGCACCGCCACCATTCACACTTAATTATTTCAATAGGTTACAAATTTCATACCCCAAAAAATACCGTCACCAGACTGTCACTGGGTTGCCCCCCTTAATAGCCTTTCCCGATTACCATTGACTCCCCGTTCCTAATTTTATACACTTTCATTTATTCGAGTGGTTGAGCACCAATTTCATATCTTTTGGGAGGTGACGATAAATGGGAGAGGTAAAATTAAATTGGGGAAATACATCAACCTTACCTTCAACTTCTTATAAATGTGGCTATTGTGGAAATTCTTTGGCATCTAATGTAGGTTATCAAGCAAACAGTCCAAGTCATAGTCCTTATAAAGGATTCATTTACATCTGTCACTATTGTGATAGACCGACTTTTTTTGATTTTAACCAGTATCAATACCCTGGTGCTTCATATGGTAACGCTGTAAGTAATATCCCCAAGGATATTGAAATTCTATATAATGAAGCAAGAAATTGTGTTGCCTATAACGCAAATACTGCATCGGTTCTATGTTGCCGTAAGCTATTGATGAATATTGCTGTCTCAAAAGGTGCTAATGAAGGACAAAAATTTATTGAATATGTTGAGTATCTTTCAGACAAAGGATTTGTTCCTCCAAATGGGAAAGATTGGGTGGATCACATCCGAAAGAAAGGTAACGAAGCAAATCATGAGATAGTCTTGATGAAACGTGAGGACGCAGAAGATTTAATTACTTTTATTGAGATGATCCTGAAATTTATTTATGAGTTTCCAAGCAAAATTAAATTGAAACAATCCTCGCATTAAATTATTATTGATCTTCAGTATGTTTTTTAATGCACTCCAATCCAGGTGAAAGTTTTTCGAATCTAAACTTCTAACCCATCGGGTGGGTATATGGTTTGGAGATAAACTTAGACCTCATTTCTGAAAAGGGAATGGGGTTTTGTTTATGTGGAATAGTTTTTGAAGGGAGCTGACCCGCATGAAATCATTATCCATTAAGCTGGGAGTTGTCGTTTTGGTTATCGGATTTCCTATTCTTTGCTATGGGGGGAACGTGATCACGAGGATTGGTGATTACTACATTGGTCAAGACATCAAGACTGTTCGAGGTTTGGTGGAGTTTACACCTGAGAAGTACGCTGTCTTCCAATCGTTTCCAAGCTGGTTCGGCTTGCCAGGTGAAAAAATATTCGAAGCTCCAGATGTAACCTTCAATCGCCATCGCTGGTATCTGACTGTTGGCTCTATGAATGGAAAGATTTATCAGTTGGGCCTTCAGTACATCAATAATGACCGAGCGTTAGCTGACAGTGTGTTTGAGGAAACGTTGAGATATATTAAGTCGCAGATGGGCACACCTACAGAACAAACAAAGACACCCAAGCGGTACGTCTGGGACTACGTGGATGGGAACGTGCTCCTTGGAGTACAGGAGGCGATTGGCTTCTGGTCTATCAATTTCATAGTTACAGGTAAGGAGGGCAAGGGAGCATTGAAATATGTTGAAGTGTGGAGGGCAAATTGGAAGCTTTACATGGCAAATGACTTTGGAGGTTGGTTTTATGATGCAGAAACTATAACTCGCCCGTCTAAGGATACTGTCAGAGTGTGGGGCAAGACAGTTTACACGGATAAAGGTGTAATGCAAAGGGTGACAGATATGAGGGTGATATCCGAAAAATACAGGGCAATATATGAGAAATACAAGGATTTGAAGTCCAAAGGTTTAGCGTCAAGTTACAAGGATTTGGAGTCCAAATACAAAGATTTGAGTTACGAACAGAACTTAATTGAAATTAATTGTGCTAACAGAAAGAGTCGCACTTTGAAAGGGACTTCTTATTCAAGAGATGGCTCGGTTTTATGGAACTTTACACCTGAAGCTCCAGACTGGAACGAGGTAGTACCTGGAAGTGTCGTAGTGGTGTTATACGAAATAATATGTAAGCAAAAGGAATGAGAAAAACTTGAAAGGGAGAAAATTCCACACCCATTTTTTTTATGATTCAGCAAGCATAACTTATATGTCTAAAAATATTGGTAGTTGGTGCACTAAAACGGTTTACAAGGAGAAAAACATAGAAAAGAGGAAAAAGACATGAAATCAGACACGCAAGAAAGAAAAGAAGGATGGCTACCAGCCATACTTTACATCATCAAACTTTTCTCAGGCTATTGGGTTCTCATGCTGGGGGCTGTCGGGGCTATTTTAGTGCTTAGCTATGCTTATGACAAATTCGGGATCATTATCATCTTGATACCAGTATTTATAGCTTTGTTCTGTTACCACCTCTGGGTGAAACAGGAATTAGACTTGCTGAAGGATCAGGTAGAGCATTTGCGGAATATTGATAGTTGGCCAAAAAAAGAACGACAGTATTTCTTAGAGCGGCTGCAAGAATAAATAAAAATGTAAAAATCATATTGAGAAAAGACTGACAACAACAGATAAAAGGCACAAAAATAACATCCCGTAAGGAGACTATGGTTACATATGTCTGACTTTATTTTTGGAAAGATATATCCTTGCATCTCGGATATCGCTTTATTACTCTTTCTTTTGGATGTAATCATCTTTCTTCCTATTTCTTTCTTCAAGAAGGCCAGAAAGTTTTCGGGACTGACAATTACATACTCATCATATCTTTTTGGTTTGCAATTGTGGCTGTCAGGATTAATGATTACTTTAGGGACATGGGGCATTTGGGCTGTGATAATTGGCGTATTAATGTTAGGTGTAGGCGTTATTCCCATAGCTCTTATTGCCACTTTGTCTCACGGAATGTGGCGTCCTTTTATAGAGCTACTTCTGTCAATTGTCCTTATTGTTGGCTGCAGAGCATTAGGGGCTTACATATTGCACAGATCGCAATAGAAAGGAGGTAACAACGCCTTCAATCAGATAAGCCTGGCGGGTTTTTCAATTGACATACTACAAACTATTAGAAAGGTAAGTTCGATGAATGAGGTAGATGCTAAAATCATATGCAAGAATAATGGTTCATCTCTTCTTAGCTATGAACTGGGCAAAGCGGCCTATATTGTTTTACCATCCAGTGAACCCATAGTCATAAGTATTGGCACTTTAACCGTCAAAATCCTCACTAAGCGTGCAATTTTCGGTTGGCTGTTTCCCAAAGTTATAGTATCTCAATCTATCTCCACATGGGAGCAAGGCTTCAATAAACTTGACCGCCTTCGGCAATTCGGATGCGGTGCGATAGTATTAGATGGACTTCTTAGTCTTGTCTCACGATGCAGGTCACTTGACGAACTTCGCCTTGCTTGGCCCGTTCTAAGAAATCCCCTTGATGCTTGGGCTGCCGAAAAATTAGATATGGGAATATAAGGACGGCTAACAAATTACTTAGGCTGAATAGATTTAATTAGCGAGTAGGAGTTTTGGAAGATTGAATGTCTCGGATTCGGTAAAGAGATGGGGTAATGCCTGACGAGCCATCCTCATATTCAGGAGGGGGAAACAAAAATGGGGCAAGGGTTAGAGTTAGGATATAGAACTGCAAGGTTACTTGGATGGCTTACAGTCGTAGCTGTATCATTCGTAATTGATGGTAGGTTGGGTGCAGTGATCCTCTACCTTGCGGTCGGAGGCAATGGAAAGAAATGGTTCGAATATAATGCATACCTTTATACACGGGGAGCTGCGGTTTTCAACGGACTGCTATGGGGCATAATAATGGGTGGCATCTATGTTGCCCTTATCAACCTGCTGCATCTGTCAAGGGGTTGGATGATCTTCCTACTTATATGGGGCTTTTTGGGTGTTGGATATTCGGGGTTCAGCGTAGCAAAAACACCAGAATATATGCGTGATGGATCACATACCAATTTGTCCATTATTAGAATGACTTCAATTCTTGTCTATCTCCTAATTTCTATCATTTCATACTTAGTTTTATGTCGCATAGGGGTTATTTGAGAGGAAAAGGGCTTAGAGATGGTGAGGGTGGTAAATCGGGAGAGGGAGAGAAAAAAGAAAGGGTGATAATAGAAGGAGGTTATTTCTATGAGAACTATATTGATAATTATTTTGTTAGGTGGAATTGTAATCTTAGGAGTTTCTTCTTGTGCCACGGTGCCAAAGGAACCTCTTGCTTCAGGCGAGGTAAGATTATTAAGCATAGGTGTTCCGGGAGCGGGCATCGAAGAGTATACATCCTTTGCGGTTAATATTTTTTTTGAGGCGGTTGGTAACCCACAGATTAAGAGAATCTGTTTTTCCGAGTCAGGGGAGACACCATACTGTTTTGATGTATCGAGTGTCTCATACTTCACCTTAGGACCGAAGAGAGCTTTCCGAGTGTACCTTCCCGGTCTTAACATTGGTTCACATAGGGTGGAATGTTATGCTGAGTATATTCGAGACGGAGAGACACGAAAGACTAATGTGGTATTTACCCAAATCTCAGTTGGCTACAGCTCATAATAGTCAAGGTTAAAATAGGAATGCCCACCTTTTTCTGTCGCTTGGAAGGAACTCTGAAAATTGATAATTGAAGGTTTGACCCTGATTATCGTCCTTTTCCCTTCTCATCAAATGTCAAGTCTGACCCCAAGTCTGTGTATTAAAACTCTAAATCATAATTGATATCTTATGTCAAGTGTCAAGACCTGACACCTTTAACTAAAATCCATTCAACGTTGCAACTACTAATATTGATTCCAAGAGAGTTCTAAGAGGTGAGAATTATTGGTTGAAATATGCATAGCTGTGGGAAGACGGACTTGAGTTGACTGTTGAATAAAGAAGGTGGTCAAATACCTCCTTGGTCAGTCTAATAGTCAACCTTATTCGTCTGAGATTGTTTCCAACAATATTTCTTTTTTTCACAAGAAAATCCTATAGCATCTTGTTATCCATTACAATTTCGCAGTGTAATATTTTTATTGACAGTCATATTACGCTGTGCTATTTCGGAGATACACAAACAAGGAGAGTACATTTTCCTATATCTTAGAAAAACCGGCCAAGATTTTGCTGATTCTTATCTGTTAATGAACTTCGATTGAAGGTGGGTCAGGGCATGCTGATTATAGCAGAAAGGATTAACTCTTCCCGTAAATATATTGCACAAGCCATTTCATCAAAGAATATCGAATTCATCCAGAATGAGGCCAAGGCACAAGATCAAGCCGGCGCAGATTATATTGATGTCAACGCTGGAACTTTTGTGGGTGAAGAGGCCGAAAAACTCAAGTGGGTCATTGAAACGGTTCAGGCGGTCACCGAAAAACCGCTCTGCATCGACAGCCCGGATCCCGCTGTCATCAGGGCCATGATTCCACTGATTCAAAAGACACCGATGATCAACTCTATTACCCTTGAAAAGGACCGTCTGGAACGCATCCTTCCCATCGTAGCCGAATATAGAGCCAAAGTCATAGCCCTTTGCCAATCTGAGGATGCCTTGGCAAACACGACAGACGATAAACTCAAAATGGCAGAGCGGCTCGTGGAGGAAGTGACGAAAGCTGGTATCCCCTTGAATGATCTTTACATAGATCCCTTGGTCTATCCCTTGTCCACAAGCCCCCAGTCGGCAATCTTCACGCTGGAGGCCATTGAGCGTATCATGAAAGAATTCCAGGGTGTTCACACTACCTGCGGGTTAACCAATGTCTCCCATGGGCTTCCCAGCAGAAAACTGATCAATCGAACATTTTTAGTGACTGCGATCAGCCGGGGGCTTGATTCGGCCATACTGGACCCTACCGACAATCAGATCTATGGTGCGCTCAAAGCCGCCCTCGCTATTAATGCCAAAGACGAATTCTGTTTGGGATACATTACCGCGTTCCGAGAATCCCGCCTGTAATTATTGTAGGAGGAAGGGGGTGATGGGAAAAAACCTGATAAGGTGAGGGGAGACGATTTCAAATCTAGATAAGAAAGGAGGTCAATAATATGGCCAAGTTAACAAGGAGACAATTTATAAAAGGTGCAGTCGGGAGTGCTGCCGGAGCTTCATTATTTTCCAGCGTAGGAAGACCCTTTATTTTTGCTCAAACGAAAGAGCCGATTAAAGTGGGATATCTTGAACCGATGACAGGCATTTTTGCCTCCCTGGGGATAGGTATGCTTAAAGGGGCGGAGTTAGCAGAGAAACATATTAATGCGGCGGGAGGCATTTTGGGTAGACCTGTTAAGGTTCTCATCGAAGATGAGGAGAATAAAACGGAAGTTGCGACAAGAAAAGCAAGGAGGATGATTTTGGAGGAAGGGGCGATTGCGATTCATGGCTCCGCCGCTACAGGCGTAACGATCGCTTTATGTGAAGTCGCGAAAAGGAATGGGGTTATCCATTTTGACTATGAAATGGATGGAACCTCAGTCTATGCAGCGATGCATAAATTAGCTTTTCGTCTTGGATGTGACGCTCCAGCACCCGTCAGGGCTATCGTTAAGGCCTTTTCCCAAAAATATCCGAACATCAAGAAATGGGCTGCTTTAGTGCCGGATTATGGTTGGGGCCATGATTGCTGGGATCTCTTCGATGAAGGCGTTAAAAAATGGATGAAAGGGGTAGAAACAGTCAAGATCGTGCATCCACTTGGGTGTCCCGATTTTTCACCATACATTTTAAAGATTACGGAAGCACAACCCCAAGCGCTCATCAGTTTTGCATGGTCAGGGGATATGATCACCTTTTTAAAGCAGGCCAAGCCATACGGACTCTATAAAAAGGTTATTGGAGCCCACTACGGACACATCGTGGATATTTGTAGTGCTCTAAAAGATGAAATGGAACAGATTTGGACAGGGTTAGACTCAGGATATCCCGCGCTGCCTTCGGCGATCAACTTCAGCCGGCAATATAAGAAGGAGATAGGAGAATGGCCTCCTACGGATTATACTGCCTGCTATTACGATAGCCTGTGGGTGTTGAAACAAGCCATTGAAAAGGCAAAAAGTACAAAACCTGAGGATATTGCGAAGGCCATGGAGGGGCTCACCTTCTCGGGTAAAGGTGCCGGTTGGCTCCACATTCGTCCGACTTCTCACATTGCGGATAAAAAAGTTTTTTACATTGGCAAGTTAGCACCCAGCAAAGAGTTTCCCTATTTTATTGCTAGGGATTTAATTGAAGTCCCCGGAAACGAAGCCACCGTAACCGACGAGGAATTAAAGACAAAATATAAGTGTCCTTTCCCGTATAAAGAATAATCTGGATTTAAAAAGGCAAAAAAATTGGGGTGAACTCCGGTATTCCCTGGGGTTCACCCCAAAAACCAATCCCCTAAAGAAATCCTTAAGGAGATAGAAATCGATGGTTCATATTTTAAATGGTCTTGCGACATCGATGCTTTTATTTCTCGTGGCCTCTGGCCTCAATATTATATTTGGCATTTTAGGAGTGATCAATTTTGCTCATGGCACCCTTTTCCTCTTAGGGGCGTATGTTACCTTGACGGTTATCAATTTGGGTGGTAACTTTTGGTGGGCATTGCTGATAAGCCCGGTCGTTGTAGGCATTATCGGTGGAGTGATTGAATATTTTTTTTGCCGCCGCCTTTATAATAGACACCATATTTATCAGATTCTTTTAACTTTCGCTCTTATCCTTGTTATCAATGATTTGATCAAGATCATATGGGGGTCAGGTCTAAAATCAATAGCGCCACCAAAAATATTGTCTGGCTCGATATCGATTTTTGGTAGGCCTTTCCCCATTACTTCTGTTTTTATTATTATAATCGGTTTCCTCGCCGCGCTGGGGATATGGCTCCTCTTTCAAAAAACGAAAATAGGTAAGACCTTAAGGGCCGTATCCTCAGATAGAGAAATTGCCAATGCATTAGGTTTTAATGTCCCCTACATTTTCTCTTTTGCTTTCATGTTTGGTGCTTTATTAGCCGGACTGGGGGGGGTGCTCGGTACCCTTAGAATATCTTTTACGCCAGGGGTGGATGTGGAGTACCTCATATTCAGTTTTGCCGTGGTGGTAATTGGAGGACTTGGAAGCTTTTTAGGATCATTCTTAGGAGCATTAATTGTTGGCGAAATGTACAGCCTTGGTATATTTGCCATTCCAAGTTTAGCTATGAGTTTTATTTTCATTCTTCTTGTTTTAACTTTGGTTGTCCGTCCACGTGGTCTCTTCGGTCGAGTTGCAGAAACAAGGCATGTTGCCATTGCTCCTTATACAGCGCCATTCAAACTGAATGAGGTATTCCTATTTAAAAAACTCCCTCCAAGTTTTGCTCCTTATTTAATGGGGATCATTATCATAGGCCTTTTGACCATTGCTCCCGTAGGGATGTCACAATACTGGATTACCTTGGCTTCAGAAATTTTCATGTTTGCGTTGTTCGCGACAAGTTTCAACCTTCTCCTCGGATATACAGGGTTGTTATCCTTCGGACAAGCAGCTCTTTTCGGAGCGGGTGCTTATACTGTATCTCTTATCGTTCTAAAACTTACCAATTCATGGCCCTTAGCTTTTTTGGGTGCTGTTATGCTCTCAACTTTGGTTGCGGCTATCATAGGGTTCTTGAGCATCCACCGGGCTGAAATATATTTCGCAATGCTCACGTTGTCTTTCGGACAGCTTTTCTATACCGTCATTTACAAATGGACAAAGTTTACTGGAGGAAGCGATGGCCTAATTGGCATTCCATTGCCCAAGTTCAATCTTTTTGGTATCGTTCTTAATTTATCAAATCCGATTCGGTACTATTATTTTACGCTGGGTATTCTGATTGCTTCCTTTCTTATCTTGAGAAGGATTGTTCGTTCCCCTTTTGGGCAGATTTTATTAGCTATCCGAGAGAATCCGGTCCGTCTAGAATTTACTGGTATAAACCCCAGAAGATATAAATTGATCGCCTTTGTCATTGCCGGGGCTTTTTCTGGTTTGGCGGGGGCCCTATTTGCGCCTTTTTCGGGAACGATTGACCCTGGCATAGCCCATTGGTCAAAATCGGCTGATCCTGTATTTATGAGTCTTGCAGGTGGAATCACTACTTTTGTTGGCCCTACTATTGGAGCTGCTGTATTCTTATCACTCAGCAGCATTATCAGTACGATCACCCAATACTGGATGCTGATTTTTGGTGTCATCCTAATTTTGATCGTTATGGCTTTCCCAACTGGAATGACAGGCTTTCTACGAGAGAAGTTAAAGAGGTTCTAAGGTTGCCATTTTGATGAAAGGGTTCTTCAGAGTAAGAAATAGATGAACTTTCTCGAGATTAGGAATCTAATAAAAGAATTTGGGAAATTACGTGCCGTCAATAACGTGAGTTTTGAAGTGCAAAAAGGTAGTCTCGTGGCTATTATCGGGCCGAATGGTGCTGGGAAATCAACCTTGTTTAACCTCGTCACAGGTTATTTTGCAGTCTCGTCGGGGAAGGTAATCTTTAAAGATGAAGAAATTACGAATTTACCTCCTTACAAGATATTGCAGAAAGGGATAAGCCGGTCCTTCCAAGTTTCTAATATCTTTCCTGATCTAACGGCCTTTGAAAATGTCCGAATAGGCGTTCTATCTCATCGTAGAAAGAGCATGAAGCTATTTAGCCTTGTGGAAGAAATGGATGAAATAAACGAAGAGACTTTAAAAATTTTGAAGATGGTTGAGCTCTCAAATGAAAACGATACTGTCGCCAGTACTTTATCTCACGGTGACCAAAAAAGGTTAGAAATAGGAATCGCATTAACCAGTGAACCTGCCCTATTGTTGCTGGACGAGCCAACTGCAGGAATGGCTCCAGAAGAAACAGTGAATACAGTCAATTTGATTAAGGATATTTCTAACAAACAGAATACTACAATCGTTTTTACAGAACATGATTTAAATGTCGTTTTTTCAATTGCGGAAAGAATAATCGTCCTTCAACAAGGAAGCATTATTGGCGATGGGACAGGAGAAGAGATTAAGGGAAATAAAAAGGTGAAAGAGGCCTACTTAGGCGAGGAAGTATAATGTTATTAGAGCTGAAGGAAATTCATACCTTTTACGGAAAGAGTTATATTTTACAAGGGATTTCATTAAATGTGAATCAGGATGAGGTGGTGTGTCTGTTGGGGAGGAATGGAGCTGGAAAAACCACTACGATCAAAAGTATTATTGGCATCATTCCCCCGAAATTAGGCAGCATAAAATTTAAAGGTGAGGAAATTGTCAGGAAGGAGCCTTATGAGATAGCACGATTGGGAATCGGCTATGTCCCTGAGGATAGGAGGGTGTTTCCAGATCTCACTGTGAAAGAAAATCTGGAGGTGATGCCCCAACGGAATGTGAGTAAACAGGAGGGATGGTCTGTCGAGAAAATCTTCCATTTGTTCCCCGTGTTGGAAAAATTGCAGAACAGTAAAGGAATGGAGCTGAGTGGTGGTGAACAGCAGATGCTTACCATTGCCAGGACACTGATGGGCAATCCCGAAATTCTACTGTTGGATGAACCCTCAGAAGGTTTAGCTCCATTGATCGTAAAGGAATTGGAAAAACTTATCCGAAGGATCAAAGATCACACAACGATTTTATTGGTGGAACAAAATTCAAGATTCGCGACCGCACTTTCTGACAGGGGTTATATCATCGAAAAGGGAAAGATCGGTTATGAGGGGAGTATCACTGAACTGAGGGAAAACAAAGAGATTAAAGAGAGATATTTGGCGGTATAGGAATAATCACTCCTTCCGGTACCCTATTCATGAGGATGTGGTGAAACTGATTATCGTGACAGGATTCCTTGGTTCTGGGAAAACGACTTTGATCCTACCTATCGCCTTAGAGCTCACAAACCATAGGAAAGAAAAAGTGGCCATTGTCGAAAATGAGGTAGGACAAATCGGAATTGATGGTAACTATCTGGAACTCGAAGGATTAACCGTACAAAAGTTGTCATCGGGATGTATCTGTTGCTCGATGACAAACGATTTGCTCGATACGTTAATCAAATTGCGCAATGCGTTTCATCCAGATGTGATCCTTATCGAGCCATCTGGAGTGGCTGACCCGGAAAG
>Ga0315282_10002366_pt1 | contig 34885 bp, 34 predicted proteins | sample YL17G07_20_MG_FD_203693 | JGI IMG/M metagenome (GOLD analysis project Ga0315282, IMG submission 203693) | Sediment microbial communities from Yellowstone Lake, YNP, Wyoming, USA - YL17G07_20 | ecosystem: Environmental > Aquatic > Freshwater > Lake > Sediment | place: USA: Wyoming | collected...
TAGCTTGAGCTCGTCCTCGTCGAGCGTCAGGTATGCGAACAGCCGGTCCTTGGCAAACAGGTAGTCCGACACGGTCACGCGCCGGAACAGGTCCTGCTGGAGCAGCTCCTGCTGCTGGCGGTAACGGGACAGCAGGAAGTACATCTGGGTCTGGAAAGCGTAGGCGCGCTGGTCACGGTAGAAGCGGACCAGGAACGGGTTCTCCTCCACCTCCTCGCGCACAAACCGCGCGGACACCTCGCGGGAAAGCGCCTCGGCCAGCGAGGTCTTGCCCGCCCCGATCGGCCCCTCGACCACGATGTAACGCGGCAGTTCGCTCATGCTTCCTGCCTGCAAAGGGAGCGGAACCTGTCCTGCGCTGCCGCGGGAAGCCGTACCACCTTCTCGCGGCTGTCCAGCCTGGCCAGCAGGCCGCGCACGGTCAGCCCGGCGACCGGATGCACCATGCCAGGCGCCACCTCCGAAGCGGGGGCCAGGACGAAGCGCCGTCCGGCCATGCGCGGATGCGGAACCCTCACCTTCCCCCGCCGGGAAACCGAACTCCCCAACAGCAGGAGGTCCAGGTCGATCTCCCGCGCCCCCCCCCGCGCCCGCCTTTTCCTTCCCAGGGCGCGCTCAACCCTTTTAAGGCGCCCCAGCAGCCCGGCCGCGGTGGAAGAGGTGCGAACAGTCATCGCTGCATTATAGAACCATGGCTGGCTCCGGTTCCCGACCGGCGAGGTCCGGTATACCCCGGAAACGCGGACAACCCGGGTCCGGGGAAATTCCCTCACGGCCCTGACCGCCGCGGCCAGCATGCCCAGCCGGTCGCGGAGGTTGGAGCCCAGCCCGATGAGCGCCATATTCCCCCTATCTCCCCGATATTCTTTCAAAACGGCGGCAAGCCTCCTTGATGCTGGCCGTGGGGACGGTAAGGCTGAACCGGATGTACCCCTCGCCATGGCGGCCGAACCCGACGCCCGGCGTGGCGAGCACGTTCAGGCGCCGGAGCAGCCATTTCGCGTATCCCCGCGAATCCACACCCGGGGGAAGCGGAGTCCAGACATAGAAGGAGGCGCGCGGGCGCGGGGCCGGGAGGGCCATGGTTCTCAGGCCGTCAACGAGCATGTCCCGCCGCGACCTGTATACGGCGTTCATCCGGCGGGAGCAGGCATCCGCCGCGGCCAGCGCGGTGATGCCGGCGCGCTGGACGGCCTCGAACGCCCCCGAATCCAGGTTTCCCTTGAGTTTCGCCAGCCCCCCGATGAGCCTGGCGTTCCCCACGGCGAACCCGATTCGCCAGCCGGTCATGTTGCAGGTCTTGGAAAGCGAATGGAATTCCAGCCCGATTTTGCGGGCTCCCGGCACCTCCAGGAAGCTGGAAGGCCGGTCGGCGCGGTCATACCAGACCTCGGAATAGGCGGCGTCGTGGGCGACGATGAAACCGTACCGGTGGGCCAGCGCCACCACGCGCCGGAAGAACCCGCGGGGGGCCACCGCCCCGGTGGGATTGTTGGGGTAGTTGATGAACATCAGCCTGGCGCGGAATCCGCGCCGGAACCTGCGGGCCAGCCCCTCGAGGTCGGGCAGGAAGGCGTTCTCCCGCACGAGCGGCATCGCCACGGGGCGGCCGCCGCAGAGGATGGTTGAGCTTCCGTAGACCGGGTAGCCCGGGTCGGGCACCAGCACATTCTCCCCGGGATTCACGAAGGCCCAGGGGAAATGGCCGATGCCCTCCTTGGAACCGATGAGGGCGCAGACCTCGTCCGCGGGGTCGAGCCTGACACCGAACCGCCGCAAGTACCATTTCGCGACGGACGCGCGGAATTCAAACCGGCCGGAGCCGAGGGGATACCGGTGCGTTCCGGGGTCCCGCACCGCCCGGGCCATCGCCGCGACTATCGCCGGGGGCGTGGGCGTATCGGGGTCCCCGATGCCGAAATCGATGACCGGCCGCCCCGCCTTCACGGCGGCGCTTTTCAGGTTATCCAGCTCGATGAACAGGTAAGGGGGGAGCTTCCGGAGCCGGAGGGCCGTCGAAAGGTCCGGCCGCACTACTTCAGTCCCAGGACGTTGGCCATATAAAGGAATCCCACCCTCGCCCCCGCTAATCCCCTGATTTCAAATCGAGCAAATCGGCCATAAAAAGAAATCTTACCCTCGCCCCCACCTTGTGGGGGAGAGGGCAGGGTGAGGGGGAAGCAAGGAATGCCAGCGGTCCTTTTCATTTCAGCCCCAATACGTCTGCCATCGAATACATCCCCGGCTTGGCCCTCGCCGCGAACTTCGCCGCGCGCAGGGCGCCGCGCGCCAGCGGCTCCCGTCCCTGCGCCCGGTGCGTGATTTCGAGCCGCTCGCCTTCCATGCCGAAAAGGACCGTGTGGTCGCCGGCGATGTCCCCCGCCCGCACGGCGTGGATGCCGACCTGTCCCTTCGGCCGTTCGCCTGTCTGGCCCTCGCGTCCGAACACCAGCCCGTCCCGGGGACCGCGGCCGAGCCCTTCGTTGACGGCGGCGGCAGCGGCCAGCGCGGTACCGCTGGGGGCGTCGGCCTTGCGGCTGTGGTGCGCCTCGATTATCTCGACGTCGGCCGAACTTCCGAAGAGGCGGGCGGCCTCGCGCGCCAGCTTCCACAAAACGTTGACTCCCATGCTCATGTTGGATGAGTAAACGACCGGAACCTTCCTGGCGGCGTGCTCAATTTCCCCCATCTGCGCCCGGTCCAGCCCCGTGGTTCCCACGACCAGGGGATTGCCGTTCACCGCGGCCTCCCGCGATGCCGCCACGGCGGCTCCCGGAACCGTGAAGTCGATTATCACCGCCCCGGGAACGCGCGGAAGCCCGGAAGCCACGCTAAGCCGGCTCCCGTTGATGTCGAAAGTCTCGCGCAGGCGCTGGTGCCCCGCGGCTTCGACCAGGCCGACCACCTTCACTCCCGCGTCGTCGCGGGCCGCCTCGATGATGGCCCGCCCCATTCTTCCCATCGCCCCGCAGATGATTATCTCAACAGCCATGCGTGACTCTCCTCATGTCTGAAACAGGATAGGACATCGGTAATACTATCTCAACTGCCGCTCCCCTCCCATCCCGCCTGTCACAGCCCCCTTCTTCCGGTAAATATGCCCGGCTACTTCGGCGCTTCCGCCTTTCCCCCTTTTTCCCCGCCGGAGCCCCCGCACTTGGGCGGGGAACCCATCTTCAGCCTCTTCTTCAGCTCCTGGTATTCCAGCTTGTCCTCGAGGAAACTGGCAGCAAGCTGCTTGCGCACCGCCGGGTTCTTTTCGGCCTTCAGCATCTTGGCGAGCTGGACCATGTCCCTCCGCACGACATTCATCCGTTTTTCGAGTGATTCCTTGCCCAGATGGTCGTAAAGGGTGCCCGACAGGGCCGGACCGATGCGGCGGATATACCCCGCCTTCTGGTCGGGTGCCGCCTTCGCCGCAACGGCCGCCATCCCCACGGAGAGCAGCGCCAGTGCCCCCGCCACCATCAAGGGAACGCGCCGCGAACAATAGCAACGATTCGTCATGTCCAGATTATAGCCCTCATACCGTCCGCTTACCGCATCCCGGCGCATGCCTCCGCCTTTGCGGTCCGGCCGAACGTCCCACACCCGGCCGCTACCCTCATTTATCGTTGGAGCCTTTTTCCTTCTCTGCCGATTCCTCGGCTAAAAGCGCCATGGTCTGGGCAAGTATGCCCGCCACCAGCCGCGACGCCTCCCCGTTTTCGCGATTGTCGTCCATGTTTTCCGACCTCCTTTACCCGGTCTTCCTGGCTACAATCTCCCTCGGAATACGGGCCAGTGGAGGGTCGGCGGGCGGATTTTGCCAGCGTTGTGGCAAAAAATCGTTAGAGGTCAGTTCAAAACCCTCTTACTGGTTGTTTCCCCTCCTCACCCTCCCCTCCCCGCACTTGCGGGGAGGAGAGGGTCAGGGAGAGGAGGGGCTATGGCTAAATGCAAGGTTTTGAAACAGGCTCTAATCTTCCGAAACGGCCCCGGAAATACGCGAGATGGTCGACCAGGACCGGCGGACGCAGCGCGGGAAATCCCCCTTTCCCGTGAAACGGGAAAGGAACACCCGCGTTTTCAGGTCGGACGGGTACCCGGAGCCGAAATCGCCATGTCGCTTCCGCAGCAGCGCAATAGCCGCATCGCGGGTCACCTTGGCGATTATGGAAGCGGCCTGGACCAGCGGGTACTTCGCGTCAGCCCTGTTCTCCGCGACCACCCTCACCCGGAGCGGGGTGGCCAGCGCCTCTATCTGCCGACCGAACTTGTGCGGTGCGGAAGTCAGGGCATCGATATACGCGACGGAAGGCTTAACGGCGCGAAGCATCCCTACCATGCCGGAAATCTCCAGCCCGTTAAGCCCGTTGCGGGCGACCGCCGCGTCTATCTGCGGCGGGGAGAACCGCGCCAGCTTGATGCGGGCCGGGAGCTCCCGCAAGGCGGAAAACAGCCGCTCGCGCTCCGCCGGGGAAAGCACCTTGGAATCGGCGACCGGCAGTTCCGCAAGACGGGGCAGGTCCTCAACCAGCATGGCAAAACCGCAAACAACCAGGGGACCGATGGCACAACCACGGCCCGCTTCATCGATGCCAAGATGCAATTCTCGAAAGGCCATAGAAAATACCTTAAACCTAACGTGTTCCCCCCTCACCCTCCCCTCTCCCCCCGCACCCGATCCAGCTTTGTACCGTTGCGGGCGGGGGGCGAGGGTAAGATTTCTTGGGGGGGGCCTTACCCCATAGAACGAGCTCTATTTCCCCGCCAGTTTCCTTCCGTAGCGGGAAAGCATGCGGCGGGCCTCCTCGGCAATCGACTGGCGCAGTTCCTCCGGCTCGAGCACCTCCACCAGGCCCCCGAACCCCAGGAGCCAGCGCCGTATCTCCTCCCATCCGGCCACCTGCACCGTCAGGATGACGGAACCGCCCGGCCCGTCGGCCATCTTCTGGGAAGGATGCCAGCGCCCCTCCCGGATGACCGGCGCCACCGCCGCATCGAACCTCGCCCGGACCGTAACGAGCACCTTGCCCTTCAGGATTCCCCAGGCGTTCTTGAAATGTTCCGCAGCCGAGAAGTCCGGGGGCAGGGTGAAAACACGCCCGGTATTCTTGGCCGAGCGGACCCGGTCCACCAGGAATGTCCTGACCTCGTTGCGCAGGTGGCAGTATCCGATCAGGTAGAAGGCGCCTTCGTGGAACACCAGCCCGTAGGGGTCAACCTCCCGGACGCTTTCCGCGGCGCGCTCCTTCGTGAAATAGGAGAGCCGGAGGGTTTTCTGGCCGTGCAGGGCATCCATGATCACGGCAAACCATACCTGGCCCCGGAGGTAGGGGCGGGAACGCCGGAGGCCGGCGAACATCCTCCGGTCGGAGGCTTCGAGCGCCTTAAGGCCCTCCCGGTCGCAGGCGGACATTATCTTCTGGAAGGCGCGGCGCATGGGCGCCTCGAACGGCGAGCCGGGCATCCCGATCAGCATCTGCCTGGCCAGCGCAAGCGCGGTGAGTTCCGATGGTGTGAAAAAGATGCCCGGGATGGCGGATTCCCGGACCCGCCAATAACCCGCGCGGGGCCCCCGCTCCACCGGCCATCCGGCCGCCCGCAGGGCCCCCAGGTCGCGGTAGGCCGTGCGCTGGGAAAAACCCAGATCATGCGCGAGTTCCCGGTAGTGCCTGCCGCCCGGATGCCTCTGCAGTTCCTTCAGGAGATGCATGACGCGCGCCAGCTGCATCCCGCGTTTATCCCCCATTACCAACCTCCCCACGCCTTTTCACCCCCGGGAAATTGCCATCCGGGGCCCCCTAAAAATCAGACGGGGCGCATTCCACGCCCCGTCTGTTGCCCGCCTGATACTGCTTGCTTACCCCAATACCTGGTTCTTCATGTCCTTGCTGACGCGGAACTTGATAACCTTCTTCGCCGGAACCTGCACCGTCTCGCCTGTCTTGGGATTCCGGGCGGTCCGGGCCTTGCGATCCCTTACCGAGAAAATGCCAAGACCCGCTACATTCACCTTCTGCTCGGCTTTCAGGCCGCCGCAGAGAGCCTCGATGAACGCGTCTATCGTCCTTTCCACGTCCTTGCGCTTCATATCCAATTTCGTCGCGATACGGTTAAGCAGTTCCGACTTTTTCATCAGCTTCCTTCCCTCCTTCAGCGTTTTGTTCTGACCAATATCAAAGCCCTTTAAAGCCCTATAGGTTTACCGTCAGGGAAACGCGGTGGGCCTGACCGAGGAATCCAAGGGTTGCGTAGGAATAGTCCACCTGGACAGGCAGGAAACGGAATCCCGCCCCCAGCGTGAATCCTTCCAACCCGTTCGTCTTGTATTCGTTAAGATCCGGCTTGCCCTGCAACTTGTATCCGGCGCGGAAGGCAATCGCATTCCTGTACCAGTATTCCGTGCCGAACGACCACCGCAACGGCATATCAATCGGCTGGTACAGGTCGGATTCCACCACCATCACCCTGTTGAAAAGCCAGTAGGCCACTCCGGCGCGGAATGAAATCGGGGGCAGGGCGCTCGCGGACCCCTTGCCCAGCGCCGGACCGATGTTTTGCGCAACCATGGCAAGGCGCATGTCGGGAACCGTCTCGGGGGTGTAGAGCGCGCCGATGTCCACTACCGCCCCGAAATCGCTCTGCTTGTCCACCTTCTGTACGAGTGCGCGCGCCGTGGCGCCAAGCTGCACGTTCGGAATCGGGATCCAGTGCATGGCGCTCGCATCAACGGCGCCCGCCGCGGTAACGACGACGTTGCTGACGTCGAAGGTGCCGCTGCCCGAGTCGATGCCCCACACCTCGGGCCCCTGCTGCATACCGGCAACCTCCGCTCCGGAAGCAAACACGGTGCGGTCGATGGGGCTGGTGATGAGGAAGTCCACACCTCCACCCAGGGAGATGAACCCGGTGAGCGGCTGGGCATAGGCGAGCGATTCGTAACGGATGCCCTCAATCCACTCGGAATGCATGAAGGTCAGTTGGCGGACCTTGGTCTTGGTGATTCCCGCCGGGTTCCAGCCAATGGCCTGGACGTCATCGCCTGACGCCACATAACTCTCGCCCATGCCGATGGCCCGGGCTCCGGTGGGAAGCTTGAGGAAAGGTGCCGCAGTTGAGCCGGGACCGCCTGCAGAGAACGCGATTCCCGTAAAACCAATCACGACCGTTATCGCCACGGACAGCCTTGAAATTATAGGGTTTTTCGCCACTTTTTCCACCTCCGCTACTATAACAAACAACCCCTCCAAGTCAAGCAAGGCTTGTCAATCCTGCGTTTTTTTCCATCACGGTCCCGCCCCTCACCCCAATTCTACCCCGCTACCCGGACGGATTGCAAACGACCCCCTGTAAATACACCCCTCAAAATACGCCATTTACATCATTGCGGGACCGTCATCCCGTGCCTCTCCAGTTTCCCCTTCGCCCAGTTGCTGATATCGCCGTCCGCGCTGTATTTCGCCAGGTAACGCCACATCGCCGCGGCCTTGTCCGGTCTCCCCTGTTTTTCATAGACATTCGCCAGTATTTTCTGGACGACTGGCGGGGCGTCCGGCGCCACGGCGAGCCGCTCCAGCATGCCCACTTCCCCCCGGAGGTTCTCCAGCCGCGAATAGGTGAAAGCCGCCAGGTAAAGCTTGAGCCCCGTTTCCGATGGGTTGTCCCTTATCCCCTTTTCCAAGAGCGATACCGCTGCCCTCGGATTTCGGCACGGCCACATCAGCATTGCCCCGGTGAACTTGTGGACATAGGTGAACCGCGGGTCAAATCCGACCGCCTCATCGGCGAGCTTCGCGAGCACCTTCCCGTGGTCCCGGTGGTACAGGCTTTCACCGCAGTGCTGGATTATCTCCATCCACTTCATGTCTGCCGCGGCCTTGCGGAGCGAAAGGCCTCGCGCGCCCCACTGCGCCATGTTCTCCGGATTGCCGGGGGCATCTCCCAGAAGTGCCGCCGCCCGCCCGTCAAGCCCCCATCCCGCCGCGCCGGCAGCGGCGAAAAAGACTGCCGCAGCCGCCGGGTAGCTATACTTCACGTTTCAGGAACACCGCCGTGGCGGCCGCCAGCGCCGCGCCGGTCCATGCCAGCGCATAGATGGCCAACAGGGTCAGGTACCAGCCTTCGGCCGGACGCGTAAATTCACGGACGGAAAAATCGGCCAGGTGCGGAAGGACCCAGTACACCGTGTCCCCGGCCAGGCGCAGCGCCGCATTTCCCGAACGGGCCACCGCGGCGTGCAGCGTGGGGGTGAGATACCCCAGAAGGACTATTCCGCCGTTCACCACAAGCGCCGTCACGAAGGAGGTCGTCACAAAGGCGACGAGGCAGGAAAGCGCGCCTATCACCAGCGATTCGAGGAAAGCCGCCACGACGACTCCCACGAACCACGGCTCCGGCAGCGCCCGCAGCAGGAGGGCCAGCGCACCCACCAGCAGGGAGGCGAGCGACAGGTTGACCCAGGCCGCCCCCGTCACTCCCCAGAACCGGCCCCAGGTGTATCCGGGGCGCGTAACGGGGCGCACCAGGACCAGCCATACCGTCCGCTGGTCGAATTCCAGGACATGAATCGCCGTGGAAGCCAGGATGGGGGTCGCCACGGCGAGGAATTCCAGGCCAAGGTAGGCCAGGTCATAAAAGGTCCTGCGCTCCGTCCCCGGCGTTAACCAGGTCAGTATAAGCGCAGTCCCCGACAGGACCACGGCAAACAGGAACAGGAGCCCCGTCAGCCGGTTCCGGACCGCCAGTGCGGCCATGTAACGGACGAGCGGCGCCCGGATTCCCATCAGCGGCGCGTCCTTCCCGGAGCCGCGGACCCGCCGCGCCCGGCGGAAGCGATGGTCTCCAGCACCACTTCCTCCAGGCTGCCTTCCCGGGCCAATATCTGGAGTATCCTTGAGCCCTTTTTCCGTTCCGCGGCCAGCACCCGGGGAAGTTCCGCCTCGGTCGCCTCGCGTTCCCCGATGCACCAACCACCGGTTTTCCCCGCTTCCCGCACTGGGGAAACCCGCCTGGCGGCCGACCGCCGCGAAAGAAGGATGATGCGGTACCGGCGAAAACGCGCCAGCGCAAGGAGTTCGCCCACCGCCCCCTCGCGGACGATTCTCCCCCCTGCCATCACGCCGATACGGTCGCACAGCCTCTCCACCTCGGCTATCTGGTGGGAGTTCAGGCATACCGTCACGCCGGACACCCGGAGAGCCTCCAGCGTCGCCCGCATTTCCGCGATTCCCCGGGGGTCAAGGCCGGACATCGGCTCATCCACGAAGATGACCTCCGGCCCGTGCAGGAGAACCTGGGCCATGGCGACGCGCTGCAGCATGCCCTTGGAGAAATGGCGCAGCGGTTCGTCCCCCCGGGCAGCCAATCCGGAAGTCGCCAGCGCATTGTCCACCCTGGTCTCCAGGTGCCGGCCGGCCAGACCGCTCATCCTACCGTAATGCCTTAGCAGGCCGCGCGCCGTCATCATCTGGGGAAGGTAGGGCATCTCCGGAAGGTAGCCCAGCCTGCCCCGGATGCGGGGATCCTCCACCGAGCCGCCCAGGACGCGCACCGTCCCGGAATCGGGCCGCAGGAGGCCCACCAGGAGCTTCATGGCGGTCGTCTTGCCCGCCCCATTGAGGCCGAGGAGCCCAAAAATCATCCCCCGCGGAACGGCCAGGCTGACATCCCGCACCCCCGCCACCGGTATCCTCCGGAGGCGCCTCCACAGGTGGTAGGTCTTTGACACCTTCTCGAGCTCGAACGCGGTTTCCCCCATATCCCCCCCCAATTTACCCGCCATGGCGCGGCCCTTCAATCCGCGCGCCGGGAAGGCCGCAACGCCCGGTCAAGCCAGCGCCCCAGCCAGGCCGAGGAATGGTATTCGGCCCGGAGCGCCCCGGATTCCTTCATGATATCTTCCTTTCTCGCTTCCCTGACGGCATTCTCGAGAAACACCTGCCGGGCATCCATGCCGGGCAGGTAGGGCGGGTCGGGCCAGCGTCCCGGCCTGAGCTCGAAGAGGATGTACATCGGGTCACCGCCCGAATCAATCAGCCGGTCGAGTTCCTTCAGGTGTCGCAGGAACAGGTTCTCCAGGACCGCCAGTTCCCGGTCATTCCAGGAAAACAGGCGATGGGTGTATTCGATGTGGATGGAACCGCCGACGTTGTAGAGAAGGTGCGTTATCCCGCGCTGGCGGAACTTCTTGGCCGCCTCATCCGCCGTGCGGGAAGAGCGGATTATCCTGGCGACGAGCGGCGGGTTGAAAAGCGCGTTTACGACGTAGTCTCCCTCCATGAAATAGACCTTCGCGTCGCCCGTCACGTATACCCGGGCGCTCGGCGGCAGGAGTTTGGCGAGACGCACCGCCTCCTCTATGTAAAGCGACCGGCCCGTCTTCTGGTCGCGCGGCTCGATTATGCTCATGAGGTAGGCGGGACGGCTCAAGGCGCCCGCGGCGACATAGATGGGGTTTATCCATACATAGATGGCCTCGAACGACAGCAGTGCCTGCAGAATGAGGGTGCCACCCAGGACCAGTCCGACGCCGCCCAGCGCCTGCGGCCACCTCCGGGCGGCCGAGGCGACCGCCGGGACCAGCAAGGCCAGGAACGGCGGGATGAGAGGAAGCGCGTAACGCACCTGCCGCGGAGAAAAGAACCAGAACACCCAGAGCGCCATGGCGTTCCAGAAATACAGGCGGTATCCCGGCGGCAGGGGCCGGCACAGCAGGAGGAGGGGCGCGAGCGCGAGGTATAACGGCCCCAGCGAGCCATCATCCAGCGCGCCCCGGTCGTTCACCGTGACCAGCCAGGGGATGGCCAGCTTGTCGGCCAGCCCGTCCGCCCTGCCGTAGCTGGACAGTTCGCCGGTATATTCCCCGTTGCTGCGGGCGTCCCAGCCAATACCGCCGAACAGCCCGAAGGCGAACGGATAGACCAGGTTGCCGGTGTTCAGGATATTGCGGGCCCCCCACCATCCCCCCGCCAGTGATGCGGCCACGGCGAGACGGCCGACCCCCTTCCAGGAGCCGGTTGCCGCAAGCGCCACCACCCATCCGGCCAGGAAGAATCCCCCCAGGTATTTCGTCCCGATGGCCAGCCCCACCATGGCTCCCTGCAGCCAGGAACCCGGCGAGGCGACCAATGAAAGCACCCCGTAGAAGATGAGCCCGTTGTCGATGTAGCTGCGGGCCGAAAGGATTCCGGTGAACGGCGTCAGGTAGAGCACGCAGGCGAACAGGGTCGCGTCGCGGCTGGAACGGCGGGCGCGAACCCAGTGCCAAAAGGCCCATGCGCTCATCACGCCCAGGGCGACATGCATGAGCCGCGCGGCCGTGTCGCCGCCCAGCGGGAGGAGCCACATGTAGAGCATCTCGACGCCGGCAGGATGCTGGGCGAGGAACGAAAGGTCATTGAACGCGATGCGGTGCCAGCGGAGATGGGAACGCGGATCCGCCAGGTGCTGTATCAGGGAATCGTAGCCGGTTTCCGGGGCGAGCGCGCCGAACGCGGTGAGGAGGAAGGACATCACCGCAAGAACAGCGGCGCCCCATGCCACCCATGCGGAAAGCAAGGGAGGTGGCTCGATATCCCGGAGCCTGGACGGCGCCGGAGTTGATTTCCTCCGGACGGTCCAGGCGGTGGCGGCCAGCAGGACGGCGACGGAAACCAGCAGGGCCGGAAACACGAGGCCAACCAGCCCCCCGCCCAGCATCCCGAGCGAGGCGATTCCCAGGCCGAGCCCCGCCCGGAGCGGCGCGCTCCCCGTCCGGAACCAGGCGGCGGGAACCGCCCCGGCAAACCAGGCCAGCGCCAGCCCCAGCGCCAGGGCCGCCAGCGCCTGGAGATGCCCTGGAAGCGCGGCAAGGATTCCGGACATTCTTATGGGCGCTCCCGACCAGAGCCGCAGGCCGTCCAGCGCGATTGAATACTTGCGGACGTGTTCCGGCAGGGCGCAATACGCGAAGACCACGAGGATGGCCCAGCACAACGCCAGCGCCCCCGCGTTCCTCGGAACCGATGGTTCCTTCATACCTGCCATGATACAGAACTGCCCTCTCGTAAGGGGACAATTACAACCTGTTTCATGAATGGATTTACAGGAAGGGGCGGACGGGATCCGGAGCGGAGCTGAGCCGGCCGCTCCATAGTCGCCGTGGAGCCTGGCCGTTGGAGGCGCGCAGGCGGCTTTGCGCCGGCAGCGCCGGAAACGGCCCTCTCCGGGCTCCGCGAGCGTTCGTCCTCGTGCCGACTCCTGTCGGCTCGGAGGATTCCTATTGATGGAAAGGCCGGCTCCGCAGGGAGGCGCATATTGTGCCGCGGCGCCGACCGGTCCGCGGAGGACCCCGACGCCCCTTCCTGATGGGGTTTATGAAGTGAGTGCCAATCGCCGGGCGTGGGAGAGGAGGGGCCAATGGCCTCCTCCCTCATGAAATTATTGGGGCGGCGCGAATCCCGCGGTGAGCGCGATGGCCTGGATGTAGCCGAAGGGACCGAAGGGGATTCCGGTGTAGTCGAGCCCCCAAGCCAGCGAGCCGCCGGTATTGCGGAACCCCAGGCCAAAGGTGAATCCGGAGACATCCGGCACCTCCACCCCCTGCATCATTCCGCCGCGGAACGCCAGCGTAACAGCCCCAAATCCGATGGCGTATTCGGCCCCGAACCTGACGGCCGTGTCCTTGTCCAGGGCGAACGGCATGTCGGCCTCCACCGTGAGCGCATCCGCCTCCGTCGCCAAAGGGGCCATCTCCCACCCCACCGCTCCCACAAACTGCCGGGGCAGGTCCGCGCCGGCCAGCTTACGCCCGGCGTTCTGGAGAACCCCCCCGAGCACGAAACCCAGGCCGGGACGGATGCGCAGGCCCAGGTCCGCGGAAAGCCCAAGGTCACGCGAATCATCCACCTGCTGGCCGAACGCCCGCACCACCACTCCCGCGCTGGGCCGCAGCAGGTCGAGCCCGACCAGCGGCTTGAGGTCGATGGCGCACCCCGCACTGACCGCCAGGAAACCGACGGCGTATTTGCCCGCCTCGCCCGCGTAGGCGCCCCAGGTGTCCTCCATGGTCCGCGTCATCCCGCCGTTGTACAGCCAGAAGAGCCCCGCCCCAAAGGCCGGACCGAAGGGCAGGCGCTGGGCCCAGGCAAAATACTCCTGCTGGGTTTCCGCCGCCTGGAAAACATGGGTCAGGTGAAGGGTAAGCAGCTTGGTGTCAAGAAGCCCCGCCGGATTGGAGGCGAGGGCGTCCCCCCCGGAGCCGGTGGCGACCTGCGCGTCTCCCATGGCAAGGTCGCGCGCGGTCCGCGCAAGCCGTAATTCCTCCCCCGCTGAGCTGCCCGCGCCGCTGGCCGCTCCGGCCGCCATGGGCAGCAGCATCGCAAACATCCCGGCAGCGGCCGCCCCCCTAAAATTCAAATGAATTCCCCTTCGTCTCCGGCTTCCAACTAATGGCTAACAGCTTACGGCTATCTCCGGTCATCTCACCAGCCCGAACCGGCCCTCTATCTTCTTCTTCCCGCCCCCGCTGGCCGGCATTTCAATCATATAAAGGTACATTCCGGCCGCCACTTGCTCCTTTTCCTTGTTTATTCCCGGCCACACCAGCCAGTGGTTCTTGACGCCCGAGAGCTTTATGACCTCGGCCCCCGTAAGCGTGTAGATGGTCACCGTTGACCCGTCGGGGAGCTCGGTGAATTTGAGCACCCCGCCCACGGCCTTCGCGGGATTGAACGGCGTCGGATAGACCTTCGGCTCGGCCAGTTTCATCTCCAAAACCACGGTATCCGAATCCTTCACCGTCGCCATCGCGATTCCGTTCCCGTTCAGGCTGGACGCGCTTGCCTGCATGGTGACCGTCCGGTTGGCCTCCTGGCGCACCGATTTGATGGTAAGGGTGACCGTGACCGATGCCCCGATATCCAGCGTCCCAATGTCCCATGAAACCACGCTCCCCGAAACGACGGGATCCACCGCGTAAAAGTATGCGGGAATGGTGTCCACAATCCGGACGCCAAAGGCGGTGTCCGTGCCGACATTCTTCACCGTCAGGGTGAACGTGGCCGATTCGCCGCCCGCCACGGATGACGGCCCCGTCATGGAAAACTGCAGGAACGGATTCATTACCGTAAAAGTCCGGGGACCGGAGGAAGCGCGGGACTGCCAATAACCTCCCTTGTTAGTGAAATCGGCGTAGGCGCGATTGGGCCCCACGGTGGGACCGCTTCCAGAGACCGATACGGTGAAGTCCATCGTAGCCGTGGTCGGCGTCCAGCCGCTCCCCACGTGGTAGAGCGCATCCAGGGACCACGCCACCATGTACCCGTTCACGGAATCCCCCCAGACCGTTCCCGAATTGGAGGCCGAATCGAAGGTGGACGCACAGGGCACCGTCCCCGCCGGAAGGCTGTCCCATACGGTTATGTTGAGGGCTGATGACTCGCACGGGTTGGTAATGTCTATGGTGTAGGTGACCATGCCGCCCTGCGGCGCCACGGTCCTGTCGATTGACTTGTTTATCGTAATTCCCGCGTTCGTGACGGCATACTGCTTGGACTTGAGCTGAAGGGGCCCGGAAATTACCGTCTTCCCGCAGCGGTTCTCGCTGGCATACGAAAAATCGGAGTTGACTATCGCGGCACTGCAGACGTTCGGCGCGGCAACCCAGAGGGTTACGGTGTTCTCCGTGCTGGCAATCGGGATGTCGCCCATGTTCCAGATGACGAGGTTGCCGACGGTCCACACCGTACCCCCCGGCGCCGGGTCCATCCGGAGCACGTTCGCCCCGGCGGGGATGGTGTCCCAGATGCGGAAATTGGCCGCGGTGTCGGTTCCCGCCCCGCTCAGGTTGTAGGTTACCTGGAACTTCACCGGCTCGCCGGAAACGTACATGTCCGGCGGGAAGGCTTTATTGATGGTCGCGTCAAAAGTGCTTGGCACCGGGTTCACGACCTCCGCGCCCCCCGAGAGCGCCCCCGCATACCCGTTGGGGGGCCCGGTCCCGTCGTCAAAAATGACCATCGGCTCGAAACTGCTGCACGTGTAGTATGCCGCAACGAGGAGGTGGACGGTGGCGGAACTGCCCGCGGCCAGGGGCCCCACGTCCCACCATGCTATCGGGTTCCCCATGACGATGTCCCTGCCGCATGACAAACCGCCGCTGCATCCCAGATAAACCTGGGCTTGTATGGTGTCGCATACCCACACCGACGTTGCGTCCGTCGGACCGTTGTTCGTCACGGTGATATCCCACGAGAAAGGGCATTCGCCGCCGATGGGAGGGGTGGGGCTCACGCTTTGGTCGATGGTAAAACTGGGCTGCGCCAGGGCGTCCGCGCCCCCGAGGACCAGGGCGAATGCCGCAAGAATTCCCCTGAACTCCATCATATCAATCTAATCATACACGGCGGGGACTATCCAAGCCCGTTTACTTGAGGCTGAAACTCTCGCCGAGGTAGAGCCTCCGCGCGCGCGGGTCCGAGACCAGCTTGTGGGCGTTCCCCGACAGCAGGACGCGCCCGTCATAGATGAGGTAGGCGCGGTCAGTGATGGCCAGGGTCTCCCGTACATTGTGGTCGGTGATGAGCACGCCCAGGCCGCGCTTCTTCAGGTGCCTAATGTGCTTGTGCAGCTCCTCGATGGTGATGGGGTCGATCCCGGCGAACGGCTCGTCGAGAAGGAGGAATCGCGGATCCGTTGTGAGGGCCCGGGCGATTTCCACCCGCCGGCGCTCTCCCCCCGAAAGCTTGAAGGCCTTCTGCTTCGCCAGAGCCTCGAGCGAGAATTCCCTGATAAGGCCCTTGAGCCGCCTGTCCCGCTCCCCTCCGTCCAGCGGAAGGGTCTCCAGGAGCGAACGGAGGTTATCCTCCACGGTCAACTTGCGGAACACCGAGGGTTCCTGCGGGAGGTATCCCAGCCCGAGCCGGGCCCGGATATGCATCGGCTGGCGGCCCAATTCCACCGTCTCCTTGCCCTTGGCCAGTTCGATGCGGCCCTCGTCCGGGCGCACCAGCCCCACGACCATGTAGAAGGTGGTGGTCTTGCCGGCCCCGTTGGGACCGAGGAGGCCCGCCACTTCGCCCTGCCTGACCTGCAATGAAACGCGGTTGACCACGGTCCGGCCCCCATAGCGCTTGACCAGCCCCTCTATGCGGAGCGTGGCCCCCCCAGCTATGGCCGGCGTTGCCGCGACCTCGCGCGCGGCACCACGCACGTTCCCCCGGGATGCCGCTTTCTTCCTTCCCTTCACGGGGAGCCCTCCTTGCCCAGCGTGTCCAGCTTGCCGGCATGGATGCGCGCCCGCACGTTCCCGTTCAACACCAGTTTTCCTTCCTGGAAAAACGAGACAACCTCGTCGCTCCTGAATTCATGGGGGGGATGGCGAAGCACCGGGTCGCCGAAGAGGACAGCCCGGTGTTCCTTCCCGTATAAATGCGCCAGCCTGCATTCCGCCTCGTTTTCACCCTGCATTATGCGCACGTTGCCCCGGGCGATTGCCTCCTTGTTTTCCACGAATACCTCCATCTCATCAGAGTCCACCACGGTGAGGCTGTCCCCCTCCCCCGCAATCAGGTGGCAGGTCCCGCTGGCCATCACCTGCCGCAAGCCATGCGTGTAGGCCGCCTCGGCGCAGGTGAGGTCTATCTTCCTTTCCGCGTCCTTAAGCATCACATTGCCGCGCGCCGAGGCCTCGCTGGTCCCGCGCAGGGTGGTTACTTCGTCGGCCAGGAGCCGGGCCGTCCCCCGGGTCACCACGACGTTGCCGGTGAACGTTACGCGCCCCTCGCGCCCGCTGTATTCGACCCTTTTCCCGCGTATTTCGACGGGGACATTAAGGCCCTGTTCACCCTGGACAGGTTTGGCCGCCGGCTTCGCCGCGGCACGGCCGGACGGTTCGGCACCCGCAGCCACCGCGGCCAGCACGGACAGTAGCGCTGAAACCGGGAAGCTCAGGCCTCGCGTAACTTCAGCAGCTCCTCGGCCGCTTCCCGGGTCTCGCTGTGCAGGCGTACCCTTCCGCCGGTTCGCATGTGGGTGAGCATCGGAGTGGCCGTGAGGCGGTCGGCGTCAAGCGTCACTCCCCCTTCCTCCACCCGCACCTTGCCCTCCGCCCTGAGGATGTTGGGCCCGACGGCAAGGCGCAGCTTCGTCGCCGAGAGCTTCGCCTTCCCTATCCTGGTCTCGCCGTTGAGGAATTCGACCGTCCCGTGGGTAAGGTCAATCGAACCGTAGGCCCCCCGGAATATGCTGACCGGACGGCCCATGCGCATGAACGTGACGCGCGGCGCCTCGAAGACGCGGACTATGGCGCCTTCCTTCGGCTTCTTCCACTTCTTCTTCTTCTTGTCCTTCTCGATTTCCTCTGCCATCACTCCCTCCCTTGCTTTTCGGCGTCCCCCCGCCCGCGGTCAAGAGCCGGGGCCAGGTCCTTTGGCTCGGACGCCAATATTCGCACATCCTCCTTGATTACGACGTTCTCCATCTCGGTGTCGGCATCAAGGCCCTTACCGGTCAGCACGTTTTCACCCCGCGTGACCTTTACGAATGCGTCGCTTGTAATCCTGCTTTTCCCGGCGTCCCAAACCAGCTGGCTGGTCTCCAAAACCAATCCCTCGGCCTCGACCCGGACCGTTCCGGACGCCTCCATCACCTTACGTAGGGAATCATAGCGCGCGGAAGAAGCACGGAGTACGGCCCGTTTCCCGCCCGCCTGGTGATAAATCACCGAAACCCCCCGACCTTCCAGCCACCTACCGTCCACCGAATTGACGGCCTCCGCGGCGGATATCTCCGCCTCGACCCGCCCCTGATAGACCTGCACTAGCTTCGCCCCGCGCATGAGCGAACGCAGGGATTCCCCGCTACCCTCCCCTACGCCGGCCGACTGTTCCGGAACGCCGCCCCCGCAGGAGGCGAGCAGAAGAGCCAGCAGGACGGCGGCGGCTCCCACGGAGCGGCCTGCCCCTTCCTGCTCCGGGCTTGCTTCCCTCTTCCAGCGGTTGTGCAGCCAGACCCACTGGTCCGGCCACTCGCGCACCATCTTCTCCAGCCGCGAATTGAATTTCACCAGCGTTTCCTCCGGCGGCGCGCCTTCGACCGGCGCGTCCATCTCCTCAAAAACCAGCGTGCATCCGCCGTCCGCGGGCACGGCGAACACGCTGAACAGGGCCGCCCCGGCGCGGGACGCCATGAGTATCGAGCCCGAGGGGGCCAGTGCCGGAATCCCGAAGATGGGCGCCGGCACATTCGCCACCTTGCGGCTTTCCTGGTCCACCAGCGTCACCAGCACCCCGCCCCTCCGCAGGTGCCGGTATATGGCGGCGCCGTCCCGGTTGTCGAAGGTGAGCGTCCCAAAGTGCGCCCGCATGCGCTCGATCAGGCGCGAGAGGTTTATATCGTAGAGTTCCCGGGCCACCACCGCCAGTCCCGGCAATTCACGCGCGGTGGCCGCGGCCGCCGTTTCCCAATTCCCGAAATGGCCGGACAGGATGATGACGCCCTTCCCGCGCGCCACGGCATCCTTCACGTCCTCCAAGCCGCGGTACCCCACCCGGCCCTTGATTGCCTCGGGCGGGCGCGCCGTGTATGAGAAGAATTCCCCCATGCTCCGGCCAAGGTGGCGAAGGCTCGCAGCCAGGATGCGCTTGCCTACGGCCTCGCCCGCTCCCGGAAAGACCTGCCCGATGTTGGCGAGGCCGCGGCGGATTTCGCGGGGAAACAGGTAGCGGGCCAAAACGCCGAGCGCCGCGCCAAGCGTCCCGGAAAGCCGCGGGGGAAGGCGGCGGAAGACTTCGATGGGCGGGCGCAGGACGAGGTAGAGGGCGAAACGCCTCGCCCTTTTCATCCGGTCGCGGAATTCGCTCACTGCACCCCGGTCCGCAGCAGGTCGTGGAGGTGGACGAGGCCAGCCAGCCCGCCGCCGTCATCCACCACGGGAAGGACCGACACGGACTTTGTTTCCGTTATGCGGATAGCCTCGGCGACCAGCATGGTGGGCTTGATTGAAAGCGGGGATTTCGTCATGAAGTCCTCCACCCGCGCGCTGCGGATGTCCACGCTCTCCCGGGCAAGCGCTTTCCGCAGGTCGTGGTCGGTCAGGATGCCCAGCAGTTTCCCCTTCGGTTCGGTCACGCAGGTGGCCCCAACTTTCTTGGCCGTCATCTCGATGATGGCGTCCCGCAGGCTGGTGCCGGGCGCCACGCGCGCGATATCATCCCCGGCCCGCATGATGTCACAAACCCGCAGGAGCAGGCGGCGACCCAGCGCGCCGGCCGGATGGAGCAGGGCGTAATCCTCTGCGGTGAGCCCGCGGCGCTGGAAAACGGCGATGGCCAGCGCGTCACCGAGCGCCAGCGCGGCCGTCGTGCTGGCGGTCGGCGCGAGGTCCATCGGACACGCCTCCTCCGCGACGGAGACATCCAGCACGACGGTGGACTCACGGGCCAGGACGGAACCCGCCACCCCGGTCATGGAAACAAGGGACAACCCGAGCCTCTTTATCGAGGGAAGGAGGGCGCTCAGCTCGGCCGACTCGCCGCTCCGGGAGATGGCCAGCACGCAATCGCCCCGGGAAAGCATCCCGATGTCCCCGTGGACGCCCTCGGCCGGGTGAAGGAAGAGCGCGGGCGTCCCCAGTGACGCAAGGGTGGCCGCAATTTTCCTCCCCACGAGGCCCGACTTCCCCATTCCGGTCACGACGACCCGCCCCCGGCACGCCATGATGGCGTCCACGGCGCGGTCAAACTCCGGCCCGAGGCGGTCCCGCACCCGCAGGACCGCGTCGGCCTCCACCTTCAATACTCGGCGAGCCTCCTCAAGCGATGACATGTATTACCTAAAGATTATCAGGACGGGAGAAAGGCGGGTAGGCCGGAAAAACCCCTGTTATTACGCGGGGGTGGGCAGTTCAGATTCGATATAAAGTATGCGGTCGCAGGAGTCGCACGCCACAAATTCCTCCTGTTTCTGGACCTCCACGACGAGCTGGGGTCGCAGGGCCATCTGGCAGGACATGCAAACGGCCTGCCCCCCCTCACCCCGGGCGATGGTGGCCAGCGGAGAGCCCCCCCGGATGGCCCGGATGCGTTCGTAGCGCTTGAAGAGCAGGGAGGGAATCCCGGTCGAGACGTCGGCGCGTCCGGCGAGAAGGTCCTTCCGGTCCTGCGCGTATTTCGCCAGCTTCGCCGTGACGTCGGCGTCCGTCTCCTTCAGGTGCTTCTCGGCGGCGGCCTGTTCCGCGGCATTCCGCGCGCCGGCCGCCTTCAATTCGTCCTCGCGCAGCATCAACTGGAGGATTTTATCCTCGACGGCGCGGCATTCCTTCTTTGCCTTCTCGACCTCGTCCAGGATGGCCTTATACTGCTCGTTCGTCTTCACCTCGTATTGCTGGGAGGCGTACTTCCGGGCCTGTTCCTCCTTCTGCTTGAGGTCCAATTCATGGAGTTTCCGCTCCTTCAGGGATTCGTCCAGCGCCTTCTTTCCACCCGTGGTCCCCTCTTTCGCCCTGGCCGCGGCTTCCTCCGCCTCCCTCAACCGGGTGCGCTCGTCCTCTTCGGCCCGCGATATCTCGTCAAGCCGGACATCGATGTCCTTGAGCGCGAGCAGTTTTTGCAGGTCCTCGGCAATCATAGGTATCCTTTCGCACGGAACAGCGCCGCGCGTACGAAACACCCTTTTAAAAGCCTGTGTATTTTAGGACACATTAGCCGTCTCCGCAAACCCGGCCTGAATCGCTCATCTTCCCAGGTTGCGCAACAACCCTGAAACACGCGCCCGTTCACCCTCCGCACCCTGCTCCGGAAGCAGGGAAAGGGCGCGCTCCAGGTGAAGCCGGGCGGCCCCGTCATCCCCACTGATATGGTCGACATTGGCCAGGAGCACCCAGCCCCGGGGAAACCACGGCACCTCGGCCACGACCTGCTCAAGCTGGACGGCCGCCTCATCCACCTTATGCAGTCCAAGGAGGGCGCTGGCATAGACATACCGCCGCAAACCACGCTCACGCAGTTCCTGCGGGAACAGGAGCGCCTCGCGGTAGCAGTCCACCGCCATCTCCGCCCTGCCTTCACGCGCCGCCACCATCCCCACCCGCACCAGCTGGAGGGCGTAGGCGCCGGTCAGGAAGCGGACGAGCCATTCGCTGCCCGGCGGCGGACTCCACAGGCCGCGCATCCGCAGGTTCCGCCACAAACGGGCGCTGTCATCCAGGCCCCATCCCTCCCCCAGCGGCGGACGCAGGACGAGCCCGACGGGACGCAAAACCTCCTCGCCGCCGGGATGCTGGGCGGTGTAGACCAGCGGCCGGATTGGCTTCACCACGTATTCGCCTATGTTGGCCTCCCGGGGAATCATGTCGGGAAGCTGGCGGTGGACGGTCTCCCGGTACCAGGGGTAGTCGAGGAACGCGGCCGAAACCACCGCCACGTCGGGGCGCCGCCCCTCCACCTGGTGGTGATAGATGAGGCTGAACAGGTCGATGTCACCCTCGCAGAAGACCACCGCGTTTTTCGGGCATCCCGCCAGGATGTTCCAGCCATAGTCGGTGGAAAGATGGCTGTGGGAATGGCTCACCACCAAGCTGCGCGGGAGCACCACAGCCAACGTCGCCGCGACAACCACTCCCGCCACCCATCCCCGCTTCCGGGAAGCGGCCGCGGACACCCAAGCCAACCCAAGCCCTCCCGTGACCGCCCACAGCAGGGACACGGGAAGCAGGTATGGCTCGGTGATGGCGTAGCGTCCCGGCAACGGATGCGCGACGAGGATGGCGCCCCCCGCGACGCCCAATCCGGTTGCCACGAAGCCGCGGAAGCCGCGCCGGTTACGGCGCCACAGCCACCACAACCCGGGCAGGACGGTCCAACCAAGCAACGGCGTCATCTCCCGCCAGGTCCACGACCATAGGTGGCGCAGGCGGCCGCCCCAGTATCCCTCGGGGCGCCCGATGGCCTCGACCTCGCGGTACATCGCGCGGGTCACGACCTCGTAGAATTGCCGGGCGCGCTCCGGCCTCCCCCAGTTCAGGAGCAACGGGGTAGAGGAACGCATGGGCAGGAACAGGTAAGTGGAAACCCCCAGGAACGCGAGGAACGCTGCCAGCGCTAAACCGCGTATCCGCACTTTTTTCCGGCCGCGCAGGACCAGCAACCCCGGCAGGGACGCCAGGACGCTCATCCAGTGATGCGCGAGGCCCAGGCCGAAAAGGAACGGGGTGGCCGGCGTTCCCTCCCCCGGACGGAGGAGGAGCAGCATCAGCGCGGCCAGCAGGGCGGCGTTCAGCGTATAGGCCGCGCCCTTGGCGGAGAGCGCCTGCATCCACATCGTCCAGGAGGACGCCGCGAGAACCGCGGTGAACAGCGAGGCGAGCCCGGCCTGCCGTTCGTCCGCCCCGCCGTCGCGGGCGAGATGCCGGGCCAGCCGGGAGGCGAGGGCGACCGCCAACGCCGCGCCGACCGCCGCGAGCAGGGCCCCCCGCCATCCCGGACCGCCCGCCGGCAGGAGCGTCACCAGCTTGCCGAGGAGGGTCATGAGGGGGTATCCGGGGGGATGCTGGTGCTCCAGCGTGACCATGCAGGTCACCGTCTCCGGGGAATCGTCCACGGCGAGGGAACCGGAAAGCGTGAGCAGGTAGGCGGCCAGCGGCGCCAGGAACGCGAGCACGGTTCCCAGCCCGGGAATCATTTTCGCGTCGGGCTCCCGCGGCCCAGCTTCCGCATGACCGCCGCCGCCCGCGGATTTCCCGGCTCGATGGCCAGCGCGGCCTCCGCGGCGCCCCGGGCCTCGTCCTTCCTCCCCGCCGCCAGCGCCGACTCCGCCAGGTCCACGTAGGCGACCGCCTTATAGAAAGGATAGAGGCGCAAACCGGCCTTGAATTTTTCAGCGGCCTCCCCGTAACGCCCCTCCTTCTTGGCCAGCGCGCCGAGGTTGAACCACACGTCGGGGTCCTTGAACCCGGGAAGCGCCGCCGTGAATTCCCGTTCCGCCTCGGCCGTCTTGCCTGCGCCGGAATAGAACAGCCCGGCCCGGAAGTGCAGTTCGCCGTGGGAAGGCAGGAGCGCCAGTCCCCGCGCATACCACGCCCCGGCCTGCGGCGAACCGTTTCCCGCCTTCAGGTAGGCGTCAGCCAGGAAGGACCGGCCAGCCAGCAGGAGGACCGCGACGCTCCAGGCCACAGTGGCGGCCCGCGCGAAGCGCGCCGGTCCAGGACCCACCGGGCGCGTCGGCACCACCCGGGCCAGCAGGTAAACGGCGAGCGCGGCGGTCGGAAATATCCGCATGGGAAACCCGAAGAAAGCCTCGACCCCGATGGCGGCCAGCGCTCCCAGGCTCGCCGCCCGGTCCAGCCTTTCTCCCTTGCCCAAAAAACGCAGGTCACGCAGGGACGAGGCGGACATCAGGCCCAGGACACCGAACAGGAGCACCGCTCCCAGGAGGCCCCGGTCGGCCAGCAATTGAAGCCAGTCGTTGTGGGCGTCCTGCGTGATTCCGGCGTAGGTGGGCCGCGTGGCGCCGGACTCCTGCAACCTGGCCGCGTATTCGAGGTAGTTCAACCCATATCCGCCCGGTCCGGTCCCCAGGACCGGATGGTCGCCCAGCATGCTGGCCGCGGTCTTCCACATGAAGAGCCGGGTAGACACGGTCGGGTCGTTGCCGTGAAGGGAAGACGACATCCTGCCAATGAGGGGGCGAACTTCAAACGCAAGAATAAGGGCGGCTGAAACCGCCATTGCAGCAATAACTTGCCCCTTTTTCTTTACTCCCTCCAAGATGGTCGGTCCGGCTATCAATGCAAAGACAATCAAACCCGAAACAATCCCAAGCAAACCGGAGCGGCTGACGGTCTTGACCAGGCTCGTGCCGGCAATTATCAGGGACGCATAGAGCAGGATTCGGCTGGAACCCCTTATTGTTCCAAACGCCGCCCCAATCCCCAATACAATGATTGGTGCCAGGTATTCGGCCATGAAATTCGGATTTCCGAATGTGCCGAAGATGGCGTGACGCTCCTCCCAAACCACCCACCAGGAGGCCCGCCAACCCGCCATCTGGGCAATGGCCATCAGCCCGTTGATGGCGGCGGCGAGAAGGATGAACGGCAGGAGGCTCGGGGCACGGCCCCCGCGCCGCAGGACGGCTAAAAGGACCCAGAGCGAGGCGAGCCGGGCCAATTCCCCGGCGGAAGTGAGCGGATGGGTGGTGTTGACCGTCGACAGGAGCGCCCCCCACAGGGGAAGGCTCATGGCAATGACAACACGGTCTCCCCCGCCACCCAGGAATAACCCCGCCAGACCAGCGAGCCCCACGAGAAATTCACCGGACCAGAGCTTGGGATAGCGGAAGCTTTCCGAGGAAACGAGCGAGAAAACGATTGCGGGCACGACCATGATTGCCGCACCCACAATCAGGTTGAACGTCCCGCCCCTCTCGGCGTACCCGCCCGGGCCAGTCATGATTGCAGGTGGGCGCGGACATCATCCCACCGCTCCTTAACAATGAGAGTGGATAGCCGCGTGAAAAAGCCGTGCAGGGCCTTCCTTCTTGGGTCGTTCGCCTGCGGGAAAAGCCGGTCGTATTCGGCCAACCTTTCCCGGATTCCAGTCACCTGCCCTGAAGTGAGATATCCCTCCTCGGCCAAGTCCTCCATCCAGCGGTTGAACGTCTGGTACCATCCCGCCTTGGGCGCCAGCGGGAACGACGGGCACTCGAAGATTTCCCCCATGACCCCCAGCCGCTCGATTGACCCGCCGAACTTGTTCGCCCGGTCGTCCACCTCGTAGGTGGGGTACCGGCGGAGAACCTCCTCCCGGTTCATCGACAGCACCTCCGAATCGATGCTCGCGCCGATGGCGCGGACAAAGATTATCCGGTGGCTGTGGTAATCCTTGAGGAATTCGACCTTGCACTCGAAGTTCACCGGGCACTCCGTAACCGACGGCGGCACGACCCACTTTGACGCAAAGGTATGCAATCCCGCGACCTCGAGCTCGCTTATCCCCCGCGGCAGGGGCAGGGCCATGAACCAGGTTTCCCGGACGATGTCGCGGGACGGAAGCGCGACCACGCAATCGCCGCCCTCCACCAGGTTGGCCAGGGTGTGCGGCGACCCCGCCAGGGATATATGGAGGCACATCGTGTAAGGCCCCCAGGTCAGCGGCCCGAGCGTTCCCGCCATCGCGTTCACTTCGCCCGTCTCCCGGTCCAGCGTGACGCCGATGAAAGCCGGACGGGAAGGGACGAAATGGTAGTGAATCTGGAAGGGGTCCGGAGCCGGGAACCGGCTGTTGGGCCTCTCCTGCATCTGGTCGTGGGAGAAGAACACCTTGGCCATCGTCCGGCATCATACCGCACCGCCCGGAATTGCCGTGATGGTGATATGCACTTGAAGCCACTAAAGGGCTCGGCGGCCGGCCGTCGACGACCCTCTGCCGGTCGCTTCGTAGTCGCGGCGTCGTCCCCGACGCCAGCGACGGAGAACGCGCGGCCATGGGGTCCCGGAAGCATTGCCTTGCAATGATTCCGGGACGAGCGCGGTAGTCTGCGGGCCGCGTACTCGCGGCCGACCGGCAGCGGAGTGAGACCCGCGCGGCGGGCGGGGCGAGCGTGTCGGAGAAGGCCGGCACCCAGCCCAATAATGCGGCAATGAACTGCTTGGCTCAATTGCATGGCCAGGTGCCATGAATGGATGCCGACAAATACGCGAAAACGATTATACTTGACAAAAAGGTATACCATTGACTAAATTGTCAATGGAGGACACAAATGAAGTTCACCGCCCAGGAGGAATACGGACTGCGCTGCATGACCGCCATGGCCCGCCACGAGAGCAAGGGAGCGCTGACGATTTCAGAGCTGGCCCGCGCCGAGAGGCTGACCCCGGCTTATGTCGGGAAACTCATGCGCATACTCCGCCGGGGCAAGCTCGTGGAAAGCATCCACGGCCCCACCGGCGGCTACAAGCTGGCCCGTCCGGCCAAGTCCGTCAGCGTGGGGGAAGTCCTGGCTGTCCTCGGCGGACGGCTCTACGAGCCCGGCACCTGCCGCCGCTATCCCGGCGACACCCCCTTCTGCGTCCACAATTCCGAGTGCGCCATCCGCTCGCTCTGGGCCGGGCTTGACCTCGTGGTCAACCAGTTCCTCCGCCGCACCAGCATGTCCGACCTCGTGCGGAGCGAACGGACCATCGCCCAGTGGATACGGGAATGCCTCCCCGCCGCCGTGGAAGCGGCGGCGCAGGCGGCCTCGGGCAAATCGTGAGCGGCCCCGACGCACTGCTCTCCCTCAGCGACCTCCGCGTTTCCGTGGAGGGCCGTGAGATAGTCCGCGGCGTGAACCTCATCATCCGCGCCGGGGAGAAGCACGCGCTGATGGGACCCAACGGCTCTGGCAAGAGCTCGCTCGCCAACGCGCTGGCCGGCCACCCCGCTTACCGCATCACCGGCGGCAAGGCCCTGCTTCGCGGGGACGATATCTCCACGCTTCCGGCCGATGAGCGCGCCCGCCGTGGGCTCTTCCTCGGCTTCCAATACCCGGTCCCCCTTCCCGGCGTGTCGGTGGCCAACTTCATGCGGTCCGCCCTTCGGGCGCGCGTTCCCAAGGACGCCGACCCGGAGGCCCACGACTCGCTCCGCGACTTTCGGAAGAAGCTGACCGACCGGCTGAACCTGCTTGAAATGGACCGCTCCTTCGCCGGACGCTACCTGAACGAGGGGTTTTCCGGCGGCGAGATGAAGCGGCTGGAGGTCCTCCAGATGTCCATGCTGGAGCCGTCCGTGGCCATCCTCGACGAGCCCGACTCCGGGCTGGACATCGATGCGGTCAAGGTAGTGGCGCGCAACATCGCGGCGGCTTCCGGCCCGGGCACCGGAATCCTCCTAGTCACTCATTACCAGCGCATCCTCAACTACATCCCCCCCGATTTCGTCCACATACTGGTCGCCGGCAGGCTCGTCCGGTCGGGCGGACCCGAGCTGGCCCGCGCCCTGGAAGAGGGCGGCTACGACCCGTTCATAAAGGAGGCGGGCAACCATGGCTGAGGAAAACCCCTCGCCCCAGCCCATCGGCTCGCTTCGCGACGACTACGCCGAGAAGTACGGCTTCCACGACAAGGAGGACTTCACCAGGAGGGCGCCCCGGGGGCTTTCCCACGAAACGGTCGAGACCATCTCGCGCACCAAGGCCGAGCCGGACTGGATGCGGGAGTTCCGCCACAAGGCGCTGGACACCTTCCTCGCCAAGCCGATGCCGGACTGGGGCAACACGGAGCTGCTCAACTCAATCGACTTCGAATCCATCTGGTATTACGTCAAGCCCTCCGACCGCGCCGAGAAGAAGTGGGAGGACGTCCCGGAGGACATCCGCAGGACGTTCGACAAGCTGGGCGTCCCGGAGGCGGAACGGAAGTTCCTCGCGGGGGTTTCCGCCCAGTACGAATCAGAGGTCGTCTACCACTCCATCAAGGACGAGCTCACCAAAAAGGGCGTGGTTTTCCTGGACATGGACTCGGGCCTGCGGGAACACGGCGATCTGGTGAAGAAGCACTTCGCCACCATAGTCCCCGCGGCCGACAACAAGTTTTCCGCGCTGAACAGCGCTGTGTGGTCGGGCGGTTCTTTCATCTACGTCCCGCCCGGCGTAGACGCGGGAATTCCCCTCCAGGCCTACTTCCGCATCAACGCGAGGAACATGGGCCAGTTCGAGCGGACGCTGATAATCGCCGACAAGGGGTCGCGCCTCCACTACATCGAGGGATGCACCGCCCCGGTCTATTCCACGGACTCCCTGCACGCCGCGGTCGTCGAAATAGTGGCCATGGAAGGCTCGCACATCCGTTACACGACCATCCAGAACTGGTCCACCAACGTCTACAACCTGGTGACCAAGCGCGCGCTCGCCAGGGCGGGGGCCGTGGTCGAGTGGGTGGACGGGAACATCGGAAGCAAGTTCACCATGAAGTTCCCATGCGTAATCCTCGCGGGCGAGGGGGCCAAGGCCGAGGTGCTCACCGTCGCCTTCGCCGGCAGGGGCCAGCACCAGGACACCGGCGCCAAGGCGCTGCATGCGGCTCCCAACACCACCTCCCGCATCACCTCGAAGTCGATATCGAAGAACGGCGGGCGGGCCTCCTACCGCGGGCTGGTGCGCGTCTCCCCCGGCGCCACCAACGCCCGGGTCAGCGTGGAGTGCGACGCACTGCTCCTTGACCCGGGCGCCCGCTCCGACACCTACCCCACCATGGAGATCCAGGGCAGGACCGCCAAGGTGGAGCACGAGGCCCGGGTGTCCAAAATATCCGAGGAACAGGTCTTCTACCTCCAGTCGCGTGGGCTTTCCCCCGACGACGCCCGGCTGCTCATCGTGAACGGATTCATCGAGCCGTTTACCAAGGAACTGCCGATGGAATACGCCGTCGAGCTCAACCGGCTGGTCGAGCTGGAAATGGCCGGAGGAGTGGGATGACTACTATTGATCTATCTTGTCCCGTTTGTGGGGGGACGGCCGGGTCTTCCGCGGACCCTGGCTGGCAGGAGCCGGCGCGAGGACGAACGGCGCCTCAACCTATCCGCGCCTCACTGCGAGCCGGCTCAGGGCCGCAGGAGCGGCCCCGGCAGTGGAAGGATTATGCATTGCCACCTTCGGTGGCACAGCCGAATGCCATCTGTGAGGCGTCCTCCGTTGCGACCCGCAGGAGCAGGCTCGAGGACAAGCACGGGGCCCAAAGAGGGCCGCTTCCGCTGTCGGCGAAGCCGACTCACCGGAGGTGTCCGCTGACGGCGCAGGGCGCCTGCGCGCCTCCAGCGGCCAGGCCCCGTGGCAACTACGGAACGGCCGGCTCAGCTCCGCTTCAGACCCGGCACACCCCCCACCTTCATGAGGCTTCCCGATGAGCCGGATTTTGCCGTGGTCCGCCAATGCCCGCGATGCCGCTTGGAATGATTTCCTCGTTTCGCCGCTCCCCCGCCGGTCGGCCAACGCCTGGCGCTACACCGACCCGGCCAGGTTCATCCCCGCGGAGCGTCCCGCGTTCGGCCCGACCGTGCGCAGGATACCGGAGGCGAAACTTCCGGAGGGCGTGACGGTGGCGCCGCTTGACGGGCTGTCCGGGGAGATGGCCGAAACCGCTTCCCGCCTCCTCGGAAGGGCCCTGGAACCAAGCAAGCTCCACTCACTCAACCTGGCCTCCTGGCAGGAAGGGTTGTTCGTCCACGTCGCTCCCGGCGCCGTCCCGGAAGAGCCGCTCCGGCTTCAGGCGGTGGCGAACGAGCGGCCCTTCGTTTCCATCCGCCTGCTCATCGTGGTCGGCGAAGGCGCCGCGCTGACTCTCGAGGACGAATATTCCGGCGGCGGCTCCGGCACGCTTGATTCCGCGGTGGAGCTTTTCGCGGGGCCGGCCTCCTGCGTCCGCTATCTCGCGGTCCAGAACATGGCCGAAGGTTCCGTCTTCCATCTCGCCCAGCGCGCTGTAGCGGAGGAGGAGGCCAACATCCATTCCGCCATCTGCTCGCTGGGGGCGTCGGTGTTCCGGGCCGACCTGGGCACCATCCTGGCCGGCCGGGGCGCGGAAAGCCATTGGGCGGGGGCCATCGTGGGAAGCGGCGACCAGCACTTCGACCACCACACCGTCCATTTGCACTCCGCCCCCCGGACGAAGAGCGACTTCAATTTCCGCGCCATCCTGCGTGACCGGGCCCGGGCGGTCTACACCGGGAACATCACCATCGGGGCGGGCGCGCCCGGATGCGAGGCCTACCAGGAGGCGCGCAACCTCATGCTGTCCGACGAGGCGAGGGCGGACTCCATACCCGAACTGGAGATATCCGAATCCGACGTAAAGTGCACCCACGGCGCGGCCACCGGGCCGGCCGACCCGTCCCAGCTCTTCTATCTCGCTTCCCGGGGCATCCCGGAGCGGGAGGCCCTGCGCATGGTGGCGGAAGGCTTTATTGCGCCGGTCCTTTCCGGGGTTCCCGCCACGCTGCGGGCGGTCCTGCACGCCCGCCTTTCCGAAAGGCTGGGGGCGCTCTGATGTCCTTCGATACTTCCGCCATCCGCCGCGATTTCCCCATCCTCGCGAGAAAGATAAAGGGGCACCGGCTCGTTTACCTCGACAACACGGCGACTACCCAGAAACCCCGCGCGGTCATCGAGGCGGAAAGCCGTTTCTATTCAACTTCCAACGCGAATGTCCACCGCGGCATCCATACGCTGGCCGAGGAGGCCACCGCCGGATACGAGGAAGTCCGGGAAAAGACGGCCAAATTCGTGGGGGCTCCGGACCCGCGGGGCATTATCTTCACCCGGAACGCCACCGAATCCATCAACCTCGTCGCCCAAGCCTGGGCCCGGCATAACCTAAAGCCCGGGGACGAAATCCTGCTGACCGTTATGGATCACCACAGCAACCTGGTCCCCTGGCAGATGGTCGCGCGCGAAACCGGCGCGGTTCTCAAGCACGCTGGCCTTACGCCGGAAGGCCTCCTCGACCTGGCGGATTTCCGCGGAAAGCTGGGCCCGCGCACCAAAATCGCCGCCTTCACCCATGCGTCCAACGTCCTGGGCACGATAAATCCCGTGGCGGAGATGGCCGCAGCCGCCCGGAAGACGGGGACGCTCGTCCTGGTGGACGGAGCGCAATCCGCCCCCCACATGGCGGTGAACTTCCCGCAAATCGGCGCCGACTTTTTCGCGTTTTCCGCCCACAAGATGCTGGGGCCGACCGGCGTGGGCGTGCTGGTCGGCCGCCCCGAACTGCTCGAGAAAATGGAGCCGTTCCTCGGGGGCGGCGAGATGATACGCGAAGTCAGGCTCGAATCCTCGACATGGAATGACCTTCCCTGGAAGTTCGAGGCGGGCACCCCCAACATCGCCGGCGTCATGGCCTTCGGCGCCGCACTGGACTACCTTTCTTCCCTGGGGATGGACGCGGTGCGTAACCACGAACGGGAACTCACGGCCTACGCGCTGGACAAGCTGGAATCGCTCGGAGGCGTAGCCGTCCTGGGGCCGCGTGACCCGGCCAAGCGCGGCGGGGTCATCGCCTTCAACGATGCCTCCATCCACCCCCACGATTTGGCCACCGTCCTCGATTCGGACGGAGTGGCCATCCGGGCCGGCCACCACTGCGCCCAGCCCCTGCACCGGCACCTCGGGCTGTCCGCCAGCGCCCGGGCGAGTTTTTATGTCTACAATGACCGGGACGATGTGGACGCTCTCATCGCGGGGCTCCGCCACGCGAGGAGTTTCTTCTCCATCCCATCCCTCTCCCCCCGCCCCGGGGGGAGAGGGGAGGGTGAGGGGGGCAAAGGGGACTCATGACGACGGACAGTAATCCCGGACTCGAGGACATGTACCGCGAGGTGGTGATGGACCACTACCGGCAGCCGCGCGGGCGGACGGCGATTCCCTCCCCCGACGTCACCAACGTGGGATTCAACCCGCTCTGCGGCGACGAGATACACATCGCGCTCAAGTTCACCGACGGAAAGGTCAGCGCGGTCCAGACCTCCAGCCACGGCTGCTCGATTTCAATCGCCTCCGGCTCAATCATGGCGGAAATCCTTAAGGGCAAAACCAGGGAGGAGGCCGCGAAGCTCATCGAGGCCGTCCGGGCCGTTATGCGCGGGGAGCCCGGACCCGCCGGGGTGGACATGGGTGACCTGGAGGCGCTCCGGGGAGTCCGCAAGTACCCGGTGCGGGTGAAGTGCGCTCTCCTGCCGTGGATGACGCTCAAGGACGCGCTGGAAGGCGGAGGTGAAAAGCCCGTTACGACCGAGGACGAGGGCCCCCGGGGGAGGCTGGATTGACCGGCGCACCGGAACCGCCGAAGGCGTCCGAACCGGAAGCCCCCGTAACCAAGGAGAAGGTCTACGAGGCGCTTAAGACCGTGGTTGACTGGGAAATCAGCCAGAGCCTCGTCGACCTCGGCCTCATCTACGGTGTCGATGTTTCCGCCGACGGGAAGGCCATCACCATCAGGATGACCCTCACCACTCCCTACTGTCCCTATGGCCCGCAGATGGTCGAGCAGGTCCGGCAGGCCGCGGCCAAGCTTCCCGGGGTTGGTTCGGTGGATGTGCAGCTCGTGTGGGACCCGCCGTGGAACCCGAAGACCATGGCCAGCGACGCCGTCAAGGACATCCTCGGCCTCTGGTGAAACGGAAGCCGCTTCTCTCGGCGGTGCTTATCACCCGCAACGGGGCGCGGATGCTGGAGGCCTGCCTCCGCAGCGTCCGCTTCGCCGACGAGACGGTCGTGTTGGACGCCGGGAGCACGGACGCGACTGTCGCCATCGCCCAGCGGATGGGCGCACACGTCTTCCTGGACCGGCGGCCGCCCGGCGGGTTCGGACCGGCGCGGAACCTAGCCATGACTAAGGCGCGCGGGTCCTGGATTCTCTTCATCGACTCGGATGAGACGGCGACTCCGGGCCTGCGACGGGAAATCCTGCGGACCATCCGCGCTAGGGACTCTGCCGACGCCTACGAAATCCCCCGCCGTAACTTCTACTTCGGCCGCTGGGTGCGCCGGGGCGGCCGCTACCCCGACCGCCAGCGGCGGCTCCTCCGCCGGGGCAAGGCGCGCTACCGCGGGGAAATCCACGAGCATCTCGACGTCCACGGCAGGCTTGGCCGGCTTTCCCAACCGCTCGACCACCATCCCTACCCAGACCTCGACGAATACCTGCGCAAACTCGGGTTCTACGCCGCCGAACAGGCGCGGCTCCTGCGCGCCCGGGGCGTGCGGCCGGGTCTCCTGACCGCAGCCCGCTACCGCGTCCTCAAGCCTCTCTCCCGCTTCACGCGGCGCTACTTCCTTAAGCTTGGCTTCCTCGACGGAGTCCCCGGATTTTTCGCGTGTCTTCATGATGCGTTAACTTACATATTCACATACACCTACTTGAGGGCCGGATAGCCCTGAGCGAGCGTCGTTATGGTTAAAGTCGCAATGCCCTGGCGGGGGTAAACGGCGGTAAGCGAGTCGAAGGGCATGACGCACTGACCTATATCTTCACCTACACCTACCTCTCATCGCATTGACATCCGGCGCACATGGGAAGCGTTACTGGACCGACACCTGCCGGTTGAATAAAACCATAATCTGCCCTCACCCAGACCCTCTCCCGAATTGCGGGAGAGGGTTCGCATACTTGCCTTCGCCCCAATAGAGGAATATAGTTATTCAAGGCCCTGCGCTGCTCGTTATTCGCAGCGAAAAAATTGAGCCGATAGAAACAAATTGGAGCCGATACGGGAGGCCGTGTGCACGCTCCCTTGAGAATAAGGGAGAGCCTGAAGCCTCCATTAACGTGACGCTCCACCCTTTACATAAAGGGTTCAACTTTGAGTAGCGCGAGACGGCAGAGGCGGGGCCGGCATCTTGGAGGGGGGACCCCATGGAGGGGTTCCCCCCTTCCAACCCTCAGCGCCCTCCATACTTTCCTCTTCGCTTCGGCGCCTCGGTGCCTCCCCTCTCCATGGTCGCGCCGATTTGGAACTAAATTCCAAATCGGCGCATGGAGAAATTAGGGTATTTGCTTGGCAACTTGGGCCATGCCTCCGCTGGCTTTCCCGCGGCCTGGGGTATCGGGTGTTTTGGATGCCGATTAGTTTTGAATGATGGCATTCCTGCGCTCCAACACAATCCCCCTCCATAATGCCTACATCCTTTCCACTTTTGATCCAAAGATATCCCTGCCGTTCACTAATCCCCTATTGTGATTTCACCTTCTTGCCAACGACTCCCGTCCCGTAATTTAAAAGTTCATTTCGTAATGGGCCGAGTTCTTCCTTGGCTACACGCACTTGGGTACTGCCATAATCCGCAAATCCAGCCCCAACCCATATAAAGGTGCTCACAAGAATACTGCTTGCGACTCGTGGGGTACTATCGGGCAAGAGAACCGCCAAGCCAAGACCTGCCAATATCCCCGCCAACCCCGAATATTCCATTAATTGCCCTTGAAATATCTTCTGTCCCAAAACCTTGCACTCGCCATCCAAAGCAAGTCTCTTCTCCTCATCGCCGCCTTCCATGACATGCACACGTCCGACTTTCATGTTTCCCAATTGCCCAGGAGTCTCCCATAGAGCGATATCACTGGCCACAGCTAGTGCAATTCCTACTATTGTCACCGCTCCCAAGACATTCCGAGCAATCGCATTTCCGTCAATAATAGCGGCACGCCCCAACAATCCTCCCGCTGCAATCAAATCCCCCCATGCTTTTCTTGAAATCCAGCTTTCTTCTGATTTCGTTAGTGAGGTTATTTCGTTTTCAAACATGGTAGAACCGACACTTCCAGCTATTGCGCTACCTGTCAAGCTTACGGCCAAAACTGATACCAACGCGATGCGATTAATAAATGCCTTCCGCATCTTAACCTTCCCCCGAAGGGACAGGGTCAAATATTGAAACCCGCTTCCCGGATTTTAATTCGATTAATCTAACCCTTGCTGGCGCGAGTTTGTCGGCAGCATCTTTCCAAAGCTTAGCACCGCCTATTCCAATCAATGTTCCCACCATATCCAACACAATACTTGCCGTCATCTGGGCCCCCCAAGTCATACAACCATTTTCAGGCTTAATTATAATCCCTGTACAAAGCAATCCTAAGCCTGTTCCCACCAAACCAATCCCCCATTTCCGTTGTATTTCCCACCCGCCTATTTTATCCTCTAATCCAGCTATATCGCCCTCCTTATTTTCCGTATGAGCATTTGATGCTGCGCCCTTAAAAGGAAATCCAATCAAAAGAATAGCGGCTAAGAATACCGTGGTACTCCGTAGTGGTCCGCATGAACTATGGGCAGCGTCCCGTTTTGTGTTGCTGAGGGTGTCATGACTGGGGCATCCCCTTTCGAGCGAATCGAATCCAGTTGAGGCCGCTGGTATCGACTCCGGCCAGGTTCAGGGGGCTTTTGCCGTTGTG
>Ga0315282_10002367_pt1 | contig 34875 bp, 22 predicted proteins | sample YL17G07_20_MG_FD_203693 | JGI IMG/M metagenome (GOLD analysis project Ga0315282, IMG submission 203693) | Sediment microbial communities from Yellowstone Lake, YNP, Wyoming, USA - YL17G07_20 | ecosystem: Environmental > Aquatic > Freshwater > Lake > Sediment | place: USA: Wyoming | collected...
GCTACGATCCGTGGGAGTGCTGTGATTTCGGCCTCAAGGAGATCGCGGTCGCCCCGAGCGGCAACATCTATCCCTGCCAGCGCATGGTCGGCGAAGACACCGAACAGCTCGGGCTGATGGGCAACGTCTTCACCGGTTTCGTCGAGCAGACGTGCAAGGCCCTCGCCGATGGGCGCGAGATCACCAGCCCCGAATGCTTGCAGTGCGACCTGCGGCGGCGCTGCCGCAACTGGTGCTCGTGCGTGAACCATCGCCTGACGGGGCGCTTCGACCGCACCGGGCCGCTCGTCTGCTTCCACGAGCGCATGGCGATCGAGATCGCCGACCGCGTCGCATCGGCCCTCTTCGCCGAGAAAAACGCAACCTTCATGGAAACCTTCTACTTCGAGAAACATGCCGATCCGGAATGGGTGTGAGGCGGAGGGAGGAGCGCGAATGGACTTGTCTGCGGTAACGATTCCCGAGCCGACCTCAGAGGGCGTTGAGACCCGCGGACGGGGGCCGCGCTTCTGGGTGACCGTTTCACTGGTCCTCGCATTCCTCGGCACCTTCTTCGGGTATGGAGTGAGCTTGCTGTGGTTCGGGCAACCTGCGGCGGCGCCAGGCGAGTCGCTTATGTGGCTGCTGGGCGGCGCCGTCGGGGTCGCGTCGCTGGCGGCGATATTCTGGACCCGCGCTCGGTATCAGCTCGAATGGCCGCAGCGAGCGTTCCTCGGTGTGGCGCTGCTTTTCGGCCTTTACGCCCTGGCTTACGCGACTGCATGCTACTACGTCACTTTTGCCGGTTTCCCGCGCATGCTCCCGCCCGCATTGCTCGTGGTTGTCGTCGGCGCTTGGCTGGGGCGCCACCGCTGGCTTTCCATCACGCTGGTGCTGCTGATAGCGTTCACCATCGTCGGCGCGCTGCAACCGCCGTCGGCCAAGGCTTTGCCGATACGCCTCCGCTCCGGTGACCTGGCGGCCAGCCTGACCTCCATGCAGCGGAAGGACGGCGTGATTACATGCATCTTCTCGATCAAGCCGGCGATGCCGGGCGCATCCCTCGAGCGCGACTACGACCTGCGTGACGCAACTGTCGAAGGCAGCGTCATCCGCGGGCTGCTCCCGATGGTCCCGTGGGCCCCCGCAGGCAAGTCTCCCCGTATGCGCCGCGGATTCGGTGGCCCTTGGGATCCCCGGATTCCCGACGCTTTCGGTGCGCCGCCCCGGTGGATTCGAAGCATGGATCTCACTGTCGGGATCAATCGGTGGCCGTCTCGCCCGCTCGTTTCTGCGTCGTTCGTCGCCCCGCGGATCGGCGAGCACTCGGCGGCGGTGAGCGCACGCCGAAACGGCGTCAGACTTCGCCTCTATGCGATCCACGGCGAGGAGAGCATAGGGATGAGCAGAGAGCCTCGAAGTCGCGAGGGGTGGGTTGGACGTGGCATTCGCTTCTCGATTACATGCGATGGCTACCGCGATGCGAAGGCTCACCGGTGGATGTTCCCGTGGGCGCTCCTGTTCCCGCCGCCTCCGAGTCAATGGGAGGAGCAGGGCTTGACGCTTCGGGTCTCCGACCAGATGGGACGGATTCTCGATGTGGACCCGCGAATCCTCACCATACCGGCCGGTTCCACCGAGATAACGTCTGACGCTGCGTCCTCCATCTGCTGGCGGGTGAGCGATGACGTCAAGGCCGTGAAGGTGGACCTTTTCACCCCTGAGCAGATGGAGCGCGGTCACATGGTCTTCCGCTTCCGCGGCTTACCCAACGGATAGGAAGACGGGGCGGGGCAGGCACGTTTGTCTCTAGACTTGTGCCAAAGGGGCCACGGAAAACCGCTTGAACCGGTGAGTTGAAGCGTGTGTCCCCGGAGTTGCCCACCCGGGATTGCCCAGAGGCGAACAGCAGATTCTTCGCCCCGTGTGCGGCGGTGTCCGCCGCTCCGGAGCCGCGGCTGTGGCGCGACAGGATCGCGCCTCCGGAAGTGTTGGCCCCGATCGGTCGGGCCTCCGGCTCGTGCTTCGTAGCGAAGAAGCTTAGCTACTTCGCAGAGTAGCAAGCGCCGCTCGCGGCGCCAGCGGTGACCGCACTCACGCCGCGTCGCAACTCGGGGCTCTGAATGACGAGGCGGTACGCCTGGCACAAGCTGCCGATGAAAGCGCCGGGCCTTTGGTCTGTCACTCAGAGCCGAGCGCTTCGCGCGGAGCGAAGAGTCTGCTTGTAGCCTCCACAGGAACGAAAGGTCCCAACTTGCGCGGTCAAGGTGTGAGGCGAAGACAGGGACAGGTCATCTGTCTCGATCGACACCCATTCGCGGAGCGCCTATTCTGTGATCGAGGACATAATGCATAGCCATTCATCGCGCATTTCGAGGCGCTGCCGGGCCGGGGCCTGGCCGCGGGGAAGCGCGCGCGCAACCGTAACCCGCCCGAAGATGGGAAACAGGCAACGTGTCCCCGGTTCTCCGAGGCGGTGGACTGCGTTCCGGTTGGTAGCTCGGGGGAGGAACATGGAAGCTGACGCGCTCGCGCGTACTGTGTTGCGGCTTCTGGTACTGGCGGCCGTCGTCGTCATTGGACTGGCAGGCTGGCGTGTTCTCATGAACCGTCGATATGTGGCCGGGCTGCACGCCCAGCTACGAAGTCCGCGCCCTAACGAGCGGGCGCAGGCAGTGGAGGCCCTGGCACGCCCCATTGACGTGGCTCCGGACGTTGAGGTAGCGCTGCACGCTCTGCGGACCGACCCAAGCAGCGAAGTGAGGCGGGTGGCTGCGTCCGCGCTCGGCACAATGAGGATTGGCGGCTCATCGCTTAGCGAGGCGGAGAGCCTGCGGATATACACGGCCCTGCTACGGGCTACCACGGAAGACCCCAGTGCGGACGTGCGCGCCGCAGCCGTCAGCAGCGCGTGGAACTGCTTTGCTGAGTTCAAGAAGCGCAGTACGCGCGACTTCCTGAGCCGGGTCAGCCGGACTTCTGATCCTGTCCTTCGAAAGGCACGGTACGATCCTGATTCGGTCGTTCGCGCAAAGGCTGAACGGATGCTGGAGCGCCTGAAGGGGCTCTCGGGACACGAGAAGTGACTGCTTACCGAGCGGAAAAAGCCGGGACGGGTTCTGTATTGCGGTTGACAGCCATTCGCGGAGCGCCTATTCTGTGATCAATGATGTGATTTGCCGCCATTCATCGCGCATTTCGAGGCGCTGCTGGGCCGGGCCCCGACCGCGGGCAAGCGCGGCCGCAACCGCAACCCGCGCGAAGATGGGAAATGAATAACCTGTCCCCAATTTCCTTTGATCTCTGAACCGCTGAGGACGCAGAGAACGCTGAGACGGCTAGGTCTCGGAACGAACGGGGAAGGAATAACCTGTTCCGAATCCTTGAACCGCCGAACACGCCGAGAACGCTGAAAGGCGCAAGATCGCTGCGAAACGAGGGGAGATGACCAATCTGTCGCCCTGCGGTTTGCGGGATCATGCCCGACCGGCCCACGTCCCGGTCAGGATCCTCTTCGCCATCACCGCTGGCCTCGTTCTGGTATGTTCACCAGGCTGCCGCACGCCGAAGCAACGCGCCGGCACCCAAGCGACCAAATCTGCCGCGAAGCTTGCCGCTCCCCGAGTAGTCGCGCCCCATCCGCCCTTCGGGCGCGTTTGGTTGTCGCGGGCCGACTTCACCGCCGAAGACACGGGGCCCGAAGACGACTACGGCGGCCCCCTCATTACTGACCGAGTGCTCTACCGGGTGCTCCACGAGGGGGGCGCTGTGCGCGCAGTGGACCTTCACACGGCCAAGGTCTTGTGGCAGAAGCAGACAGAACGCCACACCGTCCCCGTGGATGATGGCAAGACGGTCTACGTTGCAGCCAAAGGCAAACTCATCGCCTGTGATCCCCTGACCGGCCACGAGCGTTGGGGCGTACCCCTGGCTGATCTACTGCCTGCCGACTATCACGTCGAACTCACGCCGATAGCGGCCCGGCCGGGAAGTGTCTTCTGTGGTTCCTACCGCCTGATCGTCGCGTTTGACACAACCAAGCGGAAACGGACATGGACAATAGAGTTGCCCTATATGTGGCAGAGCTTCACCCTTCGTGGCAGGCCGTATTATGTCAGACCGATCATCGCCGCCGACCGGTACTTGATATTCACGGGTGATTTCGGGATAGTCTGTATCGAGATCAAGACTGGCCGGTTGCGCTGGCACTATCCCCCCGAGGGCCCCAATGCGCGTCGCCCTGGCGAGCCGGATCTTGTCGTCCCCTATTACGCGGTCTCCGGCATAGCGGCGGACAGCGCGCGGCTGTACTTCATGGGCGCAGGCGAAGGCACGGGTGGGCTCGAGACCGGGGCGCTTGATCCGGCGACGGGCAGGCTGTTGTGGAGAGCGGCGCCCATGCGGACCAACGTTAGGCAAGCGCCCGCCCCGCTTGGAGGGCTCGCGCTCTTTGTGGGCAAGGATGGCTGGCTGCACGCGGTTAATGCGGCCGATGGCAAACCTCGCTGGAAGTTCAGGTCCCCCGAGGGCAAGCTGTACTTGTCGGGCCCCACGGTCTACGGGGATGAGATATTCCTGCACACCGGCAAGGCCTTGATCGCGCTCGATGCATCAGGTAGGAAGCTTTGGACGTGGCGCACGCGGGATGGAGACACCCCCAATCCGACGCGAATCAGCGTCTTCAACGACGGCGTGCTATTGCACGAACTTGGCACCTTCGTCTATTACGCTATGGTCAAACCGCGGGCAAGCGCGGCCGCAACCGAAACCCGCCCGAAGATGGGAATGAATAACCTGTCTGCAATCTAAAGACCGTCTGGGTGGCCGAGGCCCGATGGGTGTCGCGGGAATCAACCGGTGGCTAACGTGGTGAGCATCTGCCTCCTATTCTGGGCTTTCCTACCGCTGTGGAACGTCTCTTCGAGACTGACCGTAGTCGCCAACGCGGTTCCCAAGGCGGCTAAGCCCGGGCCGCAGAGCCAACTGCCGAAGTCAGAGCATTGGGCGCCGGTCTGGGCTGATCACCTGGCTGGTTATGGCTCTAGGCCCAAGCCGTGGATTGTGGATACCGATCTGGCAGGTCCGAACCATGCGTGGGTTGCTCGATCGGGTAGTGCCCTTCTGCGCACGACGGATGGCGGCAAGACCTGGCTCGCGACAGGCATCGTCTGCGACGAAGTGCGTTTCGTCGACCCTCGGATCGGTTGGGTCGCTGCGTACCGTGACGACGCGATTCGCGTTGGGCGAACGACGAACGGCGGCGCTTCATGGACATGGGTTTCCTCCGGTCGCTTCTCGCCCTCCATCCTCAGGCCCGTTTCCGATAGAGAAGCGTGGGCGATCTCTCGGACCTTCGACGACGCCGGCGACGACGCTGTAGAGGAAGCCGACTTCCTCGTCCATACGCTCGACGGCGGCGCATCGTGGAGCCGTGTGACTGCGCCCTGTCCCGTCAACCTCCGCGGGCTGTTCTTCCTTGATAAGAAGCATGGCTGGGCGATTGGCGACCAAGGCCGAAACGGCGTGTCGGACAAGCTAGTCATCCTTAGGACAGGCAATGGCGGCACGAGCTTTCAGGTGGCGGTCACTCGCCCGGTAAAGACTGGGTGGGAGTTCCCTTGGTTCATCAAGTTCCGCAACCCGCTTGAGGGTTGGGCGGCTGTCGGCGGCGATGCGCTGCTGCACACGGTTGACGGCGGAAGAAGCTGGACCGCGCTCAAGCCCGTGTTGGCGGAGCGGGGCGAGGTCCGCTTGTATGATTGCGTCTTTCCCACCAAAGCCGATGGGTGGGCCGTTGGCTGGGTGGACGTGGACGTAAAGCACAGCATCCCGCTTGCGCTCCAGACCCGGGATGGCGGAAAGACGTGGCGCCGATCCTGGAGCCGTGCCCGGGGAACCTACGGGGGCGTCCGTCAGGCCCTGTTCGCTGACAAGACTCACGGGCTGCTCACGGGATTCGTGTACTCGGAACGCGCCGGGCATTCGCAGGACCCGATCGCGCTCATCCTCAGGTACAAGCCGTAAGGTGTCACGTTGATGCGTAGGATTTCGGGGAGACATGACTTAAGTATTCACTGCCGGACGGAAAAGAGGGACAGGTTATCTATCTCGGTTGACAGCCACTTGAGGAGCGCCTATTCTGTGATCAATGACGTGATTTGCCGCCATTGATCGCGCATTTCGAGGCGCTGCTGGGCCGGCCCCTGGCCGCGGGCAACCGCGGGCGGAAGCGAAACCCGCCCGAAGATGGGAAATGAACAACCTGTCCCCAATCTCACGTCTGCTGGGCTGCGCGGCTGTGGTATTGTGTATGCACTCCTGGGAGAGAGCGATGTCGAGACGACGTCGACGGGTGCTGTTCGCGGTTTCCATCATCGGCTTGGCGGCAGTACTGATGTGTTTGGCAATACTGTCTCAGCGAGGCGAGCAGCCGGCCGCCCTCTACGCGGCGCTACGTAGTCCCGATCCGGAGGAACGAGCGCGGGCGGTGTCCAAGCTGGCTAGTCCGAGACATACCCCGCACCAGGACCTCGAGGCGGCGATAGGCGCCTTGCGGACAGACCCCAGCGCGGAAGTACGGTTGCGGGCGGCTAACTCGCTGGGGTTGGCCTTGGTACCCGTGACCCTTGGCGAGAGGCAAGCACTGGACGGCTACACGGCCCTGATTAAAGCGATGACGGACGATCGTAGCCCAGACGTCCGCAGCATGGCCAGCGCCTGGGTATTTCAGCTCCTTCTTCGGTTCAAGGACAAGAGGTCGCCCGCCTTTTTCAGGCACGTGGGCACCATCTCTCGGCCATATCTTGAGAAGGCGGCGCGGGATGACGATGAACGTGTCCGCGAAAACGCAGAAGGCGCCAGGCAGACCTTGGGCGTGCGATAAAAAGAGGGACAGGTTATCTATTTCGGTTGACGGCGGTAGGCTGAGGCAGTGCGCATTACGGATGCGACCAGCGAGCGAGGAAACGGGGACAGACACATTTATCCCCAGACCTGGGCCAAAGGGGCCACGGAAAACCGCCTGAACCGGGGAATCAAAGTGTGTGTCCCCGGAATTGCCCCCTGAGCAAAGTCGAATGGGCGCCCCGCCTGCCTTGTCTTCCCTGTTTACCTCCGAGCGGAATCGAGGGGATAAGCGTCGAAGGGCCGAATGGGTGGTCGCCCACACCGCCACCCAGCCCCCTCTGCGTTCTCAGCGTTCTCCGCGGTTCAACATTCCTGCCCCGGACCACGGACTACCGATAACGAACCGCACGTTCCCGCAACTTCGCCACCTGGAACCCCGGCTGCCGCCAGGGAACCAATGGCCCAACGGTGAAGCTCCGTATGAAGAGCGCTGGCGAAGAACTGGTCCCGGCGCGAGCCGGGCCGTCTTGCCCAGCGACTGCTGACTATGATGATCGAGTTCGTGAACTACCACCCCCAGCGGCGGGCGGAACTCGCGTCCCTTGCCCAGAGCGCACCGTGGCGGGATGCGCTCGCCGAACTGGGCGACCTTGAGCAGGCGCGGCTGCAGATCCGCGTGCCGCCGTCGGCGCCCTCCGCTTTTCGCGCCCCGGTTACGCGCCTGACCGCTCTCAACGAGCCAAAGGTCAAGGCCCTGATCGCGGCCGGCGAGAGAAATCGCCAGGTGCTGGAAGCGGCGCTGCTGACCTGGCCCGATGATATCGGATCGGAACGCCCCGCCGGCCTCTCCTTCCTCGGGCTGAACCTGTCGCTGGACTGCAACTTCGTACCGCGCTGTCTCTACTGCAACCAGCGTTGGGTCGAGCCCAAGCTCGACCTCGCAGACTGGAAGCGCACGATCGAGGGCGCGCTGCCGGAAGCGAACGGCGAGAGGCCGTACGTCTATCTCACCGGCGGCGAGCCGCTGCTCCTGCAAGAGCAAGTGTGGGGTCCGCAGGGCTTGATTCAGTTCGCGGTCGAGCACGGCTGCGCGGTGAACCTGAACACCAACGCCGCCCTCATCACCCCCCGGGTCGCTTTGGGGTTAGTGCAGGCAGGGTTGTCGAAAGTGCACGTCTCCCTGGATACTCCCGACCCCGGAACCCAGGACGAGCTGGCCTCTGGGTCGGGGCGGCAGCACCAGATTCTGGAGGGCATCGCCAACCTACAGATCGCGCGCGAGGTGCTCCAGGCCGACCATCCCAAAATCCATGTCAACTGCGTGCTGACGCGCCGGAACCTCTTTCACTTCCCCCAACTGGTGGAGTTCCTATTGCGCATCAAGCGGGTGCCCTCCGAGGGCCCCGACGCGCCCATTAAGAAGGACCCGAACTTTTCCGACTTCCTGATCCACGCGATCCCGGTGGGCGGGGAAGAGAACGCCGATCTCCGGCCGCGCAAGGAGGAGTTCCAGCGTTTCTTCACCGAGGTGTGGGAACAGGCGTGCGACGTCTGGCGGCGCTATCAGGAGGCGCTCGGTCTCCCGCCCGAGGAGCAGGTGACCCTGGACGGGCACGGGGTGTTCACCAATCCCTACCTGCGGGTGAAGTACCGTGGATCTCTCGAAGACTACTGCGAACTCGCGGCCACCGGAGTCCATTCGCAACTCGCGCTCTGCGAACGCTGCTATGTGGGGCCGTGCCAGGCCTTCGTGTTTCCGGACGGCTCGCAATACTGGTGCGGCGCGCACACGGTGTCCCGCCCCCAGCCGCTGGGCAATGTGCATGACGCGACGGTGCAGGAGAACATGGCGCGGCGCCTGCCGGAGTTGCGCGCCTACCCGAACGAGTCCTGCCGCAATTGTGCGGGCGCGACCCTCGCCATCAACCAGGGCGTCGAGCAAGGGCTCAGGGCAAAGCTGGACGAGTGGCTGGCCGAGGCCGACGCGCCCCCTGCGCCGGCCGCCGGTTAACCCGTGCCATTCACTTTGAGTTCTTGGCTGTCACCCTGAGCGCTGGCCCCGACTTGCGACGCGTGAGTGCGGCTACGCTTGCGCCGCGAGCGGCGCTCCGGAGCCCCGACCAACGGGGCCAACACTTCCGGAGGCGCGATATCCTATCGCGCCACAGCCGCGCCTCCGGAGCGGCCCCTCGGCTTTGCTCGGGGTCACCCTGAGCTTGCTCGCCCTGAGCGTGTCGAACGGGTCGAAGAGCGGCGGACACCGCCGCACACGGGGCTCCGGAATCGCGCAAAGCGCGATCAAGCGAAGGGTCCCCTACCGGGGTTGCTCAAGACGAGGGGATTCTTCGCGGAACGCCGTCTGCAACCGCGTTTCTGGAACCCCGACATGCCGGGGTCACCTCAGACTTGCGTCATCAGGCAGCTCAGTGAACAGCATCGCGCCTGAATCCGATCATACATGGTGACTTCATCGCCCCGCCTGCGCCGATCGACCCGCCGCTGCGGGGACACAACGTTTCTTCCATGACGAGGATGCGCCCGGTCTGGCGCTGAAAACAGGGGCGGGATTAGTCCCTTCGGGCGATTCTCGAATCGCCCCTACGAGGTCCCGGCGGATGTTAACGTAGCCCCGCCGCGGGTTAATCCTTCGTCCTTTCGACTTCGTCCATGGAGGCAACCAATGGCTCGCCGTGAAGACCTGTCAACCGAAGTGCTGGTAGTCGGAGCCGGGGCTTCCGGCATCCCGGCCGCAATCGGCGCCGCGCGTGCCGGCGCGGAGGTCATCCTCATCGATGAAGACCCGGTCATCGGCGGCGCGCCCTGCGATTTCTACGTCGCCATGTTTTGTGGCGGGCCCATCACCGGGGTGCTCGCCGAAGCGGCGGAGCTGCTCCGGGCGCGCTACTCCCTGCTGCCTGGCGCAAGCACATGCCTCTGGTACCTGCCTGAGAGCCACATGCGGGCGTACCACCAGTTGCTGGCGAGCGAGAAGAGGATTCGCATCGTGACGGGCGCGCGCGCCGTCGGCGTCCTCAAGGCCGGCCCCGCCGCAAGGCCCCGCGTCGCGGGGGGCCGCGTGGAAGCGGCGGGCCGGAATCGCCTCAGCGTCGCAAGCAAGATCACCATCGACGCCACCGGCACCGGCGCCGTCGCCAGGCTGGCCGGCTGCAAGGCGATGTACGGCCGCGAATCACGCGCCCAGTTTGGCGAGCCCCATGCTCCGCCGAGAGCGGACCGCCAGGTTCAGCAATGCACCTGGATGTATATCAGCCAGCAGATCAAGCCCGGCAAGTCCTTCGACATGATGAAGCTTGAACACGTCAAGCTCGGAGTGCTCGCGGTCGGCGCGAACGGTTGGTTCAGCAACGACCCCGAGCAGGCGCTGCGCGTCAACCCGCGCATCTACCTGCATTGGGGCTGCGCCGTCACGTGCAGCGACACCCGAGACCCCATCGCCCTGGCGAGAGCGCAGCAGGAGGCGTTCGGCAGGATGGAACGCGACCACGCGCTGCTGCGCGAGAACGGCTATGCGGTTCACCTCGCGCCGCGAATCGGGGTGCGCGAATCGAGCCGCATCGTTGGCGAGCACGTCATCACCGAGAACGACCTGCGCAGCGGCCGGCTTCCGGAGGACACGGTTGCCGTCGGCTCGTACCCCCTGGACATCTGGGGCGACGACTTCGGCGGGGCCGGCGCCGCCGCGCTGCAATACGGCATTCCCTACCGCGCCCTCGTGCCTCGGGGGGTGGATGGGCTTCTCCTGGCCGGCAAGGCGATCAGCGGCACGCATCGCGCCATGAGCGCTTACCGGGTGATGCCCATCGTCGCCGCCATCGGGCAAGCCGCCGGGGTCGCCGCGGCCTTGTGTGTCAGGCATCGGTGGCAGCCTCGCCGCGCGGACCCGGTGGCAATCCGCCGAACGCTGCGAGGCAAGCGACAGCACGTCCAGCTATCCTTTGCCGGCTGAGGGAAACGCGCGGCAGGCCCGGGAGCGCAGGGTTATCCACGACGCCCTCAGATCACACGGTGCGCCGATGGAGGTTATGAATCATCGGCGCGCTCCTTCCCGGCGCATCTTGTTAGACCCACGGAGCAGGAACACCCCGCCTGGTTCACTGAAACTGTAAGATGCCGGCCGTTCTTTGCTCGTGGAGGGCGCACAATGAAGCACAGCATCCGCCTCGTGAGCAGTTACCCGCCCCGGGTCTGTGGCATCGGACGATTCTCGGAGAACCTGGCCACTGCTTTGGAAAGGCTCTCCACCGTGGGCGACGTAAGAGTGGCGGCGATCGCGGACGACGACAGATCCTACAGCATTCCGGTCGATATCGTCATCGACCAGTACGATCCACAGTCGTGGCGCGAGGCCGCCTCTGACATAACGGCCAAAGCGAGGACCGATGATGACCCCCACGTCGTCATACTGCAGCACGAATACGGTCTCGACGGCAAAGAGGCGTCAGGGACCAACTACGTCGATATGGCCAAGCGTCTTCACGACGAGGGATTGCTGACCCTGGCCTATCTTCATACGGTGCTGAGAAACCCGAACGCCCACCAAAGTCGGGTATTGCAGGCGCTGGCCGAGAACACCGATGGCCTCCTGGTCACGCTCAGCGGCGCGATTGAGATTCTCAATGCCACCTACGGCATAGACCCGTCGAAGGTCGCGCATATAGATCATGGGATACGAATGCGCGACATCACGAAAACGGACCGGCTGCTCATCAAACAGGAATACGGCCTGGAGGACAAATTCCTCGCCACAACCCTTGGTCTTCTCTCGCCGGACAAGGGGGTTCACTACGCCGTCAGAGCCTACGCAAGATTCCTCGACGCATCATGCACGGAGAAGCAGCGGAAGGACGTCGTCTATCTGATTGCCGGCCAATATCATCCGGGATTCGTGGAATCCGGCGGCGGCGAAGCGTACCGGGAGTATCGAAGACTGCTGCGCGAGACGCTCGCGGATTCCGGATTGCGATACTGCGAAGTGGAAGGCCTGCGCGGAGTGGATTTCGACGAACACGATGTCTGCTTTCTCGAGGCCTATCTGAACGAAGACCTGCTGCGGGCGCTCTACGGCGCAACCAACACGATGATACTTGCGTATCTCAATCCGGAGCAGGTATCCAGCGGAATACTGGCAGATACGGTTGGATCGGGAAGGGTGCCGATATCATCGAAAACAATGTACGCGAAGGAACTGCTGGGCCTTGAGTCAGATGACAAGGGCGCGATCCTGACACCGAGGGGAGTATTGGTAGACCCCGCGGAGCCTTCGGTGGAGCAGATTGCGCAGGGACTCGATTACTTGGTGTTCAATGAGATAGAGCGTTTCGAAATGGAGCAGAATGCCCGCGCTAGAGGCTACGAGATGAGATGGGATAACAGCGCGTGGAAGTTGATGCAGTACATCGGAGCTATCGAAGAAGACAAGTCGATAGTGACGGGTAGAGGGCGTGAGTTTACCCGGAAAAGAGAGCCTCAGCTTCAGAAACTCGAATACAAACCGCCGCGAAGGAGGTAGTCCCGGTCCGCCTCTTCCCTGCTCTCTGCTTCCTGCTGTCTTAGCGCGCATTATTCATGCGCGCACGCATCGAGCGTACGATGCACGCTCCTCAAGCGCAGTATGAATAATCCAGGTTAGGTTTCCGGGTTCCAGCCTCTGGCCTCTATGATCTGGTCTTTGCCCCTTGACAAACACCCCTGGCAAGAGGGGGCGGGCGGGGGTATAATTAAAGTAGTCTGTACGTAAGAGGTTGTACGATGAAAAGGATGATGCTGGTTGTGCTGGTTTCGATGTCTCTGGCGTTCCCTGCGCTGGGGCGTCAGATGGGATCGACGGGGGGCGGCCGGAGCGCGATGGGCGGCGCCAGCGGTGGTTATCGTGGCTCGAGCGGCGGGTTCCAGGGCGCCACCGGTGGTTACCGCGGTTCCAGTGGCGGGTTCCAGGGCGCCAGCGGTGGTTACCGTGGCTCCAGTGGCGGGTTCCAGGGCGCCATTGGCGGATACCGCGGCTCCAGTGGCGGGTTCCAGGGCGCCATTGGCGGATACCGCGGCTCCAGTGGCGGCTTCCGCGGTGCCATTAGCGGATCCCCACGCTCTAGCGGCGGCTTCCGCGGCGCGATTGGCGGGTTCCGCGGCTCCGTTGGCGTGCCCGGAGGCTCGGGATCGGGATTCCGATTCAGCCCTTCCGCGGGCTTCTCGAGTCGCTTGGGATCAGGAGGCTGGTTCAGCAGCGCATTCGCGCGCGACTTCGGGTTCGGCTTCCGCAGGAATCACTTCGATCGCGATGTGTTCATCCTCAGTTTCGGGTATCCGTTCCTCAACCTCTACTACCCCTTCTACGGGTCCTTCGCCCTGGGGTTCGGCTACGGGTGCTACCCGTTTTACTACCCGTACTACTACCCCTACTACCCGTACGGCTACTATCCGGGCTATGTCTACCCGCCGCCCTATGGCGACTACAACCGGGAGAGCCCGGCCAAGGCCTCCTCGCTGGCGGACCAGTTAGTGATGCAGTGGCAGAGGCGCGGCCAGTTGCTGGTTGGCTGGAGCGGGCGCGCGGCCAAGGCGCACCAGGTTGAGTTCAGCCTGCTGGATTCGCAACGTCAGTTGCTGATGCTTCAGGTCGCCCGCGGCGCGCCTTACCGCACCACCTTCTCGTCGCCGCCGGATGAGGCGGTCTACCTGCAGATGGCGGTGGTCTACGCCGACGGCTCGGTGGATTCGGTGATCCGCCCGCTGCCGGACGCCGGCACGATGACCGAAGGGCCGGGGTACTACTAGAGGCTCGTTGGCGGGATGGCGAAGGCAGCCGGCGTCTTGCCCTGATACGTGAACTTCGGTAACTGTCGGTAAGCGGGCCGCCGTGGCGCGGCGGCCCATCCGACTCATCCTGTGCCGTCGTCGCGGATTGAGGCTCTCAAATGCCGGCGCGGCGGCATACCTCAACGCCCTCGTTCACCCGCAATAGCCCGATCATCCGGGAGGGGGTCTCGGAGACGCGCCTCTTCGTTATTGCTCGTCGGGGAAGCGGCGCAACCGAAACCCGCACGAAGACAGGACATAGACAGCCTGTCCCCGATGGATGCCTTCTTCAGCAGGGAGGGCGCAATGAATTGCGCCCCTACAGAGCGCATTCGCCGCAGGTTCTCATACACGCTTTTGGCGTGGATTGTTCATACTGCGCAGCGCGGCGTCGGGATGGCTGCTGCATAGGCCGCGTGTGCCGGCGCGCGGGCGCCCCGGCGGGGTCAGTACACTTTCACGAACCCGATGTCGCAGGCGCCGGCCGGGCCCTCGGTCGAGAAGTCCGCGGGCTGGCCATTGTACGGGACCTTGCCGACGAAGAGTTCGATCGCGTCGCCGCTGAGGCTGCCGCCATGGTCGAACCGCCACACGGTCTCGTAGCGCGCGCCATCGTCGCTGCGTTCGATGAGTCCCCAGCGGTCGAGCCATCGCGCCCGCAGCCACACCCAGCGCGCGGGATCGTACGCGCCGCCCACCAGTTGCTGCCCCATGATGTCCGCCTGGAGCTTGCCATCGGAGCGCGTGCCGATCCGCAGGGCTGAGCCATTGGCAAACCGCAGCATCGCCGCCGGGCCCCATGACATGCCGCCGTCAGTGCCCTGACGCAGCTTCAACTCGATGCCCACGGCTTTGCCCGTCATCGGCAGTGAGAAGAAGGCGTAGGTGTGCGGACGGGCCGTGATGACCAGCGTTCCATCCTTCTCGGCGAAGGGCGCCGGGTTCGCGGGCGAGACCACTTGCTTCGCCTCGAGCGGCGTCGCGAAGGTCAGCGCAAGCCGCGGGGCGCCCCATGCCGGCGGGGTCTGAAGCCGCGCCCACTCGGCCTGGTTGCGCGCCATACGCGCCGCGAGTTGCCCCTGGCGACGATCCACGTCCCGATCCACGGCCTGCCGCAGCGCCGGGGTCAGTTGGGCCTCGTAATCGCGCACCACCGTCACGGCCGGGGGGTCGGCAAGCCAGCTGGCGATCGCGTGGAAGCGGCCGTTGACCTCGAGCACGCGGCGCACCAGGTCGGCATTGATGCCGCCGCTGTTATTACAGAGCACGCCGATGCTGTTATTGACGTTGTAGCCGGAGACGAAGAAGCGCAGGTAGTCGGGATCGGCATAGCGGGCGTTCGCGCCTTCGCCGCGCAGGATGAAATCCACATACGCATCGGCTTGAGGCAGATAGCAGTCGTTGGGCCCGAGCGCCTGGGTCGAGTGCCATTCGAGAATGCCGTCTTCGCCGAGCAGGGCGCGGGCACGACGGGCAAGGGTATAGAGCGCCGCCGGGCTGCTGGTGTACTGGCCGTCGAAGTAGAGGCCGTCGGGCTTGTAGTCTTTCATGACGCGGGTGATGGCAGCGATGAAGAGATCAATGTTCTCTCCGGTGGCGGTGCCCGGCGGCCAGCCCTTGAAGTTCTCGAAGCTGTTCATGGCCTGGCTTTCGAGGGCCGTTCCCTTGAGGAAATACACCGGGCTGGTGTAGACAATGAAGCGCATGCCAAGGTCGTGCAGCGTCTTGCGCACGCGCGCGAACTCCTGCGGTCCGAGGCGGGGCACGAAGTCGAGGTTCCAATCCTTCCACAGCATGACCTCGGACTGCAGCAGGACGATGTCGCCGTAATCCTTCCACGACCGCAGCACGTCATCGGGCGGATAGGCGAGCCGGTCCGACCAGTGCCACACCACCGTGTCACGCAGGGAGCGTTCCCAGGGATATGGCTTGGGCGGGCAGACTGCGACCCAGAGGACGCTGTCCGCCGGCAGCTGGTAGCGTGCCACGGTCTTCGCGTATGGATCAAAGCGATCGTCGACCGCCGCGTCGGAGCAGTAGAGCCCGAACCCGCCCCACTCGTCCACGACGAGGTGGTTGTTCTGATAGGACGCGAACCACGCGGGGCTGATCTGTCGGTCCGCCGTCACGGTCGCGGGCTCGTGCACGTGGAGCATGAACAGGGAGTCGCCGTTGACGCGGATGGTGATGCGGGGATGATCGAAGGTCGCACGCGCGAGGCCGGGGCCGCGGTGGGTGATGTGCGCGCCGCGCAGCGGAGTGCCCAGGTGCAGTCTCACAACTGCGCGCCGGTGGCCGATGCGCTGCTCGAAGGTGATGTCGCCGCGAGCGAGGTCGGCGCTGATGCGGGCGCCCGTGGTGGTGACCTGCCATGATTCGTGACTGAGCGCGGCGGCCTCGACCACCATCCCGCGCTGAGGCTGCGGGAAGACCCCGGGATCCATCAGCTCCTGAAACGTGGGCGCGCCGGCGGCGGCGACCCTGAACGGGATGGCGAGTAACACGAGCGCTGCGATGAAAGGAATCGTGCCAGCTTGCATAGCGGTGATAGCGGTCCTCCCACATCTGCGTGCGTCAACGTTCATCTGCGGCAAGTCACAGTAGACCCGGATGATGTATGGGACTGCGGCCGAGATGGCCGCCTGCTGGGCGCGCGGTCTTCAGACCGCGCGAGTCTTCGCGACTTCTAAAGAAGTCGCGCCCAATTGTGGGCGCGCACCTCCCCCAGGTGATGCCCACATGCTGGTCACGCATCTTCCCGGTCAGAACTGGAAGTAGATGAACTCGGCGCCGACCGCGCCGTAGACCATGATGGCCGCCGCCGCGGCGGTGTACAGGATCGGAACCAGCCACCGCGGGTAGGCGCGCAGCGTCGGATCCCACGTCCGCCAAGCGGCGAGCCCGTGCGCCCCCAGGAGCACCGCCAGGGGCAGCCACGCCGCGGCGGGCACGGGGAAGCGGGCAATTCGCGGCGACCATTCGAACAGCATATGCCGCAGCACGGTGGTCGCATCGGGCAGGGTCTGCGCCCGGAAGAACACCCAGGCGATGCAGGTCAGGTGAAAGGTAATGAGGATGGCGACGACGCGCCGCCATCCGCTGACGGGCGGCAATCCCTTCCAGCCGAAGATGGCGCGCTCGAGCATGAGATAGATGCCGTGGAGCGAGCCCCAGATCACGAAGTTCCAACTCGCGCCGTGCCACAGCCCGCCCAGGGCCATGGTCGCGTAGAGGTTGAAGTAGTTGCGCGCGTGGCTGCGCCGCGACCCGCCGAGGGAGATGTAGAGATAGTCTCGCAACCAGGTCGAGAGCGTGATGTGCCACCGCTGCCAGAAGTTGCGGAAGCCCGTCGCCAGGTAGGGCAGGTTGAAGTTGAACGGCAGGCGATAGCCGAAGATGTAGGCGAGGCCGCGCGCGATGTCGGTGTAGCCGGAGAAATCGCAGTAGATCTGGGCGGCAAACGCATAGGTCGCGAGCCAGGCCTCGGCGGTCGTCGCCGCGGCGGGATTGGCGTAGACCTGCTGGACGTAGATCGCCAGGTTATCGGCGAGCAGCGTTTTCTTGATGAGGCCCATCATGATGAGGTTGCTGCCCATGTAGAAGGCGGGCCAGGTGAAGCGCTGGTGGCGCTCGACCTGGGGCAGGAACTGCCACGAACGGACGATGGGCCCGGCGACCAACTCGGGGAAGAACGTGACATAGAGCAGGTAGGAGATGAGGTCGCGGGTCGGCTCGCGGGTGCGGCGGTAGCAGTCGATGGTGTAGCTCATCGCCTGGAAGGTGTAGAAGGAGATGCCGAGCGGCAGGATGATGTTGAGGGGATGGCTCTCGAAGGAGATGCCGAAGCCGCTGAGCAGAAGGTGCAGGTTGGCGCTGAGGAAGTTGCCGTACTTGAAGAACGAGAGCACGCCGAGGTTGGCGATGAGGCTGACCAGGAGCAGCGCGAGGCGCTTGCGGCGGTTGTCCGTGCGCCCCATCGCCAGCGCAACATTAAAGTCGAGGATGGTGGTGAACATGAGCAGCAGGACGAACGGGGGGTTCCACGACATGTAGAAGATGTAGCTGGCGATGATGAGGAAGATGGTGCGCGGGCGTCCCGTCGGCAGCAGACGGAACGTCACGTAGACGATAACGAAGAACCACAGAAAAGTTGGCGTGTTGAACAGCATAAGGGTTCAGTACCGCGCATTGGTTCAGCGGCGGCGGGCTCGGCCTGGGCTGGGGCGGCATGACGCACTCAGCGCACCCGGGAAACGGCGTTCGCTAATACCGCGCTGCCGGCCCCTTCTCCTGCACCCGGCTGCCGTGCGACGGCGCCGCGCCCGCAAGTACTCGGTTGACGTCGGCCGCGAAGGTGCGAGAGAAGGTTACCGCAGATGGCGGAAGCAGGTGCGTCGGATCCCAGAACTCGAGCCCCTTCGCGTCCTGCGCGTGCATGTAATCGAGATAGACCATGCCGGGGCGGCGTTGAAAGCTGTTGCTCATGAGAGATCGGAACAGCCGCAGCGGACTGCCGGGGCGATCCTCCGACGCGTTGGGACCAATCATCGGCGCGCCGGGGCTAAACCCGGCCTCGATGCGCAGCAGCGACGCTTTGACCGGCGGGCTGAAGAGGATGACGTGCACCCCGCGAGTGCGCATGTCGGCGACCATGTGCCTGAGGCACTGCACCTGCCACGCCTCGATCCGGTAATCCCTGTACCATCCCTCATGAGCGAGGAGCCAAAGGGCATCCGAGGCACGAGAGGGAGGCGGCAGGGGAGGCTCTTTGCGCGGACGCCTCAGGAGCAGGTTGACCTCCGATTGATGAAGCGCATAGAGGGGGTAGAGCCGGTATGTGAGCAAGGTCGCGGCGTCATTCATGCGGCCCTGTTCGGCCAGCCACAGAACGTCGCGCATGTGGTAGAGGTACCGCAGGACGTAATCGTTCCCCGGCGTTCTCCTGGTGAAGTCAACCGGCGCGACTCCGATGAGTGCGACGCGGGGGTGCCGGCGGCGAGGGGAGCCGCTGGTGACGGTGCGCCACATCCACAGGCTGCCGGCAGGGGTCATCGCGGGCGCCGCGAGATTGGCGACGCGCGCGTTGCCCCCGCGCAAGCCGGGGAGGCGCAAGTCGCGCCCCAACTCTTGTGCGTCGATGCTGAACATGACACGAGAATTACCGAGAACGATGACATCGGCACGGTGGGCTTCGGTGCGGGCGGCCCGGATCGCCCTCAGGTACATCTCGTGCTCATGACCGCGATACCGTGGGGGCACCGGGATGCGGCCGAGCTGGCCGACCGCGACGACTACGACCGCGCTCACCAGCACCACCCGCCGTCTAGAACTGGAAGTATATGAACTCATTGCCCGTCGCGCCCCACAGCGCTATGGCCAACGCCGCCGCGCCATACAGCACCGGCACCGCCCACCGTGGGTAGGCGCGGAGCGTCGGGTCGAGCGGCCGTCGGTACACGAGCGCGTGGCCGATGATGGTGATCGCCAAAGGCAGCCACAACTCATACCCCCAGCGGGGTACGGCCCCGCCGGCGGGAACGAAGAGGTGCTGCAGGATGATGATGGCGTCGGACACGCTCTGCGCCCGGAAGATGGTGAGGCTCAAGGCGAACAGCGTCATGGTCACAAGGATTCCGGGCAGCCTGCGCCAGCCCTCGGCCGGCGGGATGCCCTTGGGAAAGAGCGTACGTTCGATGAGCATATAGGTGCCGTGGACCATGCCGAAGACGACGAAGTGCCACTCCGCGCCGTGCCAGAGGCCGAAGATCACCATGGTGAACCAGACGTTGAAGTAGATTCGCGGCATGCTGACGCGCGAGCCGCCGAGCGGGATGTAGAGGTAATCGCGAAACCAACTCGACAGGGTCATATGCCAGCGGCGCCAGAACTCGCGGAAGCCCACCGCGAGATAGGGCTGGCGGAAATTGACGGGCAAGCGATACCCAAACAGGTACGCGACGCCGCGCGCGATATCGGTGTAGCCCGAGAAATCGAGGTAGACCTCGGCGGTGAACGCCCAGGTGGCAGCCCAGGTCTCGGCGGTGTTGGCGCTCATAGGATCGCCATACACCATATTCACAAAGCCGGCCAAGTTGTCTGCCAGCACCATCTTCTTGACCAGCCCCATCATGATCAGGTTGCAGCCGATGCAGAACGCGGGCCAGGTGAAGCGCTGGTGCCGTTCGACCTGGGGCAGGAACTGGTGGGAACGGACGATGGGTCCGGCGATGAGCTCGGGGAAGAAGGTGACGTAGAGGAGATAGGAGATCAAGTCGCGGGTGGGCTCGCGGGTGCGGCGGTAGCAGTCGATGGTGTAGCTCATCGCCTGGAAGGTGTAGAAGGAGATGCCGAGGGGCAGGATGATGTTGAGGGGATGGCTTTCGAAGGAGATGCCGAAACCGCGCAAGAGAACGTGGAGGTTGGCGCTGAGGAAGTTGCCGTACTTGAAGAACGAGAGGATGCCGAGGTTGGCAACGAGGCTGACCAGGAGCAGCGCGAGGCGCTTGCGCGGGTTCTGCGTGCGCCCCATGGCGAGGGCAACGTTGTAGTCGAGGATGGTGGTGAACATGAGCAGCAGGACGAACGGGGGGTTCCACGACATGTAGAAGATGTAGCTGGCGATGATGAGGAAGATGGTGCGCGGCCGCCCCATCGGCAGCAGACGGAACGTCACGTAGACGATGATGAGGAACCACAGAAAAGTTGGTGAGTTGAAGAGCATGAGATGGTCGCGCCGCGGGTCGCCGGGCGACGCTGGCGGCTAGAGCCCGACCCTCCCGGTCAAGCCCCGCGCATTCAGTGGCACACCGCGCGCTGTGCCTTCAAAGAAGGCGCTACTAGATACAACGTTCGCACGCTTGCGACCTTCACCGCGCCCGCGAACCACGTCACGGGCGAAGGCTTGTGCGCGAAGGTTAGCATCCCACGGACGCGCCTGCGCCGGCTCCGCTGTGTCTCGGCGCGGAGAGGATTGGGCCGGAATCCCACCGAATCCACAACTAGAATTCGCATGCGGCACCATGGCCACGGCGTGGCCGCGATCCCCCTTTCTCGCGTCACCAACGTATGGGAGCTGTCCAGCGCATCATGATTGTGGAGCGCGAGGTGAACACAACCGAGAGCGTCGGGAGCCCCCCCTCACCCGCGCTCCGGCTCGCCGGACCGTCGTTTCGTCCCGGCGCCATGTGCCGGAGTCGCGGATGACGACGGAACAGCGTCACCAGCCGCTGGCCGCCGTGAGTCGTGAGGCTCACTGGGCCTGGCGCGCGGCGCGGGTCGCGCTGCCGGCATTGGCGATGCTGCTCGCGGCGCGCCTCCTCGCCCAGCTGCTGGGCACGTTCTGGTGGAGCATCAGATTCCCCTATGAGCTGCAGTACGCCGAGGGCGGCGTGCTCTTCGACGCGGTCAACATCGCGCGCGGCGGCCACATCTACCAGGACTACCGCGACTACCCCTTTACGATAGCATCGTACACGCCCTTCTACCCCCTGCTGTGCGCCGCGGGCATCAAGCTTTTCGGTGTCTCTTTCGCCTACGGTCGGGCGCTCTCGTGCGGCGCGGCGGTCGCGGCCGCCGCCCTCGTTTGGGCAACGCTCCGCCGCACCGGAGCCTCGGTGCCGGGGAGCGCGATCGGTGGCATGCTGCTGCTCCTGTCTCCCACCGTGCATTCGAGCATTGTGGGGCGGGTAGACATGACCGCGGCGGCCCTGTCGTTGGGTGCACTCTACTGCGTCGTGCGTGGTGGGCGGTGGCTGATCGCAGCCGCCATCCTGATGACCCTTGCAACCTACACGAAACAGACGACCCTGGCGGTGCCGGCTGCAAGCGTCGTCTATCTGATGTGGATGCGCCAGCGCCGGAGCGCGGTGCTGCTCGGCGCAGGGTGGCTCGCCGCAGTGTTGGTCATCTTTGCGGTGCTTGAGGCGGCGACCGCGGGATGGTTCTACCGCCACGTGGTGATCGCGAATCGCAATCGCTGGGATCTGGAAGGGCTGCTCTTTGTGTGGGCATCGCAGTTCTACTGGCCGGCGCCGTACCTCCTGGGCCTGGGCGGCGTCTGGCTCGCGATGAGCAAGCGAGCGGCGCGCGTGATGACGCGTACCGGCGCGGGCCAACTTGAACCCTGGCGCCTGTGCGGCCTCTACTTCGTGTTCGCGCTACTCATCTCGGTGACCGCGGGTAAGGTCGGGGCAGGCGCCAACTATCTGCTCGAACCGCTCGCCGGCGGGTGCCTCATGAGCGGCCTCGCCTACCACTGGATCAGCCACCGCACGGGCTCGTGGCACGCCAAGACGGCGTGGGTCGCCGTGTGGGCGGCGCTGACCGCAATGGCGGTCTTCGCGTTCGCGAACCCTCACATGCAGGCGCTCAACGATCGCCCGCGGTGGCGGCGCGAACTCGCTGCGGAGGGGAACCGCGTCTCGGCCATCCTGCGCCAGACGAAGGGACCGGTGTTGTGTGAGGTCCTGGGATACCTGATCACCACCGGGCACCCGGTTCTGCTGGAGCCCTCCGAGATGACGCAAGTGTTCATGGACGGGGACTGGGATCAGCGGCCGCTATTGCGGGACATCTCTCGAGCGCGGTTCGCCCTGATCATCGTCGAGTGGAATCCCAAGGCCCCGGTTCGCGACAAATGGGGCACCTACGGCAATCGGCGCTGGACACAGGGCATGGTTCAGGCGATTCTGCGCAGCTATCGGCTGGTGGAAAAAGTGGGGCGCCTCTACATCATGGCCCCGCGCTCGAGCGGCAGGCAAGGGACGGGACGGCCGACAAGTCGACCCCGGAGCGGCACTGGGCTGGCCGCCGAGTAGGCTATCAGCACACGTGAAACCATCGGCACTGAAACGACTCGATTCCCGGCTCGGCCTCGAACGGCTGCGCCTGGCGCTTATGCTCGCGATCGCCGCAACGCCTCTGGCGCTGCAGTACGGCCGTCTCTTTCGGTGGGGCTACGTTCTGGGTCTGAGGGATGACCGACTGATCGGCATCCCGATGCCGTACTGGGTGCAAGTTCACTTGCATCGCGGGGAGTTCCCGCTCCTGGCGCCGATCTACGGCGGGTTCCCGATCTACACTGATCCGGAAGCGCTGGCGTTCTACCCGCTTGCCTTCCTCGCCGGTTTCCTGCCCGGGCTCGGCGGCTTTCAAGCCCTGACTATGTTCCACCTGGCGGCCGCAGTCGCAGGATGCCTCATGCTTGGGCGCCAACTGCGATTGGACGTCGCCTCCTCGGCGCTGATCGCCGTCCTATGGATGAGCAGCGGGTTCTTTATCACGAGCGGCCCCGGCATTCCCACCATGTTGTACGCGCTGACGTGGTATCCATGGCTGCTGTGGTCGCTGCTGCGGCTCGACGAGCACTTCAGCGCGCGCAGGTTCGCGGGGGCGCTGGGCTTTGGCGTGCTGGAGATCCTGGCGGGGCATCCGCACATGGCGTTCCATTTTGCGCTGCTGTGGCTGGCGTGGCTCGCCATCGGGCCGCTGCAGCGGCGCCGCCGCAGCGCGCTTGCCGCGGCCGGCATTGCCGCTGCCGTGTTCGCGCTGACCGCCTTTGCGTGGATGCCCTGGCGCATGTTGGGGCAGCAGACGATCCGCGCGGTTCCCACCGAAGCCTTCGCGCGTTACCTGGAGATGCCGCTGTCATGGCTACCGTCGATTATCCTGCCTGATCGCAGCGCCGCGGGATATGCCTACTTCGGCCTCACGGGCGTGCTTCTGGTGGTCGCGGGCGCCTGGCACCGGCGGCGTTTTGCTCTCGGGCTTGTCGCGCTCGCGGCCATCTACATGGCGCTCGCCTCCATCAATCCCTTGTACCGGGTCATTTCTCACATCCCGGTGTGGAACCAGTTCCGCGCCCCCGTGCGTTACATTGGGATCGCCTTCTTCCTCTCGAGCATCCTTGCGGGGTACGGGCTGGCGCGTTTCGGCCGTCGGCGATGGCTTCAACTCGCGGTAGTGGGCGTGGTGGCGCTGGAGCTGACTTTCGTCCGACCGCTTCACAAACTCCCACTCCTCTCCTTCGCGCGATACATGCAGAGTTCGGTTGCGGTGGAGGCGCTGCGATCAAGGCCGCCAGGCGCCTACTACCTGTACACGCTCGAGCCGATGCGGCAGCGCATGATAGAACGCGCCCATGAGAAGGAGCTGTTGAACCCACAGTTCAGGCTCATGTCGAACGAGAACCTGATGTGGGAGATATCAAGCGTCCAGGGCTACACGCCGCTCTCGCCGCTGCGCCAGGCGCGATTCCTGGAGCGCGGCGGGGGAAGCTCGGAGGCGGGCGCCGTCAATCGCCCGCGCCGTTCGGGCCGGCTGCTGGGATTGCGCCGGCTGGGCTGTCGTTACGTGCTCAGTACCGTCGCGCTGCCGGAGCTCGCTCGATATCCGACGAGTTGGCTGTCCGACGGCATGCTGCTGTACGACCTGGGCCCCGCGCCGTACGCACTGCTTGAGCGCGGGGGTGAGATTCGCGAGGCGCACGCCGGGGCGAACTGGCGCGAGGTCGAGTGCCTCTGCTCGGAACCGCAGAGGGTGATCTTCACTATGGGCTACTGGCCCGAGCTGCGCGCATGGATCAATGGGGCGCCGCGCGCAGTATCGGCGGACGGACCAAACCCCGCCGTGGAGGTGCCGCGCGGCCGATGCCGGGTCCGCATCGAATATGTGCCGACGTCGCTCTATCTGGGCGCGTGGGTAAGCGGGGCATCAGCCCTCATCCTGATCGGCTGCCTGGCCGGCCTGGCGCGGCGGCGGAGTTCACGCTCGCGTCCGGCCGATCCCCCGGTCGCTCAATCGTCTGTTACGCGTTAAGCGGCGTCGCGGGCGTACCCATGCGCTGAATCTCGAACTCACAATGCGATCAGTCTTCGCGCGCAACGATTTGCAGGAACCCGACCTGCCGCGACGCGAAGTAGAAACTGCGAGGGCGGCGCCCCCCTGATTCGTGGCCCGATGCACGCTGCGAAGGGACCCACGTGTCGAGCCGCGCCGAGGGGTCTGGCGAGATGGGATGTTACTGCGGCTTGCGAAGATGCGCGCATTCCTCAACAAGGGAAAGATCGGTTTCATCAGTGCGGCCCTGATCCTGCTCGTGGGTCAGGCCGGACGCCTGCCCGTGCCCGCGCGGTACCGCAGCTATGCTGACGAGGCCTTCGCCCGGGCGGCAGCGGCATGCCGGTCGTCAGCACGCAGCGCGGACGTCATGATCCTGGGCGACTCCAGGATGCTGTTCGGGATTGACCAGGAGGTTCTGGCGGACAATCTCAGGCTTCCCGGACCTGGAGGCCGCCGCCCGAGCGTCGCAATGCTTGGCGTGTACGGCGTCAGCGCGGCCGACGATTACTGGATGTGGCGGCAGATTGCAGCGGGCCCGGAGCCGCCGCGGGCGCGCCTGGCCATCGTCGGGCTCTGGGAGCCCGGGTTGATGCGAAACTTGCCCGGCTCGGACAGCGCACCGCGCTACGTGTACCACCTGCGGGATATCCTGTGGCTCCTGCGCGGGGGGAGAATCAACGACGCCGCGAGCCTGCTCACCTACCGCATCCTGCCGACGTATGCGAGGCAGGGCTCGCTGCGCAACCGGATCGCCCGCACGCAGGACCCCATGATGCGTATCCGGCCGGGCCGCGGGCCATGGGCGCGTGAGACCGAGAGGATCCTGCGCGCGCTTCGACCGCGCGCGTTGAACATGTACCGCGGGTTCTACCGCGGCTATGAGATCGACCCGTTCCAGGTCCGATGCCTGGAGCGGATGCTGATCGATATGAAGGCGCGCGGCATTCGGGTGTTCCTGGTCTCGCCACCGGTCGACCTCGCGCTACTGCGCATGGCGGCGCGGGGGGCGCCGGATGAGCCCTCGCGATCGCTGGAGGGCGATCCCGGCAGCCCGCTGCGGCGGTACAAGAGCGCGCTCCGCGGCATCGCCGAGCGCGCGGGGATTCCATACCTGGACTACATGCGCCCCGGCGAGGCGCGTCGTTTCGAGTATCCCGATCCGTCGCACCTGACGGCGGAATCCGCCATGAAGTTCACGCGCGAGCTTGCGCTGCAGATCGACGGCTGCGTCGCCGCGCAGTAGACGCGGTGCGGCCGCGACAGCGCCGCCGTCGAATCGGCGCGGCGCGACTCATCGGTGCAGGAATCGGCCCGCGACCCGCCGAAAGCGTGACGCGCGGTGCGGCCCCGGCGGTGAGGCGCGCTGCGGCAGGCTTACCGAGGTTCGCGTATCAGGGGAATGCCGCGATAGCCCCCGCCGTCCGTCAAACGAACCTCGTCCGGAGGAGGTTTCGTGTATCGGTGTCCCGCTGATACACGAAACCTCACCCGGCGGGGCGCGCCGGGAGGTGATACCGATGCGGGCTGGTTTAGCGCTGGTCATGGCGACCGTTGCCGCCGCGTTGCTGTGCTCGTCACTCTCGGCGGAGGATATGAAGTTGAAAGGGAAGCGCGTCGTCATCCTGATCGAAGATCAGGTCAACGAGATCGAGGCGATTTACCCCTTCTTCCGCTTGCAGGAGGAAGGCGCCAAGGTCGAATTCGCGGGTCGCGGCAAGGACAAGTACAAGGGCGAGGGTGGGCTCACCGTCGAACCGGTGACCCTGAACGTCGCGGATCTGAAGGTCGCGGATTTCGACGCGGTGATCGTGCCCGGCGGCTACGCGCCCGAGCAATTGCGGCGCGACGAGCGCGTGACGGCGTTCGTGCGCGGCATGTTTGAGGCGGGCAAGCTAGTGGCTTCGGTATGCCACGGGCCGCAGGTGCTGATCTCGGCGAAGATCCTGCGCGGCAAGCGGGTGACGGGCTATGGGGTGATCAAGGACGACGTGATCAATGCCGGGGCGACGTGGGTGGACGACGAGCCGGTGGTGCGCGACGGGAACCTGATTACGTCGCGCTGGCCGGAGGACATGCCGTTCTTCTGCCCGGCGATCATAAAGGCGCTGAGCGAATAGGCCTGAAGGCTCCCGTACCGGAGATCGCACGCAGCGATAGGGGATTCCGTTCGGCTGCGCTCCCCTCGGCTCCGCTCGGGACAGGCAGGACAAGTCTTCGCGCAACACGCCGCGCGGCGGCGTGTTTCCGGAGGCCGCGCATATGCGCGGCTCCGCTCAGAATGACAGGGCCGCGGGGCTGGGCGCGACGCACGACAGGAGAGAAGAATGAAGAAGTCAGTGAGCATCTGGTGTTTCCCCGGGAATAAGACGCTCAAGGATGCCATGAAGCAGGCCAAGGAGGCGGGATTCGACGGCATCGAGCTCGCGCTCAACGAGCAGGGCGAGATGGCGCTCGACTGGGACCCGTTCAAGGTCAAGGACATCAAGCTCTACGCCGACAGCATCGGCCTCGACATCTCCAGCTTCGCCATCGGCCTCGGCTGGAAGTACCCGCTCATCACGCGCGACGCGGACATGTACAAGAAGGCCAAGGATATCCTGCAGACCGGCTTGCGCTTCGCGGGCATCCTGGAGGTCGATTGCATCCTCAGCGTCCCGGGCACGGTCAACCCCGACATGCCCTATGACGAAGCGTACGAGCGCGGCGTCGCGGCCTACAAGGACTGCGGCAAGATGGCGGAGGAGTACGGCGTCACCATCGGCGTCGAGAACGTCTGGAACAAGTTCCTGCTGAGCCCGCTCGAGGCGGCGCGTTTCATCGACGAGATCGGCCATCCCTGGGTGCAGTTCTTCTTCGATGCGGGCAACGTGCTGCTGTTCGGCTATCCGGAGCAGTGGATCCGCATCCTGGGCAAGCGCATCCGCAAAGTGCACATCAAGGACTTCCAGACCGGACCGGGGGTGTTCGCGACGCTGCTCAACGGCAATGTGAATTACCCGGCGGTGACCAAGGCGCTCGCCGAAGTGGGCTACGACGGCTATCTGGTCGCCGAGGTCGGACCCATCAGCCCGGCGTTCCCGGAGTACCTGATCGAAGAGACCTCGCGGGCAATGGACAAGATCGTAGGGCGGTAAGGGCGGTCGTATCGGACCTCGGGTCAACGAGAAGCGACAGGCATTCCTCGTTACGCTGTCGCTCCACTGAGAATGGTATAACCGCGGGCCTGCGGACTGTCGGTCGCTACTCTCCGAGGTGCTCGCGCAGCGGGGCTGGTTCGATGCCGAAGGTTTCGCGCATCGGCCGGATGTCGCAGACGTTATCCTCCAGCAGCATGACGAGTTGATCGGGCGTCAGTGGGAAATGTTGGCTGATGCCAGTCCCGATACGCGCGGCTACACGCATCGCAGTCACCGGCAGGTGAAGCTTGGGCTTGCGGATGCCGTCGGCATCGGCGAGGATATCCACCAGTTCCTCAAACGTGATCCGCTCCGCCCCGCCCAGGTCGTAAGCATGGTCTGCGGTCTCGGGCCGCGCGAGCGCGCCCACGAAGCACGAGACAGTATCCTCGACCCAGATCGGCTGGAGCAATGCTTTCCCGCTGCCGATGATCGGGATGAACGGGCCGCGCTGGAGCAGGCCGCGCACCTCTGGCAGGAAGCCGTTCCCCACGCCGAACATGACCGAGGGCCGGAAGATCGTCGCCCTCAGGCCCGAAGCGCGCACGAGTTCCTCGGCTTCCCACTTGGTCTGATGGTAGCGGCTGCGCGCGTCCGGCCGCGAACCGAGGGCGCTCATGTGCAGCAGGCGCGCGACCCCCGCTCGTTGACACGCCTCAACGACCGTCCGGGTGCCCTCGACGTGCGCGGCGCGAAAGGTGACGCCGGGGGTCTCGCGGATGATGCCGACGAGGTGGATCACCGCGCTGCAGCCCTTCGCGGCGGCGAGCACTGAGTCGCGGTCGGTCACATCGCCGGGCGCCATCTCCGCGCCCGGCACCTGCGCCGCCGAGCGGGCGAGCACGCGCACCGGCTCGCCATGCTGTACCAACCGCGCCACGATGTGACGCCCTACGAATCCCGTGCCGCCGGTGATGAGGATCATTGGCCTGGATTGTTCATACTCCGCAGCGCGTCGTCGGGATGGCTACTGCACTAGCCGCGTGTACCCACGCGCGGATTATTCGTGCCCGTGCGCGGCTGCGCCGCGCACTCGCCATGAATAACCCGTGTTTAGCCGCCTCGCGATCGCGACTTTCGCTTGGGCGCGAGGACGCTGCACTCCTGCCGCCGTCTGGCTTCCTGTGCTCACACACTATTGGGAAACGAGATCGCGTCGCGCCGCTGCAACAGGTTGGCGGACGAAGCAGGCCGAAGTATGCGGCGTTGGCTGCGATCGTGTACCCGGATCCCGGTGCACGGCCGTATGGGAGATCTCACCTTGAGCAACATCCCCGAGCTTCGGCTGGAAACCCTGAACGACCGGCCCGTGCGCCGCGGCGGCGACCTCGTCCTCTACTGGATGATTGCATACCGGCGGGCGACGTGGAACTTCGCCCTCCAGCAAGCGGTAGAACACGCGAAGGACCTCAACAAGCCCCTGGTCGTGCTTGAGGCGCTGCGGGTGGGCTACCACTGGGCGAGCGACCGCCTGCATCGGTTCGTGCTCGACGGCATGGCCGACAATGCGCGTACGTTCGAGGCGGCAGGGGTGCTCTACTATCCGTATGTCGAGCCGACGCCGGGTGCAGGCAAGGGGCTGCTTGCCGCGCTGGCGGCACGCGCGTGCGTAGTGGTCACCGACAACTTTCCGTGCTTCTTTCTGCCGCGGATGGTGCGCGCGGCGGCGCAAGAGCTGCCGGTGCCGCTGGAGCAGGTGGATTCCAACGGGCTGCTGCCGCTGCGGGCGGCGCGCCAGACTTTCCCGTCGGCGTATGTGTTCCGCCGTTTTCTCCAGCGGGAGCTGCGGCTGTATCTCGCAGGAGTGCCTTCGGCGGATCCGCTTGGCGACGCCAATCTACCGAAGCCGCCGGCGTTGCCCAAGGATATCGTACGGCGCTGGCCCCAGGCGTCGGGCGATCTGCTGGCGGGGCATGCATCCGCGCTGGCGGCGCTCCCCATCGACCACTCTGTGCCCGCCGCGGAGATACGCGGAGGCGCCGCCGCTGCCGAGGCGGCGATGCGGCGGTTCATGCGCGAGCGCCTGGCGCGTTATGACGAAGCGCGCAATGAGCCGCAGCAGGAAGCGACGAGCGGGCTGTCGCCGTACCTGCACTTTGGTCACATCTCGGCGCATCAGGTTTTCGCAGAGGTAATGCGAGACGCGGGATGGACCGCGGACGATCTTTCCCACGCAGTGACGGGCAGCCGCAGGGGGTGGTGGGGGGTTGACCGATCGGCGGAAGCCTTTCTCGATCAGCTCGTCACGTGGCGCGAACTCGGCTTCAACGTGTGCTGGATGCGCGAGGACTACGACGACTACGACTCACTGCCCGAGTGGGCGAAGGCGACGCTCGCGAAACATGCGGGCGATCCCAGGCCCTCTGTGTACACGCCGGAGCAGTTGGACGCCGGCCGCACCCACGACGCCTTGTGGAACGCGGCGCAGATGCAGCTCGTGCGCGAGGGGCGGATGCACAACTACCTGCGCATGCTGTGGGGGAAGAAGATCCTCGAGTGGTCGCCGACGCCGCAGGAAGCGCTCGCGACCATGATCGAGCTGAACAACAAGTACGCCCTCGACGGCCGCGACCCGAACTCGTACAGCGGGATCTTCTGGTGCCTGGGGCGATATGACCGGCCGTGGGGTCCCGAGCGGCCGATCTTCGGTACGGTGCGCTACATGAGCTCGGAGAACACGGCGCGGAAGGTGCGGGTGAAGGAGTACGTACGAAGGTACGCGCGGGAGGGGCCGGATGAGGCAGCGTGAAAAGGCGGCGCGCAGACGAGGACAGCAACTGCTTATTCGGTACCGGACGGGTGACCTGAGGGCAACCACCATATCGAGCCGAGGCGCACGAGAGGCGGCTTGCTGTCCCCGCATTGCCGGCGTGGAGAGTTACTTCGGCTCGTAGCCGGCTTCGCGGAAGACCTGGATCAACTGCGCCTCGTTGATGAGCGCGGAATCGAAGTCAACCGAGACCTGCTTGTTCTCGACATCCACCTGGACGCCGACGATGCCCGGCAAATGCCGCAGCGCCGACGAAATGAGCCGGACGCAGGACTCGCCCTCAAGGGACGGCAGATCGAACGTCGTGGTGCTCATGCTACAAGACCTCCGCGCACTGCCACCTCTACCCTCGGCTATTCATGCCCCCCGCAGGCGCAGGACAAACGGAATCGCGACTCGTCATGAATAATCCGCATGTACGGTAGCACGCGCGCGAATGTTGGTCAAGGGGCGGCGCTATCACGGCGTGTTCGCGAAGAGTGGGAGTGATCCACGAGACTCCTCTTCCTTGTGGGAGATGTAGGGGCACGGCAGCCTACTTCGCCGAAGTAGCTCCGGCTACGAAGGCTGAATGCCGTGCCCCTACGGAGAGGGTGGAGGGCGGATGTCCCACCCTCACCCCGCCCGCCTGAGGCGGGTGAACCTCTGCCCTTGGATGCGGCGTTGCCGCCCCTCGACTGCATCGCGCCACGCGCGATTCCGGAACGGCGCCTGCGGCGCCTCAATGCTCGGGGTGACCCTGAGCTTGCCTGTCCTGACCTGTCACGAGCGAAGTCGAGGGAGCCTGCCGAATGGGCCGAAGGGCCGCATCTCCGAAACGGCGCGCGGCGGTGTCCGCCGCTCCGGAAACGCGGCTTGGCCGCGTCCACGGCGCCGTGCAGGGAGAGGGATTGTCACGCGCCTCACCCGCCCACCCAAAACGAACATACCCCGCTACCACGCGAGGTGCTCGCGGCCCAGGTCGAGAATAGCGCCGCTCTCGGCGCCGACGATGAGGCCGGGGCCGACTAGGGAGGGATCACAGCCGGGGGCGGCTGTGCCACATGGGGGGCCGACTTCGCCCCAGTCTACGACGAACGGCGCACAGGAATGAACGCCCAGGCGAATTGGTTTGCCGCGATAGAGAATGTAGCGCGGCGGCGCGAAGGCCGGCTCGCCGAGGCGGCCGACGTTTTCGAGCAACAGCACTGTCGCCTGGTTGATGTCGTGCTTTGGGATACCATCAGGCCCGGGCGGAACGGCCGCGCTGCGCTGGGTGCCGATGATGAGGTCGGGCACGCCACTGCCCGTCCAGTCATACAGGCACAGCTTGATGCGCCCCCTGCCGCCGCCGTAGTCCTCGGTGAACGCGATGGTCTGACCGTCAGCGAAGCGCAGCAAAGTCTTGTCGCCAAGCACGGTCTCGCTGGCCTTTGCGTAAGCCGCGAGCAGCCCGGTCTCATCGAGGCAGACGTAATCCGGCCCTGCGCCGAACAGATTGCCGACCGCCGGCCGCACGCGCCACACCGTGACCAGCGGCTTGCCGCGGAATGTCAGCTTGACGCCGCGCGCGAATTGCGGCTCCGACCGCGTACCGATGTTGCGATACCAGGTGTGATGCCCGAAGATGTCGCTGACGAGCAGGTCGAGCAGCCCGTCGCCATCCCAATCGAAAAGCAAAGGATTGGTGTAGCCCCACTTGGCTTCGCTCGGGCCCTGGATCGAGCCGCTTTGGCCCGCCTGAACCCGGATAAGCTCGCCGTCCGCGCGCAGGTAGACTTCCTTATCGAAGAGCGGCTTGCCCGGCTCGCCGACGTTGCGGTAGAAGAGCAGGTAGCCGCCGGCGTTCCCCACCACGAGGTCGGGCAGGCCGTCGCCGGTGAGATCGCCGGCGGTGGGAATGGCGCATGAACCGGCGTTGAGGCGCGGCGCGGTCTGCTGCACCCGCACCGGGTCGTGAAATGCGGGAACGCCGTCGAATTCGCGGGCGGCGCTGCGGCAGAAGTAGGCGTAGCCGTCCTCCGCGCCCACGAGCACATCGGTCCGCCCATCGCCGTCCCAATCGGACGTGCAACCGAGATGGATGTTCTGCGGCAGCGTCAACTCGGCGCCGCTGGTGTTTCGCACGGGCATGGCGGGGCCGAATTCCGCGGCCTTGGCGGTCGCGGGGAAGAAGTGCAGACGGTCGAGGAAATCGCCGCAGACGAGATCGGCCTTGCCGGTGCCGCGGAAATCGGCAAGCATGGGCGAGGCGGTGCCGTAGACCTCGACCGGCTTGCCCGCGGAAAGCAGCGGTTGCGGCGGCGCGAATATGGGGTCGCGCGCCGTGCCGATGTTGCGCAGCCAGTAGACGTGACCGCGCAAGGGTCCGCCGCGCCAGCCGCCGTCGGTGTCGTAAGGCACGTAGTCCTTGTCGTTCCAGCCCTTGCCAGCGGGCCAATAGTCGTCCCAGAAGTCGGTGCCGATGACGAGGTCGGCGCGGCCATCTTGGTCGAGGTCAAAGGGGATGATGCGCGACGGGCGCTCGCTCAGGTGCACCGGCCCGATGGTAGTCTGGAGGTCGGACGGCTCACGGATGCGTGGGCGGGCGGGTTCACCGACATCCGGGTAGAACAGATACTGCCCAGCGCGCCGGGCGGCGGAGATGATGTTCATGCGGCCCGGGCCGAACGGGGAGCCTGCGACGAATCCGGCAACTCCTGGTATGCGCTCGCCGGGCAGCAGGCGCGGCGTGCCGTCTGTATTCACGCCATCGGACAGGAAGATGTACGCCCCGCCTTCATAGCAGCCCTCCCAGCACGAGACGAGCAGGTCCTTCGCGCCGCGCCCGAGCCAGTCCACGACATCGCACGCGGCCCAGATGCCGACGGCGAGGTCGCCCTCGCGCACCGAGGGGGCGTACTGCAGCTCGGACGCGTCGTCGGTGAACTCCGAACCGTTCTCCTCATCTTCCCAGCGCAACGATTTCAAGCCTCCTTGGGCCGCACTACATCATCCATCATTACCGAGGCTCGCCCTTGGCGCCTTGCAGCATTCACCGGTGCTCAGGTGACACCCGAGACTCTATAGGCGCGAATAGCGCACGTTACTGGGCCTGCTCAGCATCCAGGTACTCGAGCAGGCCGGGCGGCGTCGGCCAGTCGAGTTGGGCGTGCTGCTCGCGCAAGGCGCGGCGCAGCGCGTCGGGCGGCACCTCGGGCAGAGGAACCCCCAACTGCTTCGCCACGGCGGCGGCGGTTCCCGCCGCCTGGCCGAGCTGCAGCATCGTCCGCGACAGGCGGCAACTCGACGCGGCGATCGAGGTGGCGCTCGCCGCCCGACACGCGACGAGCAGGTTGCGGAAGCCCTTCGGGATCAAACACCGATAGGGGACACCGTACGGCTCGCGCAATTCCCGGCAGCCGCCGCCCTCCCCGTGGCGATCCATCGCGTGGTCGGCAATGGCGATGATGTCGGGGTGCTGCCGGCTGCTGATTCCCGCGAGCAGGTCGTGCTCGGTAAGCACATACTCGCCGACGATCCTCCGCGACTCGCGCACGCCCAGCATCGGAGCGATCCGCGATAGCCGGTATCCGCGAAACTCCGGGAAGACGGTCTGGCAGTGATGCCAGTGCGCGCGCACGCGCCGGCGGCACTCCGGATACGCGCGGCGGTGGCCCAACCGCATGAACTGTTCCCCCTCCATCGTCGGCAGCGTGTTCATGTTATAGTCGCCGCAGGGATATCGGGCCGCGCGGACTACGGGGAAGCCGGCCGCCCACCAGCATTCGGCGGGGACGTCGGAGGACAAAGCCTCAATACGCGCTTGGTCGGTGGGCGTCACCCTATAGATCAGAGACACGCCGTTGACGCGGTCGGTCGCCTGCTCCGGCGCGTCGGGCTCGTCGAACGTTCTGCGCGATTCCTGGCCGGTCATGCTCTCGCAGCCGCAGGCCGTGCACAGCACGCCGTCGCCGGTGCAGTCCACATACGTGCCGGCCTCCACCTCTCGGCCGTCGTCCAGGAGAATGGCAGCGATGCGCCCGAAATCCGCATCCACGTCGCGCAACGCGGTGTTCTTCAGCAGCGTACAGCGCCCGGTCTCCGCTAGCATGTCCTCGACGACGACGGCGTACGGCTCCGGCTCGAATACCACTCCATGCCAGCGCTCGCGACGGAAGGCGTCGTCGAACGTCTCATGACCGGGGTGTCCGAAGACCGTGTCGGCGTAGCGCCGCGAGGGATCTATCACGACCTCGCCGCCTGGGAAAGGAGGCTCGCCGGGCGCGACACCGGCGGCGAACTGACGCCCGAACGAGTATACGCCGACGGCATCGGGGATTTGCGTCATGCGGCGGTAAATCTCAAAGGGGATGCCCGTGCCCCCAACGCCCGGCTCCCAGGTGTGCACGCCGCCGCGCGTCGCCGTACCGCCGATGGTGTCGGCCTTTTCCACGAGCAGCACCGAGAGACCAAACCGCGCGCCCGCGAGCG
>Ga0315282_10002368_pt1 | contig 34850 bp, 26 predicted proteins | sample YL17G07_20_MG_FD_203693 | JGI IMG/M metagenome (GOLD analysis project Ga0315282, IMG submission 203693) | Sediment microbial communities from Yellowstone Lake, YNP, Wyoming, USA - YL17G07_20 | ecosystem: Environmental > Aquatic > Freshwater > Lake > Sediment | place: USA: Wyoming | collected...
GTCCAGCCGCCGTTGTCCGTGGTCATGTCGCAGTAGGCATCGAAGGGCTCGAGGCCTCCGGGCCCGTCCGGGTCGATGGTGTAGACCCCGTCCCCCACGGACTGGCCGGCCTTTAGGATCTCGGTGCAGTCCCGGAGATAGGTGACGCCGCCGTCGCCCGCATCCGTGTCTCCGTCCGCGTCGGTGTCGGTATCCGCGTCCGCGTCGGTGTCGGTATCCGAGTCGGTATCGGTATCCGTGTCAGTGTCGGTGTCCGTATCGGTATCCGCATCGGTGTCGCCGTCCGCATCGCCGTCCGCGTCGCCTGCTGCATCCAAGGCCGCATCCCCGGCGTCCCCTGTGATACCGCCGTCCTCGGGATTGCCGCCGTTTCCGCCGCAACCCGTGGCTCCAAGAAGCACACCGATCAATAGACCGATCATTATCGACTTCCTCATGAGGCCCTCCTTTGGAATTTCTTTCTTTTGTATATCAGAAAACAAGGTTCGGGAAGCCTGAAGCCTGTAGATCCTACCAGTACCCGATGGACGCGAACCCGACCCAGTGGTGGAGGTTGGCCGGTGCCGTGACGCCGAGCCCGGATACGCCCGGGTCGCTCCGGCCCGGGTCCAGGGTGGTGCCGTATCTGAGGAGATGTCCCTGGGGCAGGGGGGTCTTCTCGATGCCGGCAAGGTCCATGAGCAGGGAGAGGCCGAACGGGATCGAGAACCGTCCGCACCACGTGATGCGGTACTCGTGGACATCGTCCTGGACCAGCTTGTGGAAGAGCCCTTCGAGCTTTTCGACCGAGAGATCGTTCGCGAGGTGATCCGCGATGAGCGTGTGATCCCGCGCCACGGCCTGGTCGTACCCTGCGCCGTTCGTGCCGAAGTCGGCCGAGTTGCGGCCGTTCCAGTCCTGGTCGCCGTAGTGCACCGCATCGGACGAGATGAGGATCGCCACGTCCTTTCCGAGCGTGAGCCCCATGGCCTTCATCGCCTCGTCGACGGCCTTGGCCGCGTCCCGGGCCAGCGCCGAGAGCCTGTCGAACGGCATGTACGGGACCAGGATGGGCACGATCTCGACCTCGCGGTCGTAATGCTGGAGCCACGGCACCAGCGCCTCGAGCGAGTGCTCGACCGAGACGAACTCGTTTTTCACGATGACATCGCCGGCCGGCAGCCGCTTCAGGATCTCCTCGCGCAGGGGCGAGACGGCCACATTCCCGTAAGGGCCGTGCCATGCCTTGAACGCATCGAAGACGAGCCGGTTCTCGATGTCCGGGAAGTCGCGCGCCTTGTGCGCCACGCCGATGAGAAGGACATGTCTTGCCTTGATGCGGGAAAGCGCGTGGACATAGACGCGGCTCGCGTACGCGTAGTCGTCGTGCGGCGCGATGGCCGCGACGAAGCCGGTGTCCGGGCCCAGACCGAGCTTCGCCTGGTTTTCCCGGATCAAGTCCTCCTCGAGCTTCTCGGCCTGGGCGATGACCTTGCCGATCCCATCGGACTTGTGGGTGTAGCCCACGTTGTCCACGGGTTGCCGGACCTCGGCCGTCTTTCCGTCGCTCGACGTCGCCGCGGGTTGCTGCGGTCCGCCGCAGCCCCAGAACGCGGATGCGAAGAGCATCAGGATCATCCCTGTCTCCAGTATGGTTCTCATGTCGCAACACCTCCCTGTGGATTCATGGATATCACCGCATTTATTGGGACTTTCAAAGGAAAATCTTGGACAAACCAAACCCCTTGAGCCTATGGTCACACATGCCTTCAGCCGGAACGCCATTCCTTGGAGAAATCCTTTCGATCGCCACGGCCCTGATCTGGGCCGGCGGCGTGGTGCTCTTCAAGAAGAGCGGCGAGTCCATGCAGCCCATGGCCCTCAACATCTTCAAGAACATCGTGGCCCTGGTGCTTTTCGTGCCCACGATCCCGCTCTTCGGCGAGTCGTTCCTGCCGGATCAGCCGGCCAAGGACTGGGTGCTTCTGGCCGTGTCCGGGTTCCTGGGCATCGCGATCGCGGACACGCTCTTCTTCATCTCGCTCAACAAGCTCGGCGCCGGGCTCGTGGCCGTGGTCGACACCATGTACACGCCGTTCGTGCTCGCGCTGTCGTTCGTGTTCCTGAAGGAGCACCTGGGGCCCAGGCAGATCGCGGGCGCGGTCCTGATCATGATCGCGCTGATCGTGGGCTCGGCCTCGAAGCCCGAGCCGGGACGGACGCGAAAGGACATCGTCGAGGGGGTGCTCATCGGGATCCTGAACATGGCGCTCGTGTCCGTGGGCATCGTGCTCATCAAGGAGGTCCTGAACCGCGCGCCCATGATCTGGTGCGCGACGTTCCGGCTCGCGGTGGGGGCGACCTGCCTCGTGCCCCTGATCCTCCTCTCCAGGAACCGCACGCAGCTCCTCTCGTCGCTCAGGCCGTCGCGCAGGTTCCTCTTCCCGGCGCTCGCGGCCGTGCTCGGCAGCTACCTTTCCATGATCCTCTGGATCGGCGGCATGAAGTACACGCAGGTCTCGATCGCCGCGGTCCTGAACCAGCTCTCCACGATCTTCATCTTCGTGCTCGCCGTGCTGTTCCTGAAAGAGCCGCTCACCAGGCGCCGCGTCGCCGCCATCGTGCTCGCCCTCGCGGGCGCGCTGCTCATCATGTGAAACCCCGCCCAACCCCGGACGACGCTGATCGTCGATGTCGAAGGTTATCGATTCCCGGTGACCAGATAGTCCAGGTCCACCAGGTCCTGCTTCCGGCCCATGGCTTTCTTGTTCCGGACAAGGTCCTGAAGATGGATGACGAAGAGCTTCTGGCCTGCGTACTGGGTCTCGATGCGGCGTTTCCAGGCCTCCCCGAAGTCGACCCCTTCCGCGGAGGTGACGAGATCGATCCGGTTCGGCGGAAGCCCGAGCTGCACCACTTTCCCCGGCGTCGATAGATCCTCCTTGCGGATTCCCGCGTCGCCGAATCCGAAATCCGCAAGCGCTTCGATCATTTTCTTCGCGTTGGCAGGGGAGAGACGAATCCAGAAATCGATATCCTTGGTGAATCGAGGCCGTCCGTGGAAAGCCACTGCGTGGCCGCCTACCAGGAGGTACTCAACCCCTCTTCTGTTCAAGCACTTTACAAACTCGATGAAATCCCGGCTCAGGCTCATGTCGCATCCGAAGGTACTCGCGAACGCACTCCCCCACCGAGTCGAGGCGCTCCTCGGGGGTCATGCGTTCCCAGTACTCCGCCTCGGCCTCGTCGGCCTCGTCGTTGGAGTTGAAGACCCGAACGTGCCTCTTCTCTTCCATCATGTGCAGCATACCACAATGACGATTTTGCGCCACTGATCGGAAGGGTCACCCGGGCAGGCGTTTCGGGTGGAGCGCCGCGAGGAAGTCCTGGCATGGGATGCACGGGATCCCGTCCATCCGGAGCCGCTCCTCGCCGCGGTAGAGGAGGAGCGGCCTTGCCTCGGGGTAATCCTGCATGAACGTCTTCAGGGGACGCAGATCGCTCAAATGCATCCTTTTCGCATTCTTGACCTCGACGGCCCACAGGCCGTCCTCGCCGTACAGGACCAGATCGACCTCGACCCCGGAGCGTGTCCGCCAGTAGTAGAGGCCGTTCCTCTCGCCGCGATAGGCGTTCCACGCCCGGAGGTGCTGCACCACGAGTCCCTCCAGCGCGGCCCCTTCGACCTCGCTCGAGCGGTCCAGGGGCCCGAGGGGCCGAAGGGACCGGTAGACGCCGGCGTCGAAGAAATAGAGCTTGGAATGGCTGATGAGCGCCCGCTTCGCACGCCTGGAGAAGACCGGGATCCGGAACGCAAGGAGCAGGTCCTCGAGAATGGAGACGAACCCCGTCACCGTGTTGCGCTCCGCCTCGCACTCGCGCGCCACGTTGTTGATGTTGAGGACGCTTCCGTGCGAAAGGCTCACGGCCTCGAGGAACCTCGCGAAGGCGCCCAGGTTCCTGACCAGCCCCTCCATCTTGACCTCCTCCTGCACGTACAGGGCCACGTAGCTGCGAAGCACCTCGGCCGGATCGGAAGAGGCGAGGACGAGCGGCACCATGCCGTTCCTGAGGGCGTCGTCGAGCGAGAAGCGGCCGCCGATCTCCGAGGCCATGAACGGATGGAGGGTTTTGAGGAGCGCCCGGCCGGCGAGGAGGTCCACGCCGGCGCGCTTGATCTTCCTGGCGCTGGAGCCGGTCAGGATGAACGTCAGGCCTTTTTTCTCCTCCATGAGTCCGTGCACCACGGAGAGGAGCTCGGGCACCTTCTGGACTTCATCGATCACCACGTGCCGCTTGTCCGGATTCCCGAGCACGAGGTCCCGGAGCCTCTCCGGCCTCGCGGAGTACTCGCGAAAGAGGTCGGGCCTCAGGAGATCCAGCGTCAGGGCGTCCGGAAAGGCCTTTCCCGCCCACAGCGACTTTCCGGTCCCTCGCGGGCCGAAGAGGAAGAAGCTCCGACCCGGCGCTTTGAAATAGCGATGTACTATTTCCATTTTGAGACTCATTATTGAATTACCGATTCAAAATATACCCAATCCTGGGCGGAAAAGCAAGGCGGGAATAGGCCCGGTTTCCGGTTCTTCCCCGAGGCGGGCAAACCGTGTAAGATGCCCCTCATGTGGCTCGATCAGGTTCTTCCCTCGTACCTCTTCTTGCAGCAGTTCTGCGACCATGGTGAGGTCCTGGATCTCTTCCCTCCGGGCCCGGCCGGCGCCGGACTTCTCGCCAGGGCCGGCGTGAAGATCCGCACCGTGCTCTCAAGGAAGATCAATGATGCGGGCGACTACCCGGCCCCCATCCGGGCGTCCCTCGGCGACCTGCCGTTCCGGCGCGGATCCCAGCGGCTCGTCATCTCCACCACCCTGTTCACCGAGATCCCGGCCCAGGAGCGCGAGGCGCTTCTCAAGGAGATCCGCAGCCTGGTGAGCGTGGACGGCCTGGTGGCCCTGGTCCTGCCCAACGCCAAGCGCATGAGCCCCCTGTTCCAGGCCGATGAAGCGTGGCCCGGATTCGGGGACTTCGAGACGTCGCTCCGCAGGCACTTTCCGCACGTGGCCATGGTGGCCCAGAGGCCGGTCGTGGGCGCGGCCCTGGAGCCATTGGGCAAGACGGGCCGGATCGAGACCGCCCTGAACGACAGCCAGGTCACCCCCGAGCTGGAGATCCCGACCCACTACATCGCCCTGTGCTCGCCCAAGTACAAGCGTCTCTCCGAGCTGATGATCGCCCACCTGCCGTTCTCGGGCTTCGAGGAGGCCGTCTCGCGCGAGATCGACGGCCTCCGGACCTCCCTCGACGTGTCGCGGCACGACTCCGCGGCCCAGTCCATGGAGATCGGACGGCTCCGGGGCGAGATGGAGAAGCTCGCGAGGAGCCTCGTGGAGATGGAGAGCCGCGAGCGGGAGCACAGCCAGTCCCGGACCGAGTCGGCCATCGCGCTCCAGCGCATGGAGGTGATGGAGAAGGCCCTCGCCAGGGCGGACGACCGGATCCAGGAGATGGAGAAGCAGCGCGCCGAGTCGGAGCGCCGGGCGCTCGAGGCCGAGCGGGCGGTCCGCCGCATCGAGCGGGACATGGCCGATCTCCGCGTGGAGAACCAGCGGGTGGAGGAGGAGCGCGACGAGCTGGAAGCGAGACGGGTCAAGCTTCAGGAGTCGATCTCTGGGCTCCAATCGAAGGCCAAGGCGCTCCAGCGCGACAACGACGACCGGACCGAGCAGATCGCCGGGTACGAGCATGATCTCTCGATCAGGAACGATGAGATCGGGACCCTGTCCAGGGATCTCCGGGAGGAGCGGAACCGGCGGGTCGAGGCCGAGCAGAGACTCGCTGACCTCGAGACCCGGCAGGGCTCGATCGCTCTCATGGAGAAAACGCTCCGCGAGCGGGCCGAGGCGGCGGAGAGGGACAGGGAGGCGGCGCAGAAATCCCTGGCGGCGGCCACGGACTCCCAGACCATTACGCAGAAGGAGCGGAGCGCGTTTTTGGCCGAGATCCAATCCCTCCAGTCCGAGGCCGAGCGGCTGAACGCCGAGATCCGGAGCCTCCGCAGGAAAGCCGACGAGCAGGCCTCGGCCGCCGAGAAGGAGGCCGAGGAGAACCGGGCGCTTCGGAAGCGCGTCCTGGAGCTGGAGACACGCAAGGAGGAAGAGACGGGCGAAGCGGGGACCCTCCGTACCCTCGTGGAGCAGAAGACGTCGGAGCTTCAGATGCTCGCCGGCGAAAGCCTCGCCATACGGGTCGAGGAAGAGGCGAAGCGGGAGGCTCTCGAGACCGAGCTCGAGACGCTGAAGAAGGAGCGCCTCGAGGCCGATGGGAGACAGCGGGACCTGGAGGCGAAGCTCGGGGCATCCGAGCGCGAGAAGGAGGATTTCCGCTCCAAGTCCGAGGCGAACTGGAACCTGGAGCAGGAGCTGGGCCGCGAGAACGAGAGCCTCCGCGACCAGCTCCGCAGGCTCCGCGAGTCATTCGTCAACCGCGAGGGGGAGCTCGAGAAGGAGATTGCGGGCCTGAAGCAGGAGGTCGAGACGGCCCGCGAGCTCAAGGCCTGGACGCCGTCCGCCGGAGGAGGGGAGGCGGAGGGCCGGGCCCGCACCGAGGCGCTCGAGGCCGAGGTGAAGCGGCTCCGCTCCGAGAACGAGGTGGGGCTCATGGCGGTGAAGGAGGACATCGAGACCGAGCTCCGGCTGGTCCGGACCCAGCTCGACACGCGGGACAGCGAGCTGTGGGAGGCGCGGGAGGAGATCACCCGGCTCCAGGCCGAGGTCGCAGCCACGATCGACAAGGCCGACCAGGACGGGAAGGCGGAGCCGCTCAAGAAGTCCCTCGAGGAGCAGGAGATCAAGATCTCCTGCATTTCCCGGGAGCGGGACGGCCTCGTCAAGCTGGGCGAGAAGCTGGAGCGGTCCCTGGCCCGGCGGCGTTCCCAGGTGAAGAAGCTGCTCGCGATCGTGAAGAGCGAGCGGGCGCTCTACCGGGAAACGGGCAAGCAGGAGCTGGCCGAGATGAGCGACGAGGAGCTCGAGCGGTACTTCGGCGTCGAGGACGAAGACGAGGAGCCGAAGGACGGCGAGCTTGACAGCTGAGCGGCCGTGAATAGAGTGGCCATGGGCGAAAGTGGCGGAATTGGCAGACGCGCAGGATTCAGGTTCCTGTGGGCTAACGCCTGTGGGGGTTCGACTCCCCCCTTTCGCACCAATCACTTCTTGTGCGACGTGGGGATCCTCTTCGGCCGGGAGATGAGGCTCGAGGCGAGGGGGCTCGAGGCCCTGTCGCCGTCCCTGCTTCTCGGCGTGCTGGTGGTCCTCCTGATCTCCTTCGGCCTGGAGGGAGTCGGCGCAGGGCCCGGGCTCGCCTTGGCCGTGGCTGTCTGGATCGCCGTGGCCGCGGCCGGCGGACCGCTCTTCGGCCGGATGTTCCTCAGGGAGCGCGCCTCGGGCGCGATCCGCGGCCTTCTCATGACGCCGGCGGGCGGCGGTGCGATCTACTTGGCCAAGACCGCGGCTGCCGCGTTGACCCTGACCTTCGTCTACAGTGTCGTGTTCCTGCTCTCCTTCTTCCTCTTGAGCCCGCCTCTCGACGGCATGGCCGCGGCGTACGGCGTGGGCCTGGCCGCAATGCCCGGGATTGCGGCGGCCGGAGCGATCTTCGGCAGCCTCTCCCTCCGGACCCGCACCCGGGACCTCTTCATCGGCGCTTCCCTGCTGGCCGTGGCCCTTCCCCTGCTTCTGGTCTCGCTGCAGGCCACGGCGGCCCATCTCGAGGGACGCGGAGCGGCCTCCTTCGGGGCCTGGGTCGGCGTGGTCCTGCTCATCGACGCGCTGTATCTGATCCTGGGGCTTCTCCTGAGCCGCACCCTGTTCGAGGAGGCGTGATCGACATCGGTTCATGAGTTGCAGAAGCAGCAGGAATTGGATAACGATTGAGAAGGGGAGAGTTCCGTAAAATGAAATATCGCCTCTTGACCCTTGACCCGGAAGCGTTGCCGGATGAGGTGCTTGCCGAGGTTCCGGAGCCGGCTTCCCGAAGCGACCTGCACCTGTTCCGGTTCGACAAGGAGAGCGACCAGATCCTGGTCGGGATCGCCGCGGGCCTGAATGTGAAGAACATTCTCGAGAGGTCCCCCTTGTCGAGAGGCGAGACGCTCAGCCGGCTTGTAACACTATATGACGCGAAAGTGATCAGTTTCTCGCCTTCCTTCAGCATCCGGTTCATGTCGCATGCCGAGGATGCCGGATCGTCGGCGGCCGGGGAGATGATCGACGACGGGCCGCGAGGTGGAGCGGTCGACGCCGTGCCGATCCTCGATGACGTCCCGCCGCCGCTCGAAGACCTTCCGCCTCAGGCCCCGGAAGAGTCCAATCCGTCCGTTGCAGAGGAGGCTCCGGTCGCAGAACCGACAGACGGCGTCGAAGCCGCGCCGGACCAGGCACCCGCTGCCGGGGAGACGGCCGAAGCGCCGGTCGAAGCGTCGGCAGAAACGCCGGCTGAAATGTCGGCTGAAATGCCGGTCGAAGCGCCGGCCGAATCACTGGCCCCTCCGGCCGTCCTGCCGCAGGGCGAGACAGTGACCGGCTCCCTCGACGACAAGCCCATCATCGATCTTCTCGAGGAGTTCATCCGGAACAAGTTCACCGGAACGTGCGCCTTCAAGGACAGTCACGGCTCGATCCTCATCTACTTCGAAGGCGGGCATCCGGCCTACTTCACGAGCAACAGGCCCTCGGACGACCTCGGCACGCTCCTCTACAAGGCCAAGAAGCTGGATCCGAGAAAATACGAGATCTACAAGAAGGCGCTCAGGGACACCGAGAGCGATCCCGAGAAGGCCCTGGTGACGAACCATCTCCTCGATCGCTCGAAGCTCCGGGTCCTCCGCGTCTGGCGCGCCCGGTCGCTCATCGAGAATCTCCTGTCGTGGCCGACCGGGGAGTACGCGGTCACGCCGGGCGGCGGGACGCCGCAGAACCTCCAGAGAACCAAGATCAACATAGTGACGCTCCTTGCGAGCTCGTGGCGGAAGCTGGCCCTCACGGACAGGAAGAAGGAGTTCATCAACAACCACTTGATATTCTACATCTTCCCTACCGCATCGTTCGACACCATCATCGAGAACATGAATCTCGAGGACCGCGAGCTCAAGCTCATCGACGGGATCCGCTCCAAGGTCCTATCCGTGAGGAAGGTGTTCACCATTTCGACCATATACTCCTCCCAGACCTATCTCCTCTTGGACCGGCTCATCAACTCGGGCGCGGTCGAGCTCAAGGAGGACGACCCCTCGGCCATGGGCCCGGTCGACGTGGACAAGCTGAAGTCCCTGGCCGACTCCATGGCCGCGCTCAACTTCTTCGAGCGGCTGAGCGCCCACCCGGCCTCGACCCCCTCGGAGATGGAGCAGCATTATCGGGACGCCAAGGATCGTTTCGACATCAAGGCCTACCAGCACCTCTCCAAGGAGCAGATCGGCTATCTGGAGAAGATGAACAGGCTCGCGGACGAGGCGTACCAGGCGCTGGATACGGACGAGAAGCGTCGCGCCTACCGCAAGGACCAATACAGCCCGATGCAGCTCGGCATGTTCGCCGACATCCAGCTCCAGAAGGGGATCGTGATCCTCACCTTGAGGAGCAACGTCGAGGAAGCCATAAGCCTGCTGTCCTCGGCCTATGATCTCCTGCCGAACAACGCGGAGTGCGTCATCCATCTCGCGGACGCCTATTTCCGGCAAAGGAAGGCCAAGGAGGCGAGGGCCCTGATCGAGAAGGCCAGGACCCTTCCCCTCGCCGCGCACCTTATGGCCTACCTCGCGACCCTCTACTATCGCATGGGCAACTTGGGCGCGGCCCGGCAGCTGGCCGTCAAGGCCTATGCCCAGGCCCCGAAGGACGGCCGGGTCCGGGAATACCTGAACGACATTCCCGACATCGATTACAAGCACGGAGAAGATTGATTCATGCCACTCGGTCCTCCGGGTTTCCTGTGGCGGCGCCTGCGCGGAGAGCGAGGGCTCCTGCTCGGCGTGTGCGTCACATCGGCCATTCTCGCAGCCACCACCAGCGCCTATGCCTATCTGGTGGGGCCGCTCTTCCGGTTCGTGTTCTCGACCGGGGAGGCCGGCGTGGATCCGTTCATGAAGATCCTTCCTCCGGCGTGGCGGGAGGTCCTGCTGTCCCATCTGGGAGCCGGCTCCACCATGGCCGCTCTCATCCTTGTCCTGGCAGCGATCAAAGGGGTCTCCTACCTGGGCCAGACCATGGCCGTCGGAGCCCTGGGCCAGCGCATGGTCCGGTCGCTCCGGGTCGAGCTCATGAGCCACATGCTCCATCTGCGGCCGAGAGACGTGCTGTACCGGAGCTCCGGGGATCTCGCGGCCCGGTTCATCACGGATATCGAGCGGGTGGAGAAGGGGGTGACCGAGGGGGTGCTCGGCGCAGTGGGAGACCTGCTGCTCGTGGCTGCGCTCATGACCACCGCGATCCTGATCGACCCCCTGCTCGGCGCGGTTGCGCTCCTTGCTTTCCCGTTCGCCTTTGCCCTGATCTGGAAGGCCGGAGGCCGGGTGAGGCGGGAAGGGCGGTCGCAGCAGCAGGCTTTGGGCGAGACCTCGGCACAGGCCTCGGAGGGGGTACGGAACCTTCCGATCGTCCGGGCGTACGAGCTCGAGCCGATCCTGGACCGGCGGTTCCGAGGCACGGCGGACATCCTGTACCGCGCCACGCTCCGGGCCCTGTTCTGGAAAGCCTTTTCGAGCCCGTTGAACGAGATCCTCGGGGCCGCGGCCCTCATCGGCACGCTGATGGTGAGCAAGTCCAGGATCGAAAGCGGGGCCGTCACGCCCGAGGGGTTCATCTCGTTCTTCACCGCCGTCTTCCTGATCTACAGGCCGCTCAAGTCGCTCGGCTTCGCCTACGGCGCCTGGCAGGGGGGTCTGGCCGGTCTGGAGCGCCTGGTCGAGGTCTTCTCCATCCCGATCGAGGAGGAGCAGGCCGTGACCCCGGATACCCGGGAGCCGTTCGCCTCGCTCGAGCTCCGGGAGGTCGGATTCTCGTACCCGGACCGGGAGGTGCTCTCGGGCCTGAGCTTCGCTCTCCGGCCCAGGGAGAAGGTGGCGATCGTGGGGGCCTCGGGCGCGGGCAAGACCACGGTGTTCCTCCTCCTGCTCCGGCTTCTCGATCCGGACAAGGGCGCGATCCTGCTGAACGGACGCGAGGCCCGGGCCTGGCCGGCAAGGGGCGTGCGAAGGCTCTTCGGCCTGGTGACGCAGGAGCCGGTCCTTTTCGAGGGGGGCATCGACGAGAACATCCTGTGCGGGAATCCGGCGGCCGGACCGGACGAGCTCCGGAAGGCGGCCCGCGCGGCCGGCGTGGAGGCATTCGCGGTTTCCCTGCCGAGACGATACGCCACGCCCGTGGGGCAGCAGGGCGGGGCCCTCTCCGGAGGCCAGAAGCAGCGGATCTGCCTCGCCAGGGCCCTGATCAGCCCGGCGCCGGTGCTGCTCTTCGACGAGCTCACCGCCTCGATCGACGACGCGACCGAGGCGGATCTCTATGCCGCGATGGCCCCTTTCCTCGAGGAACGGACCGTGCTCATGATCAGCCACAGGCTCAGCACGGTCCGGAAGGCGGACCGCATCCTGGTGCTCGACCGCGGCCGGATCGTGGAGGAAGGGACCTCCGAGCAGTTGATCCTGAGGAACGGCGTGTTCGTGGACCTGTTCCTGGATCAGATCAGGCGGACCGATGAGAGGCATGCACAGACACAAGCGGCGTGAGGCGGATGCCCTGAGGCTCCTCGGGCTCGTTTTCCTGGGCGCGATTCTCGGGATCGCTGAGCCGGAGCGTGCGACGCCTTCGGAGCCCAGGGCCGCGAAGCAGGACCCAGAGCCCCGGAGCCGGAGCTTCACCGCGGTCCTCGATACCGGACATGGCTCGCTCCGGGTCGTGTGCACTGCCGGAAAATTCGAGATGACCATCACCGGCGCTCAGGGCCAGGCGGCCTGGGCCCGGACCGTCGACGCTCCTGCGCCACCACTTTCGGAGCCCCAGCTCAGGAGGATCTCGTTGAGAGGGGTCGGGGACTCTTTCCATGTGCGCGTTCCGCTCCAAGGGGGCGGCGCCTGGGAGGGGGTCATCGACGCCGAGGGAAAAGAACCCGTTCTCATCTGGGAGGGGCGGACCGGTTTCCAGGGCCCTCTGACCGAGCTCGAGGGACAGGCGCTTCGGGTCGAGGATCTGACCGGCAAGGGGGTCATGAGCGTTGTGGTCGGAGCCATCCGGAAGGATGCGGCGCTCTGCGGCATGGATCCGCCGCTTCTCTCGCCCAAGGCCTATGATCCGCAGCAAGGGACGTTCCTGCCGGTGAGGCTCAACCGGCTCAAGACCGCGCCGGAGCCGGTGGTTCCGCTCACCGCGTCGAGAAAGGCGCCGTTCACGCTGAGGGCTCCGCTCATGGCTGCGGCCCTGCCCAAAGCCGTGTCGTCTAGCGCCGAGTTCGGAGAGGAGCTTGTGGAGACCGCGCCTCCGGCGGCCCTGTCGGACCGGAACCCCTCGACCTGGTGGACCGAGGGGGTTTCGGGCTTCGGCGAAGGGGAGTTCGTCATTCTTTCGGCACTCCCCTGGTCGTATCCGATCAAGGCGCTGGCCATGGTCCTCTCGCCGGCCTTGAAGCCCGGCGAGGCGAAAAAGCTCGGTCGTGTCAGGCGAGCCGAGATCCTGACCGGAAAAACGAGCTATTCGGTCGAGATTCCCGAGGATCCGGCCGATCATCCGGGAGAAGCCACCTGGATCGTCTTCCCCTCTCCGATCGAGAGTCCATGCCTCTCCCTCGTGATCACCGAGGTCTATCCGGGCCGCGCCAGACCGAACCAGACCGCGATCGCGGACCTCGAGGTGTTCACCACGCTCGATTTCGAGGAGAAGCCGATCGGGAAAGCCCTTGCCGACCTCGCGGATCCGGCGACCAAGGGCAGGGCGCTCAGTGCCTTGGAATCCCTGGCGAGGACCCATGGCCCGGAGATGCTCGATCTCCTGCCGTCCCTTGAGACTGCACAACGCACCGCGATGCTCGAGGCGCTCTTTGCCATGGACCCGGCGAAGGTCGCAAAGGAGATCGTCGACGCCCTTCTGGTGAGAAACCCGGATCTGGAGAAGCTCGCGGAAGCCGGGGTCCGGAAGGCCCCGGACCAGGTCCTGCCTTTTCTCGCCGATGCCTTGAAGAGCGAGGACGCCGGGCGGCGGGAACGAGCGTCGGCGATCCTGGCCGGCCTGGGGACCGCGGCGGCGGCCACGATCCTGGCCGAGGCGATCGGAGCGGCTCCGGCCGATGTCGGTTTCCTGCGCATCCTGAGGCGCGACCTCGGGAAATGCCTTTCGGCCATGAAGGGAGGGGAATCGCTCGCGGTCCTGAAGGGGTTGTCGTACCGCGACCAGCCGGAGCGCCGGCTCTACCTCATCGAGGCCGTGCCTCCGGAAATCCCGGAGCTGGCCGCGTGGATCCGGGACGAGTGGAAAGCCCTTTTCCGTCAGGGCGCAGGCTTTGCGTTCCGATATCGGCTGGCCCGCGTGGCCTCGCAATGGCCGGAGGGGAACTCGGCTTGCTGCACCGACGAGCTGTTGGAGATGAGCCGAGACATGAGCGACATCCTTCGCGCCGTTGCGGTCGAAACCTTGTCCCGGGATCCGGGAAAGGTGACGGCAAGCGACCTGGAGCGTCTCCTCAAGGACTCGAGCCCGCGGGTTCGGGACGCCTCGACATCGCTCCTGGCCCGGATGCCGGAGTGCGGGGGCAATGTCCTGCTCGATGCGCTTCGCGTTGCGGCGCGAACCGATCCGTGGCCCTTCATCCGGGTCCAGGCCCTGCAGGGTCTCGGAGCGTGTCTGGGCGGCCGCGCGGTCCGGGACGGGGTCCTGGCGCTCGGCGACGCGTCGCTTGCGGTGAGACAGGCGGCGGTGGAGCTCCTTTCGGCGCATGCCGGCGAGGAGTCCCTGGCCGCCCTGGCCGCGGCCATGACCGACCCTCGGGAAGCCCCGGAGCTTCGCGGCCAGGTTGCGCTCGTGCTCGGCAAGGCCTGCTACGTGAAGGCCGAGAAGGGGGTCGAAGACCTCGTGTTCGATGCGCTCAAGGAGCGGTGGGGCCAAGGCCAGGACGAGGTGGGCGAGGCCGGTGTGGCCGCGCTCGGCATGCTCGGGACGGCCGAGGGGAGGGAGGTGCTGGAGATCGCGGTGCGGCGCGGTCCCCCGCTGATCCAGAAGGCGGCGCTTTCGGCCCTGAAGCGTCTCTTGGGCTGCCAGACTCAGATTGACCCGGCCGAAAAGACGTATTAAGAACAGTTGGATCGAATTCCAAGGAGGTGGATTGTGAAAATACTTGTACCCGTAAAAAGAGTGGCGGATCCGGATAACGTCAACAAGGTCAAGATCTCGGCGGATGGAAAGACCGTGACGGCCGAGGGACTGGTGATGAAGCCTAACCCCTTCGACGAGTACGCGGTGGAGACGGCTCTCCGCATCACCGAGGACGCACCGGCCGGCAAGCGGATCGGCGAGGTGACCGTGGTGAGCATCGGCCCGGACGACGCGTCGCAGCAGATCCGGGCGTGTCTCGCCATGGGCGCCGAGAAGGGGATTCTGGTGAAGGGCGACGACGAGAAGCTCGACGCCACGGTGGTGGCCCGGGTTCTCAAGAAGCTCTACGAGCGCGACAAGCCCGACCTCATCCTCATGGGCAAGCAGGCCGTGGACGGCGACTCCAACCAGGCGGGCCAGATCCTGGCCGAGATGCTGGGCCTTCCCATGGTGACCTTCGTGGCCAAGCTCGAGCTGGCCGCGGACGGCAAGTCGCTCATCGGGCAGCGGGAGGTGGACGGCGGCGCGGTGAGGCTCCAGGCGACGTTGCCGGCCGTGGTCACGGTGGATCTCCGGATCGTGCTCCCGGGCGGGGTCAAGAACGGCATCACGCCGGCCGACAAGGTCTATGCCGAGGGACCCCGGTACGCGTCGCTCAAGGGGATCATGGCCGCGAAGAAGAAGACTATCGAGACCATCACCCTCGAGTCCCTGGGCGTGGACACGGGACGCCGCGTCACGTATCTCAAGTTCGAGGCGCCGCCCGGACGAAAGGCCGGCATCAAGGTGCCCGACGCGGTGGAGCTGGTGAAGAAGCTGCACGAAGAGGCCAAGGCGATCTGACAGCCAAAGGAGGGTTACGATCATGGCGAATGTTCTAGTGGTTGCATGGATTCACAACGGCGAGGTCAAGAAGGCCACCTTGAGCGCGGTTACCTTTGCCAGGAAAGTGGCGGAGGCGACGCGCGGGACCTACAGCATCCTCGCGATGGGCAAGGGGCTCGACAAGGCGGCTTCGGAGCTCCAGAAATACGGCGCGGCCAAGGTCCTGGTCGCGGACGACGACCGGTTCGCGAATTATATGGCCGAGGCCTGGGCGCCGACCGTGTCCAAGGTGTTCGAGGCCGGCGGCTTCCAGATCCTGGCCATGACTGCGATAAGCCTGGGAAAGGATCTCTTCCCGCGGGTGGCGGAGCGGCTCGGCGCCGGCATGGCGAGCGACATCTGCGGGGTCGATGTCCAGGGCGAGTCCATCGTTTACAAGCGGGCGGTCTACGCCGGGAACGTCGTTGCGCACATGACGATCGAGACGCCGCGCCACGTGGTGACGGTACGGCAGACCGAGTTCGATGCGGCCAAGCCGGCATCCTCGGCCTCGCCGATCGAGAAGGTCGGGGCCGTGGACGCGGAGCCGGCTGCAGCTCATGTGAAATACCTCTCGTTCGAGCCCACGGTCTCGGCCCGGCCCGAGCTCAACGAGGCGCGCGTCGTGGTGTCGGGCGGCCGCGGGTGCAAGAGCAAGGAGGGGTTCAAGTCGGTCGAGGATCTCGCGGATCTCCTGGGCGGCGCCGTGGGCGCGACCAGGGCCGCGGTGGATGCCGGGTACATCGAGAACGACTACCAGGTGGGCCAGACCGGCAAGATCGTGGCGCCGGAGCTCTACATCGCCATGGGCCTCTCCGGCGCGCTCCAGCACCTTGCGGGCATGAAGAGCTCCAAGGTCATCGTGGCCATCAACAAGGACGAGGAGGCGCCGATCTTCTCGGTCGCCGACTACGGCATCGTGGGCGACCTCTTCAAGGTGGTGCCCGACATGATCGCCGAGATCAAGAAGATCGCCCGATAGCCACCCCCCTTCGACAGACTGTTGAAAATATTCTATAATGGATATTGGAAGTCCCTCCCTTCATCCCGGAGGGAGGCCGGAGACATGATCTTGAGGTCGATGATCATCCACCCGCCACATCGCATCCCGACATGGGTCGCCCCACTCGCCATTGCGGCTCTGATCTGCGCCGTGGCGTCTTCGGCAACAGCCGGGGAGATGGACGGCCGGTGGCGGCTCGTGTCGCAGCGGGTCGACGTGACCGTCCTGAGCTGGGGCCAGGACTGCGGGCCCAGGCCCGAGTCCATGTCGAGCTCCCGGGTCCAGTACGTGAAGGTGACCGACACGGGTGCGAACCTCGCGATCGCCGGAGAGGGGGAGAAGGTGAGCACCGGCGGCTGCTGGTCCCCCAACCCCCGGCTCCAGGTGCAGAAGAACAAGAAGGAAACGAACCGCTGGTTCACGGTGTGCGAGACCCCCAAGGACGACGCGCGCTCCGAGCGCGGCACGTACGAGCTGACCATCGTGAACGCCGACCGCATGGACATGAACGCCGAGTCGCACTACGACTGGCGGCTCAAGGGGGACCACTGCGAAGCCAAGGTCGTCGAGACGAGGCTCTATCTCCGGGCGAACGATCTCACCATCGACCGGACCCTTGATTTCGACGAGGAGATGATGCCTTCTTCCTCGAAAGCTCCGGAGAAGAGCGAGGAGAAGATCCAGAGCTGCCCCGATCCGGGCGAGCCGGTCCAGATCGTGATCCGTCCGCGGCGCACCCAGCTCCGGCCCGGTGATCGGGTGTGTCTCGAAGCCTACGGTGTGGACGCGAAGGGTTGCCACAAGCCGGTGGATGCGATCTTCTCCGCCTTCCTGGGCGGCCGGCCGGCGCCGGAACGTCTGTCCGGGGGCTGCTTCACGGCCGGCGACACCGCCGCCGAGGGGGAGGGGCTCTACCGGATCACGGCCCAGAGATCCGGCATGAAGGCTGTGGCCGATATCGACGTGAGGTTCCCCAACATCTCGGACCTGGTCTCGGCCAAGCTCGACCCCAAGAACGAGATCGCGGAACCCCAATCCGCGCCGGCCATAGAGCCAGGCAAGCCGATCCCGGCGGGTCGGCCGACGATGCTGGCTCCGGTCGCCGTGCCGTCCAAGTCGGGCCCGGTCACGCCGGAGTGGAAGAAGTGGGTGCTCGCCGGAAGCGCGGTCTTCCTGCTCATGGCCGCCGTGGTGGCGATCACGCTTTTCATCGTGAGCCGACGGGCCAGGGCCATGGCCGCGGCCCGCGAAGAGGAGAAGCCCGAGGAGTCGGCGGACGGCCAAGCCGAGGCGGCCTACTACGGCCGGTCTGCAGTCTGCCCGACCTGCGAACGGGAGCTGCCGGCAGGGTCCCGGTTCTGCCCGCATGACGCGACATCGCTCGTTTACCTCAAACCCGATGGGATTCCTGCGTCCATGAAGGAGGACAAGATCTGCCCCAAATGCCACAGGCGGTTCGAGCCGGACAAGGTGGTCTGCTCCCACGACGGAGAGGATCTGATGTTCTACTCCAACTGGCTCTCCAGGCACGGACCCCACGCGGCGGACCCCAAGGGCAAAGGCAAGATCTGTCCGGTGTGCGCCACCAAGTACGAGAGCAGCGCCACCTTTTGCGGCAAAGACGGATCCGCGCTGGTGACGTTGAATTGATGCATCGATTTTACATGATCGAATTTTTCAATAAGTCTAATATAATGAGGAAGAGGGGAAGGGCGGCCGGAAGGGGTTGATTTGTGTGGATTCATTCAATATGATGCGGGGTTGCGGTTTTCGTAGGGTCGTAGGACGGGCGCTGATAGGGATGGACGGCAGGGAAAAGGCGCTCCATTGCAATAACCTTCGAGGGGGATGAGGTAGAATGGAATGAAAATCGTCTGTGGAAATTGCGAAGCGAAATATTCCATAGCCGATGAGAAGGTCCAGGGCAAGGTCTTCAAGATTCGCTGCAAGAAGTGCGGCGAGGTGATCGTGGTCAGGGGAACCGATCAGCAGGTGCAACAGCACGCTGAAATTCCCGTGGCCCAGCCCGCAGGCCTTTCGCGGCCGGCCTCCGACGACTTTGAATCGCGCGGGTTCGGGCAGCCCGCCTTCACCGGAGGTCCGGAGGAGGCGGAGATCTGGCACGTGGTCATCGAGGGGGAGCAGCGGGGACCCATGACCCAGCGGCAGCTCGGCGAGTTCATCCAGGGCGGCCATGTCGACGCCGAGTCCTACGTCTGGAGGGACGGCTTCGACGACTGGATGGCGCTTCGCGATGTGTCGGAGCTGGCCTCTCTCTTCGCTCCGGCGTCAGAGGCTGCGGCTTCGCAGGCAGGCTTCGGAGAGCCCGGTGAGCCGCAGGGCGACCTCTTCTCCGGCGGCGGAGGATTCGATGCGCCTCCGGAGCCCGAGTCGCCGTTTTCAGCGGCCAAGGACTCGGAGAGCGGTGGCCTTTTCGGAAGCGGCGGCGGGCTGTTCGACGCGCCGGCCGCTTCGTCGCCGGCGGAGATCTTCAGCTCCACTCCGGCAGCCTTCGGTGAGACCCCGTCGCCGGCAGGAGGCGGCTTCCAGGCGGAGCAGGATGACGTGTTGTCGTCGACACCGGTTGCGAGCCGGGCCAAAGGGCATGACATGGGGGCCGATCTCTTCGCCGCATCGGCCCATGCGGCCGAGGAGCCCAAGGGGCGGCTCTTCGGCGGCGCACCGGAGGAGCAGCTTCCGGATCCCCGGTACGACGCGGGCTCGCCCGCATTGACCGGCGCTCGAAACGAAAACTCGGTTCTCTTTTCGCTGTCGAATCTCCAGGCCCTGGCCTCGAGCAAGGCGGCGGTCAAGGATTCGGCCAAGACCGCAGGCCATGCCGCAGGCGACGCTTCGGGCCTCATCGATATCCGGACCATGGCCGCGACCATCTCGATCGAGAAGACCGACCGGCCTGCGGTCGACGACTTCCTGTCGCTCGGCGGCGCAGCGGCCTTTGGAGGGGCCCTGGGCGCGCCGATTCTCGCGCCGGCCCGCACCGGCCTCAGCAAGGGGCTCCTCATCGGCCTCATCTCCGGCGGTGTGGTCCTGGCCGGGCTCGTCACCGTGCTCATCGTGATCCTGCTATTCCCCAAGGAGACGCCCGAGAAGACGCAGATGGCCAAGGCCACGCCGTCGGCGACACTGGCCGAGGCGGCGTCGAGGCAGCTCCAGAACCTGAATACGCCGCCCGGAACGGCCGGCACGGGCCAGCAGCAGCCGAATCCTGCGTCGGCCCAAGCCGGTGCCCCCGGCACCCCCCCGCCAGCGACCGCGGGTGAGAACAAACCCGAAACAGGTTCGGGCGGCGAGAAGGGGGAATCCAAGCGGGGAGGACACAAACGAGGCAAGGGATCGCACGGAGAGTCCGGGGAAAGTGACAAGGAGGATACCGAGAAGTCCGCCGGTTCAGGGGGGGGCGATTCGCTGATCCCAGGCAATAACAGCGAAAAAGGTTCCGGCAAAAGCAGCGGCGGTGGAGACGAACTCGATCAGCTCCTGAACACCGGCGTCAAGAACAAGCTTCCGCCTGCACAAAAGAGAGAAGTCGCTCCTTCCGCTCCTAATCCCTCGCCGGGCGGCGGCGAGTCCGACACCCTGTCGAGGTCTCAGGTCCAGTCCGGCATGAACGCGATCAAGCCTGCGATCGAGAAGTGCGGCCGCGGCACGCCGGGTACGGCCATGGTGAACATCACCATTGCCGGCGCCACGGGCGCGGTCACCAACGCCGTGGTGACCGGGCAGTTCGCCGGGAAGCCGGAGGGAAGCTGTATCTCCGGCGTGGTCAGAAGGGCGAGGTTCCCCAAGTTCGGCCGCGACAAGCTGACCATCACCTACCCGTTCCGCATTCCGTAAGCAGCTCCATAGCAGATCAGGCAGTAGGGAGTTCCTGAAAAACGCGAGGACTGTTTGAGTCCAAAAATGTTGATGTTCGAGTTCCGCAGCGTTTGGAAGGAACGCCCTACTGCCTGACGCTTTTGGATCTCAGAGGGTTTCCAGCAGGCGGAGAAGGGTCAGCACGCCGAAGCCGGTGGCCCCTTTGGGATGCTGGCCGAGCGGCTTCTCGAGCGAGGCCGGGCCCGCGATGTCGAGGTGGGCCCATGGGTTCTTGCCTGCAAATTCCTTGAGAAAAAGGGCGGCCGTGATCGCGCCCCCCCACCGGCTGCCGATGTTTTTCAGGTCCGCGACGCTGCTCTGGAGCTCCTTGCGAAGCTCCTGGAGCAGGGGGAGCCTCCAGAACGGCTCGCCGGTCTCTTTTCCGGCCTGGAGGATCGATTCGGCGAGCCGGTCGTCCGTGCTGAACAGGCCGGCGGTATAAGGGCCGAGCGCCACCACGCAGGCGCCGGTCAGCGTGGCGAGGTCGATAAGGAGATCGGGCTTCAGGTCCGCAGCGTACGAGAGGGCGTCGGCCAGGATGAGCCTCCCTTCGGCGTCGGTGTCCATGATCTCGACGTACTTCCCACCCCTCGAGCGGATGATGTCGCCGGGCCGTATGGACGTTCCGGACGGGATGTTGTCCGCGAGCGGGATGAGGCCGTGGATCTCGTGGCCGATCCCGAGTCGGCTCGCCGCGGCCACGGCGGCCAGGACCACCCCGGCGCCGGCCATGTCGGTTTTCATGTTCTGCATTCCCGATGATGTCTTGATCGAGAGCCCTCCCGCGTCGAAGGTGATCCCCTTGCCCACCAGGGCGATCCGCCTGGGCTTGGCGATCTTGGATCCGGGCTTGGTGGCAAGGTGGAGGAACCGCGGCTCCCGCGAGCTTCCCTGGCCCACGGCGAGGAGAAGGCGCATCCCCTCCTTTTCGAGATCGGCTTTCTTCATGACCTTGACGCCGAACCCGCACTCACGGCCCAGGGCCGAGGCCCGCTCCGAGAAGAGGTCCGGGCCCAGCTCGTTTGCCGGCTCGTTGATGAGGTCGCGCGCCAGGATCACGGCCTCGGCCGAGGCGATCCCCCGCAGGATGTCCGGTTTAAGAGAGGAGAGGTCCGCCTTGAGATGAGTCGGCGTTGCGAGGACGACCGATTTGGTCTCCTTGCTCTTGTCCTTGGGCGAGCCGATGTAGCGCGAGAAGACGTACGAGCCCAGCCGGGCCCCCTCGACGGCGGCGCGGACCAGGGCGCCGTGGTCGGGGCCGTCCTCCAGCGGAAGCGCCAGGGCCATGGTCCGGAGCTTCCTGCGGGTGATCTCCCTTGCCCCCACCGCGGCGGCGCGCCGCAGGGCGGGTCCGTCGATCCGGTCTTTCTTCCCGAGCCCCACGAGGAGCATGCGCGGGCTTTGGCAGCCCGGCATCGGGTGGATGAACAGGAGATCGTCCTCTCCGGCCTCGAACCGGTCTTCCTTGACGATGGCCAGGAGCCGTCCCCGCGACTCCCGGTCCGCGGCCGCGAACGCGCTCCCCTTGAGGCCCTTCGTCACCGGAACGACGATGACGTCGGTCTTGATGCGTCTCAAAGGCTCTCTCGTGATGTCGAACTTCATCGAAACCATCCTCCATTCGGCGTGATGACCTGCATGTGGCTCATCATTACATGAAAGCTTGTTCCATGGCCATGCCCATGTTAGCTTCTCCCCCATGGGAATAGCGCGGCGGGTCAAGGAGCGCGTGATGCAGGAGGCGGCGAAGGCGTCGAGGTCCGCGGCCTCGTTCGTGGCCGAGGCGCTCCGGACCGAGGGGGTGGAGCGGGTTTTCACGATTCCCGGGGTGTTGAGCCTGGAGCTCGTCGACGCCCTGGCCGAGCAGGGCCCCAAGCCGGTCCTGGTGACGCACGAATCCTCGGCCGCCTTCATGGCCGACGCGATCGGGCGCGCCTTCGGGAGCCCCGGGGTCTTCTTCGTCGTGCCCGGGCCCGGGATCATGAACGCCCTTTCCGGGATTGCCGCGAGCATGGCCGACCAGATCCCTGTGCTTTGCATCGTCGCCGGCGCGCGGAAGGGGTCGGGCAAGTCTTTCCTCATCCATGAGATGCCGCAGCGGGAGGTCCTGTCGCCGCTCGTGAAGGACTACCTCGCTCCGTCGCGCACCGAGGAGATCGGCCCCATGGTGGCCCGCGCCTTCCGGATCTGCCGGCAGGCCCCTCCGGGCCCTGTGGTGCTGGAGCTCGGGCCCGATCTCCTGGAGGGTCCCTGCCCGGCCGAGCCGTATCGCGCGGCCTCGAGCCGGCCGCAGACGGACCGTTTGCCGACCGCCGAGGTGGAGAGGGCCGTGAAGCTGCTCCTCGATCACCCGAGGGCCATGATCTATGCCGGCAAGGGGGCTTTCCATGCCTCGCGCCAGGTCATGGATCTCGCCGAGATCCTGGGCGCGCCGGTCGCGACCACCATCTCGGGGCGCGGGATCCTTCCCGAGGATCACCGGCTTTCCCTGGGATTCGGCTGGGGTCCGGCCGGGACCGAGCGGGCGCAAAAGGCCTTTTCCAGGGCCGACCTCGTGTTCGGCATCGGGGTGCGGTTCAGCGAGATGGCCACCGGCGGTTTCAGCATGCCGGACCCGCCTCTCCTGATCCATCTGGACGCCGATTCCGGCGCCTTTCACAAGAACGTCCGGGCCGAGATCACCCTCCGGGCCGACAGCGCGGATGCGCTGGGCCAGATCCTCCCGGCCCTGAAGCGTCTCCTGGGAAAGCCGAGGCCCGGGCTTGCGGCCGAGCTCGGCGAAGGGAGCGCTGCGAAGGCCGGCGGTACGGGATTCAAGGAAAGCGGGGTCCCTGCACCGGCAGCGGTCTACCGGGCGCTCCGGGAGATCCTGCCCAGGGACGCCATTCTCGTGGCCGATACCGGCAACCACATGCTCTGGTCGCTCGAGGCGTATCCGGTCTATGGCCCGGATGCCTATCTCGCACCCGTGGATTTCCAGGCCATGGGGTATGCTGTTCCGGCCGCGATCGCCCTTTCGTCGATCCGGCCGAAGCGCAAGGTGGTGGCCGCGGTGGGCGACGCGTGCTTCCTCATGAGCGGCGTGGAGCTCCTCACGGCGAGCCGCGAGGGGGCGAGCCTTACGGTGCTGGTCTTCGCGGATCGGAGCCTGGGGGTCATCAAGGAGACGCAGGAGCGGGTCTACCGGCGGACCGCGGCCGTGGACCTCGAGCCGCCCGACTACGCGAGCCTGGCCGCAGGGCTCAAGGCGAGGCACTTCGCGATCCGGCGGCACGACGATATCGAGCCGGTGCTCAAGGAGGCGCTCCTCGCGAGCGGCCCGGTGCTCGTGGAGATCGACACCGTGTACGCCGAGTCCTCGCGCTTCGCCAAGGCCTCCATGAGCGCTGCCGCGAAAAGCCTCGACCTCGCCCAGAAGCTCCGCATGGGCGCCCGCCTCGCCGGCCGGTTCATCCGGAGCAAGGGGTAACGGGAGAGACTGGTATTCAACAACAGGTCTGAGGGGTGTATACTGACTTTTCAAGGTCGCTAGGCCTCAACAAAGGGAGATGATGCCATGAAAAATGCCATCCTGTGTCTATGCCTTGCAGCGGGGCTCCTGCTCGGACGGGCGGCGGCAGCCCAGAACCTGCTGCCGCTCACGGATGTGGTTGTGGGTCATGTGCACTTCACCACGTCCCACTCGTCCCCAGAAATGGATACCGGCTATATCAAGGTGGGCACCACTGGAGACACCACCAATCGAGAGTACCTCCGCGGAATGTTCGAGTTCGTCTTCCCTACGACCGGCGTTTTTCCTCCAGCGTCCATGACGGCGAACAACTTCAGGGCGAAACTGAACCTGCTCATCGACTGGGAGCATATGACCGATTATGCCACCACGGGCTCCATGACCATCGAGTTGCACGACATGCCCGACTCCCATGAGGACGGCGACATGCTGGTAGATGACTATGGTATCGACGGTGGGCTCATTGCGACCCGGCAGCACGTGTTCTTTTCTATTCCCGATGGCGGCATTGTCGACGGCGCCATCCCGGATGGCGCGGTCCTCGCCGAATTCATCAATGTGAACGTCACGGCCGCGCTCAGGAGAGACCTGTTTGGTGCAGGTATGGGACAGCCATCCACCGGTTTTGTGCTGAAATCGATCGACCCGACCCCCTTGCCTGATGAAAGAGTTCGTTACCTGAATCCGACGTTGACCCTTTACATCTACCCGGACGGCGGTCTGGATGCCGGGGCAGATGCGGCTCCGGATGCGGCCCAGGATGCAGCGGCTGATGCCGAGGTCGACGGCGGCGATGGGGATGCTGACGGGGACACGGACACGGACGCCGATACCGATACCGATACCGATGTCGATACGGACACGGACGCCGATACCGATACCGACACCGATGTCGATACGGACACGGACGCCGATACCGATACCGATACGGACGGGGACGGCGACAGTGACGGCGCGGCGCTGAGCGACGCCGGGGACGCGGGCGCCGACGCGGGTACCGGCAAGGACAACGGCTCGAACTGCGGCTGCGCGACCGTGGGATCAGGCGGTCATGCCGATTTCCTGCTCTCGCTCCTTCTGTCGTTACGGTAACCACAGCGGTCCGCACATTTTCCCTACCGGATGAGCGGAAAATTCGGTACACTCATATTCCATGAAAAATGATGTTGATCCGTTGAAGATCAAAGACATCAGGGAGGCTTCGATGAGACATCACAGCCATTGTACGAAGATCATCTTTCTTCCGTTGATCCTCGGCGCCCTGTTCATGCTCGCGATCCATACCGGCTGCTCGAGCTCGGACGAGTCGCTCCTGGCCGACGTGGGCGAGGCGTGCGCCCAGCCCGACGAGTGCAAGGAGGGGCTCATCTGCTCCAGGGACGGGACCTGCCAGGAGGAGGGCTCGCCCGGGACCGCGGTCCAGAACCAGGCGTGCAAGAGCCAGGACGACTGCATGATCGGACTGGTCTGCGCCCGCACAGGCACCTGCCAGCCCAACGGCATCAAGGGGGTGACGGACAGCGAGGGCACGGCCTGCGTCACCACCATGACCTGCGCGCCGGACCTGGTCTGCTCGCATGCGAACCAGTGCGCCAAGCCCGGGACCCCCGGGACCAAGGGCAAGGGCGAGAAATGCGCCAAGCACGAGGAGTGCCAAGCCTACATGATCTGCGGATACGACGGCACCTGCCAGGATATCCCGCACTACCAGGGGCTCGAGTGCGAGGACCCGACCTTGGACCCGGGCCCGCTCAGGGTCTTTTTCGAGATCAATTCAAAGAAGGATTTCTACCGTCTTCCGTTCCCGAACGACATCCGCATGGTGAGCGGCCACATGAAGATTTCGGATCACCCCAACCCCGGGACCATCATCCCCGGTGATCCCATCTCCCAATATTACAAGCTCATGGAGAGCGACCTGGACGGGTTCGGCACGAACCAGAGGGTGTTCTTCCGGTTCAGCAATCGGGTCGACTACGACACCTTGTCGTTCGGCAACAGCCTCGGAGACGGCAAGAGCCTCTATCTCCTCGACATCAACCCTGCGTCGCCGGGCTACGGCACCACGGTCTCGTCCCGGTTCCTGGCCAGCACCGAGCGAACGAACTACATCTGCCAGAACTGGCTCGCCGTGGGGCCGTCCTCAGGGTCCCCGCTCAGAAGCTCCAACACCTACGCCGCCATCATCACCGACACGCTGAAGGGCAAGGACGGCAAGGCCCTGAAGCAGGACAAGCACTTCGCGGCCATGGTCGCCTCCTCGGCCCCGTCGAGCGCTTCGCTCCAGGCGGCCTATGACGCCTACAAGCCGCTCCGGGACTTCCTCGCCGACAAGGGGTTCAGCGCGTCCAAGGTGCTGGGCGCGGCCGTGTTCACCACGCAGACTGTCGAGAAGCCGATGTCGCGCTTCCGGGAGGCGGTCCGAAGCATAAATCCGCCGCCGTCCCTGGACGGTTTCATGCTTTGCGGCAGCGGCGGCACGTCGCCCTGCGACGACGGTCTTTCCGGCACGGCGCACGAGCGTGGATGCTTCACCACCGACCCCGCATTCGACGAGCTGCAGGCCACCATCAGCCTGCCGGTGTTCCAGAAGGGGACCCCGCCGTACAAGACCTGGGCGGACGGCGGCGAGATTGCCTACGATGCGAGCGGGCTTCCCGAGATCCAGAGGTTCGAGAACGTGAACCTCGCCGTCACCGTTCCCAAGGGGATGAGCATGCCCGAGAACGGCTGGCCCGTGGTCCTCTACGCCCACGGCACGGGCGGAACATATCGCAGCCACGTGTCCGAGGGGATCGCCACGGCGCTTTCCAGCGTCGGCGGCACCGGGTTCGCGGTGATCGGCATCGACCAGGTCCTGCACGGGCCGAGGCGCGGCGCCTCGACCGAGGGTCCGGACACGCTGGTCTACAACTTCATGAACCCCAAGGCTGCGCGCGACAACTTCCTGCAGGGTGCCGCGGACTATTTCTCCCTGGCTCGGCTGGCGGAGAGCCTGCAGGTCACGGCCGCGGAGTCGCCGACCGGACAGGCGATCCGGTTCGATCCGAGCAACATCTACTTCATGGGGCACTCGCAAGGATCGACATCGGGCGTTCTCTTCGTGGTCTTCGAGCCCCTCATCAAGGCCGTGGTGCTGTCTGGCGCCGGGGGCGACCTCATCGAGTCGCTGCTCCACAAGACCAACCCGGTCGACATCTCGGCCGCGATCAAGATCGTGCTGGCGGATGCCGATGTCTCCGCCAATCATCCGCTTCTCAACCTGTTCCAGATGCTGATGGAACGAAGCGACCCGGTGAACTTCGGCCGGGCCATCCACAGCGAGCCCCTCACCGTGGGCGGGGAGACGCTTCTTTCCAGGAGCGTGCTCCAGATCTACGGCACCGGCGACACCTACTCGCCGCCCGAGACCATGAAGGCGCTGGCGCACACGATCTGGCTTGAGATCGCCGACCCAGCCCTGGATCCGATCGACCCGCTCAAGGTGGTGCCAACACCCATCTCCGGGAACTTCAGCGCCAGCGCAGGGGGCTCCAAGATCACCGCGGCCATGATCCAATACGCGCCCGAAGGTTACGACGGCCATTTCGTGACCATGGAGAACCCCGACGCCATCAGCCAGTGGACGAGATTCCTCTCCTCAGCCGTCATCGACGGCGTGCCCACGGTCTACGCCCCGTAGATCTCTTTTCGTCGAAAGACAACGCAACATCTTCCCCTTCCGGCCCGATATCTATTCTGTGAGTAGAATGATCACAGGATCGGCAGGCCTTGGCCCCCCATGGTCGATCACCGTCCGGGATCCGGCCGGCGTCACCCGAGTCCTTTCCTTGGCCGGGAAGGACGAGATCACGGTAGGGAGATCGGCGGGCAACGACGTGGTGCTCGATCATCCGGCGGTTTCCCGAAATCATCTCACGATCCGTCGGCAGGGAGCCGGCCTCCGGAGGGGCGGCTTCCGGCTACAGGTGAGCCCCGAGGCCAGGAACCCGGTCCTGATCCGCGGCCGGCCCTTCAAGGGGGGGCTGCTCCGCGGCAGAACCGAGCTTGCGATCGGACCGGTCCTCCTGACGATCTCCCTGTCACCTTCAGGGTCCAGGGCCCTCGTCCCGTGGGCGCTTTGGTTCGGTCTTCTGGCAGGCCTGGTGTGTCTGATCGTCCTGATCCGGCGAAGCGAACCGGCCCCGACCGCCACCTCGGCCGGACCGGGCCGTCGAAATGGCGAGGTGCTCTCATGCACCTGCAGCAGCCCGGAAGCTTGTCGGGCAAGCGCTTTGCGGTTCCAGGAACAGGCCGGTTTGCTGTTCCGGAAAGGGGCCTTGGACCCCGGATCCCTCCTCCGAGCCAGAGCGCTGGCCCTGCGCGCTCGATGCGTCCTCTCGCTTTCCGGCGAGGTTCCCATCGTGTACGACGCCGTTCCGCTCCTGAAGACGATCGAGACCAGGATCGCATCCGAGAAAAGGAAAGCCGCTCTGGCCCTGGAGGTCGCCTTGAGATCCGAAGACGCGGCCGCGGCACTGGAAGCGAGCGAGCGGCTCCTAGCCTTCCTGGGGCCCGATGAGAACCAGGAGAGGGACAGGCTGATGCATATACGAGCAAAACTGACCGGGAAGCGGTGGTAGGCATGGGACGGATGGCCGGTATCATGGTCGCTCTCCTGCTCGGCATCGGGTGCGGTCGGGACTTGAAACCCCAAACGCCTGCTCCGTCCTCGATCCCGATGGACCGGATCGGTCATCCCCGGCCGGAGTGGCTTGCAAGGCAAGGGGAGGTCCTGATGACCGATGGGGATTTCATCCGGGCCGCGCAGTACTTCGAGGCGGCCTTGGATGAAGGGGTCGAGGATCGAAAAATCATCGCTCTGCTCATCCGATCCTATATCAAGGCGGGCCGGTATACGGATGCAGAGCGCAGGATGCAGGAATACCTGGAGGACCATGAAGACGACGCCGCTGCCCGCAAGCTTCTCGATACCATCCAGAAAGCGAGCGCCCTTTCCTATCCCTAGTCCTGCCGTTGAGCTGTCTTGAGCCATCAAGGCTGTTTGCGCTGTATTCTTGGAAAATCGCGTGCTATCATCATACCGTATATTTTAAACATCACTGGATTAATCCAAGGACCTATCGGGAACAGCCCTTTGGGAGAGAGACTGAAATTATCGGGTTCGGAGAAGGTGCTGGTGGGCATCCTCTCCATCATGCTGATCGGCGCACCTCTGGCCCTCGGAAGCGTGCATTACGAAACCCTGTCCATCCTCGTGATCATTGCGGTGGTGGCCTGCATCCTGTTCACGACGATCCGATTCTCGAAGGGTCGTCTCCGCCTTGATCTGGTGAGCCTGGTGTTCACAGGCCTCCTGGTCTGGGGAATTGTCTCCGTCCTTCCTCTTCCTCCGACCCTGGCGATGTTTCTCTCTCCAAGGGGCTTCGACATCCGGGCTGGCGCTCTGAAGCCGCTCGGCATCTTCGATCCGTCGGCCTGGATCCCCCTCAGCATGGATGTCTCGGCGACAGCGGCCCAGATGATGAAGATCTTCCTGGCCCTGGTCACCTATCAGGTGGTGTTTCACATGAGCAAGAGCTACGGCACGTCCCTGTGGGCCCGGATCGTGGCCCTTGCCGGCGGGGCTGTCGCCGCCGTGATGATCACCCATCAGCTTTGGCACCTCGAATCCGTATACGGCTTCTATATCCCCAAATTCGTGGCCGTCGTTCCTGTTCCCGCGCCGTTCCTGAACGTCAACCACCTGGCCGGGTCCCTCAACCTGGCGCTGCCCGTGGCGCTCGGCCTTTCGCTGGATGCGCGACAGAACACCGCAAGGCTCTTCTGGCTCACGCTGGTGGCCCTGATGGGGGCCGCGATCTTTCTCACCCTGTCGCGGGGAGGGATCGCCGCCTGCATCGTGGGTCAGATCCTGTTCATCGGCCTTCTCATCCGATCGCGGAGCTGGGCCGCCTCCTGGCCGGCGTGGCTGAGGGGTCTGTGGCTGCCGGCCGGCCTGGTCTTCGTCGTGGCGGCCGGGTTGTATGTGGCCCAGGAGAAGGTGGTGCAGGAGTACATGGGGGGTAATCTGTCCAAATGGATGCTCTGGGCCGAGGGGTTCTCGCTGGTGGACCTCTTTCCTTGGGTGGGGAGCGGCATGGGAACCTTCTGGATGGTCTTTCCCCAGAAGCTCACGCAGCTTCCCGGCGCCGGTTTTTCCTTCAAGTCCGTGGAGTGCATGCCGATCCAGGCCTTGATCGAGCTCGGCATCCCTCTGGGAGGGGCCGCGGTTCTGCTTCTGGCCTTTCCGGTGGTGAAGCGGATCCTGGAAGGGCCGAAGAAGGCGCGGCATGTCGGCGTCGTGGTCGGGCTTTCGGCCTCGGCCCTTCACAACCTCACCGACTTCAACCTCGACATCGCCGGCGTGATCATCATGGCCGCAGCGCTCCTGGGAATGATCACGGGATCAAGCTCCGAGGAGATGAAGGCGGGTCAGGCCAAGACCCGGATGAGAAGGTGGGGAATGATTTCCCATTGCGCTGCGACCAGCCTCCTGGCCTTGGCGGCCATCCCCTATGTGCTCCTGTACAATCTGGAGAAGGAAACCGACGACCTTTATCAAGCGTATCAAGCGAGCGACATCTCGGCCTTCCATAAGGATCATATGGCGGCCCTTTTGAGCCGGCACCCGGCGGACTACTACCTTCCGCTCCTCGCCGGAATCCACGAGTATCGCAGCGGCGGGAATCCCCTGCCGTGGCTGAACCGCGCCCTGGTCCTGTCTCCCCACTCGGGACAGGCGCACCTCTACATTGCGAGGGCCCTGGCCGCGAAGGGAAACCGGGAGCAGGCGCTCCTGGAATACGAGCTCGCCATCCGCAGCAACCCGGACTGGAGGGATACCGTCGCGAGGGAGGTGACCGGCCGTTGGCCGAAGTTCTCCCTGATACGCCGATTGGCCGATCTGAGCCCTGATCCGGGCGAGATGCTGGATCTTCTGGCCGACCTCCTGAACGGGATGGGAAGAACGCAGGAATCGGCTCAGGCGGACAAGGTTCTTTTCTCGCTCCAGAAGGACCGGCCGGGTTATCTGAGGAGGGAGATCTACCGGATGATCGGAGAGAAGAAGTTCACGGACGCCGTCCGTCTCGCCAACACGCTGGTCCGCCTGCGCCCGAAGGACCCGGCCAGCCACATCCTGCTCATCACCGCCCTGCGAAACGGCGGCAACATCGACGAGGCGATCCGGATCGGCCGCGAGGCGATCCATATCGTCACCGACCAGACTCCGGTGGCCATGGAGCTGGCTCTCTCGTATCGCGAGGCTGGCAGGAACAAGGAGGCCCTGAGCACGGCGAAAGAGATCGAGTCCCTGTCCCGATCCCAGAAGGAGTTGGCGAACGCCCTGGTATTCAGGGCCGGCCTGGAGGAGGGCATGGGGCAGGGCGGAGTGGCCCTCGGCACCTATCACCGGGCGTCGATCATGGACCCTGAAAACCGGCCCATCCTCGAGAACATGGCGCGCCTCGCTCTCGCGCAGGGAGACTCGGGGATGGCGATTCATGTCTACCGACGGCTCCAGCGGCTGGAACCGCAGAACCCGATCTGGGAGCATAATATCATCAGCATCTCGAACGATTCGAGATACCAGGCGCTCACCAAGGATGCAGGCCCGAAGTAGCATGCCCCGGCCCAGGACGATCCATATCGTGTCTCTCGGCTGCGCCAAGAACCGGGTGGACAGCGAGTTCATGCTCGGGCTCGCGGTCGCGGCCGGATGGAGACCGGTCGGAAGCGCCGAGCAGGCCGACGCGATCGTTGTGAACACCTGCACCTTCATAGGCCAGGCCAGGGACGAGAGCATCGACGTGATCCTCGAAATGGCCCGGCTCAAGGGCAAGGGAAGGACCCGGCGCCTCATCGTGGTGGGCTGCCTGCCGCAGCGGTACGGCGAAGACCTCGCCCAGGCGCTGCCCGAGGTGGATCACCTCATCGGCACCGCCGACCTTCATCGCCTGGCGGAGGTCCTGGCCGGCAGGGCGCCTAGGGTTCTGATCGGCGGTCCGGGGAGCTTCCTGGCCGAGGCATCGAGCGAGCGGCTCGGATCCGGTCTCTCTTCATACCTCAAGATCGGCGACGGCTGCTCGAAGCGTTGCGCGTTCTGCATCATTCCGGGCATCAAGGGGCCGTGCAGGAGTCGGACCGTCCGGAGCCTGGTCGAAGAGGCCCGGAGGCTCGCGGATCACGGGGTGGTTGAGCTCTGCCTCGTGGCCCAGGATCTTTCCGCCTTTGGCCGGGACCTCGGGGAGAGGAACGCCCTCGAACGGCTCATCGAGCGTCTCCGCGAGGTGAGCGGGATCCGGTGGATCCGGCTTCTCTATTTCTATCCCGACCGGATCTCGCCGGGCCTCTTGCGCCTCTTTTCGGAAGGGAGGCCCCTCCTGCCTTACCTCGACGTGCCGATCCAGCATGCGGATTCCAGGATCCTCCGGAGGATGCGGAGGGGCTACGGTCCGGCGTTCCTGAGACGGATGATCGAGACCTTGAGGTCCGGAGTGCCGGGCATCACGCTCCGAACCACGGTGCTTGTGGGCCATCCCGGCGAGGACGATGAGGCGTTCCGGAATCTCATGGCGTTCCTGGAATGGGCCCGGTTCGAGAGGCTCGGCGTGTTCCGCTACTCGGCCGAGGAGGGGACCGAATCGTTCCGCAATGCCGCGCCTTCCCCGCGGATCGCCTACCTCCGGTATCGCCGGGTTCGCGCCCTGGGCAGGCGGATCCAGCGCCGGGCGAACCGAAGCCTCGTGGGCCGGACCGTCGAGGTGCTGGTCGAGGGGGCGGACCCGTCCGCTCCATACCTGATGCAGGGCCGCCACCCGGGACAGGCGCCGGAGGTGGACGGCGTGGTTCATCTCGCGGACGCGATCGGCCTTGCACCCGGCGACAGGGTCCTTGCAGGCGTGGAGCAGGCCGGCGACGACGACCTCATCGCCAGGGTCATCCGTACAACCGACATCGGCCGTTGATCGGGGTCAGAAGGCGGATCCGTCGGGCATGTCCATATCCGATGGAATGCAGTAGGTCCTCGGGTCCGTGACCCCCGCGTCCCAGGTGATGAGATCCGTGACCTGCTGGCAGACATACCCTTCCTTTTTCCGGCACTCCTCCGTGGTCTTGCAGGACTTGAGGCAGTAGCGCGTGATCCAAACGGTGACGCAGCGCGCGCCGGTGCCGCACTCGGCGTCATAAGAACAGCCGTCCACGGAGCAGTACCCGCCGGGATACACCAGGGCGCCGTTGAAGAAGTTTTCGAGGCATACCGCGTGGTCGAGCCAGGGACAGTCCTTGGCCACGGTGTCCTTGGCGCACGGAAGCCCCACCCCCAGGGATCCGTCAGGCGGCGCGCCGTCCAGGCCGGCATCTTTTTCTTTCGGAAGCCCGTTCAGATCCGTTCCGGGCAGGTCCTGGCTGCGGCAGGAAAGCGCAGCCAAGGCGCCGAAACCCAGGAACACGACGAAGGCTTTGAATCCAGCATCGGCCATGACACCCGCTCCCATTATATCGCATCACGCCCCGGAAAATGAATTTTCATTCCACGAGAAGAGGGTGCATAAAACAGACTTGCCTTTGGGGCGTTGTTCTGTTTCAATACTAACTATAGGGATTAACACCCAAAAGGAGGAGCGAGGGATGACCAAGGCCGACATTGTGAACATCGTATACAACAAGATCGGGGGCATCACGAAGAAGGAGTCGGCTAAGTTGGTTGAGGCGGTGTTCGACACCATGAAGGAGAACCTGAGCCGAGGCGAGCGAATCAAGATCTCCGGGTTCGGGAATTTCCTCGTGAGACAGAAAAAGGAGCGCATCGGCCGAAATCCTCAGACCGGCACTCCCATCACCATCTCCAGCCGCCACGTCCTGAGCTTCAAGCCGAGCCAGATTCTGAAGGCGGCGCTCAACAACAAGCCCTGAGCCTGCTCCGATGAGCGTGGCCCCGCCTCACGGTAACTGAACGTGCACGACCCTCTTCCCCTTCCGGACAAGCTCTTCTTCAAGATCGGCGAGGTGAGCAAGCTCACCGGAGTCGAGCCGTATGTCCTGCGCTACTGGGAGGAGGAGTTCGACAGCATCAAGCCGCAGAAGTCGAGCTCCCAGCAGAGGCTCTACCGGCGCAGGGACGTGGAGACCATCCTGCAGATCATCCGGCTTCTCTACGAGGAGAAGTACACCATCGCCGGCGCCAAGGCCAAGCTCAAGGAGATGCAGTCCGGCTCATCCTCGGATCGCGGCTCCAAGCTCGGCGTGCTGGAGGAGACGCTCAAGGAGGCGCGGCAGGACATCGCCTCGGTCCTCGCCTGGCTCGAGGAGCCGCGCCGGTAGAAGGCCGGTCCTTCCGTCTCAGGTCGCCTTGATTTTGAGGATCCCCTGGCTGGTGCCCTTCTTGTCGCACCGGCGGTGGACATTGACCGTGACATCCCCCTGGGTCTGGAGCTTCACCTTGATCTGGTTCTCGAAGTAGCCGGGCCTCACCTTGGTCCAGCCGCTCTGGGACTCGATCCTGCCGCCGGTGACGTCAATCTGGACGTCGTTGTCGTCGAGCACGCATTTGCGGTGCTCCCATTTGATGGAGGCGGTGAACGTCACGACATCGCCCACCTTGCCCGAGGCCTGGGCCGGGGCAAAGGTGATCTCGCAGGCATCGGCATGAGGGGCCCACAGAAGAAACTGCGCGAGAACGACCGATGATAATACCGTTTTTCTCATGGTTCCTTCCTTCCCTTTGCGGATTCCTTCCGGCCTCCGTACTGGAGGCACCCCGTCTTGCACACAGGGAGGCACTCCATGCATGAGACGCACTCTACGTCGTTGATATTTAAAGTGCAATCCGACTTCGGCTTGGAGCAGGCGACGGCGAGGGTCGGGCAGACGGACTGGGCCTGCTGGCAAGCGTTGCAGGTTGCGTCTTTCCGGATGCGCACCTTGACGAGGCTTGCGAACTTCTGGACCAGGCCCAACAGCGCCCCGATGGGACAGAGATAGCGGCAGTAGGGACGACCGATGAACACCGAGGCCAGGAGCACCACCCCCAGGAGAACGATGAGGTGGGTTTCGCCGTCCAGGTTGAAGATCACTCGGAACGGGCCGACGTGCTTCATGACCCTCACGCCGAACAGGAGGGGCAGCAGGATCGCTGCGGCGAGCATGACGAACTTGCCGTACCGCAGGATGCGATCCGCCTTGGGGGGCACCCGAATCGCGGTCTGGGACCGGTGGAGGAGCTCCT
>Ga0315282_10002369_pt1 | contig 34843 bp, 36 predicted proteins | sample YL17G07_20_MG_FD_203693 | JGI IMG/M metagenome (GOLD analysis project Ga0315282, IMG submission 203693) | Sediment microbial communities from Yellowstone Lake, YNP, Wyoming, USA - YL17G07_20 | ecosystem: Environmental > Aquatic > Freshwater > Lake > Sediment | place: USA: Wyoming | collected...
AAAATGCTTTCTTATTCCTTAAACAAGCCAAAATGCGCTTATCAAACAGATCCATAACCGATCAAGATATGCAAAAAACGGACCTGAAACAATTTTTAACTATTTTAGGAACAGCCATGCGCGCTATAGTGAGACAATTCTACCAAGCAAATCAGGATTCCACCACGCGCGCTTTGAACGAGTTAGAGGCTATATTCTTCCATGTATGCTGGTGCGCTCACTTCCCATCCGCCCTTAGAATGGAGATAGTCCTCTAAGCTCAAGATCGATTCCTCTTCGCCATGGGTCAGGAAGACATGCTTCGGCGGGGATTTGAAGTTGTTGAGCCAGCGTTGCAGGTCGTTCATGCCGGCGTGGGCGGAAAAGCCATCGATCTTCTCAACCTTCATCCGCACCGGGTAGGACTGTCCGAAGATTCTGACGGGAGAAACGCCGTCCAAGATCTGCCGTCCAAGCGTCCCGACCGCTTGGTATCCGACAAAAAGAAGCGTGGATTCTGGACGAGTTATCTCTCTAACAAGGTGATGCTTAATTCGTCCTCCTGCAATCATCCCCGAACCGGCCATGATGATGGCTGACCCTTTGATTAAGTTGATTGCCTTGGACGCTTCAACAGATTCGACGAGCTTCAACCCCGGAAAGTCAAAGGGGGATTGACCGTCCTTGAAGAGCTCCAGTGTCTCTTTGTCAAAATACTTCTTACATTGTTCAAAGACTTTCGTGATTTCGACAGCCATGGGGCTATCGAGAAAAGTCACAACATAAGGGATCCTTTCCGCCCGCGCCAAGCGGTTGAAGTGATACAACAGCTCTTGGGCACGCTCAATGACAAAGGTGGGGATGAGGACATTCCCGCCTGCCTTCATCGTGTCATTGACGACCTTGCAGAGCCTATCATCAATATCTTGGGGACTGTCGTGGTTGCGGTCTCCGTAAGTGGACTCCATGACCACGTAATCCGCTCGATCAAACACAGAGGGATTGCCGAGAAGAGGCTTATCCCATTGGCCGATATCCCCCGAGAAGATGATGTTCCGTGACCCGTTCTCATCTTGGATAATGATCTCAATCATGGCGGAACCAAGGATGTGTCCGGCATCATGGAAACAGACCTTGACTCGGTCATTCAGTGGCAGAAATTCTTCATAGGGAACATCCCTCAGGAGGGGAAAACACTTCTCGGCATCCTGGACTGTATACAGAGGTGTTTCCGGGTAGGGTCCCTTTCGGCCTTCCTTATCATGGCGTCTTTTCTTGAAGGCAGCATCCTCTTCCTGCATTCGAGCAGAATCCAAAATCACTATCGGAAGCAACTCCTTAGATGCAGGGGTCAGTAGGATATTTCCAGCAAACCCTTCCTTGACAAGCTTGGGAATAAGTCCGCAGTGGTCTAGATGAACATGGGTGAGAAGGAGATAATGGATCTGGCCTGGAGGAACGGGGAAGGCCTTCCAGTTTCTGTAGGAATAGTCCCGTTCCTGAAACAGTCCGCAATCGACAAGAATCTTCACTCCGCCAGCATCCAGAAAGTAGCTTGATCCCGTCACTTGATGCGTTGCGCCCAAGAATTCTATTTTCATGAACCTCTCCCTTATATTGACATTTCTTATTTCTACCCTATCAATTCTTTGTCTCACTACTCGTCCCGGAGGGGTGCACTCTTCTCCGCTACTAGTTGAATGCTTCAACCCGTGCGATTCTTGGCTCTAATGACTTGAATCTCGATATTCTACTTTAGCACGGTGTGCTGGAATGACAGCGTATGTTTTCAACATACCGTTCCGAGACAACAGAAAGCTCCAACATGTCATCAATGAAGTTAAGAACGATATGAAGTTCCAGACGCTGTGGAGATGTTCGAACATCATGGCGATCGATCGCATGGGCTACACCGATCAGTCCTACACATGTCAAAATCGCAGCTAATTCTGCACTGAAGCTACTGAGGATGCTTGTTGAGAAAAAGGTTGTGCCAAGCATCGTTAAGCACTACGACATGAGAAAAGAAGGCGCTGAAGTGGTTGTAGTCCTCGCCTCGATCTTTCACAATTTAGGCATGACGGTAACAAGAGACGGACACGAGCTATACAGCGCATTGTTAGCTTCAGGGTTCATTGAGAAATACTTGCGGGATATTTAGTCTGAGGAAGAGCAACGATCATTTCTTCCGAGGTATTGCATGTGATCGTCTCCCATGAGGAACCGCGTAAGCCCTTGACTTTAGAGGTAGGTATCGTGCGTGTCGCAGACGCTCTGGACGCGGAGAAAGGAAGGGCACGAATACCTTTCCAAGCTGGGAGGGTGGGTATTCACTCTGCCTCTGCACTTTCAATTGAGAGAGTAAACATTCAAGAAGGCGATGAGAAACCAGTTACAGTGAATATCACAATGTCCAATCCTGCAGGTATTTTTCAGATCGACGAGTTGCTGAAACCTAGAATCGAGAACTCAGAGCTTGGAGACTACATTCACGCTGTTGCTGAGATAACTGAAGAAAAGGAACAGAAAATACTGGAAAAGTACGAAATCTAAATTGCGCGGGCTCCTGACCAAAATGAGCAAACTAGTCTTGCAAATGGTTGGACCTAAACCCATTTGGGTATGGGGACGGGCAGCCGCCACCATACGCGAGCGCGAGAAGCTGACAAAAACTGATTGTTTCGAATCTATTTCTCCAAATACTCAACCAATCTTGCTTATTTTGGCGAAAGGGGCTTTTGGTGGGGCCGGCCGGATTTGAACCGACGACCTTTCCCCGGAAACAGTGCTTTCGGCGCTGATCCTACGGGTTTCTCCTGACCGCTCCAGAACCTCTTCATCCCTTTTTGAGGTCCGTAAACCCGTTTGGCTACTTTCTGGAGCCCGTCGTCATACCTGCCTAGACTACGGCCCCTCTTCTTCAGAGCATTAAATTAACTGCTAATGATGGAATATATGCGTTATTCCTGCTTGATGAAAAACGATTGTGGCTTACAAATTGTTTTGGTTACTGGAATAACGCTTAATTGTTCCTCTCGCGTTTGTATGTAAAATACTTGAAGTGTTTACGGAATAATATTGAATAACTTGTCTGTACGTGGGGGAACATTTACAACGGGAAAAGAGTTTACGCTCACTTCTGTTTAAGGCCCAGGGCGTAAAGGGAAAGACGAAAAAGAAAGCGTTGACGCTTCCTACATAGCAAAGCTGCTAACAGGGGACTGGGATTCTGGTACACTGCTACAAGAAACCTTAAAAAACTCAAGAAATTCACCTCAGAAATAGATAAATTAGGACCAGAAGCCCAAATAAACCCGAAGCTAATTGAAAATGAAGATAGGATGGAAATAATTGGCAAGACAGAATTCCTTCCGGGAAGAATTGATAGAGAACCTAAACCTTTCGGATGGAAGATGAGGGCTAAAGTTGGCTCCAAGAAGAAGTGGTATAACCCTGTTGGACGTACAGAAACTGTGGGCGGCTTCGGTGTTTGGGAAGCTATATACTAAAAGAGGAAGGTTAGCATGCTCCAAGTCTAAATGCAGGTTATGCTTGAAGAAGAAAGTATAAATCTAAGTATTACAATTGTATAACTTCAGGTAAGAATTATGTTAGAAGAAGAAATGAAGGTCGGTCCAAAAGGTCAAGTGGTCATTCCGCGAACGCTAAGGAAAGCGCTCAGAATCCATCCAGGTTCAAAAGTCGTGTTCAAACTCGAAAAAGGTAAACTAATTTTGGAAAAACAATTTTTCGACTCTGTGAGGGTATTAGAAAATACAGCAAAAAAGGGCCCTTCAATAAGCAAAATAGATGCCCACATTTATGAAGAAGAGCTAAGAGCGAGGAGCCAGTGAATGCTTTACCTCGACTCAAACGTCTTTATATACGCAGCTTTAAACATGGAGGAAATAGGTGAAAGAGCAAGAGCCATGCTCAGAAAGGTGCAGCAAGGAGAAGAACAAGCATTTTCTTCAGCGCTTACATTCGACGAGTTAGTTTGGGTTATAAAGAAATACAGAACCGTTAAAGACGCTATAAACGCAGGTGAAGCATTTCTCAACTTCCCAAACTTGAAACTAGCGCATGTAAACGGGGACTTGTTGGCTTCAGCATTGAACATTATCAAAAAATACGGCTTAGACCCGAGAGATTCCATTCATGCAGCAACAGCAATCCAAGAAAAAGCTGAAGCCATAGTATCCACTGACGCACATTTTGACAGAATGAAAGAGATACATAGAAAACCCCTTTAAACCCGAAACAGAAAACTCGAAAGTTAGCATACTTTTAAAAACGTTAACCAAACTCGAAAAGAATAAGGTTTAGACCATCACCTTCGAAAGCGAAAAGTTAATGAGCAAAGGTCTAACGTGTATGTTGGGGTTTGCCGGTCATAGGACGCGGGTTCCACCTGATCCCATTCCGAACTCAGAAGTTAAACTACGTTCCGTTTCCGGCTGTAGTGTGGTCTTCGGCCATGCGAACCCGGGAAAGCTGGCAGCCCCACCCAACAGACTTGTCAAAGTGGAGGAAAATTACCTAAAACTTATAACTAGGTGTTAGTAGTTTCTAGCGAAAGGTGAGTTCGTGACAGGAATAACATCACTATTCACGTTGCAAAACAAGATGGCGCAGTTTCCCGGGGACAGCACTGTGTCTTGGATTTTTAACCTGCTGTTCTACGTGGTTTTCATAGTCTTCATGTTCTATGGTCAGAGAATCCAGACGTATGTTATGCTCAGAGAGGTTGAAGGCTCACTGTATAGGCTGAGGTACATAAAGGATGAGGGCCGGAAGATCGCCATAGAAACGATCAAAGAGATCGGTAAGCCGCAAGCCGACCCCTCGGTCAGAGTCGACAAGTTCCTCGAATACTTCACTATAGCCCCGCAAAGCCTTGACCCTGCAGGTGTGGTTTGGAAGCTTGAGCACATACTCGATGTTAGAGACACGCGCCTCAAGGACGAGGTAAAGATGATGGCGCCTTCTGCGGACGAAACTCAAACGAACAATTTGGAGAACACGCTTGAGGCGGCGATGGCTCTCAACTTCATCTACAAAGTCATAAGACACTACTACCTGCTCGGCAAGAAAACTCTAAGCCTCTACGTAATAATGCAGATTCAGATGCAACTGCCACTTGTCATGCGAGAAGCGGAAGCCTACGCCAGCGCATTGAAAGCGTTCGCGTACGGTCAGCCAATCGGCGACGGAGCAGGCGCACTGGTAGCAGCAAAACTCATGCATGGACATGAAACCAAGAAGATAGCCAAAGACTGCGTCGTTGCAACCGTGCCCATAGAAGGACGCACAGCATACGTTATCAAGGCTGAGGGACCGGGAGGAAACGTGGGCAAACCTGGGGACGCTGTAAAAGCGATTGCTGAGGAAAATGAAGGAAAAATTGCCAACGTGATAATGATTGACGGCGCCATGAAGCTGGAAGGCGAAGCCGTGGGAGAAGTAGCTGAAGGTGTCGGTGCAGCCATAGGTGGACCTGGCGTAGATCAGTTCAAGATTGAAGAAGCGCTTCTAAAATATCACTTGCCGATAAACGCGGTGATAATAAAAGAAGATATTGGCGATGCAGTTTCGCCAATGCGCAAGGAGATATTCGACTCCAGTGACAAGGTCATTGAGAGGATAAAGCAGGTTATCTTGGAAAAAACTAAGGAAGGAGATAAGGTGATAATCGTCGGCGTCGGCAACACAATGGGGATCAGCCAGTAGAAGATGAGTGACATGAGTAAAGTAGGATCATCCACAACGGCAAGAATTCCATCAGTTGTGCTGATGATAATCTTCATAACTCTAGCCCTCTCACTAACGGCTCTAATATCGGCTGTCAGCTTCTTCGCTTCGGGAGAGGAAGTAATTGCTGGATACCTTCTGCTGATCGGAGCGTTGGGCCTAGCCTTCTCCACGTACATGCTTCTTCAGACTAGAAGGCGAATATCAAGCCTGAGAATCGAAGTGCCCCCTGTAATGTCGACTATCGAATGCAAGAAATGCGGGTTTAAGAACGTCAGAGAATTCCAGCGGGGAGACTACATTTTCAAGGAAGTCGAGCCGTGCCAAAAATGCACCGACAAGATGCTGATAACAGCGATTTACCGAGAAGTCAAAGAGAAAGACAAGGAAAAAGAACGATCCTCATTCTAGGTCAGGACCACGCAGCCATCTCGGACAATCAAGACTGTGTGCTCCGCCTGCGCTACTATTTTTTTGCTTGCTTCAACAAAGATAGGGTATTCCATAAGTGCTTTAGACTTCAGTAGTTCCCTGAAAGCTTCTCGATAGTGCTCTTCTGGAACGACGCCTTGAAGCCAGCGCTCGGCAAAGGGAAGCGTTCTGAAGCTCTGTTCAATGTATTTCAGAAGCTGTTTCGCATGCGGGTTTTTCAATGATCTGGATTTGAGGAAGCGGAAAATCGTGGCTTCTTCGCCATCTTCAACCTTGCCCACGGCGTTCGGAAGAGTCACGAAAGGCTCGATGGCATACACTTCGCCTAAGTTGATTTTTGAAGAAAACACGTGTGAGACGTTCGGTAATGAAGTGCCTGTGTGAACAAGATATCTTCCAACTTGGTGGCCTGTTAGGTTTGAGACGGGTTTGAAACCGCGGTTCTTGATGGTTTTTTCGATTATTGAGCCCAGCTTTGATGTTGACATTTCTGGGAGGACGCTGTCCACAGCGGTTTTCAAGGCCCGCTCTGCAGTCTCCACGAGACTTGCGTATTCTGGGTTGAAGCACACTGTTACTGCAGTGTCTGTCACGTAGCCATCTACATGCGCGCCAATGTCAACTTTAACTATGGACTTTTCAGGAATAGTTTTGTTGTCGTTCGGAGGAGATGTGTAGTGGGCTGCAATTTCGTTTATTGAGACGTTGCATGGAAACGCTGGCTTTCCGCCCTTGGCTCGAATGAGGTTCTCGGCTTTCTCGCAGACGTTGATTATAGGCATGCCTTCACGCACAAAATCTCTCATTTCCTCCCGCGTCTCGCGAAGAATCTTCCCAGAACGTCGGAACTTTTCGAGAGCATTCTCGTCAAAACTGTTCATCAATGTCACACTTTATGTCTGTCAAGACTTTGCTTATTCCTTTTAACGAGTCTCTATGAGAAGGTGATTTTAAGTGTTGCCCTGTTGAGCGGTGTTGAACTAGTTTGCATTGTCTCCTAAAGTATTGTAGTGGGAAGGAAAATCGCGTAAGTCGCCAACCCATTCATAGCTCTTAGTGATGACAGGGGAACGAAGAAACCCTCCGCCCAGAGCATCAATTGAAAAATTTAGGCTGAGGTCTATTTGATTGTCGGCTTCGTTGGGACAGCTGGGGCGAGACCAATCGATGACCGCGCTGGTTGTAAGATACTTATCAACATCCTGATTGCTGTATTGGACAAAACTGTTTACCATGCCAGCCACTCGGCTGATGCGATAGTCGCACGAGTAGAACCATTCGATACTTTTGCCACTGTTGGGAGAAGTAAACCTGATAGTGTATTCAGGAGTGTGATCAAAGCTATTTGAGAACCACTCTGCAATATCCTCAAAATTCCAAAACAGGTAGTTGTGATTGAGCAGGTGTCTAATCCAGACTGAGGTCTCACTATCGTCATTGCTTTTGCAACACCATCCCCATTCAAACTGCACCACTGAGAGAGAAAAAGGATTGCAGCTGTAACTGTTTCTGGCAATCATGTTTAGAAAATATTGTTCAGCCCTTCTGCTATTACCAAAATACTGTATCAGGTTCATCGGATGCAACTGCAAATTATGGTTGATCTGAAAGCTATCAATCCAGTCCCAAGATGCGTGGCTAAATACAACTATCCCTTTGTTACGTTTAGGAACCAAAATGTTGCTACCATCAGCATAGTATGGTAACTGCCAACCGCCACGCATACTCATATAGTCAGTGCGATATTGATCAAAACAGTAGCCTTGATAGAATGTACAATTATACTTGGAGTATACGTAGTTGGCGACGTAAGCGTCTGGAGCATAGTCAAAAACTCCTTTGGGATAATAACCCACGTAGCTAGACCAATTTGCAAAGATAGCGTCTACGAGGGCAGAACGGTTAGGCAAGGCCCACGTCTGAGCATAGTCAATGCGAGGTATAAGTACTCCATAGGTTTTGAGCAGGTTCAACCTTGTTGTATTGGTGAGCCAAGCGTCTTGGCAGTATTGAAAGATACAGAAGGTCCAGTTGTGAAATGAGCAAGTATTCAGGAAAGACTCAAGGCGGTTGTAATAGTCTTCTACCCAATTGTTGCCTCCCATGTCAAGGATAATACTCAATGAAACAAACATCTCGCCGTGGCTGCTTCCAGAATTGAAGTATGCAACAACAAGAGAAAACGCAAGCACAATCGCAAGAAATAAAGCAACAAGATAAATTGAAAACTTCATTTTTACCGTAATCCTTCAGGCCACTTCGAAGCATGCACCATATTCTGATCAAGCCTAACAGCACCATGGTTTAAAAGGTTTAGCAAAGATGATGTGGTTTAGACATCCCGCGCTCAAATCGAGATTGCTAAGGTTTAATATGCTCAAAGTTTTGGCGTGAAGATTTTTGGGGCGAGAGTTGCGAAGTCGTTTCCGCCTAGATGAAAAATCATCTTCGCTTTATTTAGGTCGTATTCTTCCTTGAATGCTTCCTTGTCGGCGTACGCTTCGATGATTTCGCCTACGAATATCGTGTGGTCGCCCGTGGTGATTTGGCTGTGCAGTTTGCATTCGAGGTGTGCTATGCACTCCTTTATTGCTGGAGCTTTCACTTTCCTCCCCCGTAACCGTGTGAGGCCCGTTTCTTTGAATTTGTCATGATCCCGGCCGCTTGTCCTTCCGCAGAACAGAGTCTCCTTCAGAATACCCATCGTTGGAATGTTTACGACAAATTCCTTTGTTTCCTCAATAAGCGCATGGGAGTGCCTTCGAGGGGCGATGCTTATGGCAACAAGGGGCGGATTGATTGAGGTAGGCATGGCCCACGCTAGCGTTATAATGTTTGGTTTTCCTTTCTTCCCGACACAAGAAACAAGCACGGTGTGCATCGGGTGGAGAAGCCTGCAGGCTGAGTTAATTGCAACTTTGACTTTTCGGTTTTTGGTCATGCTTGAGTTGTGCCTCACCGTTTTATGTGGTATTTTTCAATAGTGTTTCTTGCTCTTTCCCGTTTCTTCTGGTGTTCGGCGAGGAACTTGTTGATTCTTTCGGTCAATTGCTTCTTGCAGTCGCCGCACAGGATTTCTCCAGCCTTGCATTGTTTTTCTCTTTCACTGAGTTTCTTGTCGTCTTCTTCGAAAAGGTAAAGGAAGTATTGGTAGACTGAACAGATTTCTGGGTTTGCGCCTTCTTTTCTCTGTTCCACCACTGTCCCTTTTCCACCCGTGAAGGCATGCCATATTTTCCGTTTTACGACCTCAGGCGTGTCTGTAGTGAATATGGCGGTTTCAGGTTCCGAGGCGCTCATTTTTCCGCCCACGCCGAGCCCGGGCAGAAAGCGGTTGTGTATTTGCGCTGGCTTGTAGTAGCCGAGTTTCTGGGCGATGTCTCGGGTGATTCGCCAGTAGGGGTCTTGGTCTATGGCGGCCGGTATTAGCGCAGGAACGTTTTCGCCTGTAAGTTTCTTGTGTATGAAGCATGGCACGGCTTGGATGGCTGGCCAGAATACCCAGCCTAGGTTTGTGCTGTCTTGGAATCCGAAGGTAGCTTTTGCCGTCGAGTAGGTTATGCGCTTCGCGACTTCTAAAGCAATGTCATAGAGCATGTCAATGTCCTGAACGTCGTAGATTATGAACGTGTTCTTGGGTTCAAAGCCCAAGGCTATCAAGTCCAGTGCGTTTTCGTAGCCGAGCGTGGTGGTTTCTTTGAGGTTTGCCTCATCGTCTACAACGAATTTCTCATCATCAGTCATCTGGAAATAAAGTCTTGTGTCAAACTTGTCTTGCAGGTGTTTAGTGAAAATCCAAGGAACCAAGTGCCCGATGTGGACTGGGCCTGAGGGACCTCGGCCAGTATACAGAACGAATTTTATTCCTTTTTCATATAGGTCGAGGACAACGTCTAGGTCGCGGTGCGAGAAGAAAAGCTGTCTTCGCAGTTGAAGGTGAAGCTCGCCAGTGTACCTCGCCAGTTTCTCCAGCAATTCCTGTGTGATTGGCTGTGTTCCGAACTCGCGAATCAGGCGTTCGTAGTCGACCTTGCCGCGGACTTCCCAAGGAGTGACAATCATTTCGTTTTTTTCTTCGTCTGTCAAACCTATGCCGCCCATACGAGTATGCTTCTTATAAAATCCTTGAAAGGCATATTAGCCTTATGTCAACGTAATCTTCAAGTACTCTTCTCGCGATGATGGGGAACCATGCCGCTGAGGTACGAGTCTCAAGAATTCTCTGAGGAATTGAAGAAACGAATGAACTCGAACAGAGAATATCGAGAGAAGACTAGGGGAATAACGTGGAAAACCTTGTTCATTGTTGAAGACATGCACTTCGCTGTGTATTCTGATTACTTGGACGGGGAACTGGTTGAGCGGAAGCATGTTCCGCCGAGCCAGATTGAGGAATACAAGAGGAAGGCTAATTTTGTCGTGGGAATTCCAACTTATGAATTGTCGGTGGAGATTGCCGCGGGCAGAAAGTCGATGGAGACACTGTTTATGAACAGAACGCTGAAGCTGGAAGGCTCCGTTTTCAAGGCGCTACAGTATTGAGGTGCGATAGAGCTAGCTGGAAAAATCACTGCTCAGCTAACGAATGAGCCAAGCATACCTTCAGAAGAAAATTTCGTGAAGGTGCTTAGCGAACAGGGGTTGCTGTAGGCAATAAGTGATACGTAAAACGCTGGCGTTTTGTTGATGTCTTGATGGAATAAGCTATAAATATGATTCAGTGGTTTCTGTTGGGTGAGGGTTAAGTGATTCTCTGCCAATTTCCGTAGCAGAACAGGTTTCTTCTAGCGAAAACCGATTGAAAAACACGCATACTTTTATTATGACATTCACAACTACATTACGGAATTCAGCTTGCTTTGCTTGCGAAGGGAAAAACTATGGTTGACCTGAGAGAGCATGAGCGCAAGACACTTTCTGCACTGAAGAAACTGAGCGGAAAAGCGTCACTAGAGCAGTTAGTGAATGAAAGCGGATTGTCTGATTCAGCAGTGATGCGCGCCGCCGTCACGCTGCAGGACAGAAAAATGCTTAAAATAATTGAAGACAAACAGACCGTTGCAACGCTCAATAAAGAAGGAAAGAGTTACGCAAGGAAAGGGTTGCCTGAGAGGCGCATGATTGACACCTTGCGCAAGCTGAGTGGAGACGCACCGCTGGGAAGAGTTGTTGAGAAGGCAGGTTTAGACGGTCAGTTCGTTCCGATTGCGTTGGGCTGGATTCAGAGAAAAAAGTGGGCAACTTTGGATTCTAAGACGAAAACGCTGCGAATTTCTGAGAAAATAGGAGAGGGAAGCGACGAAAGACTTCTGAAGCTTTTGAGCGAGAAAGGGCAGGCAGCGGTTGAAGATTTGAGTTCAGAACTTCAGGAAGCAGTTCAGATTTTGAAAGGCAGAAAGCTGCTCAATGTTGAACAGAAAACGAGAAGAATCATCGAAATAACGGATGCTGGGCTGACCGCGACGAAGAAGGGAACGAGACTCGTGGCTGAAGTCACGCAGTTGACGCCCGAGCTCATCATCAGTGGAAAATGGCGAAAGGCGAGACTTCAGAAGTACAACGTCGCCGCGCAGGTGGCTAACACTTGGCCTGGCAAGAAGCATCCTTACCTCCAGTTTCTCGACGACGTGAGAGAGAAGCTTGTTGCCTTAGGGTTCAAGGAGATGACGGGAACGGCTGTTGAGACAGCTTTCTTCAACTTCGACGCTCTTTACACGCCTCAAGGTCATCCTGCCAGAGAGCCTTCTGGAGTTTACTATGTGAAATCGCCGAAGTATGGCAGTGTGAATGCATACAAGCAAATCCTAGAGAATGTGAAAAAGACTCATGAAAACGGTTGGAAAACGGGCTCAAGCGGATGGAAATACAAGTACTCAACCAAGGAGGCTAGGCGACTGATTCTGCGGTCTCACACCACGTGCCTCAGTGCTAGAACACTGCTGAACAGGGATTTGAAGATTCCGGGCATGTACTTCTCGATTGGTCCTTGCTACAGGCCTGAAGTGCTGGATAAGACGCATTTGACAGAGTTCAATCAGGTCGAGGGCATCGTGGTTGACAAGGGCCTAACCCTCAGAGACCTGCTTGGGGTTTTGGAGAAGTTTGCGATTGACATTGCCGGGGCTGACAGGGCCAAGTTTGTGCCGGACTACTTCCCGTTCACTGAGCCGAGCGTGGAGCTTCGCGCTTACAAGAAAGGTTTCGGCTGGATTGAGTTTGGCGGTTCTGGGATTTTCAGGCCAGAGGTGACTTTGCCCTTAGGCATCGACGTGCCTGTGCTGGCTTGGGGTCTGGGAATAGACAGGTTGTTCATGTTGAAGGCAGGCATTGATGACATCAGGCAGCTTTTCACTTTGGACTTGGATTGGCTTAGGAGGCAAGAGGTGACTTAGGAATGCCTACAATTGACATTGACTACGCAGAGTTTGAGAAATTGTTGGGACTGGAACTGCACAGGGACATGGAAAAGGTCAACGAGGTTTTGGAGTTTGTGAAGGGCGAGGTCAAGCTCTGGGACGAGAAGGCCGGTGTCATGAGTGTTGAGGTCAAGGACACAAGTCGCCCCGATGTCTGGAACATCGAAGGCTTGGCGAGGACCCTGCGCGGCTTCCTGGGTTTGGAAACGGGCTTAAGAGAATACAAAGTTGGCAAACCAGTAGTGGAAATCTTCGTTGACGAAAGACTCGCAAACATTCGTCCGTACATTGGTTGTTCAATAATTAAGGATGTTAAGCTGTCGGACCCGATTATTCGCGGATTTATGCACATGCAGGATAAGCTTGACCAGTCTTACGGCAGGAACAGACAGCGAACATCGATAGGCTTGTACGATTTCGACTTGATAAAGTCCCCGCTCGCGTATGGGGTTGCGAAGCCGACGGAAATAAGTTTCGTGCCGCTGGGCTTCGAGGAGAAGATGAATCTGAAGCAGATTCTGCAAAAGCATCCGAAGGGCATAGAATACGGGCATATCGTGAACAAGCACCCGGTTTACCCAATTCTGTTAGACGCTGACAGGAAAGTGCTTTCGTTTCCGCCTGTGATCAACTCGAACGATTTGGGGAGGATAACGGACCAGACGAGGAACGTGCTTGTTGAGGTAACTGGCACCATGAACGAGACCGTGCTTAACACAGTGAAGATTGTTACGCTGTCGCTGATTGACCGCGGCGGGAAAGCCTACGCTGCCAAGGTGCATTATCCGAAGGAAAAAGCTCCTGTTGTGACACCCAATTTTGAAGTTGGAAGCATGGACTTGGATGTTGAATATGTGAACAAGGTTTCGGGTTTGAGGTTGACGGCCAAGCAGATTGTGGAGTTACTGCCGAGGGCGAGTTACCGCGCTGAGAAGGCAGGCAGTAACCGTGTCAGAGTGCATGTTCCATGTTACAGGGTTGACGTTATGCATCCTGTTGACTTGGTTGAGGACGTCGCGATAGCTTATGGGTACAGTAACATCAAACCTTTGTGGCGTAGGCTGCCGACAACGGGAGGAATGAGGCCGGAACAGGCACTGGTAGACGTTGCGAGGGAGTTAATGGTTGGGCTGGGTTTCCAAGAAGTCTTGACTTACACGCTGACGAACCCTGACAACCTGTTCGCCAAGATGAATCTTAAGAGAGGGAAGGTTGTTGAGCTTGCGAACCCGAAAGTTCAGACTTTGACCTGTTTGAGGAACTGGCTTTTGCCGAGCCTTATGGAGTTCCTGAGCAATAACCTGTCAGTGGAGTATCCGCAGAGAATCTTCGAGCTGGGCAAGGTCATGCTGTTAGATGAGAAGAAAGAAACCATGACTAGGGATGAAGATTGGCTGGCAGCGGTTGTCTCACATGCGAATGCAAGCTTCAGCGAAATCAAGTCAGACTTGGCAGCGTTCTTCATGAACCTTGGCTTGAGATGGCAAATCAAAGAGGCAAGGCATCCAAGCTTCATTGAAGGAAGAGTTGGAACAGCCATTGTTGAAGGAACAAACGTAGGAATACTGGGCGAAATAAACCCTCAAGTCTTGACAAGATGGAAACTGGAAAACCCAGTAGCGGGATTCGAGCTGAACATGCAGAAGATCGCCAAGACCAAACACAAACCGACGGCTTAGCATCATTAATGGGAAAAATAAGGCTGATTCCGCAGTACAAGGACCGACAGTGACCGAGAGTTCAATCTATATAAGGTAGCGGTAGGCGCTTCAGAGCAGTCTTTCTCTCGCAACACCCTGTATCAGTCGATAGTAATGCTTAATTCCACATGCACTCTCTTGCTACTTGGCGATGACTTGCAACCGAGCCTTCCTTGAATCCCACCGAACATATCCATGCAGACGGACCCAACAGAAGAGGCACGTCTCAGACATGCCATCCCTATGATGGAGGGTTTACCCAAACATGGGACACGGTGGGCGCGGGCCACAAAATCCCACGACGAGAGAGCTTAACCCGAGAGGAGCGAACCGCCCCACGATGAAGTTAAGTGTTAGGTTACGTGGGAAACAAACGCCCGCGAAACAACTTTTAAGTTTCACCTCAACATACAACCTAGAAGAAAGGCAGGTAGGGCAAAAAGTTGGACATAGAAACAAAAATAGAACTGGTCTGCAGACAACCAACCGAAGAAGTGATAACACTCGAAGACCTCAGGCACCTTCTTGAAACAGAGGAGCACCCAATAGCCTACGATGGCTGGGAACCATCTGGCCTAGTCCATCTTGGAACAGGCGTCATCTGCGCCTACAAAATAAAAGACTTCGTCGAAGCCGGGATATACTACAAGGCCTATCTTTCAACTTGGCACGCGTGGCTAAACAACAAGCTCGGCGGAGACCTGAACCTGATCCGAAAATCAGCAGACCTCTTCAGACACTCGTGGATAGCCCTCGGCGTCCCACCAGACAAGGTCGAATTCATCTACTCAGACACGCTCTACGATGACCTAGATTATTGGGCAACCGTCGTCCGAGTCGCCAAGAACCTCACCATAGCTCGAGTAAGACGCACGCTGGAAATAGCAGGTAGAAAAGAAACCGAGGCAAGAATGATCTCAGACTTTCTATACACACCGATGCAGGTGGCCGACATATTCTACATGCAAGTCAAAATCTGCCAACTCGGCATGGACCAACGCAAAGCAAACGTCGTAGCCAGGGAGCTCGGCGAAAGACTTGGATTCTGGAAACCCGTGTGCGTCCACCATCATCTGCTACAAGGGTTGGAAAAGCCCAAACTGTGGCCTATACCGGAAGGACAGGAAAAAGAAGTCCTATCCTCAGCCAAAATGAGCAAAAGCAAACCTGAAACCTGCATATTCCTCTACGATACGCCAGAAGAAATCAAACAGAAAATGGTCCGCGCCTTCTGTCCAGAGAAAACCATCCAATTCAATCCCGTACTGGACATAACCAAACACATAATCTTCAGAGAGGCAAACACCCTCACTATAGAACGTCCAGCAAAATTCGGCGGTCCAACCGAATTCCAAAGCTACCGAGAACTGGAAGCAGCTTACGCTCAAGGCAAACTACACCCGCAAGACCTCAAAAACACCGTCACAGAACAACTAATCAAAATCCTCGAACCCGTCAGAACATACTTCAAAAACAACAAAGAAGCCGCAGAATGCCTAAAAACTGTCAAAAAAGCTAACGTAACAAGGTAAAAACCTTGTCAACCCACCTCAAGGAAAAAGAGGAGAAAATCCAACAGCTCTTGGAACGACTAATAGAAGAATCGGCAAGAGGAACCCCAATAATTGTTGAAGGAAAGAAAGACATCGAAACATTGAGAACACTAGGCATCCAAGGAAAAATAGTGTCTGCAAAAACAGGCGGCAAGTCACGCCTAGATGTCATATCCGAAGTAGAGAAAACCGAAGCCCACGAAGTTATTCTGCTGTTGGATTTTGACAGACGAGGAAAAGAGTGGTCGAAAATTCTGAAAGAGCACTTGGAACGGGCCAGGATAAGACCTAATCTCAAGTTCTGGAATGAACTCCAAGGACTGGTAAGTAAGGAAGTCAAGGATATTGAGGGCTTAACATCGTACGTTGAAACGTTGAAGAAAAAGGCACAGAATCTCCATTGAAACCTTTCATCGTTCTAGCCCTAAAGAACCAGCTTGCCCTTCCTAAGCACAGTTTTTCCATCAATTTTGACGGTTGCCTTGGTCATCGAAGCCCACCAATGGCGATTACCAGCCGTCAGATTCTTTCCACCCTTGTCCTCATTGCCCCCAATCCCAATAGTGACCCCGCCCAGCACCTTATCATCCTGAGTAAAGCCATGCTCTAAGCTAGGATTAAGGCCCAACCCGAAGAACGCAAACTTGTCAACGTCACCTTGACTCGACTTCATGTAGTCTTCAAACGGTTCAATTCCTTTCTGCACAGAATATCTCACGACCTTCCCACTTTTGAATTCAAGGGAAAGCCTCTCAGTGTTTACACCTCCCCGAGCAGGAATCGGCACGTCATAAACAACAGTCCCATCCGCACTTTCCTCGTCTGCCGCGACCTCCACAAAGCCTGAAGGCAAAAACTTCACAATCCCTTTGGCAGCGTCCTCCTCGGTAACTACACTGTCTCCCGGGATGGGCTCCCGCCCTGCCAATCTGAACTTGAGTCTCGTGCCAAAGGGCGTTTCAACGTTTACGTCGACGCCGTGCCTCATGATGCCAGCCAGCCGGCTGGCTCTTTGCGCAATTTCCAACTGGTCAGTTAGGCACCCAGCAAGCATGACTTTTCTCCATCTATCGTAGTTCAGGCCAAGAGCCTTTGCCCGTTCTCTTGTCACCAAGCAATACTCAATTCCCAACATACGGATGCCACGCTTCTGTGCAATCTTCCGCCAAGAGTCCATGTACTTGTTCGATTCCAAGAACCAGATGTTGGCAAGCTCCTGCTTTTCTGAGGGTATGTTGTTCCAATCAACCGGATTCCGTGGACCTATCATGAAAATGAAGGCGTCTGTCTGTTCTAGCGCGGCAGCTTGATGTGTTGGAAGAGTTTCCAAGATGTTCCCAGAGATTTCACGCAGCGACCGCGTCCAATAGCTCTCACTGCTGATCGTGATTAATGGTTGGGCTCCTTTCCGACGGCAAGCAAGGGCTACTTCAGAAGCTACATCTACAGTATGGTCCCAACTGTGAACCCAAACGTTTTCTCCCTCTTTAATGTTCAAGCATGCCGTAACTATCTGGTGTGCAAGCTCTGCGTGGTCTTCCATACCTGTCACCTTAGACTTAGGTCGGCTTTTCACTATATAAAAACGCATATTTGGTTAGTTTCGCTTAAGAAAGCTTAAAGAGGATGATTTATAATTCATAAAAGTAATATAGAGTGAATGTTAAGATATAACGTCGTGATTCGAGAATAACATTCTCCCTTCACGTCATCAACGCTCACCCTTAACCATAATAATCGGAGGTGTACGTTCACGGGTTCATCCCAAACGTTTACCATAAAGTACGTTATACATGCCAAGTTCGAAGTTGAAGGAGTAGTAGAGAAACCAGACGTCATCGGAGCAGTTTTCGGACAGACAGAAGGCCTTTTCGGACCCGAACTCGACCTCAGAGAACTGCAAAAATCAGGCAGAATCGGAAGAATAGAAATTGACCTGCATTCCAAAAACGACAAGACAACAGGCGACATAACCATCCCAACAAGCCTAGACCGAGTCTCCACAGCCCTAATCGCATCAAGCATAGAAAGCATAAACCGAGTAGGACCATGCGCCTCTAAGGTAACACTTGAAAAAATCGAAGACGTCCGAGAAGCCAGAAGAAAAGTCATAATCGACAGAGCTAAGGAAATCCTTCACAAATGGACAATTGAATCAATGCCCTCAGTGGACGAAGTCTTCAAAGAAGTCTCAGAAACACTCAAACTCGGCAAAGTTGAAAAATATAGCTCAGAAGAACTGCCCGCAGGACCAGGACTTGAAAGCGCAAAAGAAATAATCATTGTCGAAGGCAGAGCAGACATAATAAACCTCATGCGATGCGGACTGCTAAACACCATAGCACTTGAAGGAGCCAAAGTCCCAGAAGCCATCAAAAAACTTTGCAAAGAAAAAGAAGCCACCGCCCTCCTCGACGGAGACAGAGGCGGAGACCTAATCCTCAAAGAACTCCTGCAAGTCACCGACGCAAAATACGTTGCAAGGGCACCGAGAGGAAAAGAAGTTGAAGAACTGAACTGCAAAGAAATATTCGACGCATTAGAAGCGAAAGTGCCGATTCAAGAAGTCTCAAAACCATCTAGGAAGGAAAAGCAGAAAGTAGAGGTTTCGAAAGAGGTTGCGGAGACAATAAAAGGGCTTGAAGGCACGTTAGAGGCTGTCCTTCTGAACGAGAAGTCTGAGCAGATAGAACGACTGCCAGTCAACCAGCTTGCCGAAAAACTTCAGCAAACAGAAGGCGTTGACACCGTAGTCTTCGACGGCATCATAACACAAAGAATAGTCGATGTCGCAGCCGAGAAAAACATAAAGAGAATCATTGCGTCACGCATATCAGACGCCGTTAAACCATCCTTGACCGTCCAACTGACTACGTTCTCAGAAGTTGCGCAGAGCTAACTTCCAAAAAAGTCGGAAAGCGTCTTAGTTTCTTTCTGCGTCATCGCAGACTGCAACAACTGCTGCTCAGTTATGCCAAAACTCTCAAGAACTCTGGCTGCCGCGGGCACAACCTGCTTGGACACGTAATATTCCAAATCTACCTCATCATACGAAGCATACTTGTACGGCTTGACCCTTTCATATAGCCGTCCTGATCCAACCACTATGACGTAGCCTACCTTATCGCCAACGGCAAGTTCCCACCCTTTCTCCTTCAACATTTTTGCAGCTTCCACATGCGAAGCCTTGACCTCATATTCTTCAGCAGGTTTGGTCAGCGTCTTCCAGATTATCAAGTCGCGGAAGGGAACACGTTTCTGCCGAAGCTCAAGAACGAAACGCCGCACGAATTCGGCAGCCTTCACAGGCGATTGCTCTTTTAAGACGATTTCCAGCACCTTCTCCTGCACCGTTTTGGCTATGTTCGCCCAGTCTCCGCGCACAACCTCTAGGCCGACAATGTCAAGCCGTCCATCTGGCAAAAGCCCCGCGTAGCGTTTCTTGGCTTCCGTGAAGAAAATCCGCACGTAAACCTTGTCAGGCTTAATTTCCAGCCCCAATTCCTTCTTGATTCTGTTTGAGAGCCCTTCAATCTTCTCAACGTCGTTGTTCAGGAAGATGCTGTCTGTGTCACCGTAAACGACCCTCAACCCAGCTTCTTCCGCCATCCTAATCGAGTTAAGTATGGTATGCCTTCCCCAAGCCGCCGCCGCTTCAGCCACAGGCTTCACATACCATCTAGCACCAGTCCAGCCCGCATAACCGTACGAAGCGTTGGTTATCACTTTCACAGCCTTTTGACGAGCATCAAAGACACGATACTCAACACTCGCCGGTGCCACCGTTTTCATTCTTGAACGAATCTCATCGCGAACACTGATAAGGTGCGACAAAACTTCCTTATAGAAACCCGCTGGCTCTTTTCTGAAATGATGACCGACCTCTGGAGCTTCGTACACGCCGGACTTCGGCGCAGCTTCCTTAGGCGGCACATAAGTGTCCGGCGATATGTTGTAAGCTATCATCAGACTCGGATACATGGATTTGAAGTCCAAAACCGCAATGTCCCCATGAAGCCCAGGCAAGGGCTTAAGCACTACACCGCCAGCATAGGGACGGTAAGGCTGTTCAATTCTCTTCGGCACAAGCTCCCCGAGTCCGTGCGTATGTTTGATCAGGAACCATTCAACCCTGAACCCAGCAGCCGCTGAGCCTACATGATCTAACGGCAGACTAACTAGGTTCGAGAGTTGCATGGCGAAATCCAAAACAGCTTCCGCGATGTCCATGACGCATCGGGCGTTGTCCATTGAAAACTTTCTCAGGATTTCACGCTTTTCACTGCTGTCCCAGTAATCTGCGCAGTCTACATCTTCAACTATCTGGCGATTTTCAATTTTCATAATGCCCAGATAATCTGCCAGATTCTCCAGAGTCTGAATTTTGACCTCTGAGAATTCGCCGACGAAATCCGAGAGGTCAACGTTGGCTCTCCCCGTTATCGAGACATGACCATAGACGCTTGTGTGCGGTCCAGTTTCAGCACGATCCACCTGCAGGCGCAAACCAAGTTTCTTGCACCTTTCAATCAAGTAAGGCCAATCTTGCCCGTTTACGCCGTAGCCTACAACAATGTCTGGGTCGAAATGTCGAACATAACTGACGAAGTCTTCAAGAACTGGCCTATCGTTTCTATCCTCACCCGCCAGGAACTGTCTTTCCTCGCCCATGTTTGTTGCCACGGACAACATGACGACCGGGTTCCTGTCAGGCTTGGGCGACCCCTCTTTGCTGTAGAATATTGTCGAAAAGCCCAAAACCTTCAGTTTCGGCACTTCAGTGCTCTCAAGTAGTTGCGGGAAAGATTGTGCACGGTAGACCTTGCTCACCTGAACTTTTCGAGTATTTGTTTCCTCAGTCACTTCTATCTCGTGCCAGCCGCAGGGCACAGTGTTGTTGTCAATCAGGTAACGCATTGAATATCGAATGTCATCTTCGAGGCAGTCCTTGACTCCTTCGAAGTTTCGAAGTTCTCTTGCACATTTGGATATATCATCAGGGTTTCTGCAGTAAACTTTGACCACATTCGCAGGCTTTCCAAATAACTTGCGCTCAACAACCTCCAGTTTCACAATAGAGCCTGACTGTTGCTGAGCAATTCCTTCTGCAACCTTTTTCGCATTGGCAGTCTCCTCAATCACGGCGTAGAAATAGTCTCGAAAGTTCCTGTCAATGACGAGCACTCTTTGGCCGGACTGGTCAACGCCCCAAAGCCAGATCTCAGGCACGCTGTTCTTGGCTTCAGAGTTCACGTCTAGGAGCCAAAATGTCAACTTCATGGCGAGGTTCCTTCCTGCAACAGTTAGTAATGAAGGATAGGCACTCTTTTAACATTTTTAGAAGAAACCAACACCAGTGTTGGAACATGCCGCAAAGCGGCAGCTTCGTTTCCTCGCAGACATTTTACGAGTGAGTAACCATGCCTTTTTACTCTTAACATGCCAAACAAATCATGATTTATGCCAACGATAGGCATATTCGAGTCGGGCTTAGATGAAGCTTTTTGGGAGAAAGGAAGAAGCGATAAAGAAGTAGCGGCTGAAATCCTTATTGGTGGATCCGCACGAGACGAAGGCGATTCTTTCATCTACTTCAGAGCCAAGGCGAGCGCCACGTTGGGCATACCAGAAATGGCAAAGTTTGCAGAAAAGTGAAAAAAGCCAGGGCACTGCCGACGGATAGATACTAGCAGGGAGAATAAGCTTTAGATTCACTTTTTAATAGGGAAGTTGAATATTGAATGCTTGTGTTTTGGATTGAAAGGGGCTGAAGGTTTTGAAAATCCTAGAGACTAACTTGAAGAAGGGTTTCGTGAAGGTTGTTCCAGAAACAATGGATGACTTCTGGCACTTATACAACGTAATCTACAAGAACGATGTTGTTTATTCTTACACGACGCGTGAGATAAAGCCTGACGAGAAATACGCAAGACCCAAGCGCGGGGAACGCGTCACAGTACTTCTCGGAGTAAAAGTTGAAGATGTGGGTTGGGACAGGCTTCTGGGCAGACTTCGAATTCACGGAACGATAATTGAAGCCCCAGAAATCGTGCCCACAGGAGCGCATCACACATTAAACATCACCTTGAACACGCCATTGACAATCGTGAAGAAGGAATGGCCAAAACACAATATTGAAAGGCTGCGGAACGCAAGTAGAACGTCTGAAAAACCCATAATAGTGGTTGCTATAGACGACGAAAGCTACGTCATCGCCACAACCGCCCAGTACGGCGTCGAAACCAAAGTGGAAGAGAGGATAAAGCTGCCGGGAAAGAATGAGGCTGAAAAGAGAAGCGCGGCTATGAGCGAGTACTTCAGAAAGACGCTGATCAGCTTGCGCCAAATCTGGGCGCCTACACACCGTCCAATAACGATTATCGGAGTGGGGTTTGTGAAGAATGACTTTGCAAAATTCCTGCAGAATGAAGCGTCGGACATTGCTAAGTCAGTTATGGACGTGAAAAGCGTCAACAACAGTGGCATCGTGGGAATAAATGAGGCATTGCGGTCGGGCGTATTGACTAAAACTATGAAGCAGCTACGGGTTGCCGAGGAGACCGAGGTCGTGGAGGAAGTGTTAAAAAGGCTTGGAAAAGGCGAGTTTAATGTCGCCTATGGACTTGAAGAGGTTGAGAAAGCCGAGGAAACTGGAGCTGTGGAAAAACTCATCTTGGCAGACACAGTGCTGCGGGATTCTTCCGATGAGAAACGCTTGCTAATGGAAGAGCTGATGAAGAAAGTCGAACAGAAGAACGGTTCCATAATCGTTGTCAGCACGGAACACGAGGCGGGAGCAAAGCTTCTATCCCTAAGCGGCATAGCAGCGCTGCTACGGTTCCCAATCCCTCAATGAGCACCGTAGCGGGAGCTCGGGTTTCATGGAGAACGTCGAAAGATCGTTGTGTTGACACAAGATTATGTTATATATTTCCACGTTAATTATAGACTATCACATGATTCGGGATGAACGTGATGGTGAAGAGAAAACCCGTAATCCACATCCAAAACATAGTTGCGTCAGCCGCACTTAACCAAAGGATAAGCTTGAAGACGATTGTTGAAAAATTTCCACACACGGAATACAGTCCGCGAGTGTTTCCTGGACTGGTTTTTAGGTTGAAAAAGCCGAAAACAGCCACGTTGATATTTGAAACTGGCAAGATGGTTTGCACCGGGGCGAAATCAGAGAAAGAGGCAGTGCAGGCCGTGAACAAGGTTACGAAGGAACTTAAGAAACACGGAATATCCATTGCGAGCAAGCCTGAAATCCACATTCAGAACATTGTTGCATCCGCGGAACTGGGTGGAGAGATAGACTTGGAAAACGTTGTCTACAAGCTCAAGAAGGTTATGTATGAACCTGAGCAATTTCCAGGAGCAGTATACAGAATGGATGAACCGAAAGTTGTGTTTCTCATATTCTCAGCTGGGAAACTGGTGTGCGTAGGCGCGAAGAAAGAACAGAATGTCTACGACGCCGTGAATAACATTCAGAAGTTGCTTGAGGAAAAAGACCTCATTTTCTACTCATAACAACGAATGACCTAAGACAAGCTTGACAGTCTCCTGCGAACCGCTGGGTTCTGGTCTGCAAGCCTTTTCAAAACCATCTCGAAAGTCTCATTCTCAGACAATTCCCTTTTTACGAAGACTCCCGTTCTGCCGACTTCGTCTCTTCTTGTCAATGTGCGGACACGATCAGAGACAGTTTCAACAGAAATGCCGAGCAGCTTGGCTATTTCCTCTTCGCGCCCAATAATCGAACTTTCTCGATGACCCTCTTTCGTGGGTTCGATGAGCATCAATCTCTTGTCCACGCCGTACCTTCTCAACAGGTCTCTCAGGTTCTTAAGGGTAATCTCGCCGCCGAATCTGTAAAATTCTCTTTCCACCTTGCGCATTTTAGCCAATGGAAAGGAAACACTGGCGTTTTCATCCAGTTCGAGGTAGGCTTTCATCGTATAGGTTGGCGTAGCTTGGACGATCACCCGCCCGCTCACTAATATGCCAGCGTTTTCTAAAGCTGTCTCAACGATGAAAGAAGAAGGCTGGTCCTGTATGAAGATGTCTATGTCGCTTTTCTTGGTGATATCTCCTCTTGCGATGCTGCCGTGTACGATGGTTCCAAGATGAGCTTTTTCAAGAGCTTCCATTATGGTCATGGATTTCTGCCTGTATTTCTCAAGCAGAGTCCAATGTTCAGCGTCATAGACTATTTCTCGATGCTCCAACCGCTTCACAGGTTTCCCCGCCATTCGCCTGTCTCTTCCAAGAGACTATTGGTTCGGGTTTATTTTAGTGTTTGACGAGAAGGTCTGGGTATTCTAAATAACATAGCAGACAGAGACTAAGAGAGTAGCACCTTAAATATGCGTAACCTTTGCTTCTTATTTCGAGATGTTATAGAAAAATTAGAAGCGTGAAGCCTTCATGCACACCGCGCCTATCGTCTGCGATGTCTGCAAGCGGAGAGAAGCTTTTTTCTTCAGACCTTACTCTGGAAGAAAGCTGTGCAAAAGATGCTTTTCTGAATCCATTGAGGAAAAGGTGAGAGCCACAGTCTCGAAGTACAAGATGCTCAAGTTTGACGACAAGATAGCCGTGGCAGTTTCAGGCGGAAAAGACAGTGTCAGTCTGCTACACGTTCTGGCCAAAATGGAGCGCAAATGCTCCAAAGCCTCGGTTGCAGCTATCACGATTGACGAGGGGATTAAGGGATATCGCGACGAAGCTCTGAAGATAGCGGCTGAGAACTGCAGGGAACTCGGTGTAGAGCATCATGTGGCTTCTTTTAAGCAGCTTTTCGGATGTACGCTTGACGAAATTGTGAAGAAAATGAGGGCGAAAACCAACGATGGAACAACGTCATGCGCCTGTTGTGGTGTTCTGCGAAGAAAAGCATTGAACACAACTGCAAGAAAGATCAAGGCGACCAAGCTTGCAACGGCCCACACCTTGGACGACGAGGTACAGACAATTCTGCTGAACATCTTTCACGGCGACGTTCTGCGAATAGCCAAGGAAAAGCCAGTTACCGACGACGTGCATCCGAAGTTTGTGCAGAGAATAAAGCCTTTCTGCGAAATCCCAGAGAAAGAAACTGCACTGTACGCTTACGTCAGGAAAATAAGGTTTCAGAGCAGACCATGCCCGTACGCTTCGGAGGCTCTTAGGAACGATGTTCGCATGATGCTCAACAGTATGGAAGAGAAGCATGCAGGAGTGAAGTTCACAGTTTTCAAGTCAATAGAGAGAATACGGCCTGCAATAGAAAGTATCGCCAGAGAAGAAGGATTAGTCTCCTGCAGTGAATGTGGCGAGCCGACAACCGAAAAAACATGCAGAACATGTCAGATGCTTGCGAAAGTGAGACGCTGACGCAACCGATATTCTAATAAAGAATTAGTTTCAACAGACGTTGGTATGAATGGTCTGGCTGCCATTTTGGCTTCAGTCGCGATAGTGAGTCTGATATCCTTTGTCGGCGCAATCTTCGTAGGCCTCAAGGAAAGCCTGCTGCGACGAATCATGATGGCTCTCGTCGGGTTTGCCTCGGGCACTCTTCTGGGTGGAGCTTTCTTCGATTTGTTGCCAGAAGCGGTGGACCTGATGGCAGTGGGCCTGATAAGTCCGCCTGTAACGATGTTCTATTTCGTCATCTTGGGCATCATGGTCTTTTTTTCCATCGAAAAGTTTCTCCATTGGAGGCATTGCCACAAGGAAGAATGTGAGGTCCATGCTTTCGCTTATGTCAGCTTGATCGGAGACGCTGTTCACAACTTCATTGATGGAATGATAATCGCTGCCACGTTCGTGGCTGGGTTCGAGTTGGGGTTCGTCACGACACTCGCCGTGATCTTTCATGAGATACCTCAAGAAATAGGCGACTTCGGGGTCTTAATTTACGGCGGCTTCACCAAAGTGAAAGCACTGACCTACAACTTTATCATAGCTCTGACCGCGATTCTGGGCGCATTAGTCACTTACTATGTTGTTTATCTCCGAAGCAACTATGCCTTGCTGGTGCCGTTTGCAGCTGGAGGCTTCATCTACATAGCCGCAACAGACCTCATGCCTGAACTGCACAAGAAATCTCATGCCGTCGAGTCTGTTGTCCAATTCCTATCTATTCTGCTGGGCCTGGGATTGATGGCCTACCTCACGAGCCTTCTGCACGCTTAACATGCTATCCTCTTGCGGATGCTTCGCTCTTCAGTTTGCGCAGGATTTCTGATGCTTCATACGCGTTTTCGGCTGAAGCAACCTTCCTGGCTCTGTCCAAGGCAACTTTGGAGCCGCAGTACGGGCAGGTTCTCGTTTTTTGACCAGCCTTAGCCAGCAAGAGCCCGCCACATTGACCACACACGACCACTATCGTGACTGGCAAAGTGTTGACATCCCCCGAAAACCTTTTCCACGCTCCAGCTAAATAACGCTTGACGTGAGGAGGAGAACAAATGAGCAGCGACGAGAAGACAGAAGCAAAGGCGCCATCTGCACTGGTGGAACTTGCAATACGATATTTCCAAAAGGAAGGGTACAAGGTCGAGCAGAAAGACACCACGCTTGAAGGCGTCAGCGGGGTTTCCAGAAAATTCGACCTGATAGTTCAGAAAGGACGCGCGGCACAGGGAGTCTGGATTAGAGACTGGAACAGAACGATAGGCGTGAACGTCATAATAAACAGCGACAAAGCTTCGGAAGACGTGAGCCTGTCCAGCTCCATAATAATAGGTGAAAAGTTCAGCGACCACGCCAAATCTTACGCAAACAGAAGAAAAATCACATTGCTTGCAAAACGCCAGATAGTTCTGAGTTTAAGATAAGCTAGATTTTGAGATAATCGTCCAACACGCCTTCGGTTTCCAACTTACCCAGCCAATCAACAAGACCCACACCACACTTCTTGTGCCTCTCCAGAACCGTCAGAATCTCGCTCACAATTTCCTTAACGCTTTTGCCAGAGGTATCCAGTTCACACACTTTTTCTTCGCTGTGAATGTTTAGAGCATCGACCAAACAGACGTCCAGAATCTCTGAGGCCAAGTTCTCCCACAGCTTGCGGCCGGTGAACCCTGAGCTCTGCATAAGTTTCTTGAGCTCAACGGGGTCGCGTCTTAACACGAAAATGTAGGTCACAAGGTTCTTGGGAACAACACTCACTGCGTAGTGCCCGTCGACGACGATGCCTTTCTTGTTGCTGCTGTCAACGAGTTCGTGAAGCTTTTTTCGCATTTTGCCTTCGTCAACGATTATTGAGTCCCGTTCCTTGTCTTTGCCCGTAATGAGGCCTTCGCGAATGACTAGGTCTGTCAAGTTCACGTATTCAGCGTTTAGTTTGGATGCGAGCAGTTGTGAAACTGAGGTTTTTCCAACACACGGAGTCCCCGTGACCAGAATGACTCGTTTGGACATGACTTAGCAAGCCTTCCGCGTCATAGTTGAACGTGCCGCAAAATAAGGTTTCCAAAATTCTTATTCCAGACCACTGCGTATTATCATGTTGGGCTGGCGAGTTGGCATGTGGCTTTCGAGCCTCATTGAGAGGCTTGAGGAAACTCCGCCCACGCGCAGAATTGCAACGTCCGCAAGGGCGTAAGGCGAGAGCCTTGGCTACGGAGCAGAAACGGAACGTCCACCCGTGTAAGGGCCGATGATGCACGCGAAGGTGCTGAGAATGCTGGGTGGAAACGGTGAAACGGCCGTCCTGCAAGTGGAAAGGGCAAACAGACGCCGGTGAGGAATCTGCCTGAGGCGCGGGTAGCCCGATTAGCCGAATGCCGCACTGGACAAAAGGCGGGTTACAACCAACACGCCAGGCTTTTGGAATAACACACTTGATTTTGCTCGCGTTTCCTGGAGATTTTGGCTCCTTCCATGTCGGTTATGTATTCGAAGCCTACCTCGACTAGTTGGCATGCCTCTTTCAGGTCGTTGGCGATTTTAACATGGTATTCGTCGTCTGTCGCTAGAAATATTGCCTGTTGTCGCGTGCGAAGGCCAGCCTTCCCCCTTACGCACTCATAGTAGGTGAAAGAGAATTAGAACAAAAAGTAGTTAAACTTCGTGATATGGAAAGGAGAAAAGAATCAGAAGTAAAAATCAGTGAACTCGTGAAAAGTTTAAAGAAACTTTAAAATCCTTTTACTCCTCCCCGTCAATCTATAATATTTTTTTTCTCAAATTTTTCTGAGACAATAAGTTTATTATTTTCCAAAAATTCTAGGTGTTTTATACCCCAGATGAAAATAAATTCATTTTTTCGATATTTCTCTTACATAGTTAGGTTCTTTTTGTAGGATCTTTAGGACAGCCAATTTAGATGAAGAATCGCGAATTGTTTTTATTAAAATATCTTGACTGACCATAAAACTGGAGTTTGCTGATAGTCTTGGCATTCCGTATGTCGTCATAATTGGTCATGAGGAACTGAACAAAAATAAGGTTAAGTTAAGGAACATGAGGTTAAAGGAAGAAAGAGAAGTAAAGATAGAAGAACTCGTTCAAATATTACGAGAATAAATTGTGTGATTATACGATTCTACTGAGGGAATATTCTGTTGATGTGGCTGTAAAGCTTGAGATGATATAAATTATTTAAAATTGCCGTCTAAGATAGTTTTAAATAATTTTCTGTTTTAATACCTAATGGTGATGGGGGGTGGGACTAAGATCTATTGGTGTTACTCCTTATCAAATTTCCAGTGAATATGTTTTAAAACCTGATATTCATAGCTTCTCTTTTGAAAATAATGGATGTAATACCATGATCCATAGCCTTTACAACATTCCTACCGCCCCAGTTGATAAAAATGATTTCTATAAAATTTCAAATGTTTCTCTAAGTATTTCACAAGGTGGAAAGTCAGAAACATCCCTAACATACACTCCTAACATTGATTTAAACATAAAAATGACAAGAAACTTGGTTAGAAGACTTTCTTATAGGGTGGAAAATTATAAAAAGGAGGTAGAAAATTATCCTTGGTTTAAAAAATATCCTCTAAAAGCTGTTATAGGTTTGGGTTATGAACTACCCAAGTTAGCAGTTTATGATATTCCTAACGCTTTTATAAGAGAAAATTTAGGGATTCCTGATGAAGTTTCTACAAAAGAAGGATTGAAATATATTGGAAAAGGAGTTTATTATCTTGTTAAGGAAGCGCCACATAATTTAAAAGATCCAAGTTGGTGGAAAAGAAATTATCATGTCGCAATACCTATCATTTTACCTATTGTTTTTACGGTTGCAGCCGGTATTCACACGTATCTAACCAAAACCAGTTACCATCTTCGTTTAAATAGTCTTGCAAGTGCTAAATTAGGAGATTTACCCCCTATCAAAGAACTTTGGGAACAAGGTAAAATGCCTATCCAAGAAGGTTTTGGTGAAGTAGTTAACCTTGCCAATGCTTCTATAAATCTACACAAAAATCCAGTAGATCCAGGTTCTACCATATTTAGAGTTTCTACTAGAGAATTAACAGAAAGTGAAAAGACTTTAATTGACGAATGGAAGAGCGGAGCTTTTACTGGTTTAGATGATTATTTAAAAATTGCAGCAGCAGATGCTGTTTATGCTACTGGTACACTGCTTGTGAGAAAACATGAAAAGGCTAAACATGAGTAAAATTGTAATAATGCTTTTCATTTTTTGTCTATTCATTAGGCCATCTTATGCTTCACTGTCCTACGAAAATAAAGACTTAAACTTTACTGTTATTGAAATTACACCTCCATATGACCTTTATTTTACCGAATTTTTAAACAAACCAGAAAAGTGGAATAATATCTTTAATAACCCTTCTTTAATGTCTGAATATACAGTTGTAAGTAGACCATCGATTGAAGAAATTTTGGATTATAACATCATAAAATCAAAGTCAATTTCTGAGATAGCAAATATGTTCAAAGCTGGTGTTTATTTAAATAAACCAGAATATGCATGCGCTCATATTGGAGTTCCAATTGAAACATATGAAAATTTTACTAGATTACTTAAGGCTATGGGTTTCAATATTAATGAAAATATTTTAAAACATCCTTTATTGAATGAATCGGTATATTCGATGAGTCTACCATATCAGTATGGAGGAAGTGATCTAACTGGTAGAGGAATAAGAATTGCAATTATAGATTCAGGTATTGACTCTAGCTTTTTAAACTCGGCAAACCAGTCCGCCCACCTCTAAGAGTAAGCGCATAAAAAGCCTAAGGGAATGAAATGATTAAGATCGGGTGTTGCGGTTTTCCAACATCCATGAAAAAATACTTTGAAAACTTTAGCGTTGTGGAATTGAACAGCACCTTTTATCAGTATCCCCGGACAGAAACGGTTGAGGGCTGGCGTAAAAAGGCGCCAGAAAACTTCGAGTTCACCGTAAAGGCACATCAAGACATAAGCCATAAGGCGAATCTGAAGGTTGAAGAAGCAAGCCTTCAAGCATTTGAGCGCATGAGGCAAATCTGTAAAGTTTTGGGCTCAAAAATACTGCTTATTCAAACACCCAGTTCGTTCAGACCAGACATGCTTGCAGACGCTGAAAAATTTTTCAAAGAAGCAGACCGTGAAGGTTCGCTTTTGGTTTGGGAGACGCGTGGATCAGCATGGGAAACTGTTGATGTTAGTAAAAAGCTCGGAGAAGCCCTGCAGGAATTAGATGTTACGCATGTTACTGACCCGTTTAGGATTATGCCGGCATACACTGGGGAAATAACCTATTTTAGGCTTCATGGTTTAGGCAGGCAAATGTATTATTATCAGTACAACGACGAGGAACTAAAGAAACTAAAGGAGATTGTTAGTCTTTATGAGAAGAAGTGCAGAGAGGTTTATGTTTTGTTCCACAATCTTTCGATGTTTGAGGATGGGGTGCGTTTTATGGAATGGTTGTCGAAGGGAACTTTTCCAAAAATCACTGGTTCGACTGGTTTGGCTTCCATCCGTAATGTTGTTGAGAAGACACGTTACCCAGTTGCGAAGAGCATGCTGATTAAGAAGCTTGGATGGAGACTTGTGGAGTTAGAAGAAGGCAAACAAGTTAGGCTTAACACGATCTTGGCGGATTTGCCTTCTAAAACTTACAAGAATGCAGAAGAACTGCTCAGCGATGTAAAGGCAATCTGCGCAAGTTATTAATCGTTTGAGCGCTGATGTTTGACTTAGAAGCGAGTTGAGCCTGAAAAAGCGTTCAGCGAAAAAGATACGCGCACGTTTTTTCTATGTATTAACCGTGAAGGGTGTTGGCTGAAATGAAGGTAATAGGCATAGACCTTGCAGGCGTCGAAACTAAACAAACGGGTTACGCTATATTGCTCGGGATGGCAACAGAAACTAAGGTTCTGTTCTCTGATGCAGAAATAACTGAAGAGATTGCGAACTGCAAACCCTCGATAGTTTCAATCGATGCTCCCCTCAGCAGACCCTTACATGGAAAAACAAGGTGTTGTGAAAAACAACTCATGCACATGGGAATTAAAGTTTTTCCCTGCATGTTTGCTGGGATGAAGAAGCTGACGGAAAGAGGAATTAGGGTTGCTGAAACGGTCAAACGCCTTGGCTATGAAGTGATAGAAAGTTACCCTGGTTCTGCACAGGACATTCTAAACATTCCCAGAAAAGGGCGAAGCGTTAAGGCACTACAGAAGGGATTAATAAGATGTGGAATCACAGGCGATGTGGAAAAGAGTGGTATCACCAATCATGAATTAGATGCCATAACATCTGCAATAGTAGGTCTGATGTATCTCCTTGGCGAAACTATTTCTATTGGTAACAGAAACGAAGGTTTAATGGTCATACCAAAACGAGCAAACCATCCAACCGTCACAGATTCTGCTTTTAGCGAGACATACGCGAAAGGGTGAAAATGTTGAATGGAAAAGCGCAAGGGTGGAACGTTGGAACAAGTCCAAGTCCTCATTAAGGCTCCTAAAAGATTAGTCAACACAGTCAAGGATCGTCTTCCTGAACATGGCTATGCTAGGACAGGTGAGCTTACGAAGAACTTTGGCGAAGGTGGCTCAAGGAGCAGGGCATTGAAGTAATGCTCGACACCCCATAACCTTTTTTATGCTGTTATGCTTAGGTAAGCATGCGCTATTAAAACGAAGCAGAATACCTGCTGAAGAAAGTTTTCCTGACGCAGAAACTGTCGGAACATCTATTTAACCAAATTTGACACTCCACACGATTGAAATCGCGGGATTCTTCTCTTGTTTCATTCATTGACTCTTCGCCTCAGCGAGAAGTTCAGGCATTGTCAAACATGCCCCTGCACTTGATAGAGGCTCACCGTGTAGCTTACCGAGTGCTCGTTTAAGGATGTTTCTTGCACCGTTGTAGTCTGCGTTTAGGTTTAAGCCACAATGTGGACACTGAAAGAGTCCTCTGACTCGGAGTCCTCTTTTTCCGCATCGGCTACACGTTTGGCTGGTGTAGGCTTCGCTAATCTCTAAAACAGGTATGCCTTGCCAACACGCCTTATACTTGATGAAGGATACGAGTTTAAAGTAGGGAAAACTGTTAAGTTTACGCTTGAATCTTCTGCCTTTTCCGTTTCGTCTTATTCCTTTAAGTTTTCCTACGACTATCATAGAGTTGCCTTTGACGGCTTCTTGAATGATGGCTTTGCTGACCTTGTGTAGTTCATGGTTTACTATGCGCTTCTCATGTGCTCCAACTTTTCTAACGGCTTTTCGATTCGGAAGCCTACGCCTCAGATGGAAGTAGTGCCCTCTAACTGCTCTGAGCGCTTTCCCATAAAACTTCGGTTTTCCATCTGCAGAGTTTACAGTTGCAGCAATATTATGTATTCCCAAATCAACAGCCAAAACTGAACTTGGATTCTTCTCTGGCACTTCAACTTCCACAGTTATGTAGACGAACCATTCGCCTTTTCGCCTAACGATTTTTGCCTCTCTACAAACCATGTTTTGGATTATTGGTGTATGTGGTTTGACAGGAACGTTGATTCCACCCTTAACACCGTAGACTGGTATCTTAAGCCAATACCTTGTTAGCTTCGTTTCAGCACGATAAACATCACGCCTCAAAATCAAAGGATACTCTTTTCCCTCTCTAGGTTTGCCAATGCGTTTCAGAAGCCTATCAGCTTGCTGTCGAGTAGCAGAATAAAGCGGAACAGACTTGTCTCCATGCAAATATCGTTGAAAATTCTCGTATTCTCGTTTGAGAATCTCTTCTTTACCTTTCCGAAGCTCAAGGATCTTAGCCTTAATAGTTTTCTTCGCTTTCAAGAGCGACTCGCTCAAAAAGAAACATAGAGAGAACGTATATTAACTTACCTACGCATTCATCCCATGATCAAAATCATGGGCTTTCTGCTACGGTTCTGTAAAGTCCTTCGACATTTCATTCACTTCTACGGATGAAAATTTAGATTTGTTCCTTAGGAACCTTTTCTGGCGGGTGGGCTACATGATACTTCAGTCTATGCCTTTGTATTCTCTTAACCACGTGTGGGTACAGAATCAGCTCTTCGATTTCTATTTCCCCAGCTAGATGCGGGCTGATTTGTTTGAGTCTTTGGACTAGCGCCTGGATACTTTTCTTCGATGAGAAGGACACCATAACCGATGGGTGGCAGCTAACTCCAACCTCAACCAGGTCTTGCAAGGATTTTAGCTGTAGTGCAAAACCCTCTGGCTTGGCTCCTGTCAGCATGGCAAACTCTTTTTCATTGCAGCCTTTCAGTGAAACCCTCACGTGGATAAAACCGTATTTTGAGAGTTCCTCAGCATAACCTTCGTCGTGGGCTAGGGGTATTCCGTTGGTTTCCAGAATGAATGAAAAGCCCTTACCTCGAAGATTGTCGAGAAGTCGTAGCAGGTGAATTTTTCCAATCGTAGGCTCTCCGCCACTGACCCTCAACTGATTCAGGCCGCATTTTCTAGCCAGCGTAACCAAGCCATCTGCAACCTTCCCGGAGGTATAAAACTTTCCAACCTCAGCCGGATGGAACATTACAGTGTCCGAAACCCAGCAAAACTTGCATAACAAGCCACAGCCCACACAGTCAGCCGTCACTATTCCGCCATACCACCTTGCGGGTCTGATGCGGTAATACTTCTTTTCTTGTTCTCCCAGTCTCATTCTTGTGACCAATTTTTCAATAGCCAGATGCCTCCGAATAGGCTCATAGAACATTCATGAAACCTCCCCGATGTTCTCATCCAGAACACATATCGGCTTATTCAACATTAGACTTGCTGTAACTCTGGCGCATGCTTATACATGTTAATGAACGTGCGCTAATACGCCCTGATCAAGCTCACGGAACCGAGAAGGAAGTGGAAACCTGACCTATTCAAACGCGAAAGGTCTCATTTAACTAAGCAGCGCAATCGACATCAGAACAGATGACGGCAGAGAGCCCATAAGGGCCCTAAAGCGGTTTCTGATCAGCTGCGTATGGTTTCATAAGGCTCGCTTCTAGAAGCAGTTATTCAGAGAATTTCTGGAAGCACGAGCAACAACTGAGTTTCTAGGATATTCTGGAAGGGCTCGTTTCATGCGACGCGACATTCCCTCAAAACTGCAACAGGACCCTAGGATAGTCTCGGTGAGAAAAGGGCTTCTGGGATGCTTGTAGTAGGCCTGAGAACATAGAAAAGGGGGATGTGCGGGAGATATCTTCACCTTCAGTGGTGTTACAACCAGCACGCTAGCCTCTTGTGGAAACGTGCCTACCTTTGTTCTGTAAAACAATGAGCATTTCAAGGTTCGCTGCTCTTTCCTTTGCGTGTGCGCGCATAGCCTCCCCCGGGTTCAGTATATGATCCAAATATGCCGCAGAAAAAAGGGAGTTGCAGGAAACGTTGTCACTTGGCCACGGGTTCAAGTCCTGCCTTTCACTTTCTACTGGACCTCTGGACTTTTGGGCTGTGCTTGCTCTTGCGCATCTGATTTCTTACGTCTTAGCATCCAAACTGACAGTAGCGCAGCCGCCACTGCAACCAATGCCGAGGCTAGAATAACGTACAGCGG
>Ga0315282_10002371_pt1 | contig 34836 bp, 29 predicted proteins | sample YL17G07_20_MG_FD_203693 | JGI IMG/M metagenome (GOLD analysis project Ga0315282, IMG submission 203693) | Sediment microbial communities from Yellowstone Lake, YNP, Wyoming, USA - YL17G07_20 | ecosystem: Environmental > Aquatic > Freshwater > Lake > Sediment | place: USA: Wyoming | collected...
AGCAGGACGCCGATGAGAAAGGCCATGCCGAGCGTGCCCAGATACTTAGCCAACTGATCCAGAAAGTGGAGAGCTCTCAATGATGATAGCCATATATCTTGTCCCTATATAATTATTAGCCATATAATAGCACGTTTATTCCTCCCTCTAGAGGGACGATGAGTGGAAAGGAAAAAGAAGAGCCTCTCGTGTGAGAGGCTCTTAGACGAAACAAACCAGTTTTTTAGGCAGAGAGAGCTAAATATCTATAAGGGTACCTCAATCAAGAAGAGTGCACTCGAATGCCCCTTGGCTTAGCTGTCCACCTTTGGCTAGCCCTTTTGCCACCCAGCCCGGTATATCACGACGAGCATAGACCGGGCAAGCACCACGCTTCTGCGGCGGGCACTGTAAGATTTCCCAACAGTGTTTTGGAGCAGCCTCGTCGTGGATAATAAGCCCGGCTTTGGCTATAAACTGGTTAAGCTCTGGTATGGATTGTCGCCTGAATGTCTTGGTGGCTATTGCTTTATCTCCGGTAGCCTCATCGTGGATGGTGAGCCCGGCTGCTGCCAGAATCTCACCAATGGTGGGGGCTTGCTTTTGCTGCAATCTCTTCCCTTGTACCCTCTGACCTATAGTCATACCAAGACCCACTGAAATCAGGATGGGCATAAGAATTACTCCGAGCAAAATCAAAGTAAACTTACCGACACCTCGGGCAACTTGCTTCGCTCTTGCCATTTTGATACTCCTTTCCTGTTTTAATACTATCAGGTAGTATATAGAGGGACATCCGCAATCAAGCCTGTTTTGGGGTGCACTTAAGCCCTGATAATCCTGTCTCTGGCTAGGCAGATTTGCCTACCCCAGCTAGGTATTTCTACTTAGCTTTGTTGAAGTGCCTTATTTGCTGGGTTATAATGTAACTGGGAAGAGAAGGCAGTGCGTAAGATTAGTATTGTTATTGCTGATGACCATGCTGTGGTCAGGCAAGGCACTCGCAGCCTGCTGGAGCGGGAGAAAGACCTGGAAGTGGTGGGGGAGGCCGCCGATGGCGAAGAGGCGGTAAAGGTGCTTGAACAATTGCGACCAGATGTGGCAATAATTGATATTGCTATGCCTAAGCTCAGTGGTGTTGAGGTTACTCGGCAGATTAAACCCCACTGTCCATCTACCGCAGTGCTGATTCTTACCGCCTATGATAATGACGAATACATCTTCGCCCTTCTGGAAGCTGGAGCTGCTGGCTATCTCCTCAAAGATGTCGACAGCCGAGAAGTAGTTGAGGCAGTGAGAGCAGTGCATGCTGGTGAGTCAGTACTACACCCGGTCATAGCCCGTAAGGTTATCAGCCGCCTCACCTCCTCGGCGGCCAAGGTTAGCGAGGAAAAACCAGCAGTAGAGCTGAGTGAGCGGGAGATTGAGGTATTGAAGCTGGCAGCCCGAGGCTTGAGTAATAAAGACATCGCCACCAAGCTGTTTATCAGCAAGCGAACAGTTCAGGGTCACTTGGGTAGTATCTTTAATAAACTCAACGTGGGCTCACGCACCGAAGCCGTATTCCAGGCAGTAAAAAGGGGACTATTATCCTTTAAGGAACTACCTTAAAGCAGATAGCGTATGGTGCCTATGGTGAAGGAAGAGGCCAGGGGAATAAGTTATTCAATAACTAGAGTGCTGCGCAACCCCCATCTTTGGGTAGTGGCGGTTATGATGGCGCTGATAGTGATCATTCACTACCACGAAGCCTTTGTCGATGTGCCGGTTCTAGAGCGGATAGGCTCGGTTCTTGGGCTTGGTCTGACCCGGGCGACTTTGTGGCGAATCCTTTTCCTGGTGCCAGTAACCTACGGAGCAGTCAGGCTTGGTATTGGGGGAGGGTTAAGCATACTGATACTGGCAACTGCGGCAATGCTCCCCCGGGTTTTCCTCATCTCGCCGGCACCACGGGAAGCACTGTTCGAGACTGGCGGGGTTGTCCTCATTGGTGCCCTTATTGTTGCACTAATGCATGTCATGCAGAGTGAGAAACAGCGGCTTTCTGAGCTGGAAGCAACTCAGAGTACGCTCAATTTACAGATTAAACGGCTGGGCATGCTTTATGCTATCTCGAGTTTAGTCAGCCGGTCCCTAGAACCGGGGCACTGCCTGGCGGTCATGGATAAGGTGGGGCAGTTAATAGAGACTGAGGCTACTTGGCTTTACCTTTGGGATGAAGAGCAAAGGGAGCTGAAGTTAGCTGCTTCAAGTGGTTTATCTGAGGAGGTGGTGCCAAAGACACTCAGAATGGGTGAGGGTCTAGATGGTGCGGTGGCGCAGTCGAGGCAGCCCCTTATTGTGGCAGACTTGTCCGCTGACCCTGTATTAAAGTCAACATTGTTGAAGCAGGGGGTCCTGCATAGTGTGCTCGTCGTCCCCTTGACGTCCAAGGACGGGATACTGGGTACCTTAGGTGTGGGTACCCGCTTAGCGCACTACTTTCCTCCAGATGAGGTAGACTTACTCTACGCAATCGGGCATCAGATCAGCATGGCTGTTGAGAACGCTCGCCTCTATGAAAAAGAGCGCCTGGCAGCTGAAGCGCTGCGTGTTTCGGAGAGAAACTACCGAGAACTGTTCGAGAATGCCAGCGATGCTATATGGGTTCACGACCTCAGTGGTATAATCTTGACTGCCAATAGCGCCTTTGAGAAGCTTACCGGATACGAGCGAGATACGCTGATTGGTGCTAATGTGTCTATGCTCCTGTCGTCTCACGGCAAGAGCAAGGTGGATAAAGAGGCGCATGAGAAGGTGCTAAGGGGAGAAGTTAGTGAGCCATACGAACAGGAACTGGTCAAGAAGGACGGGAGTGAGGTCATCATTCAGCTCGGGACCAGTCTAATGACTAAGGGGGGACAGCCCTGGGCATTCCAGCATATTGCGCGGGATATCACTGAGGTGAAAAGGACCCAAGATAACTTGAGATTCTACGTGCAGGAGGTGAGTCGGGCTCAAGAAGCGGAGCGAAAGCGTATCGCCCGGGAATTACACGATGGAGCAGTTCAAGCTCTGGTCACTGTTTCCCGTGGCTTGGACGATCTCGCCTCGGGGAATTCTCAGCTCTCGGTGAAGGACGTCCGAGAGCAAGTAAGAGGCGTGCTTCAGGAGGTACGCCGGTTTAGCCAGCAGCTACGACCTTCGGTACTGGATGACCTGGGGTTGCTACCGGCAGTGAAGTGGCTCGTTTCCGAGCTAACTGATAACCACGGTATAGCTGCCGATATCGAAGTGGTCGGCGAGGAACGCCAGCTTCCGCCCGAGGCTGAGTTAATGCTATTTCGCATCATTCAGGAGGCATTGTCCAATGTGCGGAGGCATTCCCATGCCAGCAGGGTGGTCGTCAGGGTGGAATTTGCCGACCGTAGTACCAAGGTCACCGTCAGTGATAATGGCATGGGATTTGAGATGCCGACCAGAATCGGGGACTTGGCTAGAAGCGGGAGGCTCGGCTTAGCTGGGATGCAAGAGCGAGCCCAGTTGTTGGGTGGGACACTCTCTATTGACAGCAAACCAGGCAAGGGGACTCTGGTGGTGGTAGAAGCACCATTGTAAGGCAACCTATGGAAGGAGGCTGATGAGACATCTGCAACGCCTGCTGACATTATCACTGACCTGGGTCATTTCCATCTTGGAACAAACCAAGTTTAATCTCGCAAATTGGCTGAAGGCAATACAATGGCATGATAAACGTTTGGCGGTCAAAGGTAGACAGCAACCAGAACAACCCAGCATCAGCGCCGAGAGTCCTGTGGAGTGTTTGCAGGCTATCATCGATGGCTTTGGGGATGAAATGATGATCATCGGTCCTGACTTCCGCGTTAGGCAGGTAAATAATGCTGTGCTGCGACGGCTGGGAACACCGGCAGTAAACGTTATAGGACAGCCTTGTTTTCGGGTTAGCCATGGTGCTGAGGAGCCATGCCGCCCGCCATGGTGCGAATGCCCCCTTGAGCGGGTCTTGGAAACGGGGCAGTCTATCCACGTAGTTCATACCCATTGGGAAGGCGAGGTAGATGAGGGTAGCGAAAGATGGTTGGAGATAGTGGCATCTCCCATTTGGGACAGCCAAGGTCGGGTCACCGAGGTAATCGAGCTGGTGAGGGACGTGAGCCAAAGCAAGAAGTTGCAAAAGGAAGTCATCAGGGCGAACCGCGAGTTGCTAGCCCTCAATTCCATTACTTGCGCTCTAAGCCAGTCGCTCGATCTAAAGGCGACGCTCCAGGCTGTTGCTGAGACAATGCTTGATGCCTTGGAAGCGCAGGCAAGCTGGATAAAGCTATTAGACGACACCAGCCGGCTATCAGCACGGGCCAGCCGCGAACTGCCAGCAGAGGTCCTGGATGAACTAGTAGAGGCTGTATCTAACCTAGGTTCAAGCGAACACACAGTAACCTCGGCAAGCTATTTTATGGTGCCTAGCAAGGGCACAAACGGGCGTGACCAAACTCTATGGCAGTTTGCCGTAACTCCGCTAAGGTCAAAGGGAGTCATATTTGGAACAGCAGGGGTAGCTACTGTCAAGCGCCCTGTTGATCAGCAGCGTATCCAACTGCTGGATGCTATTGGTAATCAAATAGCAGTGGCTGTAGAAAGGTGCCAACTTTATGAGGAGGTACAGCTTGCCCGGGACTTACGAGGGGAGCTGCTGCACAAGGTCATCACCACCCAGGAGGAGGAGCGCCGGAGGATTGCCCGAGAATTACATGACGAGACCGGTCAAGCTCTTACTGCCTTGAGGCTCTGCCTGGAGAGGTTAGCCCTGGCCCCGGCACCTAGTACTGAAGAGACCAAAGTCCGACTAGCCCAAGCCTTGGAGCTCTGCCAGCAAGCTGAGGAGGAAGTGGATAAGCTCATCTTCGACCTCCGCCCCGCCCTTCTCGATGACTTGGGACTAGTTGAAGCGGTAGGATTCTATGCTGGCACGCGCCTGAAAACAGCCGGCATAGAGCTAAGCTTAAGAGTGACGGGGAAGGAAAGAAGACTATCGGGGGAGAAAGAAGCCGCCCTCTTCCGTGTCATGCAAGAGGGCATAACTAATATCGTCAAACATGCACATGCCAAGAGGGCGATGATACATTTACAATTCAAAACAAACCAATTGGTGGCGCAAATCAAAGACGATGGCCGCGGATTTGAGACAAGCCAGATAGGGAGTTCTCATAATCCCAAGCGTGGCCTTGGCCTGCTTGGAATGAGAGAGAGAATGAACCTAATCGGAGGCAGCTTGAGCATCGTATCTAAGCTAGAGGGTGGCACGTATCTCAAGGCGGTAGTTCCCTTAGATGGGGAAGGAGTTCAGGAGTGAGAGGTATCAGGGTGCTGCTGGTAGACGACCATGCCCTGGTAAGGGAGGGTATTCGTTCCCTTTTGCAGCTTCATAACGATATAGATGTGGTGGGGGAGGCAGGTGATGGAAGGGAAGCCATTCAGAGGACCCGTGAATTAACCCCCGATGTAGTAGTTATGGACATAAGTATGCCTTCCATGGGAGGGATAGAGGCTACCCGCCAAATCCTTCATGAGAACCCCGCAGCCAGGATTGTGATTCTGTCTCGTCATGACAATCTGAGTTATGCTCGCTCCCTTCTCGAAGCTGGAGCCTCAGGATATGTACCCAAGAAAGCAGTATCCACCGAGCTGGCTACAGCGATCCGAGCGGTTTACGCTGGCGATGTATTTTTGCACCCCTCCATAGCCAAGACGGTGACTGATGATTACATCCAGCTAGCCCGTTCTCAACATAAAATAGGCGCCTACGAATGCTTAACCGGGAGGGAAAAGGAGATCCTAATGCTCATCGCCGAAGGACACTCCAGTCATCAAATTGCTGACGCGCTCTATTTGACCGTGAAAACAGTCCTCAATCATAGAAGGAACATCATGGAAAAGCTCGGCGTTGATAATCCGGCCCAACTCATCAAGTATGCCATCAAGATTGGCTTAGTAGATGACGACTTCTAACCAGTGTCGAGGTAGACAACTATAGAAAAAGGCTTCTACCCAAATGTAGAAGCCTTTTTATCTCCCCCACTAATTGGGAATTTGTCCCGCAGATTTTGGGACTTTCCCCCGTTACCAGGACAGTTATCGGCATGTTATCCTCACATACAGATAGGGATATAGTCTTGGTGTGAAGGCGAGAGGTGGAGGGATGGAAAGGCAACATAAACCTGCTAGAGTGGAGACGAAAGAGCAGCTAGTCAAAGACCTCCGGGGCGTAGATATCTTTACTGGACTTTCCAGTTATGACCTAGGACAAATAGCAGAAATTTGTCATCGGCGTATCTATAATGCCGGCGAGCTGTGTGCCATCCAAGGTGAGACCACAGACGAGCTACATATTATAAATTCAGGCAAGGTTGCAATTGAGCTGCGGATTGAGGTCGCCCCCTATACCCAAACACTCAGAGTCACTACCTTAACCGCAGGCAACGCCTTCGCTTACTGTAGTCTTAGTAGCCTTAGGGAGCCGTATGAATTTATTGCTTCAGGAAGATGCCTCGGGGAGGCTCAAATCATCTCAATAAAGGCGCCAGATTTGCAACGCATCTTCGGAGACAGGCCATCAATTGAAAGGGTAATGATGAGGAACTTGGCCACAGTTATGTGCTCGAGGCTGAAAGACAGCATGACCCAGCTAGTGTGCCTCGTTGCCGAAATGATCAAGCAAGGAAAGTAGACGGTTGGACTAGAAGGAAAGTGGTTGCGATTGACAGAGACGGCGAGGGGAACAATTCAAGTTGCCCGCGGATTTTCCGATTTCAGCGAGACGGTTAAGAGTTTGAGCGGGCTGGATGTGAACTGGTGTTATCAATGTTTAAAGTGCACTAGTGGTTGTCCCGTTTCCTATGCCATGGACTATACACCGGCGCAATTAGTCCACGCCATTCAGTTGGGTCTGACCGACTTGGTGCTGAACAGCAAGACCATCTGGCTTTGTGCCTCATGCCAGACATGTACTACCCGCTGCCCACAGGATGTAGACCTCGCCGGGGTAATGGACGCGGTGAGAATCATTGCCCAGCGGGAGAAAATAAAGGCTAAGATACCTGAGGTTCCCACCTTTTATCAGAGTTCCCTGAAAAATATCGGCTTCTTTGGGCGCATGTATGAACTTGGTTTGGTCCTCACACTTAAGCTCCTCACTCGTAGTTTTACCAAGGACTTAGGGCTGGGACTCAGGATGCTGAAGAAGGGAAAGCTGAATATCCTCCCCAGCTTCAGAGGAGCACTGGCGGCATGGAGGATATTTTCGCAGGTCAAGGCTATGGAAAAGAAATGAAATACGCATATTATCCGGGGTGCTCTCTTCATTCTACGGCAAAAGAATATGACCATTCGCTTCGTGCCGCATGCACTAGGCTTGGGATTGAGCTAGTTGAAATTAAGGGCTGGTTCTGCTGTGGCTCATCTCCGGTGCATAGTGTCTCCAGACTACTTGCTTCAGCCCTTGCTTTAGGGAATCTGGCACTGGTGCCAAAGATGGGCTTGACTGGGGTTGTTGTGCCCTGCCTGGCTTGCTTCTCCCGGTTCAAATCGGCTCTGTATAACCTGGAGCATGAACCCGGACTGAAACAAGAGATGAAGCAGGTGCTCAAAGAGGGATGGAGCAAAAGCGTCAAGGTCTATCATCCGCTTCAGATATTTTCTGAGGAGGCTCAACTAGCCAAGATTTCTAGCTTGGTGAGGTGGGAACTGGCGGATTTGAAAGTGGTCTGCTACTACGGGTGCCTGCTGACCCGTCCACCAAAGGTTACCCAGTTTGATATTTGTGAGTATCCGGAGAGCATGGACAAGGTGTTAAGAGCACTGGGCATTGCTACCCTGGACTGGTCCTACAAAACGGATTGCTGCGGCGGCTCTTTCGCCCTGACCAGAACTGACATTGTGCTCAAACTGAGCCATGACATCCTTGAGGGAGCTAAATCTGTAGGTGCGGATGTAATTGCTGTTGCCTGTCCGCTTTGTCAGGCCAATCTAGATACCCGCCAAGAAGAAATTGAGAGAACCTACGGGACAAGTTACCGGTTGCCCATCTTATATTTCACCCAGTTGATGGGAATCAGCTTTGGGCTGTCACCCAAGGAACTATTGCTCGGAAAGCATTTTGTCGATGCTGAGAGGAAACTTGCGGAGGTGAGCCAGCATGCCTAACAAAAAAGTCGGTGCCGCGCTGGTAGTGGGCGGTGGTATTGCCGGGATGCAGGCAGCGTTAGACCTAGCTGAATCAGGTATCAAGGTCTATCTGGTTGACAAAAACCCGGCTATTGGTGGTGTCATGGCTCAGCTTGATAAAACCTTCCCCACCAATGACTGCGCCATGTGTACCCTAGCCCCAAGAATGGTCGATTGCGGAAGGCATATAAATATCGAAAAACTGACCTATTCCGAAATCGTTGATATTCGAGGAGAACCAGGGCGGTTCCGTGCCCAGATAAGAAAAAAGGCACGCTCTGTTGACCCCACCAAGTGCACCGGCTGCGAGGAATGCACCCAGAATTGTCTCGTCCGATATAAGGCTTACCTTGAGCCGGCACCAGTGCCAGAACCAGAGCTAACGCCTGAAGAGCGGTCAAAGGTGATGGATATCATCAATCACCATAGAAGCAAGGTGGCTCCACTCATCGGTGTACTTCAGGACATCAATGAAGAGTTCCGCTACCTGCCAGCGCCAATGCTGCGATATGTGTCTCAAGACCTAGACATCCCTCTAGCCCACATACTGAAGGTTTCTACCTTTTACTCCCTTTTCAGCCTGAAACCAAGAGGCAAGCATATTATTACCGTGTGCCAGGGTACTACCTGTTTTGTGCGCGGTGCCGAAAGGATAATGGGGGAACTGAAGCAGACACTGGGCATTAGCCCCGGTGAAGTAACCGACGATGGGAAATTCAGCTTGGAGACGGTGAGGTGCATTGGTTGTTGCGCCCTGGCACCGTGTGTACGAATTGACCAGGAGGTGCATGCCAGTATCCGGCCTAGCCGCGCTAGGGACATTTTAACGGGATATTAAGATGCGAGTCCAGAGCTTACGTGGTCTAAAACGGCTCCAGAAAGAAGGATTACACAGTCTGTTCCCACCACAAACTAGGGTGGCGGTAGGGATGGGCACATGCGGTCGTGCCTCCGGGGCTGAACATGTGCTTGATGCAATCCAGAAAGAAAGCAAAAGACGCAAGCTGGACATCCTAGTTACCAGCACTGGCTGTTTAGGTTTCTGTCAGAAAGAACCCCTCGTTGATGTAATTAAGCCAGGTTGGCCAAGGGTTATTTACGCAGAAATGAATGGGGAAAAGGCGACGGAGGTTATTGCTGCTCTGGCTGATGGTAAGGTCATCCCCCACTATGCCCTGTGCAAGGTGATAGAGGAAGCCAACATTATTGAAAACTCGGCAAGGAGGTATCCTGTCGATGGACTACCAGAGGGTATCGCCAGAATACCAAACCTTGAAGACGTGCCCTTCTTTAGCCGGCAGGAGAAGAGGATCTTACGCAATTGCGGCTTTATTAATCCGGATAAGATTGAGGAATATGTTGCCCAGGGTGGTTATTTGGCTCTTTTAACGGCGCTGACTAAGCTAAAGCCTGACGAAATAATTGACCTGATAACAAAGTCTGGCTTGAGAGGTAGGGGAGGTGCTGGCTTCCCTACTGGAAGGAAGTGGAGCTTTTGCCGTCAGGCTGAGGGTGAACCTAAATACGTTATCTGCAACGCCGATGAAGGCGACCCCGGCGCCTACATGGACCGGAGCATCTTAGAAGGGAACCCTCATAGTGTTATCGAGGGGATGGTCATTGGAGCCTATGCCATTGGTGCCAAACAGGGTTACATTTATGTGCGAGCGGAATATCCCCTAGCTATTGAGAAACTAAAGACTGCCCTAGAGCAAGCAAAGGAGTACGGCTTTCTGGGGAAAAATATCCTGGGGTCTGGTTTTGACTTTTCCATTGATATTGAACGCGGGTCGGGAGCTTTTGTCTGTGGTGAAGAGACGGCGTTGATAGCCTCGATTGAAGGTCTGACCGGTGAACCCCGCCAGCGTCCCCCCTTCCCGGCTCAAAGCGGGCTCTGGGGGAAACCAACAAATATCAACAACGTAAAGACCTGGGCGAATGTCCCATTGATTATTGAGCGAGGGGCGGACTGGTTCTCCCAGATCGGCACCGAAAAAAGCAAAGGGACTATGGTTTTCTCCCTGGTGGGGAAGGTGAACAATACCGGGCTGGTTGAGGTGCCCATGGGCACGGAATTGCTTTCGCTAGTTTTTGGCATCGGCGGTGGGATTCCGGACAACAAAAAGTTCAAGGCGGTTCAGACCGGCGGTCCCTCCGGCGGGTGTATCCCAGCGCGCTTAGCGCAACTATCGGCAGACTATGAGACCCTGGCTGAGGCTGGCTCAATTATGGGCTCCGGCGGTATGGTGGTTATGGATGAGGACACCTGCATGGTTGATGTCGCCAGGTATTTCCTCAACTTTACCCGGGATGAGTCCTGCGGCAAATGCACCCCGTGCCGCGAAGGAATCAGAAGGATGCTGGACATCCTTACCGATATTACTGAAGGGCGGGGGCAAGAGGGCGACATCGAGTTACTGGAAGAAATGGCTAAAACAGTCATCGATTCGGCACTGTGTGGGCTAGGGGGCACCGCCCCCAACCCGGTGCTTACCACCATCCGCTACTTTCGGGACGAGTATGAGCAGCATATCAGGTATAAGCGCTGCCCAGCGATGGTCTGCAACAAGATTATCTTCACCCCCTGCAAGTACAACTGCCCGGTGAAGACCAATGTGCCAGCCTTCATTGCCCATATTGCTCGGGGGGAATACGGGGAAGCCTTTGACATCATCCGTACGCCGAATCCCTTTCCCATCTCTTGCGGTTATATCTGCCACCACCCCTGCGAGGACCGTTGCCGTTCCCTGGAGACTGGCGGCGAGTCCATCTCAATCAAGGCGCTGAAACGGTTTGCTGGCGATTACGTGATGAAGAATGGTTTCAAGCCCTTGCCCAAGCCCGAGGTGCCGACGCTGGAGAAGGTAGCCATCGTCGGCTCCGGGCCGGCCGGTCTAGCCGCAGCCTTCGACCTGGCTTGTCTTGGTTACCAGCCCACCGTTTTTGAAGCCAGCCCCGTAGTCGGTGGGAATCTAACCATGGTTATTCCCGAGTATCGCTTGCCACGGCGCATTGTAGAGCTAGAGGCCGATTGCATCAAGAAAGCCGGGGTAAATATCCTTACCAATACGCCCGTTGGCCCCGACCTTACTCTTGATGACCTATTTGCCCAAGATTATAAGGCTATCCTCCTCGCTGTTGGCGCCCACCGGAGTCTAAAGCTGGGCTTACCCGGTGAGGACACCCCAGGGGTGATGAATGCATTTGAGTTCCTAGAGATGGTTAAGACGGGCAAGAAGGTCTCTCTGGGGGAAAAGGTGGGGGTGGTTGGTGGCGGCAATGCCGCCATCGACGCCGCCCGGACGGCGCTGCGAATCGGCGCCAGGGAGGTCTTTATTATCTACCGGAGGAGCAGAGCGGAAATGCCAGCCATAAAGCGGGAGATTGAAGCCGGGGTCGAGGAGGGGGTGAAGATTGTGGAGCTGGCGGCTCCAGCTCAGATTATCACTGACAACGGGCGGCTAGCCGGTGTTGAGTGCCTTGCCATGCAGCTGGGGGAGTATGATGAGACCGGTCGGCGGCGACCCATCCCCATCCCCGGTTCAGAATTCATTCTCCGGCTGGATAACCTGCTCCTGGCTATCGGTGAGGAACCTGACCTCTCCTTTTTGCCATCAGGGCATGGGTTGGAGGTTTCCAAACGCAACACGATTGTAACTGACCCGGAGACCTTGGCTACGGGGCGACCCGGCGTCTTTGCCGCTGGTGATGCTGTAACTGGGCCTTCTACTATCGCCGATTCCATCGCCAGTGGCAAGCTGGCAGCGGTGAGCATAGATAAGTTCCTGCGGGGCAAGCCACTAGTCAGGGAGTACTCGGTCACGGCGCCATCTCCCTATGTGGAGCCGGTGGAGCGAACAGAGGAAGTGCTCGAGTTGCGTCGTTTCCCCATGCCCTGCGCCCCAGTCACGGAACGGGTGAAAAACTTCAGCATAGTGGAATTGGGCTTGAGCGAGGAGATGGCACGTAAGGAGGCATTACGGTGCCTTCGTTGCGATTTACGATAGAAGAGGCAATATACGGTTTCACTTACTATAGATGGCCAGAAAGTTGAGACGGAGGCAGGGACTACAATCCTGGATGCAGCCAAAACTGCCGGCGTCCGCATCCCCACCCTTTGCCACCACCGGGCATTAGCTCCCTATGGAGGTTGCCGCCTGTGCTTGGTGGAAATCACCGGGAGGCCAAGGCTAGCGGCTTCTTGTGCCTACCCCGCGGAGGAAGGAATAGAGGTAAAAACGGCTTCGCCTCGTGTCCTTAAAGCACGCAAACTCAGTGTGGAGCTACTCCTCCTGCGTTGCCCTGATGTTCCCAAACTAAGGGAACTGGCAGAGGAGATTGGTGTTGATGAAGCAGTACTAAAGCGATTCAAGGCGGATGACCAGAAATGTGTCCTTTGCGGCCTTTGTGCCCGGGTATGCCGGGAAAGAATGGCGGTGGGGGCTATCGACTTCATTAACCGCGGGTATAAAAGGGAGATAAGCCCACCTTTTGGTGAATTCTCGCCCATATGTGTTACCTGCGGGGCGTGTGAAGTGGTCTGCCCCACCGGGGCAATCAATCTGGCAAAAATCACCAAGAATAAACCAAGACCAATTCTATCCGAGTATAATGCTGGACTGGCTAGAAGAGGGTCGATCTATATCCCCTTTGCCCAGGCTATACCCAAGGTTCCTGTCATTGACCGTGATACCTGTATGCATTTCCTCAAAGATGCCTGTAAGAGCTGTGAGAACTTCTGCGGACCAAAGGCTATTAACTATGAGCAGCAAGATGAAAGTGTGGATGTTAAAGTCGGCGCGGTAATACTCACCCCTGGTTATGAAATAATTGACCCTGAGCTCAAGAAGGAGTTGGGCTACGGGAGATACCCCAATGTGCTCTCAAGCCTCCAGTTTGAGCGGCTGCTTTCGGCAAGTGGACCCTATATGGGCAAAGTCCTGCGCCCCTCTGACCTCACTACGCCCAAGAAAATAGCCTTTATCCAGTGCGTAGGCTCGCGGGAGATGGAGCACAACTACTGCTCTTCAGTCTGCTGCATGTATGCCACCAAAGAGGCTCTCATTGTCAAAGAGCACGAGCCGGATACCGACTGCACTATCTTCTACATTGACCTAAGAGCCTTTGGCAAGGGGTTTGAGGCTTACTATAATCGTGCCAAGGAGCTTGGGGTCAAATATGTCCGTTGTCGTCCTTCCTCTATCAAGGAAGTGCCGGCGACCAGAAACCTTATAATCCAGTATCAGAAAGAAGGCGGCGAAATTGTCACCAATGAGTTTGACCTTGTTGTCCTCTCCGTAGGACTTAGGATAACAGCACAGGAGGCAGAACTAGCTCGGACCTTTGACATTGACCTTAACGAGCATGGCTTTGTCAGCACCAATGAGCTCTCCCCCACCCAGTCTTCAAGGCAGGGGATTTATGTCGCTGGCCTCTTCTCCGGGCCCAAGGATATACCAGAGAGCGTCATGGAAGCCTCGGCAGCAGCGTCAAAGGTGATGGGCTTTCTCGCTGAGGAGAAGGGGAGCCTCATTACTGAGAAGACATACCCGCCGGAAAGGGATGTTTCGGGACAGGAGCCACGTATTGGTGTCTTTGTCTGCCACTGCGGCCGGAACATAGGTGGCGTAGTGAACGTTCCCCAAGTCGTCGAATACGTCAAGACCTTGCCTAATGTTAGTTATGCCGAGGACAACCTGTATACCTGCTCCACCGATACTCAGCAGGCGATTAAAAGCAAGATTCTGGAGCATAACCTCAATAGGGTTATCGTGGCTTCGTGCACCCCAAGGACTCATGAGCCTTTGTTCCAGGATACGCTACGAGAGGCTGGGCTTAACCCCTACCTGTTTGAGATGGCTAATATCCGTGACCAGTGTTCTTGGGTGCATATGCACGAACCAGAAGCGGCAACCCAGAAAGCGAAAGACTTAATAAGGATAGCCGTAGCCAAGGCAAGGTTGCTGGAGCCCCTCTACCCCCAGTCTATAAAGGTGATTCCCAAGGCTCTCGTCATCGGCGGTGGTATGGCAGGAATGACTGCCGCCCTCGACCTGGCAGAACAGGGGTTTAAGACCTACCTGCTGGAAAAGGCTCCCGTTCTGGGTGGGAATGTGCGAAGGCTAAAATTCCTTATGAATGGCGACGAACCGCAAGAATGGTTGAACACCCTGATTAAGCGGGTAACCAAGCACCCTAATATCAAAGTTCACACCGAAGCCGAAATCACGGACTTCCAGGGGTCAATAGGCAACTTCAGGACGGAGTTCACCGCCAAGGGCAAGGCTCACACCATCAAGCACGGGGTTGTCATCGTAGCTACCGGTGCTCAAGAGTACCAGCCGCAGGAATATAGGTATGGGCAAGACCCAAGGGTGATGACCCAGCTGGAGCTAGAAGAGAAGTTGTGTAATGGCGACTTCAAGGCAGACTCGGTGGTTATGCTCCAGTGTGTTGGTTCGCGTGAGGAGCCACGGGCTTATTGCAGCCGGGTGTGCTGCTCTCAGGCGGTGAAGAATGCGCTGAAGATAAAGGAGAGAAACCCCAAGGCAGATGTGTTCATCCTGAACCGGGATATCCGCACCTACGGCTTCTACGAGGCATATTACCGCAAGGCGCGCCAAGCGGGGGTGAGGTTCATCCGATTTGAGGAAGGTCATAAGCCAGAGGTGATGTCAGCCAACGGACACCTGGTGGTGTCGGTGGACGATAGCCTGCTTAATATGAAGTTGAACATCGACTGCGATGCCGTCATCCTGTCTGCTGGCACGGCACCGCGGGATGATAATACTGTTCTCGCCCAGAAGCTCAAGGTACCCCTAACCCAGGATGGGTTCTTCCTGGAGGCTCATATGAAGCTTAGGCCGGTGGATTTTGCCACCGATGGTATCTTCCTCTGCGGTCTGGCGCATGGTCCAAAGACTCTCAGTGAGAGTATCGTCCAAGCAAGCGGGGCAGCCGCCAGGGCTTCAACAGTGCTCTCCAAGCGCCAGATTAAGCTGGAGGCAAGAATATCTCAGGTTGTGGATGAGAACTGTGATGGTTGCGCCTACTGTGTTGACCCCTGCCCCTACGATGCCATCACCCTTATAGAGTACATGAAGAACGGTGCGGTGAAGAAGACGGTGGAGTCAGACCCCAGCAAGTGCCGTGGCTGTGGGGTATGCCAGGCTACCTGCCCCAAGAAGGGCATCCTTATTCGCAACTTCAGGCTGGAGCAGCTATCAGCCATGGTGGAGGCAGCATTGACCAAATGAGTACCCAGAACTTTGAACCATTGATTATAACCTTTTGCTGTAACTGGTGTTCCTACGCTGGAGCCGACCTTGCCGGGGTTTCTCGGCTTCAGTATCCGCCGAACATACGCATCATCAGGGTTATGTGCTCGGGGATGGTACACCCTAACCTGGTCATCGATGCCTTAACCAAAGGGGCAGACGGCGTGCTTATCTGCGGTTGTCACCCCGGGGACTGCCACTACCAGGAGGGCAATCTAAAGGCTGAGGCCAGGGCTGATGCCATCAAGCTGATGATGCAGGACTTTGGCATTGAGGAGGGGAGGTTCAGACTGGAATGGGTCTCCGCCTCCGAAGGACCCAGGTTCGCTCAAGTGGTAACCGAAATGGTGTCTAAAGTGAAGGCGCTGGGTCCCAGCTCATTCAGGACTTTTTAAGAAGGAGAGACGATGGACTTGGCGCGGACGTTTGGTGGCAAAAAATTCATGTGGGATGGTAAGACTTATCCAAACCAAAAAGAGGCGGAGGAAGTCGGGCAAAAGTACAAGGACGATGGCTTTGAGGTTGAGCTGGTTGAGGAGGAGGCACAGTGCTTCTTATTCACCCGAAGGGTGGTTAAGGAAGTAGTAGTCGAGGGAAAACCAATCTGAAAGGAGGTTTAAATCATGGTTAGAGTAGCTGAGGAATGGCTGGCTACCTGTGGTGGCTGCGAGGTAACTATTCTGGATATCGGGGAGCCACTTCTGGATCTGTTGCCCAAGCTAGAGTTTGTCCATATGCCGGTCATCATGGACCACAAGTATTACGGGCAAACCGGGGAGAAAACGGCGCTGGAGATTCCAGAAGCGGATGTGGGGATAATCAGCGGTGGCATACGGAACGAGGAGAATCAGCGGGTGGCTGAGGAGATGCGCAAGAAGTGTAAAACGCTAATCGCCATAGGCTCCTGTGCCAACTTCGGCGGCATCCCCGCTCTGGGCAACATGTACACGGTGCAGGAGATCTTCGACACCGTCTATCGGGAGACAAAGAGCACTGAGCCTGGGGATACCCCAGCTACGGACATTCCGCCTTTCAAAGACAGGGTGTACGCGGTGAGCGAGGTAGTCAAGGTTGATGTGCAGCTACCGGGCTGCCCGACAACGCCTGAGCTGGTGGCTGAAGCCTTGACCTGCCTTCTGGAGGGGAAGCCCTTCACCCTGGCGGAAAGGAGTGTCTGCGACGACTGCCCCACCAAGAGGGAGAAAAAGGCGGTGACCAAGCTAAAGAGACCCCTGGAGAAGGCTGAATTCACCCCAGGTCAACCAATGGAAGGGGTGCGCTGCCTTATGGAACAGGGCTTCCTCTGCCAGGGACCGGCAACAAGGTCCGGCTGTGGCGGGGCGGATAAAGTCCCCCGGTGCATAAGGGCTTACATGCCCTGCCGAGGTTGCTTCGGTCCCATTCGAGCCGGGGCTAACCCCATGGTGGATATGATGGGTGCCCTCTCTTCGATCGGGCTCGACGCCCGGGAGATAGAGGACAGAATGGCAACCTTTAACCGGTTTATCGGCGTTGTGGGACGGCTAAGACCTCTGCCAAAAAAGTGAGAAAGGAGAAAGCAATGAAACAGATTATTATTCAGCCGGTGACAAGAATCGAAGGTCATGCCAAAGTGACTATTCAGCTCGATGAGCAGGGAAATGTCGCTGATTCCAAGGTGAATGTTGTTGAACTACGGGGGTTTGAGAGATTCTGCATCGGCAGGCCAGTGGAGGAATTGCCTCGCATCGTGTGCCGTATTTGTGGGGTATGTCCCTGGGCACATCATCTCGCCTCCGCCAAGGCTTGCGACGCTGTTTTCGGGGCGGAGATCCCCTCGGTGGCAAAGAAGCTCCGCGAGCTTGCCTATATGGGACATGTTATGCATAGCCACATACTGCATTTCTTTATCCTAGCGGGTCCCGACTTCGTCATGGGCCCGGATGCCGACTACTCCATAAGGAACGTGGTGGGCATTGTTCAAAAAGTCCCTGACGTAGCTAAGCGAGTAGTTCGCGCCCGATTCTTAGCTCAGATGATGACCCAGCTCCTGGGCGGAAAGGCTATCCATCCCGATGTCGCCGTCCCCGGCGGCTGGAGCAAGCCGGCTACCAAGGAGGAGGTTGCCCGACTCAAGGAGATGGCGAAGGAATGCCTTGATTTCTCTACTTTTGCCATGGGCTTTGCCAAGAAGGAGATATTCCCCAAATACCTTGACATGGTTAAGTCCTTTGCCCCGATACAGACTGGTTTCCTGGGAACGGTCAAAGACGGAGTCTTGAACCTCTATGATGGCGACCTCAGGATGATGACCCCGGATGGCAAATATGAGGATTTCGCCGCCGAGAAATATCTGGACTATATTGGGGAGCATATTGAGCCCTGGACATACCTGAAGTTTCCCTATTACAAAAAGGCGGGGAAGTTCTCCATGGATTTAAAAAACCCGGTGGGTATATACCGGACAAATGCCCTAGCCAGGATTAACGTCTGTGACCGCATAGCTACTCCCCTCGCCAGCAAGGAGCTGGAGGAGTTCAGGGCGAACTTCGGACGCCCAGCCCAGTTAACCCTTTTCTATCACTGGGCAAGATTGATTGAAACTGTCTATTGCGCGGAAAGGGCAATGGAGCTCCTCGATGACCCGGAGATAACCGACCCCAATACGAGGAAAGCGGTTACACCACGGGCTGCGCGTGGAATCGGCTCTGTTGAAGCACCTCGAGGGACGCTGATTCACGACTATGAAACCGACGAAAAGGGGCTGGTTAAGGCAGTCAACATTATTGTGGGCACAACTCACAATAACGCGGCGATAAACATGTCGGTCAAGAAGGCAGCCCAGGATAATATCAAGGGAGGCAAGTACGACCAGGCGCTGCTCAACACTGTTGAGATGGCAATCCGCGCCTACGACCCATGTCTATCATGCGCCACCCATGAGCTGGACGGCAAAATCCCGGTCAAGATAGAAATCCTTGATTCAAGGGGGCAGCTGGTCAGTACCGTGGTGGACTAAGGGATAGGTTTAGCATGCTCTTAGACGATTGTGTCCCAGAGTTTTGCCAGAGCCGGGTGTTGGTCCTAGGGTGCGGCAACATCCTCTTTGGTGATGACGGCTTTGGCCCAGAGGTGGTTGAGCATTTAGAGAATCACCACGCCATCCCTGACGATATTTGTATTCTAGACGTGGGCACAGGCGTCAGAGACGTACTCTGCACCATTGCTCTATCCCCGGTAAAGCCGCAAAGAATAGTGGTTATTGACACCATGGATATGGGCAAGAAGCCGGGCGAGATATACATAGCACCGATTGAAGACTTTTCACCACCCAAAGGTCGCAGTTTCTCCCTCCACCAGCTACCAACCTCCACGCTGCTGAGGGAGTTAAAAAACTATTGCCATATCGATATCGCGCTTATCAGCGTCCAACCAGGGTCCACCCCAGAGGCGGTCTGTCCCGGGTTATCAGAGAAAGTCCATGCTGCCATTGCCCCGGTTTGTCAGTACCTTTTAAAAACCTATCTTAATAGCAACCTAAAGCCAGACAGAATTGCTCGGCCTGATGAAGAACATCGCGGGCTTTTATGGAGGTGTTTATAATGGACAGGATGGAAAAGGGTGAAGTAAATATTCGGCGTATGGCGCGTAGTGATATTGACAGTGTTCTAGCTATTGACAGAAAAATCAGCGGGGGTGGGCTTATTACCTATAAAGATATGGTGGCCACTGACCCAGGAGGAGCACTTGACCTGAGCTTTGTCTCTGAAGTTGGTGGTCAGGTAGTTGGCTTTATCTTGGCTCGGCTAACGTATGTGGGGGTACCGTTTATTGAAATAGCCGTCATTCAGGCGATAGTTGTTGACCCCGACTACCAGCGGCGCGGTATTGCCACAAGATTAGTTCATGCCCTATTGGGCCACTGTCATACTGAAGGGGTTAGGGTAAAAACGATACGCGCCGTCGTGGAAGAACACAATACCGGGCTACAGCGTTTCTTCGAGCGCCTGGGTTTCCACCGCAGCGAACTTATCAATTACAACAGAACCTTTGAAAGTTAACTTAACTTGCAAAAAGCCCAGGATAATCCCGCTGGAGCAGTATGGTCTAGAGGAGGGGACTAAGGGGGTGAGGTTATTAGAGGAGATAAATTATGTGTCTTGCCATACCAGCACTGATTAAGTCTATAGAGGATAAAGAGGCTGAGATTGAGATTGGAGGCATAAGCCGCAGGATTAGCCTCTGGCTTACCCCGGAAGCCAAAGTCGGGGACTATGTCCTTATCCACACCGGCTATGCCATAAACATCCTTGACCAGAGAGAGGCTGAGGAGACATTAAGCCTTTTGGAGCAGGTAGCACGGCTGGCGGAGGAGAAGGGTTGAAGTTTAGGAAGAGAGCGGATTACTAACAACAAGCCATTGTGTGAGCCTACCTCTGCACCTCAAGAAGATATACCTCGTGGCATGTGATATAATTGCCTGCAAATGACCGTAGTAGTAACTGGTGCCACTGGACATGTCGGTGCTAACCTCGTGCGTGTTCTGCTAGCTCAAGGATTGATAAGCGTGGAAGTTCTGGGTTCTTCCTTTTCTCCAACTTGAATAAGACCATTCATGGATGACTGATAATTGTTCTGTTGCCTCATGTTCGTCTCATGTTCTATTTGCATGTTATTATACCATACCGACAAAACTAAAGTTCTATTTTACATTACCTAAAATGGTTGAAATCCTGTCCGTACAGTTACTACGGCAAATTATGTTGTCCTTATGTCCAGGAACGCTGCATAATTAGCCAGAATGTCTGGCTTCTCACCAACGGGAAGCATAGATACCCTCAATCGGCTTATCCAGTACCCAGCGAAGGTAGCACACTCCTGCAAGAGACTCCATTCAAGCGATCGCAGTACAGATCTATATTGACGATGAAGCGAAATAGTTGTAAGGTAAGGTAAACAAGGTCCTGAGGGGAGAATCATGGTCTTTTCTGGTGACCAGGTGACACTCGAGGATTGGCTTGCCTTGGGCTTTCACATTTCAATTGGCAGAAGAGGTTTTCTGACCGACGAGATACCTACTCTACAAGCAGCAGTTCGTGAGATCCCTTTAGACCGTCTTCTTACTGAAACTGATGCAAGCGGACGGTCGGGTGGTCCGGCAGATGTAGTTTTAGTTGTTGAGAAATTGGCGGCTCTCAGGGGAGCTACCATTGAGGAGATTGCCGACACCACTACTGCAAATCTAAGATGCCTTCTCAAATTGTAGCTGATCCACCTCTGTCAAGAATCCTATGAACACGGACTACACAAATCGTCATTTTAGTATATGGAATAACAAAAGAAGATGGCTCCGGCTACAATAGAACGGTGCAGATTACAAACACCAAATCTAAAGTAGGAGGAGCCATCACAAATGGAGAATACCGCAGCCAGGAAACGAAAGCAAGTACCTGAGGGATACCTGATTATAGGGATTGACCCTCACAAAAAGAGGCATGCCGCAGTGGCTATAACTCAAGATTTTACCACCCGGGACAAATTCAAGTTCGACAATACCAGAGAAGGTCTCGAAACCTTGTTACGCCGAGCCAAGGCGGAAATGGTGAAGTCCGGTTGCCGGGGGGTCATGTTCGCTATCGAGACGGGTGGCCACTACTGGCGAAATGTGGCCTACTTCCTGGATGAGCAAGGCATTCCGTTTCGCTTCATCAACCAGTTTACCTTAAAGCGGAGGCGGGAAGGCAAGGATCTCAATCGCAGGAAGAATGACTATCGAGACAGTGAGGTAGCAGCACAGCTCTTATGTACCGGTGAGTTTACTGAGAGCAAATTGCCACAGGGTGTTTATGCTGAACTGCGTACCGCCCACAATGCCTACCGCCGGCTGGTCAAGGAAAGGACCAGAATAACCAACCTGGTAAAAGGGCTTCTGGACGGGATATTCCCTGAGTTCACTCATGTCTTCAAAAACCCTTGCGCACTGACAGCTCTAAGTGTTCTCTCCACCTGCACCATCCCCAGAGTGATTGCCGGGATGACGGAGGAAGAATTTATAGCGACTGTCGAATCACACCATCAGGGCTACCGGCTTATGCGAAAGAAACTCGGAGCGCTTCACAGCTTAACTAGGACATCAATCGGTATCGAAGCAGGTGCCAGATCGGTAGCTTCCGAGATTTCATTCCTTGTAGAGAAACTTGGGCTTATTAGACAACATATCCGCATCATAGAGGGAGCCCTGATCAGGCTGGTGGACAAAACGGAGGAGGGTAAATATCTGATCTCAATAAGAGGACTCAACTATACCGCCGTAGCTGGATTACTGGCAGAGCTCGGCTGCTTTAAATCATATCGTAGCGCCAAGCAGATGATAAAAATGGCCGGTAGCAATCCAACTGAGTCGGAATCAGCAGGTAAGAGAGGCGCCCATACTCCGATGAGCAAGCAGGGGCGCCCGGTATTGAGATACTGTGCATGGACATCGGTCATCCCTATGCTGCGACTGAATGAGGATTTTCGTGCCTGGGCCAAGCGGAGGAGGGAGCGGCCAGCCCATGCCAACCCCCTCAATGGAAGGGAGGTTGTGGGGGCAGCCCTTAACAGGCTGCTGCGTTTGGCCTTTGCCATGGTAAAGAATCAGACCTATTATCAGGCTCCGGAACGAGAGCCAATGCTGGTAGCGGCATAGTTGGAGGTGATAATAATGCATCAGGGTGGGCAGGGAGACACCGATCGTCATTTTGGGAGCTATTTAGCAAACCCGCGTGCACAACATGGTGCCCCCTGCCCTCCTGGCCAAACCCGTATTAGGTATGATGGGAACTTCTTCGCAGGAGTGAGCCCGTATCTAACCGCTAAATTGGGAGCCAGGTAAATAGAGGCTGGGGTCTGCCCACTGATGTGCAATACAAAAAATCAAGCTGGAGCTATTGACCTTCAAGAATATAGTATGTTGTAATGTCTAGCGAATCAGGTAGACTTCTGAAGCACGGTTTAATCTGTCTCGGTAGCCCTCTCCTTCGCCTACAGAGTGTGACTGAGGGAAATGAAGTATACGGTTACGGCATCGGCTTGACAAAGAGGTGTGATATGTTAAAATTGACCTGTTTTTTTAAATGGCTGTGGCCTGTGTTATGAAAAATGTCCGGTGGATGTGTTTAGCTGGGATATGGTTTTGTTGGACGACATGATTAATGCTAAAACTAGTATCAAGCTTCTGAGGAACTTAGGCATTGCTCTGATAGCTTTACCAGAGCCTATTACAACGCCATTCGGTGCGGCACTTGTGCTTACTTCGCGCTATTTATCCCGAAGACTTGAGGCTAGTCTGAGTAAACTTATCCGGGAAAGGGTCAGGCAATATCTGACCCACTTTAAGGGTCTCAAATTCAATACGGCGCGTGATGTAGTACGCCACACCGTGGCTACGGAGTCGCTTTTCCTTCGTTATAAGGTCGATGATAGTCCTAAGGTTGCTGCCAGTCGGCATGACGCATACGGCGCCGCCGGAAAAATGATTTATCACACGATAGATTGGAAGTCGCTTTTCCTTCGTTATAAGGTCAATGATAGTCCTAAGGTTGCTGCCAGTCGGCATGACGCATACGGCGCCGCCGGAAAAATGATTTATCACACGATAGATTGGAAGTCGCTTTCCCGTCGTTATAAAACTGACTCCGCCCGGACTCATACTTCTAGTACAGTGAAGGGAGTGGTGCATCACCCCCTCAACATGAGATTACTTTCTCAGCGTTACGAGAAAGTCAGGGCCGACCCGGTAAAGGTGGTGCGCCATACAATAAACATGGCATTACTTCTGCGACTTTATGGGTCGGATGTGGGTTCCAAACCAGCTCTCAAAACTCATTGAGATAGTAACTGTTTTTGCTACGATGCCGTATTCCGAGGACTGCCTCAGTTACTTAGGCACTGCACCTGATGACATTTCGTTACTGAACAAATAGCCACATTGTTCAATTCTCACGGTACTTCCCGCTGAACGGTAGAGACAACTCAGGAACAAGAACACTTTACGCCATTTTGTTACCCTGAACACCCTTCGCTATCTGATAGCAAGCAGAGGGCCACCTCTACAATGGTATTTTTGTAACCACGTGAGTGCCTTCGTCCGGCTTAGATTTAATCTCTAAGCTACCGCGTAGCAGCCTAGCCCGTTCACACATCCCAATGATGCCGAGCTTACTACTAGTAGCAAAGTCTTCTATTCTGGGTGGTAGCTCAAAACCTCTGCCGTTATCGCTTATAGTCATGTTGATACTGTCATCCCCAAACTCTAGCTTGACTACGGCCACGGATGCGCCAGCATGCTTTCTAATATTGCTTAGCGCCTCTTGAGCTATGCGGAACAGGAGTAGCTGAACCTCAACTGGCAAGGTTCGCTCGGTTCCTTCCACTTCTACACGCGCATTAATTCCGTAGTTTTTAACCAGTTCCTCTGTCATCCACTCAAGGGCTGGTATTAAGCCCAGGTCATCTAATATGCGTGGCCTTAAGTCCTGGGCACAGCGCCGCAAACTTTCTAACGCATCAATTGTGAGGTTGCGCAAGCCTTCTATCCTTTCTTTAAATGATGAGGGTAGCCTTGGCTTAATACTTGAGTTGATCACGTCCAGATGCTGAGTGAGGAGAAGTAGAGATGGAGCTACCTCATCATGCAGTTCTCGAGCAATGCGCTTTCTTTCTTCCTCCTGTGCCCTGGTAATTAGCTGGACATAGTAGTGCATGTTCTCTTCAAGCTGTCTTTCTTCAGTTATATCCTGCAACGTTTCTATGGCACCGACAATTCCTCCGTCTTTATCTTTAATAGGAGTTGCATTGAAATGTAACCATTTCCCGCTTTCGCCGAGGGCAGAGAAAAAATCCTCAGCTTCATAGGCGCCTTCGATCAGGCTGGATTTTCTATATTTACCCGGATAGTAGGCCTCAACCTCAGCCGCTGATACTCCATTAACAATCAGGTCAGCCATAACCGGTCTCTTTTCAGAGTAAAACGCCCGCCATTGTTCATCTGTGCCGACTATTTCCTGTCCGCTTATGCCGGTGAGGGATACGATGGCTGTATTCCAGTGGGTGACTTTGTGCTGTTTATTGATTACAAATGATGGAATAGGAGAACCATCGATAATCTTTGATAGCATCTCCTCAGCGCCTTTTTCTTCAGTTACATCCCTGGCAACGTGTTGGAAGCCTCTTATCTTCCCGTTAATGATGACCGGGCTGGTAGACATTTTCATTATTCTGACTGCGCCATCCTTCCTGAGCAATCGCTGCTCATAGGGTTGTTCAACAATCTCCCCACTAAGTAACCTGCGCCTGACTTCTCTAGCCACGTCCAAAAATTCCTCAGTGAGGAACTGCTTAATATTCATGCCAGCCCATTCCTGAAGGGTATATCCGGTAAGCTTCTCAAATGCCCTGTTTCCATCCAAGATATTACCCTCAATATCATGAACCCACATAGCATCACTGGCATTCTCAAACAGGTATCGGTAATCTTGCTCAGTTAACTCAAACTTCGCTTCCATTACTCACCCTCCACTCCTGATGGTACGTCATCAAGGGTGATATAGCCTTCTCTTAATCCTTTAATTATAGCGTCAGTGCGGGAACCACAACCCATCTTATTAAAAATGTTAGCCAGGTGGGCTTTCACTGTACGCACGGTGAGAAAAAGCTGCTTGGCAATATCCTTGTTACTCATTCCGCTGGCTGCCAGCCGTAAAACCTCAATCTCCCTTTGGCTGAGCAACCCTTTGGCTCCAGGCTCACCAGTTGCCGCAGGCGAGCCCATGGCACGTTCCAGAAGCTTGCGAGTTATTACCGGGTCGAGTACTGAATCACCAGAGCGTACGGCACGGATAGCCCTTACAATGTCTTCGCCACGGGCGCTTTTCAGTAGATAGCCACAAGCCCCCGCCTCCAGAAGTCCAATGATGTAGCGTATATCACTGTAGGCAGTCAATACCAGAATCGCAGTAGCTGGGCTTGCTTTTTTTATTAACCTACTAGCCTCAACGCCACTAAGCTTGGGCATAACAATATCCATCAATACTACATCTGGCTTTAGCTCAGCGCCCAGCTTAGCCGCTTCATCGCCATCGCTAGCCTCGCCAACCACCTCTATATCTTTCTCCTTCTCCAGAAGATTGCGCATCCCCTCCCTAAGCACTGCATGATCATCAGCGATTAGAATCCTGGTCTTAGGCACGATACCTCCTCTTTTCCTCAGAACGAAGGCTACCGAGTTAATTTTAATGTATCTAAAGAAGAATCTCAAGGAATTGGACCTATGTCCCTTCATGGCAACCTAAAGGTATAGAACTTTGGGACATGTCTGAATGTGTACTCTAGGGACAGAGGGATAGGGTAAGCGGTCGATGTAGTCTCGCTTGCCAAGGGGTAGACTAAAAGTGGAATGAAGCTGAGGAGGTGCTGAGATGGTACAAGCGACAATCGAGACTGTGATGGTACAAGCGACAATCGAGAGGAAAAAGACTGTTACTCCTGAGGAAAGGCTGAAAGGGAGGGAGGCAATCCTAGCAGTTCTAGCCAGAGCTGCTGATGATAGCAAGTTTTTGGCTCAGCTTACTGACAACCCCCATGAGGCACTCAACGGGTACTACACGTTGACCTCAGAAGAGCTGGCAGCGCTGGCTAGCGGAGACATAAAGAAGATAGAGGGTTGGGTGGGTAAACTAGACCAGCGGCATGCAACCTGGTTATGGTGTCGACTGAGCCAGGAGAAGTGGTGAATATAATCAAAGGAGGGACATTATGAAAGCCAAAACCAAAACAGGGGGAAATGCGAAAGCTTCTACCCTCAATGGCAGGCATCGCAGTAGCGGGCTTGACGCGTTGGTTCGGATGTTAGAAGTTAATGAGGAAATGATTGAAACCACTGCCCGACTTGAGACTGCGATTGACATAATAGGGAAAACAGTCATTGTTGATGCTCATCCACCAGCGGCGATGGCGGAGAAGGCAGAAGCGGTAGGGGTAAACAAGGGAAAGCTCAACACCTTAAGCACGGTGCTCCTAGGCATTTTGGCTGGGGTCTTCATCGGCCTGGGAGCAATGTTTTGTACCGTGGTAACCACGGCTACTGGACTAGGTTTTGGGCTAACTAAACTGTTAGGCGGAGTGGCCTTCTCCCTAGGGCTGATTCTTGTAGTTGTAGCTGGGGCAGAGCTTTTTACCGGGAATAATCTCATTATCATGAGCTGGATTAGCGGCCGAACTAGCTTTGTCCGCTTGCTCCGAAACTGGGGGTTGGTCTATTTTGCCAACCTTGCCGGGGCTTTGAGCTTGGTCGGACTGATGTTCTGTACAAACCAATGGGCACTTAATGGCTACGGAGTGGGAGCCAATGCCCTACTCATTGCCAATGCCAAGGTGAATCTCAGTTTCGGTTCAGCTCTGGCTCGGGGTATCCTGTGTAACGCTCTCGTTTGCTTGGCTATCTGGCTCTGCTTCAGTGCTCGGACCGTTACTGATAAGGTGCTTGCTATCGTGTTCCCGATCACTGCCTTTGTTGCTGCCGGCTTTGAACACAGCATTGCCAACATGTATTTCATCCCTATGGGAATATTGTTAGCCAGCCAACCGGCTGTCTTGGCAGCAGCTGGAGTAACGGCTAATGGTGTGGCTAACCTTACTTGGACAGGTTTCGTTGGTAACCTGGTTCCAGTGACTATAGGTAATATTATCGGCGGTGGTATCTTGGTAGGCGTTGTTTACTGGCTGGCTTACCTGCGCAGTGAACGAGGGGCAGAACTGGTTGCGGCAAGACCCTGGGTGCAGACAGTTTTCCCAACTTTGCGTCGTATCACACAGGAGAAGCAAGCCACTGCTCTACTAACGGAGCCGGTTCGCATCCAGATAGGCGAGTTAATCCGCGCTAAGCTAGAACAGCCAGCTTTGCTTGATAGCGGTGGCAAAGCACTATTAGCTGTGCTCGCTAAGGCTAGAGATGACAGCAGCTTCCTGGCAAAGCTGGCAGAAAACTCTGCCCAAACCCTTGAAGGTTTTGACCTGGCTCCTGAGGAAAAGGCAGCCCTAGCAAGCGGGGACATTCGGTGGATAGAGTCTAAGCTTGGCACTTTAGATGAGCCACTACGAACTTGGCTTACTGCCAGATTAGCTCAAGAAAAGTGGTAGCTCAATAAGGCTAAAGAGAGGTGCTAATTCAATGGAACAAGTAGAAACAATAAAAACAGCCAGGACAATCACCTCCATGATGGAGGAGAAACGGATATTCAAACCGTCAAAGGAGAGCCAGCAAAAGGCATATCTTAAAAGCCTCGATGAGTATAAGAAGATTTACCAGAGGTCCATTGAAGACCCCGAGGGCTTCTGGGAGGAGCTGGCAGAGCAAATTGACTGGTATAAGAAGTGGGACAAGGTGCTGGTGGAGAACTTCAAGGAAGCTAAGCACGAATGGTTCGTTGGTGGTAAACTAAACGTTTCTTATAACTGCTTAGACCGGCATCTCAAGACATGGAGAAAGAACAAAGCAGCAATAATATGGGAGGGGGATGGCGGCGAAAGCAAGACCCTCACCTACCAAGAGCTTCATTACCTGGTATGCAAGTTTGCTAACGTGCTGAAAAAGCACGGGGTTAAGAAAGGCGACCGTGTTACTATCTACCTGCCGATGATTCCAGAGCTACCAATCGCCATGCTAGCCTGCGCCCGCATCGGCGCTATCCACAGCGTTGTCTTTGGCGGCTTCAGCGCCGAGGCGCTAAGGGACAGGGTGCAGGACTGCGGGGCTCAAATACTCATCTGCGCCGATGGCTATTACCGCGGCGGCAGGGTTATCCGCAGTAAAGATAACGCCGATACTGCTCTTAATTTATGCCCTCAGGTAAAAGATGTTATTGTCGTCAAGCGGGCAAATATCGGGGTAAACATGCAGCCCGGTCGCGACTACTGGTGGCATGATGAGATGACAGCTGAGGATATCAAGCCCTACTGCGAACCAGAGGTGCTGGATGCCGAAGACCCCCTGTTTATCCTCTATACCAGCGGCAGCACCGGAAAGCCAAAGGGGGTCCTCCACACCCAGGCAGGATATCTATTATATGTCTATCAGACATACAAGTGGATATTTGATGTCAAGGATGAAGATACCTTCTGGTGCACCGCTGACATCGGCTGGGTGACGGGACACAGCTACATCGTATACGGACCGCTAGCCTTCGGCGCTACCAGCCTCATGTTTGAGGGGGTGCCAACCCACCCCCACCCCGATAGGTTCTGGGATATTGTGGAGAAGTACCGGGTCAATATCTTCTATACCGCCCCCACCGCCCTCCGCTCCCTGATGAAGGAAGGGGAGCAGTGGCCCGATAAGCATGACCTGAGCTCGCTACGCGTCCTTGGCTCGGTTGGCGAGCCGATTAACCCTGAAGCCTGGATGTGGTACTACACGGTAATTGGCAAGAACAGGTGCCCAATTGTGGATACCTGGTGGCAGACCGAGACTGGTGGCATCCTGATTACCCCATTACCGGGCGCTATCCCCACCAAACCTGGCTCAGCCACCCTGCCCTTCCCCGGGGTTGAACCGGCAGTACTTAGGCAGGATGGTTCGGCTGCCGATGTTAATGAGGGTGGCTACCTAGTAATTAAAAAGCCGTGGCCAGGACTTATGCGCCGGGTCTACGGCGACCCGGAAAGGTTCAAGAAGACCTATTTCGTCCAGTTCCCCGGGGTATATAACACTGGGGATGGGGCAAGGGTGGATGAGGACGGCTACTACTGGCTGATGGGACGAATAGACGACGTTATCAAAATCTCCGGTCATCGTATTGGCACCGCTGAAGTTGAAAGTGCATTAGTATCTCACCCATCGGTAGCTGAAGCCGCAGTTGTGGGCACGCCCCACGAAGTTAAGGGATGGAGTATATATGCCTTCGTTACCCTGAAAGTCGGTGTAAATAAGTCTGACGATCTGAAGAAGGAGCTGGTGGCTCATGTTCGTAAGGAGATTGGACCGATAGCTACTCCGGATAAGATTCAGTTTGCTGACGCTCTGCCCAAGACTAGGAGCGGCAAGATTATGAGAAGGATACTGACCAAGATTGCCGCCGGTGATGTTCACGAACTGGGTGATACCAGCACCCTGGCTGACCCGTCAGTAGTTGATACCCTGGTTGAGGGAAGAGAATAGAGACGATAGTAGCTGTCTCAAGCTAAACAAAACATCTTTTTGTGTAGCATATCGAACTTTTCATCGCTTGTTCAACAGCGCATTAACTAGCTAGTCTGCCGACATTTTGCCGACAAACTGTTTAGCACCCGGTGGCACAGGGTAACACAGCCAGATACAAAATCGGTCTTGACACCAGACCAGACAAGACACTATGCTATCTAATGGCACTAGAGGGGAGCAGGGTCATCGAACTCCAAAACCGCAGGTCGCGGGTTCGAATCCTGCCACTCCTGCTTTGTTTTTTGCCCTGTTTCGTCTGTCTCACGCCTGGTTTTTAGTCTGCGCCTTGGCCAGGTTCTGACTATGTTCAAGGGCAATAACCGCCGCCCCCAGCGCCCCCACTAATTGAGGCTCCTCAGGGATAACGAGGGAAAAACCAAGAAACCCCTCCAAAGCCTTAACTACCCCGATATTCTTGGCTACACCACCCGTCATCATCACCTTCTCCCTTACCGGTATCCTCATCGCCATATTCCTTACTCGCCTGGCGATGGAGCGGTGGACAGCGGCAACAATGTCGGGCACACTCTCCTCAGCCGCCACCAGCCCGACGACCTCTGACTCGGCAAAAACCGTACACATACTGCTGACCTCAAGCTGTTTCGTTGACTTTAAAGACAGTTCCCCCATGTCCTCAAACCTGATTTCCAGGGCATTGGCGATTACCTCCAGAAACCGACCGCAACCGGCGGCACACTTGTCATTGGTGGTAAACGCCAGAACCCTTCCCTTCTCACTGACCGATATCGCCTTGCTGTCCTGGCCACCAACGTCAATCACAGTTCTGACTTCAGGGGAAAGGAAATACGCCCCTCTCGCGTGGCAGGTAATCTCGGTAACCTCGGCATTGGCATCAGGCACAACCCCCCGCCCATAGCCGGTGGATACCATATAGCCGATTTCCTCGCGCTTGAGGCTGGCTTTACTCAATGCCTCACTTAAAACCCTCTCCGCCGCCTTCCGGCTTTGAGCGCCGACTAAACTGAGGCTAGAGCTTATTACCTTACCCTTACTATCAAGCAGAACACACTTGCTAGTTAATGACCCGACATCGATGCCGGCAAAAATCATAGCTCAGCATAGACCTCCACCGAATTTGCTGATTATTATAAACTATTATACCCCAGAACGCTAACCCAGAGGTATTGAATTGGACAACATTGTAACGAAGAAAAAGACCGTCTATAATGCTACTCAAATGCAGGATTACTTGCTAAGACTGCCGAGGTTTGATTATCTAGCCCCCAAGACCATTAATGAAGCCTGCCGCTTACTTTCCAAATATCAAGGTACAGCCAAGATACTGGCTGGCGGTACGGATTTGCTGGTATCAATGAAGCAGAAAAAGACAACCCCCAGTTATGTAGTCAACATCAAGGGTATACCAAAGCTGGATTATATCCATTACAACCCAAAAAACGGGCTAAGAATTGGTGCCCTCGCTACCATTCAATCGATAGCTACCTCGCCTGTTATCAGAGAGAGGTTTGGGCTACTGCAGACTGCCGGCAACAAAATAGGCACGCCTCAAGTCAGGAATATGGGCACTATCGGGGGCAACATATGCAATGGGGGGCCTTCACAGGACTCAATCCCTTCATTGCTTGTTCTGGGTGCCAAGCTAAAGGTGGCGAGCCTTCAGCGAAAAAGAATAGTGCCCATTGATGAATTCTTTATTGGCCCGTTTCAGACTGCTCTAGAGCCAACGGAGCTACTTACTGAAATCCAGATACCAACCCCACCACCCAGAAGCGCTGGTTGTTTTCACTGGCTCAACAAGCTGAATGAGGTCGATGAGACACTGGTCGGAGTTGCTGTTCTCATGACGACTGATGCTAGCGGTAATATTTGCCGAGAGATAAAGATAGGGCTGTGCTCAGTAGCACCTACCCCCATTAGAGCCAGACGAGCGGAGGACATGTTGCGTGGTCAGGAGATTGAAAACAAGACTATTGAGCTTGCGGCGAGGGTTGCCGCTGAGGAAACCAGCCCACGCTCTCGGGCTCAATACCGGAGGGAGATGACCAGCGTTTTGGTTAAACGAGCCATAGCTGACGCCTGGCAGAAGGTCAAACAATCCGCTGTTTAAGAGGGCTTATGAGACAACTCATAACACTAAGGGTAAACGGGGATTCCTATGAAGTAGCCGTGGAACCCTGGGCAATTCTAGCCGACGTCATCCGGGAAGAGCTGGGACTAACCGGGACTAAGAAGGGCTGTGATTTAGGCAATTGCGGCAGTTGTACTGTTCTCATCGATGGCAAGCCTGTTCTCTCCTGTCTGGTATTAGCCCTGGATGCCAGAGATAAGGATATTATGACTATTGAAGGCATGACCAAGGGCAGTAAACTCCATCCGCTCCAGCAGGCGTTTATTGACCATGGTGCCCTGCAGTGTGGTTTCTGCACTCCGGGGGTGCTGCTATCGGCTAAAGCCTTGCTTGATGAGAACTCTAAGCCCAGTGAGGAAGAGGTTAAAGAGGCAATCTCCGGGAATCTCTGCCGTTGCACCGGGTATCACCGGATTGTTGAAGCCATATTGGGATTGACCCAAACTGACAAGATTGAGGTAAGCAAGGCAACGCAATATAGGGTAGTCGGCAAACAGGTACCAAGGGTGGAGGCGAGTGTAAAGACCACCGGTGAGGCAGAATTTACCGTTGATATAGTCTTACCGAGGATGTTGCACGGCAAAATCCTGAGGAGTCCCTATCCCCATGCCAGAATCTTGAGCATTGATACCAGCAGGGCAGAAGCCTTGCCCGGGGTAAAGGCAGTAATTACCGGAAAGGATACCGGAGCCGTCAGGTTCTCCTTTATCGATACCCCTCGTTATCCGGCTGACCAGTCCCCGCTAGCAATAGATAAGGTGCGATTTATTGGTGAGGATGTTGCCGCAGTGGCTGCTGTTACCGAGGATATTGCCGAGGAGGCATTGGGCTTAATCAAGGTGGAGTATGAGGAACTGCCCCCCGTTTTTGACCCTGAGGCGGCAATTAAAGACGGCGCTCCCCGAGTACATGACAGGATAACACCGAATACGACTACTGCCTGGGAGGACTTTGGTGTCATTCGTCAGGCTAGGCCTTATGATGCAGTAAACAATATATCAAATCAGACCCTAATCACGGTTGGCGATATTGAACAGGGGTTTAGGGAATCTGAGTATATCCGTGAGGATAGGTTTGAGATTCCGGCTACCGCCCATGTTGCCTTGGAGCCCCATGTTGCCGTAGCTAGCTTTGACTCCGCGGGAAAGCTCGACGTCTGGCTTTCTCATATGGGCTATGAGCATAAACGGTTCTGGCTGGCCAAGACGCTGGGTCTTCCTATCAGCAAGGTGAGGGTACATAAGACATATGTCGGCGGTGCTTTTGGCGGCAAGATTAGCCTCTTCCCCTACGAGTTCCTGACGGCTTATCTGGCGAAAAGGACGGGGCAGCCGGTAAAGATAACCTTGTCCCGCAGTGAGGTCCTGTCTACCTGTCACACAAGCCGCCGTTTCATCGTGAATGTCAAAACCGGCGTCAAGAAGGATGGCACCATAATGGCACAACAGGTAAAGGTCGTTGATGATGTTGGTGCCTACCGCTACAGCTCACCGACTGCCCTATACCTTGCCCACGTCTTCCGCCATGCTATATACAATATACCCCATGCTAAGCACGAGGGTATAGGTGTCTACACCAATAAATTGACCGCGGGACCAAAGCGGGGGCATGGCTCACCACAAATGAGCTTTGCCGTGGAATCTCAACTGGACATAATTGCCAATGAGATGGGGATGGACCCGGTTGAGCTCAGGTTGAAAAACCTAAGAAAAAAGGGTGATGTACTGCCTAATGGAGACAAATTGGAGAGCTACGGTCTCCCTGAGGCGATAAGGCAAGCTGCTGAGTCCAGTAACTGGAAAGAGAAGCGAGGTAAACAGCCCAATAGAGGTATCGGTATGGGCGTTGCCAGCATGTTTTCCGGGGCCCACAATTATCCCTTCGGCAGTGCCGCTATTGTCAAACTAAACCCCGATGGCAGGTTCACCGTCTTTACCGGCCAGACGGAATTCGGGCAGGGTGCTGATACGGCTATGGCTCAAATTGCTGCCGAGGAACTGGGGCTAGCCGTAGACGATATAGTTGTGGTATCAGGTGACTCCGAGCTATGTCCTTATGACATCGGCAACTGGTTAAGTGCTGGCGTCTATGTCTCGGGGGAGGCGGTGAGAAAGGCAGCCGCCGATGCCAAGCAGCAGTTGTTTGCCTATGCGGCTGAGGCACTTCATACCCGAGTTGAGGAGTTAGCCATCGGCGCGGGGCAAATTTATATGAAAACACAACCCGATAGGGCAGTATCGTTCGCCGATCTCTATAAATATGGTATTCAGATAAAGGGTGGTGACCCCATTATCGGGAGGGGTTATACCAAAGCAGTGCAGGATATTGGTTTTTGGGGTGGCAGTTTCAAGGGTACGGCCGCCCTCTCCAAGGGTGGCGGTCGTTTTACTGATGCCTATGGTTTTGCGGTTGCGGTTGCTGCGGTTGAGGTTGACAGGACAAGCGGCAGGGTGAAGGTGATGGAGATTACTGTCGCCGATGACTGTGGTACCGACATCAATCCCCTTAATGTGAAGGGTCAACTTGAGTCTCAGGCGGTCATGGCAGTAGGCGATGCCCTCTTTGAGGAGGTTATCATCCAGCAAGGTAAAGTAACCAACCCTACCCTGGCTGATTACAAGATACCGACAGTGCTCGATGTACCAAAGCTGACCACGATTAGCGTCCAGGACTATGAGGCTAAAGGTCCTTTCGGGGCTAAAGAGGTTGGCGAAACAGCGCGCTCAGCAGTAATTGCCGCTATTGCCAATGCTATCTGTAATGCGATAGGGGCTAGAATATACAGCCTGCCGATGACACCAGAAAAAATCCTCGAGGCACTAAGAACCAAGACGAAATAATCCTTTGCCCAGCCACCTCCCTATGGCATTGACGATGGGACTAAAATAGCTTAAGATTTGGGGCGGTGCGGGGTGTAGCGCAGTTTGGTAGCGCACCTGAATGGGGTTCAGGTGGTCGTCGGTTCAAATCCGACCACCCCGACCATAATATTTCTAGCAAAAAAGTATTCTAGTCCGTGCCCCCGCTTTTCATCA
>Ga0315282_10002372_pt1 | contig 34831 bp, 38 predicted proteins | sample YL17G07_20_MG_FD_203693 | JGI IMG/M metagenome (GOLD analysis project Ga0315282, IMG submission 203693) | Sediment microbial communities from Yellowstone Lake, YNP, Wyoming, USA - YL17G07_20 | ecosystem: Environmental > Aquatic > Freshwater > Lake > Sediment | place: USA: Wyoming | collected...
CCTAGCCGAATAGGGCACCGAGTCCGGCGAGGGCTTCTTCTTCCTTCTTCTTGTCTTCTTTCGCCTCATCCTTCGCTTCCGCCGGCGCAGCAGGTGCAGCCGCCGCTACAGGGGCAACAGCCATGGTCGCTGCGTTCTTCAGAACCTCGTCTATCTTTACCTCGGAGAGAGCAGCGACAAGCGCCTTGACTCTCGCCTCTTCAACCTTCACGCCTGCAGCACCTAAGATTTTCTTGACTGAATCTTCGCTGATGGACTGACCTGCGGAGTGCAGGAGCATCGCCGCGTAGACATATTTCACCGATTCTTACACCTCAATGATTAGCAAACTGAACTGAGTGGCTACCTCGATTTCGACTTCTCCCTTTTAGCCTTTTCCTTCTTTTCAACCTTTTCTTTCGCAGGTTTCTTCTTTGGCTTCGGTTCCTCAGCAGCGCTCGGTCTCTTCTTTGTGACCTTCCTCGGTTCTTCAGGAGGCTTCTGGACTGTTGGTTTCACTGACTCCGGAGGCTTCTCTACAGCGGGCTTCGCTGGTTCTGCGGGCGCGATCCTGACAGGTTTGGCTTCCTTCACGGGCTTCTCGATCTTTGGCAACGGAGCAGGCTTCGGCACCTTCTTGACCTCGACAGGTTTCTCTACTTTTGGTAGCTCCACTTCTAAGGCAATGGCCTCTAGTTTCACTGGGACGACTTGGGCTGGACTAGGTGCTTCGTAGCTTGTTGGCGCTGCTTCCTTGTTCACTTCAGTCAAGCTCTGTGATAGAGCCTTCATCTCAGTGAATGCTTCTCTCAAGATCTCAGGCATGGCTAGGCCTGCGGGATATCCTGATTTGACCGCCAGCCAGACCGCTTGTCTCTGAACCTTTGAAAGCACCACTGGTGCTGTCTCTGGAGTGAGGTAGTTGGCTTCAAGGGCAAGGGACATGGCCTGCTTCAATGCGAACGCGATGTTGTCTCGATAGCTCTTCAAGTCAAACTGCAGATCTTCTCTGTTGAATATGAGACCGTCTTCGTAAGCGACCTTCAGCGATATTCCTGCTTCAATCGGTTTGATGCCGAGCTTTGAGAGCACTGAAGCGACCTTCGCACTAATGACATCCCCCTTCTTAGCAACTGCAGTATCCTTTACGACCCATATGCTTCCAGACTCTATCTTCGTCGGTACCTTGGCTTCGCTGAACTCGCTGATTATTGGTCCAGGAGGCAACCCAGTGTTCCCGGCTTGAACGACTATCTCGCTTGTGGCCACATCTCCGACTTTAGCGGGAACCCTGACCTTACTCTTATCGAGGAGAATCGTGAGCTCAAACGGATCCACTTCTGAGAAGAGAAACAGGCAGGGGCCAGAGATAGAATCCGCGAAGTTGACTATGTTCTTCCTCTTTTCCTCCATGCTTTCCGCGGCTTTCTTGAACAGCATGTTCTTCGTGACGAGGATTCGGACTTTTCCGCGGAGTTTCCTTCGTGTTTCTTGAACCTGCGATGACCTCACTTTCACAAGATCAGCTACAGCCACGACCTTGTGTGTTCCTATGTCATTTGCCAGCTGTTGTGCAGCTGCGACCTTTTCCTGAGGTATCTTCCCGCCTAGTCTCACTTTTTTTCTACTCCTTTGAAAGGGGAACCTTTACTGGTCCTCCCATGGCGGTCTTTACCAGCACGCTCTTGACGTTCCCCATTCCTCTCTCTAGCTTCCCTTCAAGAGCCGCTACCACTGCCTCCACATTCTCGACAAGCTTCTCTGAGGGCATGTCTTCAGTGCCGACGCGACACTGAACGACTGGTTGGTCTCTCACTCGAATCCTAATGATCCCTCGTTGTTTGGTCAAGACATCTTCCACGACTACGTTCGGAGGCACCGGCGTAGGCATCTTCCCTCTTGGACCGAGGATTGGTCCAAGAGTCTTGCCGACGAGCGGCATGAGAGGTGCTTCTGAAATGAAGTGATCATACTCCCTTGCGACTTTTCGCGCTTCCTTCTTTTCTCTGCCCAGCCTTTCCAAATCCTCCCTGCTCAGTATGAGGTCTGCCCCGCCTCTCTTTGCTCGCACGGCCAAGTCGCCTGCAGCTATGAAGCACACTTTGACGGTCTTCTCCACTGGATTGGGAAGCTGAACAGCTTCGGAGATTCTCCTTTCCTGCTTCTTAAGGTCGACCTCTTTGAGTTTCATGACTAGCTCAACGGCCTGCTTGAATTTCCTCTTCGGCGAATTCTTCTTCATCTCTTCGATCGCGTTGAGCAAGGCATCCTTTTGCAAGGGCAAATGTGATTCCAGCTTCCCGAAATACGCGAACAGGACTAAATAAATCCTTTACCGTTCAACCGAGAAGGCCAAACATGAAGAATGGAAGGGAAAACTCAGCCCTTTCCGGGCATTCTACAGATTTCTCGGTCAGGCAGACAGGGTCTTGTCGTGCTGGCCTTGCGCGATCTCCTTCAGCACGTCCTTTGGCTCTTTTCCTTCGATAGTGATGCCGATGCTGACACAGGCTCCTATGATCTCCTTCACTACCCCTCTCAAAGATGCCGAGTAGCTGTCGGAGGACTTCATCTGAGCGATCTTGACGACTTGCTCCATGCTGAGATTGCCCACCTTCTGGGTTTTGGCCGTTCCGGAACCCTTCTCAATTCCAAGCTCTTTCACAATAAGCGCCGAGGTCGTCGGCGTTCCGATCTCTACTTCAAATCCCTTTGTCTCCACATCGACTATGACCTTCACCGGGACCTTCATTCCGGCGTAGGCCTTAGTCAAGTCGTTTATCTTGTTCACTATTTGGAGAACATTGACGCCCAGAGGTCCAAGGATTGGACCCAATGGCGGACCGGCCGTGGCCTGTCCTCCAGCTAGCAAAGCTTCAACTTGCTTCTTTTCTCCCAGCTTCTCCACCAGCTTCCTGAACTAGCTTAACGTAATCCGCATGAACGGTAATAGGAAGGGTTGCGAACCCCTCTTCAAGCAACTCGATCGTCAGCTCCTCTTTGCCTTTGTCAATATCGGTGATCTTCGCTCTCAATCCTCTGAAGGGCCCGCCGACCACTTCGACAAGAGCTCCCACACCTAGGTCCTCAATCACAGGTTTCGTTACGATGAATCTCTCAATTGCGGAGACGCCAATAACACCTTTTGTTCTCGCTCTGGCGTGCTTTACGCCTGCGATCGCTTCGTCAACAAAGTGAGGACCAGCCGCCTCAACGAAGATGTATCCCTTGATGACTTCCGGAGACAGTATACTGGCGACAGGAAGCTTCTTCAGGCCGACACGGGACGTGAGGAGGTCGGCTACCGTGCTCTCTTGACCGCTTGTGGTCCGGACAGCGTAGATCTGCATTTTGGGCTTTTGGTCTGACAATTCGACATCACTCTGGAGCAAGATTGATGATCCAAAAGATTACTCGCACCATGAAGCCGACCAGACCCAACGCCAAGACACCAAGCATGCTTATCTTGAAAAGCGTCCAAATCTCTTCTCTGCTCGGCCTGGTCGTGACTTGAAGTAGCCTACGTGACGATTCAATGAACTGCGCCAGATTCAAGGGCAAGTCTCCAACCGAATTTTCGGCGAGAATAGTAACAGAGCTCCTTTTAACCTTTCGCCGAACCTAGAACCGTTTCAGAGAAATTGAGTCATGAAATTGACTGCATTCCTGACAAGGTCACACTCGAACAACTCGTTTCCCTTGACTCTCAAGGAAGTCAACAAGCTCCTTTCGCACAGGGCCGCGAACCCCCTTCCAATCAATGACAGCGGTGGTGCACCGCCCAACAGTTCTTTCAAAAGCAAGACGGACCATCGAGGGATCAAAAGTGTCAAAGAAGTACTTCGGCAGTATGTGACCTACCGCAAACTCGCCACCCATGTTGACCTCAGTGTGCTTCATGGAGTAGTGTCCTCCTCCAAACCCAACTGAGAGCTCCCCTGACACTGACGCCTTTGCGCATGCATGGATTGCGTCTGCCACCGCTTCTGCCGCAAGTGTATCCTGCCATTGCTTCTCCGAACTTCCAATCTCAACGAACACCGACGGTACCTGAAGTTCCGTAGGACCATGATGAGTTGCTTCAACGGAAACTCGATACTGCTCAAGACCAAGCTCATTCTTGGCACGTCTAAGCCTCTGAAGCGCAGCCTTCACCATGCAGGGATCTGCTAGAGCGAGCCTGTTTGGTCTCCCTCCGAAGCGAGCCTCAGAGGTCAGGTTTCCTGAGACGTGAGTTGTGAGAGTGGGTTCACCACTGTCGCTCCGATGTCTCGACGCGAAAACAACCTTATCCACATGAAACCTGTGATCGATGTTGTCGGCGAAAATGTCATCAATCTCCAGATAGGCAAGCAGAAGCTCGTCCTTTCGGTAGATAGGTTTCCCAGCAGACGTTTCTCCAGTCTCAGTGAAGGAATACTTGGTGATCAGTTTGTCAGCGATGTTCACCGCTGCTAGATCCGCTGCGTATGCTGCTATGAGGACTGACATCCGTAGGCTCATCCGATGAGAGAGAGGAGGACGGCTTTCTGGGCGTGTAGTCTGTTCTCAGCTTCATCCCAGACAACCGATCTCGGCCCGTCGATTACTTCGCCCGCAACTTCCTCTCCTCTGTGGGCGGGAAGGCAGTGCATAAACAACGCGTCAGGCTTGGCGGATCGAAATGTTTCCTCTCTTACTTGGTACTTTGGCAGAAATGCGCTCAGCCTCTTCTCTTTCTCAGCTTCTTGCCCTATGGAAACAAACGTATCCGTATACACTATGTCCGCGTCTCTGGCCGCTGCCTCCGGATCCACAGTCAATTCGACCTTGGATCCCGAGAGCTTGGAGAATTCTCCTGCAAGTCCAACGGCCTCTCCATGAGGCCCATAACCTTCAGGGTGAGCCACACTGATGTCCATTCCGACCAGTGAGCAACCAACAAGCAGAGTGTTGCAGACGTTGTTCCCATCACCTACGTATGCCAGCTTCAGCCCCTCCAGTTTCTTTCTCCTTTCCATGATTGTCAGAAAATCGGCCAAGATCTGACACGGATGGTAGAGATCAGAAAGCCCGTTTATGACTGGAACCGTCGCATGTTCCGCCAACGCGACAATATCAGAATGCGCATAGACTCTGGCCATGATCGCATCAACATATCGGCTCAGAACACGAGCAGTGTCCTCTATTGTTTCACCCCGACTCAGTTGAAGCTCATTCCAATTCAGATTAATGGCGTGGCCTCCAAGGTGACGCATAGCTGTCTCAAACGAGACTCTTGTTCGCGTTGACGGTTTCTGGAAGAGCATAGCAAGGACTTTCGGGCGGAGAGCGATCGTGGTTGTGATGAATCTCCTTCCCTTCTTCAGTTTCTCTGCCTGTCTTACCAGGCCCATAATGTTCTCTTTGGTGAGTTCGGCCAGAGAGAGGAGATCTTTGCCCTTCAGCTTTGCCAACTGTCAGACCTCTACCACAATTCATTGACTCGCAGGTATAAAAGAGCGCCCGGCCGACAGTCCCTCAAGAATTCGTTACGTTGTTCGAGACATCCTGTGTCCGGCTTAGTAGAATGCCTTTTATCAACACTTTAGGCAGCTGACCGGCCACGCTCTCCGTGAGGACCAGACAAACCTTGCAGAAATCAGCTTTCAGGATGTCTTCGCCTTCGTTCATCTTCATCTGCCTTCTCGGCTTTGTCGCCATGCTTTGTTCTGGAATGTTAAATCCCATCTTGCCTATCTATGCGAAGACTCTTGGAGCACCATACTGGCTTGTTGGAATGAGCGTCTCAAGCTTCTTTGTTACCAGAGCAATTTGCGAGATACCTGCCGGGATGTTCTACAACAGACTTGGCTGGAGAATTCCAATTCTCTTAAGCATGATAATTCAAGCCACGGCGGCAGCCCTTGTCTACTCAACAAGCGACATAGGCACACTGATCCTTGCTCGTGCAATTCAAGGAGTAGGATCAACCTTGTTTTTCCTGACGGCAATTTCTTTCGTGGCCTCCTCAGCTCCCAAAGGCGCTCACGGAAGGTTTGTTGGAACATTCCAAGGAGTTGAGTGGATTGGTAGTATCTCAGGTGGCGTTGTGGGAGGCACTATAGCTGAAGGGTTTGGACCGAAGACTGTGTTTTTGATAGTCTCTCTCGTTCTCGCAGCAGGAGCAATATTCGCCATGCTTCTACGCTACGCACATGAAGATCGTCCTAGGACAGACTTCAACGGAATCCAGGCAGTTCCATGGAGGGCCTTGGCAGGAATGCCTCCGTTCTACGTGGCAAGCGCAGCAATATTCTTCTTCATGTTCAGTTACCAAGGCATCGTCAATACAGTTCTTCCCATCTATGTCAACTCAGAACTTGGGTTCAGTCTTGTCTTCCTAGGTCTTCTGGCAATGTGCGTGTCAGTAGGCCAGACAGTAGCTATGTTTGCGGGAGGATCATTGGCAGACAGAGTAGGTTACAAGAAGAGCTTGGCCGTGGTACTGACTCTGTCGATGACGTCTATACCGCTACTGAGCCAGGTCAGGGTCATGGAGCAACTTGCTGTTCTCTCTACGATCTTCGGGATAACAGTGGGGATTGGACTCACGATTCCAGTGGCCTTGATCAGTACCGAAATAGAGTCAAAGGATGTTGCGTCGGCCATGGCGATCTACAGAACCTTCATGGATGTTGGCGGAGTAGTGGGTCCTTCCGCAGTTGCCGCCCTGATAGGAAGCAGTGGTTATCAGGCAGGCTTCATAAGCGCTGGAGCAGTCATGCTCGTGCCTTTGGCTCTTCTGACTAGGCTAAAGAGATCAGGGCCGATCAGTTCTCTGAGTTAGCAAGCGCCTGCACGGTAAGCTATCCCATGATCTTGCTGAGCAACGCATCTGGGTCGAACTCAGTAAGATCATCGTAACCCTGCCCCACTCCAAGGAAAATGATTGGTTTCTTTGTGATGTATGCTATTGAGATCGCGGAGCCACCTTTTGCATCCGCATCGAGTTTCGTCAATATGCTCGCGTCTATCCGAACATATTTGACGAATTCCTTAGCTTGAGAGACTGCGTCATTTCCAGCGAGCGCATCTCCAACGAAAATCGTCAGATCTGGAGAAGTCACTCTTGCAATCTTCTCGATCTCCTTCATCAAGTTCTTGTCCGTCTGCATTCTTCCTGCGGTGTCTATCAAGACAACATCTATCCCATGGGATTTTGCGTAGTTAATGGTGTCAAATGCGACTGCAGCTGCGTCAGCGCCATAGTTGTGTCTGACACTTTTCACGCCGACTCTCCTTGCATGTATCTCAAGTTGCTCAATCGAGCCGGTCCGATATGTATCACTGCAGGAAACAACAACAGTGAATCCTTTCCCTTGCAGAAAGCTGGCTACCTTTGCGATTGTCGTGGTCTTGCCTGTCCCGTTTATTCCAACGAAGACCAGCACTGAAGGTTGACCTGTTCCCCGCTTCTCTTGGACTCTCTCGATTATGTCGATTTTCCCTCCTGCGTTCAGGACATCTGAAAGAACTTCGCGAAGTGTTGAAGTGATTGTCTCACGTCGGTTTCCGAATCTTGACACAGGAGTCTTCTCAGCTTTCTCCTTCATGGTTTGGCATACGTGTTCTGCGACTTCTAAGGCAACATCGTTCTGCACTAGGAGGAGTTTGAACTCATCTAGAAGCTTGTCGAGTTCTCTTCCCTTGATCTCGGTTTTAGAGAGACTGTCAAGGAGATTGCTCACGTGACTCCTAAGTCTCTCAAACAACCTCCACTGTCTCTCCAGATTTCTTTCTCAATAGATCGTTGAGTCTATCGCGGTCGCTTTCCAGCCTGGTCAGAGTCTGAGTGAGTTGCTGTTCGATCGATACCCTAACCTTTTCAAGGTCAGTCTGCCTATTCTTCAATTCAGTGATGGAGTCTTCGATCTTCTTTTCCATGCAGACTCCGGCCCCTATTCCCATGATGACTTTCTCGGAATCCGATATGCTGGCCCGTATGTAGGAGTCTGCTCCGATCGGAACCAAAGTCTCCGTCCCTCTGGGATTTTGCTTGATCCCGTCCAGAGTTGAGCCCGTAATCAGTGTCTCTCTGAGGGCTGCTTGAACCATTTCATATCTTGACTGGAGGACTCTTGCTGACCCTTCCAGAAGCCTGACTTCCACCAAGAGCTGTCTGATCGCTTCGTCTTCCATGCCAGTTCCCAGCTGTCTCTTGGCTGCAGCGATGACTATGCACTCTCCGGCTTCTCTTCTATCTTCAAGATCTTGATCTGGAAGTGCTTGGCCTTATGCTTGCTTCCGAAGAGCATGTAGGTCTTCTCGACGGCCTCTTTCTCGCTAAGGGCTCGGATAAGCTTCCTGAAGGGGAGAACTGCTCTCGGCTTTCTTATCTCGCCCTGAATCTGAAAGGTCTTCACACCTGTCATATCTCTCACTCTATTCCCAATGTTCGGGTCACTGCCATCAGCTCCGGCCCCGTCGCTAGCGTGCCTACAACCGCTCCCTTACTGTTGGCTACTATACCCATCTTCACGTACGGGACTCCGCCATTGATGGTTCCGGTCTCCACAGGGACCTTCAATACCTCTTGAATCTTTCTCTTTTCCTCCTCTCGTATCAAGGGATGCGCAAGGACTCCCTTGTTCGTTGAGACTGCGAATGCCCCTATGCAGGGAAGCCCGAGAATCTCCCCTGAAACCACCTCGACTCCAAGCGCATCCGAAACAGTCTCAAGGGTCTTCCTCGAAAGCCTAGGATCGGCCACCGCACCCATATCGTTAGCCAAAATCATGTTACCAAACGCGTTCCTATTCTCTGCTATGACTCTGACGTTGATGTCTGAATGTGACTTTATCGCCTGTATCTCGTGTGGTTCTGCTGAGTGAGAAAGGACGAGCCCATTGGAGTTGCCTGCCACAAGCGCACCAACGAGCCTGCATCCCCCTATGTCAGTAGAACATGTTTCGACGCCCAACGCCTCGGCGAAGCGCCTCATCTTCTTGGCGGTTACCCCAAGAGGCAGAATTCCAAGTTCCTCTGTACAGACACAGTAGAGCCCCATGTTCGGGCTGCCAAGGACGTCCGATACGATTAAGGGCAGAGTCTACTCCACCTTGGGAGGATAGACTATTACCTTTCCCTCTTTATCCTTCACGACTCTTATCTTCAGGCTTCTCGGAGGCTTACTTATTCCTCTAGACCAGATCTGCTCGTTTATCTCGTTACTGATTATGACGGTGTCAACCTTCATGTGACGTCTGACGTATTCCTTGAGCATTCTCACTGCGCGTGGAGTTCTCTTGCCTCTTGGAGTAGCCCAAACCTTGCGGAAAGGAAAAGTGTACAACCTTTCCTCAACGACCTCTACCTCTTCCTCCTCTCTCTCCTCTTCCGCTTCATCCATCTTGACCGGTTTCTCTTCGCTCATCAAATGCCACCTAAATCTTCAGCTTCTGCCTTCTCCAATGTCTCCGCTTCGGATGAGACCTGAATCTACCCATCGTCTTCGCAACTATCCACATTGGCACCGAGCTTTTCTGCTTTCCAGCCTTCGCAAGGCGCCTCTTCTTCGCTGTATGTTTGACCCTGGCCAACTTCTCAATGCCTCCTTATTCTGACTTCTCGTTTCTGCGATTGCATACGTACAAGCGCTTCCTTGAGCTGCTCATCCGATATTGGAAGGTTGACTCTTCCCGTCTGCGCGAGCTGGATCAACTGCAGCTCAAGTTGCTCCGCAAATTCCGGCCTGACCATCTTGATATTCGACAACCTCTGCCTAGCTTCAGGCGCGAGTATCTGCCTCAGGACAGCCTGTTTCTGAACGTCCGCCTGCTGCTGTAGCCTAGTCCTTTTCTGCTCGTCGGTTGCCGATCTCTGAAGCTCTACGGCGCGCCTCCTTCGAATCTCTTCCAGCTCTTCATCAGTGATCTCTTCACCGCTCATTGCTGGCCCTCGCCGGCGGACTTGGTCTCCTTCAAAACCTCCGCAGAGACTCGATTGAGTAACCCAACTCCTTCTCGCGTAAGCTTTCTGCCCTTCTTCTCCTCCTTTGTCACAAGTCCTGCTTTCTCCAACTGCTGGAGCGGTTCCCTAATCGAAGATCCCCCACTCTTCCGGGAGTGCTCAACCCTTCGCCCACGTCTACTCCGTCCCCCATACTCAACCCGTAGCCTCTGAATGCCCACAGGGGCGTGAATGTACAGCTTTCTGAGTAGCGAGGCGCAACGGTGAAACCACCAATCGGCCTGCTGAGGGGGACGCTCACGATGCGAACCTGTCTTGGCAGTCAACGACCAAGTTGGAGGACTCACTTCACCTATGTTCTCCTTCAGATACTTCGCTAGCTTCTCGATTAGAAGATCTACCGGAACATCGAAGGGCTTGGGCACGACTTTTTTCTCTCCTGAATTCAGATATGACGTTCAGAGTAACAAACTGACCGTCAATATATAGTATTCGCAGTTTTCTCTGAGGCCTACGAAGGCTGAACGAGTCTGCTGTTCAGCTGACCTCGTGTCCATTCTCACTCAATCTTCTGTGTTGAAGAGTCTCGACTCTCCTGACATTTGAGAACGCATTCATCGTTCAGGAAGGGGATCACATTTTCCCAGATCAGACTTCCAGCGAATGTCGCAGACGCGGCCCAAGACTTGAACCTAATGTCGCAGACCTCTCTCCTTCGAGGTTGGATACCGCTTGATCTCTCCACAGTTCAAGCAGGTCACCACGACTGTCGTTCCCTTGCCAGGCTTGGTACGGACTCGACAATTGGCGCCCGGAACAAGGAAGCTTCCACATGCCCGACAGGTGAAGCGTTTCAGTTCCTGAGGAATCCTCACTTCGCACCTCATACCTATCCGTCTTGCGACCTCCACGTATCGGTTCGCCAGAAGCGGATCCTCTTTGAAGACCCCTCGGGCGAACTCGTACAGTAGCTCTATTCGTTCTTCAGCTATCCTGCTATAGAGGCGGTTCCGTCGAATCATCTTGGCAGTGCAATCTAGTCAATGCCTAATGGTTAAGTCTTCCCGATAGGAGAGAATGAGGGTCGAGGCCTGAACTCGGATGCCGCTGAACCTTATTCTTGCGGAGGCCGCTTTGGAACTAGTTCCCAAAAGCTTGTTAGAGCATCCATCGGTCATTGCTCACGCCAAGAGAAGGAGACGAAAGCCCACCGAGACCATGCTCGACAGAAATTATCATTACTCGGCCATGAGACCCTTCGAGAAGTTCGAGAAGAGAGGAAGACCTGACATTGTACATTTCTCAGCCTTGGAAGCATTGGGCTCTCCATTGAACAGAGAGGGGCAGCTGCAGATCTGGATTCATACAGTGCAAGATGAAGTAATTCAGGTCGATCCGAAGACGAGACTTCCTAGAAACTATGACAGGTTTGTAAGTCTCATGGAACAACTGTTGGTGAAGAGAAAAGTTCCTCCTCAAGGCGCTCCTCTCCTAAGCGTGAAGGCCATGTCGCTCACGGAATTGATCGGGAGAATACAGCCAACTGAGCTGATTGCTCTAAGCACTCTCGGACACCCGTCAACACTTGAGCGAATCTGTCATGATCTGGCCAAGACCGAGAAACCCTCAATCATGGTGGGATGTTTCCCTAAGGGGCATTTCACCAATCAGAATGCCAGACTAGCGGACAGGATTCTCCGAATCGACCGAGAAGCTCTCGAAAGCTGGGTCGTGGTCTCGAGGGCCATCTATGAGTACGAATGTACCATAGAAGGTTTTCATCAACGTAGGTTGAGCGGCCGTCCATGAAACAGACGGTAGAGTACATTGGCTTTCAATTCTGGTGTCCTATATCTGCATCTATTCGGGACACCACGAAGGCCTGTACAGGCGTACGATTATGACCGAAAGAACTCCTGCATCTCTCTGATGATTGTCTCTGCACACTCATCAGGCGCCAGTTTGTCTGATTCAACGACAACTTCAGGTCGGACAGGTTCCTCATATGGTGATCCTACGCCTGGAACGGTCGAAGCCTTACCTTCCGAAGCTTTCTCATAGATTCCTCTAGGTGCATGTAATGTGTCAATCCGTGTCTTCTCCCGTTCCACACATATCTCCTGAGGACACTTCACGTAAACCTCTGCAAATCTCTCAACCGCACCCCTATACTCATCACGATACCTCCTGAGATTCCCTGTGGCATCAATTATCACGTTGACACCATTCCTTGCTAAGAGACTGGCCACGAATCTCAGAGTGCTGTAAAGGACATCACGTTCATTTTGGCTGTAAGTGGGATTAGGTGTGACAAACCGTCTCAGCTCATCTGACGAGAGAATCTGACTCGCAACGCCTCTCTCAAGCATCTTTCTCTGCAGTGCTCGCGAAATGACGGATTTCCCACTTCCCGGTAAACCTGTGATCCACACGACCCACCCTTGCCGGCCCATATCAACCGCCCCAAACCGTGACCTGGTAAGACTATCAGACAAACCAAAATAAGAAATGCATCGTTCATCCAAGAAGCGCTAGGTAGTCGGATGTGAGATTTCAAGTCGGCTCGAAGAAACTCGATCTGAAAGAAAAGGAATTGCAGGGATACCTCTCGAATCGCCTCGGAAGAAAGGTCCGTCTTACTTCCCTGAAGAAAATCGGTGAGGGATTTCACAACGCTGGCTTCCTGCTTTCCTTCAAGGCTGGACGAAAGGAGGAACGCTTGGTGATGAGAGTTGTTCGGGGAGACATTGGTTGGGGCCACGACTATTTGGGTGATAGGGCAGCGGTCCTGCTTCTTCAACACCGACTGTTCAACACCGCACCGAAAGGAACTTGCTGTAAATCCGTGGATGTGGCCGCCATCTCAAACAGCGGTCAGATTCTCTCTATTGGCGACACGGTGGAGTTCTTCGACCTCGTAGAGGAAGTCACAGACAAGCAGGGCAAGCCATACGCTGAGGACCTTTTCAGAATAGCGCGGGAACGCACCTTGAAAGAGAAGGATTTGAGGAGATGCGACGCACTCGTGAACTATCTCGCACGGCTCCATGCGCAAAAGAAGCACAATCCGATCCTCTACACACGGCACATTCGAGACTTAATTGGCCATGGAGAGATGCTGATGGGCGTCATAGACACGTATCCGGACATACGATCAATGGACTTCACCAGCCCGAAAGAGATCGAACGAATTGAAGTCAAGGCCGTGGAATGGAGAAACAAGATCAAATTCATGTCCCACCGCCTCTCTAGAATTCACGGCGATTTCCACCCTTTCGGAAACATCAGATTCCGAGAAGATGACTCGGTTATGGCACTGGATCTTGCGAGAGAGGAATTCGGTGAACCTGCTGACGACGTTTCCTGCCTAAGCATCAACTACATCTTCTTCAGCGTCTGGCACTACGGAGAATTCGCTGATCCGTTCAAGACCCTCTTCAACCGATTCATTGAAGGCTATATCAGGGCAACAAACGACCAAGAGATGTTGAGGGCTATTCCACCGTTCTATGCATTCAGAGGCCTTGTCGTAACGCATCCGCACTACTACCCAGACATGGAACATGGAAAGCGACGACTCATGCTGAACTTCATACTTAACGTTCTGAGTGATGAGAAATTCGAAGTCAGCAAGGTCAACGAATATCTGACACACAACCCGTAGGAAACCTTTGTATAAGGATAGACTATAGTTCTCCGAAGCCTGAAGGGAGAAACACCAGAGAATGTCGGACGACGATTTGGAGCTTTGGAAGCAGAGGAAACTGCTTGAGATGCAGAGAAAGGCTCTTCTGAAGAGCATCGAGGAAGGAAAACCCAAGGTACAAATCGAGAAAACTCCTGAAAGCCCCGAGTCTATCGTCAGAAAACTGTTTCAAGGAAGGGCTGAAGAAGTCTATGACGCTGCGAAGAGCCAATTCCCTGAAGCGACAAGGAAGATCACAAAGGTCCTTGCAGAGTTGACTTCCAAAGGCGAATTGACAGGGCCCATCTTAGGCGAGGAACTCCTTTGGCTGTTCAGGAGAGTAGGCGCCAATGTTAGACTTGAGACACACATCAGATTCGTTGAAAGTGGAAAAACAAAATCAATTGAGGAGAAAATAAGGAGCGGGTAGACCTAGGGAATGTCAAAGGCTACGGCGGTGTGATCTTAATCGCCTTAGTCGGGCATTGAATTTCGCACGCCATGCATTGAATGCAGGCTGACTCGTTTACAGGATCTGACTTCTTGGCTGAGGTTGGATGCCCAGGTGTGTCAATCATCTGGTAGACAGACACAGGGCACACGCTAACACAGATCTCATCGCCATTGCAGACATCTTGATCGACTGCAGTGTTTGTTCCGTGAATTCCACGCTTCGTCGGAAGATTGGTCTCTCCCCAAACCTTGTGGCCCTCATGCTCCCCAGTGACCTTGAGTTTCTTCTGAAAATCTGGATCAATCGGCATACTCCATATCCCTGAGTTCCCGTTAAGATAATAACATGTATTAAAGCTCACCGACAAGTCAGTCAGGTCCGATATCAAAACGAGTCTACGGGACAGATGCATCTATACTCATCAGGGCCTACGAAAGCGAAACTTGACGATATCCATAGAGACAGTCAAAGGCGCACGTTCTGATTCCGGGGCACCCGAATACTGATATAACGGGGTGTTTTTCTGTTTGAGTGAGAATTCATGAGCTTCGAGAATCTTCGCAAGATTTTTGATCCATCGAGCATTGCCATAGTTGGAGCAAGCGAAGATGCCAATTCTATAGGAAGAACACTTACGACGAATCTGACTCAGACCGGATTCGCCGGAGCCGTGTACCTCGTGAATCTAAGGCGGCCTAAGGTTCTTGGCCTAGACACCTTTCCCAACGTGTCTAAGCTGCCCAAGACACCAGATCTCGCGGTCATAGCGACTCCCGCAGCCACAGTCCCGGGTATCGTTGACGAGTGTGGCCAAGCAGGAATCAGAGGATTGATCATCGTTTCAGCGGGATTCAAGGAAATTGGATCAAAAGGTTTGGAGTTGGAGAAGCAAATCACGAGCCTGCGGCAGAAATATGATGGAATGAGAATAGTTGGACCGAATTGCCTTGGAGTTATGCGTCCAAGCGTCAATTTGAATGCCACCTTTGCGCGAAAGATGGTGAGATCAGGTAAGGTCGCGTTCGTATCCCAGAGTGGGGCCCTGTGCTCTTCAATCTTGGATTGGGCTGTGCCCAACAATGTGGGTTTCAGCGCGTTTGTATCTATCGGCTCGATGATTGATGTCGACTTCGGGGATCTGATAGACTACTTCGGAGAGGACCCTCAGACACGGAGCATAGTCATGTACATTGAATCCATCACAGACGCAAGGGAATTCATGAGTGCTGCAAGAGGATTTGCCCGTACGAAGCCGATCATTGTTGTGAAGTCAGGGAGGTTTACGGAAAGCGCGAAGGCTGCAGCGTCGCACACCGGTGCCCTAGCTGGGGAGGACGCGATATATGACGCGGCCCTGAGAAGAGCAGGAATCGTTAGGGTGGATGAGATCGAGGATCTTTTCAGCTGCTCAGAGACATTGGCTATGCAACCCGTTCCTAAGGGACCTAACCTCGTCATTCTGGGAAACGCGGGAGGCCCGAATGTTATGGCTACAGACGCGCTCATCTCCAGAGGAGGAACACTAGCGGCCCTTCGTCAAGAAAGCCTGGAGGCTTTGAACAAAATACTTCCTCCTTTCTGGAGCAGATCGAACCCTGTTGACATCCTTGGGGACGCCTCAGCAGACAGATACCGCGGCGCTTTGGAGATCTGTTTGACAGACGATAACGTGCACGGCGCTGTGGTGGTATACACTCCTCAGGGGGCCTCTGATCCTGCGGAAGCGGCGCAGGCAGTAATCAACGTGTCCGCGAAAACAGGTAAACCCGTTTTGACATCTTGGATGGGAGAAGAAGATGTGGCCGACGCGCGACGTCTGCTCAGAAAGAACAACATACCAACCTTCACAACCCCCGAACAAGCAATCAAAGCATACCTGTACATGTATCAGTACAGAAGAAATCTTGAGTTGCTCTATGAGACTCCTGAAGAGTTACCGGGCGAACATTCTCCCATAAAACACCATCTCAAAGTCCTCGTGAGGAGAGCAGCCTCTGAAGGAAGAGTGATTCTGACAGAAGAAGAGTCGAAGAGATTCCTAACGTCATACGGGATCCCTGTGGCGGAAACAAGAGGCGCGTTTACCATCGAGGAAGCAGTCGCAACTGCCTCTGCGATCGGGTATCCAGTCGTAATGAAGATCCTCTCCCCGCAAATAACACACAAGACTGATGTGAGCGGCGTCGCCCTCGACATCATGTCAGACGACGACCTTAGGGATCGGTACAATAAGATGATGGACAACGTCAGAAGGCTGGCCCCTGAAGCTAAGATTCTCGGCGTGACCATACAGAAAATGGTGCGAAACGTAGACTACGAGTTGATCATGGGTTGCAAGAAAGACAGGCTGTTCGGTTCAGTGATTCTATTCGGATCCGGAGGAGTCGGCGTCGAAGTATTCGCGGACAGAGCCATCGGACTTCCTCCTCTGAATCAAGTCCTCGCCAGACGCCTGATGGAGAGAACTAGAATTTACAAGGTGTTGAAGGAAGGGTTCAGAAACAAGAAACCTGCAGACATGCCCCTACTGGAAGGGACCCTTGTCAAATTCTCCGAAATGATCGTTGATTTCCCTGAGATAAGGGAGCTTGACGTCAATCCCCTCGTGTACTCGGAAAACGAAGTCATAGCACTAGACGCCCGCGTCATCATTGACAAGGAGGTCGCTCTCTCGAAGTATGATCCTCACGGCCATCTGGTGATCAGCCCATATCCAGTGAAATATGTCACTGGCTATGTGACGGAGGACGGAAGGACCGTTGTACTTCGGCCCATAAGGCCTGAAGATGAGACTCTGTGGCTCGAGATGTTTGAGAACTTCTCAGAACAGACGATAATGAACCGATTCTTCTATCTCATTAGAGACACGCCTCACGAGACCAGAGTGAGATACTGCAACATAGACTACGATCGGGAGATGGCCATTGTTGGAGAAGTCGTTGAAGCTGGCAGGAAAAAAATCGTTGGTGTCGTTAGACTTGTCATTGAGCCCAGAAGCAAGAAAGGCGAATTCGCAGTAGTTGTGGCCGATCTGTGGCAAGGCCTGGGAATAGGGTCGAAGATGGTTGACCATATCATAGGAATCGCTGAGGACAAGGGCCTAGAAGTCGTTGAAGGAGTTGTCCTTGCAAGAAACACAAGGATGCTTGAACTCTGTCGAAAAATGGGCTTCCAGCTGGAAAAGAAGAGCACAGAAGAAGTGAAAGTTACACTTAATCTGACAGGAAAAAGTCAGACGGATGAAGATCGGGCTGAACAAGAGAATAGCTGAGAGTGCTGAAATGGGCCGATGGCAATGAGGCCCGAGTCTTAGACACGGGAACGTTGAAAAGCATGCGGTCTTCCGGGTTCCTGGTACAGAGAACTCGCCTGTCCGATCGCCTGAGACATTGTTGTGACTTATCCAAGCGTCGTAGCCGCCTAGGGCGGAAAGTGAGGGTGTAATACACCCCCCTAGGTATCTTCAATCATATGATGGGATTTTGATAGGTCATTTTTCAGCTCTTGCCGAATTGCTCCAGATGGCTTTCGGAGAGACCGCCTCATGGTCGACCTCTGTTCAGACACAGACTCCCTGGGACACACTCCTCTGCCGGGCACCGGGAATCAAGTCTGTTGGTTCTTGCGGCCATGGATTGCGCCCCGTATGTCAAAGGAACCACGAAGGGCACAATATCACTAAGTTCATACCTGCGATGGAGCGACTGTGTTGCTCATTGGTCCGAGGTGACGTAAAGCTTGCCTCAAGATCTTGAATCCAAGTTGCTGAGTTGGCTTGGGGATGCCCGGAGAATCGTAGTCGTCGGCGTCGGGAATGAGTTGCGGGGAGACGATTCGGTCGGAATCCGAGTGACCAGACAACTGAAGACAACCTCGGACTCTCGAAGAGTCAGCATTCTTGAGGCCGAGACTGTTCCTGAGAACTACTTGGGCACAATAGAGCAGCTAGATCCATCCCATGTTCTGGTCATAGATGCTGCGGAGATCGGGCTTGAGCCAGGAAGCGTTGTTTTCACGGAACTCAGCGAAGTCCACGGCCTGACTGTGTCGACTCACAATCTACCCTTGAGTGTCTTTGCTGAATACCTCAGGAGAGTCACAGGAGCTAAGATAGCGTTGTTGGCCATACAGCCTGGGAACGTAGAGTTCGGAGCCGACCTGACCGAGAGACTAAGGAAGGTCTCCGCTGAGGTTGTGAAAATCCTCTCAGAGATCCTGTCGTGAAATCTCTAGGCCTGGTTCCCGCTCTACTTCACTACAGCGCTTATGTACTGCCCGGCATCAAGCACGGCTTTTGCGGCGCTGCTTGAGAAGGAGACGAAGGGATCAGGATAGATCCCTATGACGACACACAGAACCGCAAGTATTCCCATGGGAAGTAGCATTCCAACAGGAACCTCCTTGGCCTTGAGAGCAACTTGAGTCGGTTCCTTCAGAATTAAGGTCTGGATCAACCTAAGATAGTATGCCACTGAGAACAACAGATTCAACAGCATTATTGCGGAAAAGAGATACCAGACCACAGCTTGCTCACCTGTCTTTATGCCTGCCAGAAGGATCATCAGTTCACTCTGGAAGCCGTTAAACGGAGGAATACCCGCGATGGAAAGACATCCTATGACGAACATAGCTCCTGTAATCTTCATCGTTCTTCCTATTCCGGCCAGCTCTTCCAAGTTTCTTGATTCGACCGCGTAGAGGAAGGCTCCAGAACAGAGGAAGAGGAGGCTCTTCATGATTGAGTGGTTCATGATGTGGAACAGGCTGCCTGTTAGGCCAAGAGAAGTGGCCAAAGATATGCCGAAGACTATGTATCCCATTTGAGCCACACTGCTGAACGCCAGCAATCTCTTGAGGTCTGATTGAAGCAAGGCCATCAGGTTGCCGACAGTCATTGTTAAGACAGCGAGGATCGCCAAAACGATCTGCCAGTCATATGCCTGAGGAACAAAGATCAGGAGCAGAGAGCGGATCAAAGCGTAGGCCCCTGCCTTAATGACTACTCCAGATAGCATGGCGCTTATTGAGCTGGGAGCCGCAGGGTGTGCATCCGGTAGCCAAGTGTGTAGCGGCGCCATGGCTGCCTTGATTCCGAATCCGATTATCATCAGAATCATGGCCATGAGCGACCATCCGTTGGGCATTTTGGAGATTGCCAGTCTCAAGTAGGCGAAGTTTAGGGTTCCCGCCATGCCATAAAGCAGAGACATGGCGAACAAGATCATGACGCTGCCACTTGCGCTCATTATCAGATATTTGAAACCGGCTTCGACTGGTTCCCAGTTCTCCTTCCTGAAGGCGACTAGGACATAGGAGGCTAGGCACATAGTCTCCCAGAAAATGAAAAAGGTCATGAGGTCTCCGGCGAAGGCAACGCCCAGCATGCCTGCGACCATTAGCATCAATAGCATGTAGTACTCTGCTGGCCTGCTGTCCTTTTCCATGTACCTCATTGAGTAAACCGAAGTGAGAAGCCCTATGAAGATGAAAAGAGTGGCCATGAAGATGCTCAATGTGTCGATTTCGAAGACTGACGAAAGGGGCAGCACGCCATTAGCGACCGAGATCACTAGCACCTTTCCGCCCTTGACGCCATCGTAGAGCAAATACAGAGCATACGTTGACACGATGAATCCTAAAGTTGCCCAAGAATCGACAAGCTTCTTGAACCTAACCTTGATCCCGGCCCAGTAGACTACGGGCGTCAGAATTGCGAAGATCAGAAGACTATCCAGAGGCGCAGTGAACAATGCTCCCTATCAGGCTCCTCCAGTTTTCACCGTAGCTTTGGTATCAGATGATGGTGTACTGACCCCAAGGTTTTCCACTTAAGACTTCCTCTATTTGAAAAGGATCTTCGCAATTTTTGGCTTCAGATCTCTCTCACGATGAGTAAGTATCGTTTCAAAAGTGTTGTCCACCACGACTCTCCCATCGACGGTTCTGACAATCGCTCCGCCTAAAGTATTGATACTTTCTTTGAAAAGCTCAAAATCTGTCCTTGTCCCGGTTCTCTTCTCTATCTCCTTTGATAACGTATCAAGTCCCAATCGCAAAGTTGAATCATGCTCATTCAGTGCGACCTGTGTCTTTCCCCCACCTAGAACAGTTCCTGCCTCTATGATCACCTTTTTCAGCCATGGTACATATCTCTCCGTCTTCGTAAAGGCTCTGAACTCAACCTTCACCTCATCCATCACGCCTTCAAGTAGACGCTCCTTCTCAGACAGGATCATCCAGCCAGCTCTTCTCCGGGCATCAGTAAGCACTGCCTCCCGAACTGGGTTCACCTCATTCTTGGCACTATTTATGATAGAGGAAACCTTCTCCGAGGCTTCCTTTCGGCCCAATTCTTTCTGCCGTTCGATCGTAATCTCAGCAGATTTTCGAGCCTCGGCGATTATCGATTCCGCGTCTTTCCTCGCATCCTGTAGGATGCGATCGATCATTCTAGGAGTTTCCAGCTCCGTGGTTCCACCCTCTAAGAAAGTATTCTGGCCGTCACAGCTTCAGCTGCCTCGTCGAGATTCCTCCGCGCTCTGGCCTGGATGTCTCGTGTCTGACGCTCTGCTTCTTGTAAAATGCCCTTCGCCTCGCTTTCAGCACTCTCTCTTGCGGTCTTCCTTAGGCGAGTGGCTTCGAGTTCCGCTGTGGCGATAGCCTCTTCGTAAGCCTCCGCATGGGCGTTCCTTACTTCTTCTTCCGCCTCTCCCTTGATTTTCTGGGCGTGAATATTCGCCTCGTTTAGTATCTCTGCCGCTTCTCTCTCAGCTTCGACAATCCTCGCAATGGCGACCGACAAGATGGGCACCTTAATAGGGCTAGATTCCACTGGAGTGCTTAAAGAGTTTCGCTGACACATCTTCAAGGCGGCGATGTGGCTCGAACAGAAAATCGGCCGGCCGTGGCACAGTCAACCTCGTGAGTAACTACCGATTGCTTCATGGATCGTAACCTATTTGAGCAAAGTCTCTGCTTGCAGGCGACGCAATGATAGATCATTTTGATGTGCGCGCTTATTTCTGCTCGGAAATTCCGCAGATCAAGGTGTACCTGATCAAGAAATTCCCAATTGAAGTGTTGTCGATATACAGACCTTTCTGACTTCTTGAACCCTTGGTTCCTATGGTTTGATGGACCTAACCCTCTGTGCCGCAACCTTCCAAAGCATCTGCGACATGAGGAATCTCTCCAACCGAGACAAATTCTGGAATGTCATGAAAATATGTCTCAGCAACAACCTTCCACATCAGGATTGATGCACTTTTTTCAACGTGTAAGTAACTTGGAGTTATCATCCAAAAGATATATGCCAGCTCGATCGACTTAGGAAGCCACATGGGTGGCAGCGAGGATGGGCGTCTCTCTTCGACCTCAAAGACTGAAGCACGCCAGTCTGTGGCTTCGAGACAAGGCTTACTTCGCTGATCTTGTCAAGGCTCTCAACGATTTTGAGGATTTGGATCTCGTTGTTGAGGTCGCAAGACTACCTCCGGACGCTCGTGGGGAAGTCCATGTGACAGGCTGGGTGCCTGCGTCAAAGGTTCACCAACTCACTAGCACTGTGGAGAAGGTGACCGAAGGACACACCGAGATCAGCTTTTCAGATCCTGAGCTAGGGAAAGAAGTGCCGTCACTAATTCGACACAATAGGTTTCTCAGGCCTTTTCAGAAACTCGTGGAATCTTTCGGCACTCCTTCGTATGGCGAAATCGATCCGACGTTGTTCGCCGCATTCTCATTTATGCTTGTATTTGGCTTCATGTTCGCAGATGTTGGCCATGGCCTGATCTTGGCCGCTTTTGGAGTCGTTGCCTACATTATGGGAGGAAAAACCACCGAGAGACGCGGCATCTTCGGGTATGTCCTTGAGAGTGGAGGGTTACTCATGGTTTGCGGCCTATCCGGAGTGCTTGGCGGAGTGCTCCTAGGTGAGATGTTTGGCTACCATGTATCCTTCCTCCCTTCCAAGATAGTTTTGCCAAAGCCTGTGAGAATCGTTCTACCGTTTAGTCCACTTAAGGATCCGATGCCGATGTTCAGGCTTTCCCTTCTAGTCGGAACTCTTGACATCTCATTTGGATTGGTGTTGAATATTTGCAACAAGCTGCTCGATCGCAAGCTCAGGTCAGCCTTCTTTGAGGGATTCTGCTGGCTTTGGTTCTACGTTGGGCTCATGTACTCGGTCTTTTCTTACGGAGTCAATCTGATGGCTCTCACAGGTGACCCGATTATGCTGTGGGGAATCCTTATGCCACTTTCATTAATGCTAATCGGAAAACTCAGCCTTGAGGGACTTGACGGACTCATGCATTTTGTAGAGCAGATGATTTCAACTGTTAGCAACACCGTTTCGTATCTTAGGATTCTCGCCCTGTCTCTCGCCCATAGCATAATAAGCTCATTAGTCCTGGAGGTCGGAGGTCATAATCTGCTAGTTGCGATCATCGGATCCCTCCCAGCAATTGCGCTTGAGGGACTAATCGTTTTCATTCACAGTACGCGTCTTATGTGGGTGGAATGGTTCTCGAAGTTCTATCATGGCAAGGGAACTCCGTTCAAAGCCAAAGTACTCTTTGACTGGGAGATATATGGCCTCGAATCGCCCTACCTCGAGGCCATTCAAACTGTTGGCGTACGGCATCCAGCCTAGGTCAGTCGCAACTTTGAGACGAAATAGCGTCCTGCCACTATGAGAACTGCCCCCAGAACAGCTCTTGTCAGGCGTATGATTTGCCACATCAATATGGGGTAGACATATCCCAAGAAACCTGTACCTACCCCGTCTACAGCTGCCCACACGCCAACTACAGTAAGTAGATCAATGTAGCCTTGCATCAGCTTCCAACCCCCTTTTCTCTCCGTCCAATCAGCATGGAATTTCACCCTTATTCGTCGAGCCTCCAAAAGAAGGGCCGCACCTATGAAGATCCGCGCAACTCGCACGACGACCCAGAAAGATGGTGGATACACGTATAACGTTGCCAGCGCTCCCTCCATCATTAGCCAGGCACCGACAGCGGCCAGAATAAGAAAGTACACTGGAACTCATCCCACTTGCTAGATCTGTGCGACTCGCATATATAGTGATTTCCAAGTGACACAATGTCCTGAAGGCATTTCTGACTTAACGGCCTGTCTTTTCGAATTGAATATTGTGAAAACTTCTAACTGCAGCAGTCGCATTATAACGAAGGATTTAAAGCGTTTTGTCAGGCTACCCTGTAGAGCGACCTATCATGACAGAGATGCGAAAGCTCGCAGTCATCCTCTTTGAAGATCACGTCGACGCTGTGATTCGATCCCTCGGCGAGGCAGGTGTAGTCCAATTCGTTAACATGCGTGAGAAGTTGGAGGTGTGGAAGGGCACCCTTGTACCCTATGAGGTCCCAACAGAAATCCTGACGAAATGTTCAGACGTTCTCTCTAGGATCGAGGCTTCATCTAGAGGCCTTAACATAGGACCAGAGGAGCTACCTTCAGGAGAAATTCCTGTCAGAAATGAGCCAATTGAAGAAGTGCTTCTTGGTGTCGAAAGAAAACTGGCGGAACTTCCTGCCGAATCCCTTGCCAAATCTTCGACACTTCTCTCAAGGATAGATGAAATGGCTCAGGCACTTGAAGTGAAGCTCGAGGGTGTCACAATAGAACAAAGCTTGCTGGAAAAGTCTGCAGAAGAGGTCCTCTCGGAAATTGAGCATGGTCTATCGGAAATAGAGGAAGCTGTCTCAACATCAGGATTGATGGATCGCAAGGCACTGGCCGACAGAATGAAAGCTCTAACCTTGGAGGAAAGGATTGAGGTGGGAAGGAAGCTCCTGGAACTCAGAAAGTATCTAACGGATACTCGGCTGACGTTTGCGAAGAAGCTTTCAAGGCTAAGAAAAATCGCGGAGATGGTTAGGCAGTCTATCGAAGCGGAGACTAAGCTCGGAGAGATACGCGAAGACTTGTTGACTCTAAGGGGTACAGTGAGAAGGGAAAGGCAAGTGGCTGAAGCAGAGCAAAGGTTGGCTAGAACGGCCAAGACGATATACTTTGAGGTTTGGGTGCTCGATGCCCACGTTAAGGAAATTGTTGAAAGAATACAGAAGACAACTGGCGGAAACTGCATAACCTCAGAAGAACCGGTTGGTCATGGCGAGAAACAGCCTACGATACCCAAGCCAGTCCCAAGCTTCATGAGCGCGTTTGAGAAACTGACGCTTGCTTCCGGGTACCCGTCGGCCCATGAAGTCAACCCGATTCCGATTATGACGGTAACATTTCCGATACTCTTCGGGATAATGTTCGCTGATGTCGGCCAAGGCGCCATATTCGTGGTGCTCGGAGCTCTGTTGACATATTTCAAACGCAAGATCAAGCTGGAAGAAGCAGGGGATATCGTACGGTATTTTCTCATCAGTTCTGAGATGTTCATATTGATGGGACTAGCTGCTATTTTCTGGGGATTCGTCTTCGGCGAATTCTTCGGCCCATCAGGTGTTTTGCACCCGATGAATCTGGGAAGGATTGGGCCTTTCTACATTGGTGGATTTGAGCCTATGCATGAGCCTATGAAAATGATAAGGTTCGCCCTCCTGATAGGTGCACTACACATGAGTCTAGGCTTAGGTTTGAAATTCATCAATTGCATTAGGGAGCGACACTTCAAGCATGCCCCGATACCCGTTGCTTGGCTCTGGCTTCTTTGGGGTGGATTATCCATGTGGTCCTACTGGGGCGGGATATCGAGCATTTCTAGGTGGTTCGCCCAAGGTATGGTGATGCTTGCAGGACTTGTCATAACACCGCTAATTCTACTGATCATATTTACCGCTATCGCTGAGGGCGTTATGGAGGGCATAGGATTTGGCGTAGAAGTGTTCGCGGAGACGTTAAGTCACACGCTCTCTTACGGCAGGCTGATGGCTTTAGGCCTCGTCCATAGCGTAATGAACTACCTGTTTCTAGTGCTTGGCGGCGTGGAGCACGGCCACTTTCCACCAATGAGTATTCCAATCGTCGCCACAGGAACTGTACTTGTTATGATTATCGAAGGGCTGATCGTTTTCGTACACACCCTCCGTCTTCACTGGATCGAGTGGTTCTCAAAGTTCTACTCGGGCGAGGGAATTCCTTTTAAACCATTCAAACTCACATAGGGAGTCGTAAGGTGTGATCGCGATGCTAGATCCGAATCTCACTGGTCTGATAGCCATACTGCTATCCATCGGGGTGCCAACGATCTCTGCTGCCGCTGCAATCATAATCTGTGGAACTGCCATGGCGAGTGTTGGAACTGAAAAGCCTGAGTTACTTAGCCGACTGATCATCACAGTCGTCCTAGGAGAAGCATTGGCAATATACGGGTTGCTGATTGCATTCATGCTCATATCGAAGCTGCCCACCTTGAGGACCATGGAGGCGGCGACTAGAGCTCTGATGGCCGGTGTAATTATCGCGGTCGGAACAGGCGCAGCAGGCGCAGGAATCAGCTACGCAGGATCCTCATTGATTGGGGCGACAGCTGAAAGGCCTGAGTCTTACTCGTCAAACGTGATAGGTGTAGTTCTGTCTGAGGCTCTCGCCATCTATGGTCTACTAATATCCTTCATGGTCATTGGCACAATCTAGATCACCACGCATCCGTGGAAGCCATGAAAGAAAAAGATGAGTACTATTCCCACTTCGAGAAGCTCATGAGGGCAGCTCCCGGGACACTGGCACCGGAGACTCCTGAACACCAAACCTTTTCGGCGCGTTATCCTTACCTTTCTGAGTCCATTAGACTGAGAAAGGAATTTCAAAGATTAAAGCAAGAGCTCCGAACCGCCAAAGAAAAATCTACAAGACTTCAAATAGGCAGAGAAATGGAGAACCTCGCTAGTAGATTGAAGCGACACGATATGCTGATGCGCCTACATGGTGAGAGCAAGCTTCTGAGGGACTACAAAATTCGCTTTCTAATCGTGAACGCAAAGCAACGCTCCTCCTCTTTGGTGCTGAAGCTTCAGCTCAGAATCCGCCAAGTTCATCTAAGTCTGCAGAACAGACTTCAAGAACAATCCCGAAGAGCACGGTACACTCGAACATCAATACTTCCACCTTCTCTCCGTGACATGAGATCGCTAGATCCAGTTGATAGGAGCGTATCATTGCGAGATTGGATTGAAAGGCGAAAGATCAGAATTCAGAGGCATAAGCCATCCTAGGTTTATCGAAGCCAGCTGTTCCGCTGGTCGTTAAGGAAGTATAAGTAGCTCCGTTGTCCTGGCCAAAGGCATTTTTCCTTCCGCTCCCCTAATGATAATTCTCAAATTTCGCAGTTCGAACCATTTCAAGTTCAGAAAGGCAAGGATGACCCCGATGTTGAAGAAGGGGGTATATCTCTTTAGCATTCTCAGACTTGTCTTGAGGAGCCCCCTGTCCAAGACTGTTTCGAGATGTGACAACGACTTGTGAGTCTCATACTCTATTATCAGATCCTTCAGCAACTGCTGGTGATCCCTCGCTAGGCCGACCTTGGCTGCCTCCAGCAATTGCTCAATTGTCGCCCTAGCTTCCTTTGCTTGCATGGCACCCTCCAAGCCTTTTTGACCGAATACTTCAGATATGGGAATCAGGTATTCTCTTGCCTGATCTTGACTGATGCCAGCTTCTTGGAGCCTCAGGATAACCCGAATATTCATGGAATCGATCTCCAAACCAAGAATTGTTCTGGCTATTCTGCCGTCCAAGCCTCTGAGTTTCTCAATGGCCTTCCAGATCCGGCTATAGACATACCTGTCCACCGCGACCTCAAGCGCCAGCAATTCTCCAGTCCTGTCATATTTCTCCAACGCACTCTCAAGTGCCGGCCCGTACTCTAAGTCCGAAACAAGCTTGACAACATCACGGACACTTGCAGAATTCCTCAAGATCTCCATGCACTTGGTCGCATTCAGTTCTCCGGCTGGCACAATGTATTCCATGGCTCGGTCCGCCGCTATTCCGCCTGACTTTGCTCTCAGAATAGCCTTCAGGGTACCTGCCTCAAACTTCATCAAGATCCTGGTAAGTAAAACACGAATACTCTTCGGCGAAAACTCGGCAATCTCATCAACGGTCCTAAGGAAGTTTTCCAAGAGAGCCCCCTCCAGTGAAATCGAGCTGATTTGCTGAGACGGTATCTCAGAGATCTCCTTCTGATAAGGCGTCTTCGCAAGCTGGGAGTAGATCTGATCAACCGGGCTCCCGACTAACCCGACTATATCCTTCGCCTGAATAAGCCGAAGCTTACTCACTAGAATTTTCGGCGTTACTTGTTTGTACTTCCACGCGCTCATCCTCAGGATCCTCGGATAATAGATTAGAGAAACTATCCTTTAACAGCTTAACGCATGATTCCTTCGGAAAAAACGCGTATAGAAGACTGAAAGCATCCGGGACGCCTTTTCCCTTCACGATCGAGTCGAAAGAGATACTGTTATGGCGGAAACACTGATCGAAGAATTCTCGCGGAGGAGACCTAATGACTTTCCAGCTAAGTCCCACGCTTCTTCTTCGAAATCAGAGCGAGAAAGAGAAAGACGAGCGCGGTCACTATTGCAAAGCTCGTTATCGTTCCCGCAACGGCGCCTACGGCACCTGCCGCTAGGAAGCCTACGACCGCTCCCAACAATGGGACGATGAATAGGGCAATAGCAACCTTAGCGATCTGGTGAGATGGCTCCAGTCTCGCCGTAGTTGCACTCGACTCCAATCTTCTGGCGGGGATCTCAGCTTTTGAAGGTGGAAGCGCTCCTGCGACCGCTGCTGCGGGCTTCTCAACTTCCTCTCTGGCGGTTATCCTGAATTGGGCGCCTGCAGTACATTCTGATAGGGTCTTAGAATAGGAGGGTGCGTCTTCACGGCTCCGATTTATCTCGCAGGCCTCCTTGACCACATCTAGAGGAACCCACTTCTCTCCGTTGATCCATTTTTCCAGAAGACTGGGGCTACTACCCGTCCGACTCAGAAACTTGTCCATTCCCACGTCCAGCACAGCTAACCTCAACGTCTCAACTATCCTGCGGGTTGGCTCTATCAATGCCCCGACGGACTCCGCTTCAACCAATGACCTCACGACGACTCTCTTTCTTGTAACGAGTGCTGTGTTCATTCTTCGAAAGCGCTAAATATGAGTTTTGGGACGAAGGATGAAGGCCGTGTGTGAAGGAAAACAAATGCCTTTGACCTAAGCTGGAGTGTAAGAATGCTACCCTATGCGCCCTGGTTGTGCTGGATCCTACCTCTCGTAGGTGCTTTGTCGACTCCTCTCTTTGCCATCATCCATCACAAGCTCAGAGACTACATGCCCTCCGTTTTCGTCGCAGCAGGCGCTCTGATCAGCGCATCCATGATTCCAGACATACTTGAAGGGAAAGTGGTCGACTGGTCAACGGGGATTGTTCTGTCGAAGCATCTTCCACTGGACTGGCAGATTTCTTGGATACCTCTTTTGAATCTTAACGCAGGCGTGCTGGTGGATCCGTTGAGCGTGTTCATGGCGAACATCGTGGCTTGGCTTAGTCTTCTGATAGTAGTTTATAGCCTCGGATACATGCATGGTGATCGAAGCCTCACGAGGTACTACTTCTTCATGCAGTTCTTTATCGGTAGCATGCTTCTGCTCGTGATGTCTGACAATCTCTTCCAGCTTCTATTCGGATGGGAAGGAGTGGGCGTTTGCAGCTACCAGTTGATAGGATTCTGGCATGGAGATGAAGAGAAGAATTGGGTTGCCGGCGAGACTTGGATGAGAGGATACCCGCCTTCCCATGCTGGCATGAAAGCATTCATCGTCACGCGAGCGGGCGACGTTGGCCTAATAATGGCAACCCTGTTCCTGTACCTCAACGCCCACACGTTGAACTTCCTTGAGCTTCAACAGCAGTCAGAGTGGATGGGTGCTCTGGCTAGGGGCGGCCTGCTTCTGCCCGTTGCCGTAATGCTATTCCTCGGCCCTATGGGAAAATCTGCACAGTTTCCGTTAATGGAATGGCTTCCCGAGGCTATGACAGGCCCTACCACTGTTTCAGCTCTGATTCACGCCGCTACGATGGTCAAGGCGGGAGTCTACTTGGTGGCTCGCACTCTTCCGATCTTCCACCATGCCCTCTGGGTCGAACACTTCTATGAACTCACAAGTTTCTTCACCTTGGTTGCCACGATTGGCGCCATAACCGCGTTCATAGCGGCGACTCAAGCACTGGTTCAGCGAGAAATCAAGAAGGTTCTAGCGTACTCCACACTGAGTCAACTTGGCTACATGATGCTCGGCCTTGGCATAGGGGGCTTGGCAGTGGATTCAGCTGCAGGATACTTCGCTGGAGCATTTCATCTTATGACGCACGCCGTCTTCAAAGCTCTCCTCTTCTTGTCAGCTGGCGCGATTCTCCACGCAACAGAAACTAAGGACATGTTTCATATGGGAGGACTCAAAGATGCGATGCCCATTACCTACCGCTGCATGTTGGTTGGTGCTCTGGCACTGTCGGGCATTCCACCTCTAAGCGGGTTCTGGAGTAAGGAATCAATCTTCGGAGCCCTTTGGGAGCTGGGGCATGAGGCTTCGGGTCATGGAATTTCTGTGTCTCTGGTCTTTGGCCTGTTCACACTTGCCGCACTAACAGCGGCGATGACACTCTTCTACAGCCTCAGAATGATTGGCGTTACTTTCTTACGACCTAAGAGCCAGCACCTGAAGGAACTTGAGCACCATGGCCATCATGTCCACGAGGCTCCTCCAGTAATGTGGGTTCCATTAGCCATCTTGGCGGCGGCAACAATTCTGATGGGTATATTTGGTCCCATAACAGAGATAAGCCTGAAGGAATTCTTCGCCGGCCTGCTTCATGCGGAGGGCCACTACAGTGTTATCGAGATCTTGAAGGAAGCATTCACGTCCCCAACCTTTGCCATCACCATTGGCATGCTGGCATTGGGAGGGATACCAGGATTCTTCCTCTACGTCAGACCAAGACTCGACATTGCAGCTGTTGTTGAAAGAAGTGTCGCTCTGAAGAGCGTGCAGACATTTCTTTACAACAGGTATTACATCAACGCCCTCTACTACAAGCTCTTTGTTCACGGAGTAGTCCGATTCAGCCAAATGTCCTATGAACGCTTTGAAAGAGGGATAGTAGACAGATTCAACTACGCGGCGGCCGACGCGACAAGGATTTTTTCGGCACTCCTCAATCGCTTTGTTGAGGTCGGACTGATCGATAGATTCAATTATGTGGTGGCCAACGTGACAAGAGCCATATCCGATTTCATGTTCAGGTACCCAGAAGTGCGAGGCATTGACAGATTGAACTACTTGATAGCAGACGGTGCCGTTGCAGTGTCCTCCCGATTCAGAAAGACACACACCGGGGTTTTGTCATACAACATGATGTTGATTGTGTTGACGCTTGTCTTCATGATCCTAGCTTTATCATACCTGGGAGTCTTGATTCGTTAAGAAGTTGGGTTTGGAATGATTGAGAACGCGGATGCTTTGGCAATATTCGTCCCGATAATAGGAGGAGTGCTGCTGTATGCGGCAGGGAAGGGGAGTAAGGGTCTGGAGAAGAACATCGGGTGGATTGCTGCTGCAATTGCCTTTTTGCCTGTAGTGTTCATCGGCTCTGCTCTCGGTGACGTACTAGGAGGGGCACCGGTCAGACATGTATACCCATGGATTCCGTCGCTCAACGTCACGTTCGGATTCTATCTAGACTCACTGAGCGTTTCAATTGCACTGATCATAGCCTTCGTGAGCTTCCTAGCCACCATCTACTCAATTGGATACATGAAACATGAGCATGGACAGACTGGTTACTACGCCAATGTCCTCGTATTCATAGGCGGAATGCTGGGAGTAATCTTCTCCTCGAACTTGCTTCAATTCTACGTCTTCTGGGAACTGATGCTAATACCGTCATATTTCCTGATAGTCTTCTGGGGAACCCCGGAGCGGGCCGTGAGGATTGGATTCAAGTACTTCATTTTCACTCACGTCGGGGCAGTCTGCCTGCTCTTCGGCATATTGACAACCTACATGTTTACGGGCACCTTTGAGCTGGCTGAGCTGCCTAGGAAAATGAGCATGATTCCATCGAACGTTGCCTTGATCGTCTTTGTGCTCATGCTTGCTGGATTCATGGTGAAGATGGCGCTTTTCCCTCTACACACTTGGCTACCAGACGCTCACGCTGAGGCTCCGACACCAATCAGTGCGATGCTGTCAGGCGTCATGATCAAATGCGGGGCCTACGCGGTTGTGCGCATATCGATTGCTCTGTTCTATCCCACTCTCAATGCGATATCAGTCTACTTGACGGCTCTTGCTGTGGTCACAATGATCTATGGTGGATTCATGGCAATAGCTCAGACGGATATCAAGCGGCTTTTGGCCTACTCAAGTATTAGTCAGATGGGTTACATCTTCTTCGGGATCACCATGGGGTCCGTTCTCAGCTTGACAGGGGGCCTATTCCACATCATTAACCACGCCACCTGCAAGGCTCTGCTCTTCATGGTCGCTGGAATAATCATGCATCAGACTCATACGCGGGATCTCAGGCAGCTCGGAGGGCTTGCCGGGAAGATGCCCATGACGGCAATCTCCTGCTTGATTGGTGTCTTAGCGTTGGCTGGGACACCTCCTCTCAGCGGCTTCACCAGTGAATGGATGATATTCGCGGGCGGCATCCGCCCTGGCCTCGCACTCTTCGAGGGACAGAACCTGCTCACACTCATCGCCGTCGTCAGCACAGTCATAACTGCAGCATACTACTTGTGGTTCGTGATGCGGGTCTTCTTTGGGCCGACACCTGAGGCTATGAAAGATGTGAAAGAGGCTCCGGCGACAATGTGGGGCCCGGCCATGTGTCTCGCGACTGTGGCAGTGGTGCTTGGAATCTACCCCACGGCTGCGTTGAACCTGCTATATGCTGCGGCAAAGGCGGTGCTCGGCGTACCGTAGACTCCTAGCTGAAGATCGTCCGGACTTAGAGTCACAGTGCTGGCCCTCATTTCTTTGGAGGTTTATTGAACTTGCCATTTGCGGGTCCATCCTATGATGAGTATGTTCAACCTCTGACAAGAGGTCTCGGTTGGGATTGAGGAAGACTCTCATGGGTAACTGGCGAGCGCCCAACAGTACTTGAGCAGTCACCCTATGTCCCGCATCGAACATGTTGACTTTCGTTCTTCCAGACTCCTGTTCGAGTTTCACCCACTCTGTAGAGACAAAGAGCCTAGATGGTTTTTTGATGAATTCCTGAACGAATTTGTGTACGACGTGAGTGTGGATTGGATTGACACGATCATCCTGAAACGAGTATTCTATTGGGAGTTTGGTGAAGAAGTACTTCATCTTGAAGAGTGCCTCAATCTGGATGGGACACTTCACGATTCTGTTGTCGCCTATGTCTGAAAGGATGTAATTGATCTGTTGATTCTCTTCCATCAGCCATAGGAGGTATTTTGCTCCACCAAACCTCTCCAAGATGCTGCTGAGGTTTGGAGCATATTGCTCCTTTTGGATTCTTCTTAGTCGGATCAGTGCTCGCGCTACTCTAAGATCAGAATCTTGCTTGGTCTTATGGCACGCGTAGTGAACGATCTCCAGATTGTCTCTGGTACTGCCTTCTCCTTGGAGGAAAGGAGATACTTCGTCGATCTCTGTGTCTCCGTCGAGATGACGTATTTCCTGCTCGATATGAAGCAGCGATGGTCTTATGCATCCCACAGTTTCTTTTCTAGGCCTCCTCTGGTGGATCGATTCGATCCAGTAACAGACAGTGGGGGCATGTCTACTCCTTGCACATAGAACCAGTAATGCAGTCTACTTTCTGAAGTCAATAGCGTTTCATTCTAGGTTCAGGTCGTTTGGCAAAATTGGTTCGAAAAGATATTAAGGAGCCCTCTGGAATCACGTAACGTAGAGAGAGCGAGTCTCTACCTGCCTCGTCTGACTGTGTTGATTGTTCCCTGATTGAGGTGTGGTAATGGCTAGGTCCAAATGCGACAAATGCGGAAAAGAGTTCGACCAATTGCGAACCTGCCCATACTGCAAGAAGAATTTCTGCGAGCCAGACTACCTGTCGCATATGGCTTGGGAGAAAAAGTACGCCGGTCTCGCTGAAGAAACAGCGGAGCTATATAGAAAAAGGAGAAGACTGTGAGACGACTTCTCTCACCATCTTTGATAGATGTCTCTAACCATCGATTCACTGCTCCTCGACGAACTTTCGTCTACATGAAGTTCTTGGAAGACCGTAAGCGTGACCACCATAGGGTTTGTGAAAACATTTATTCGCATCAGCCTAAGTACTGGGCTATCGCCGTATAGATTGGAGATCGCGTATGGAAGACATTGGCGTCATTGAGAGAATCGCTGGCTCGGTCGTCGTCGCGGGTAACATGAAAGGAACGCAGATGAACGAGCTTGTAAGGGTCGGAGAAGCAGGACTAATCGGCGAAGTGATTAGACTTGAGGGAAACACGGCCACTGTCCAGGTCTATGAAGAAACAACGGGCATAAGGCCTGGCGAGAAGGTTGAACGGCTCCGAAAGCCTTTGTCCGTGGAACTTGGCCCAGGAATGGTCGGGCAGACATACGACGGAATTCAGCGCCCACTCAATGTGATACAACAGGTTGTGGGGGATTTTGTCAGTAGGGGGATCTCCGTTGACTCGCTCGACAGAAAGAAGAAGTGGCGGTTCTTGCCAAAGGCTAAGAAAGGACAGAAGCTCTTGGGATGCGATGTTCTCGGGACAGTCCAAGAGACTGTCCTCGTGACCCAGAAGATCATGGTTCCACCTAATCTTTTAGGCACAGTCAAGACGATTGAGTCCGAGGGAGAGTACAAGATCACAGATAGAATTGCAGAGCTTGACACAGCGAACGGCACAGTTCCACTCTATCTGATGCACAGTTGGCCGGTTCGGAGACCACGACCAGTCAAAAGAAAGGTGTCGTCTGACATGCTTCTTGTTACAGGACAGAGAATAATCGACTGCTTCTTTCCAATAGCGATAGGTGGAGTGGCCGCTATTCCTGGAGGATTCGGCACTGGGAAGACGATAATGGAGCACCAGCTTGCCCAATGGGCGCACACAGACATTGTCGTGTATGTTGGATGCGGAGAGAGGGGAAACGAGATTGCTGAGGTGCTTGAAAGATTCCCACAGTTGAAAGATCCTCGATCGGGACAACCCCTCATGAACAGAACGATCGTAGTCGCCAATACATCGAACATGCCGATAGCCGCTAGGGAAGCCAGCATCTACACTGGGATCACGATGGCCGAGTATTTCCGAGATATGGGTTACGATGTTGCCTTGATGGCTGACTCTACGTCACGATGGGCAGAGGCACTACGCGAAGTGTCTGGTAGACTGGAGGAGATGCCGGGAGAAGAGGCCTACCCAGCGTATCTTGCTTCTCGACTGGCTAATTTCTATGAGAGAGCTGGACGAGTCGAAGTCCCATGCAGCGAGCACAGGGTAGGCTCGGTTTCGGTCGTGGGCGCGGTTTCACCGCCCGGAGCAGACTTCTCTGAGCCAGTCACGCAGGACACACTCAGAATCACAAAGGTCTTTTGGGCTCTGAGTTCATCTCTCGCTCAAAGAAGACATTTCCCCGCCATAGATTGGCTGACGAGTTACTCGCTCTATTTGGATTCCTTGGAAGACAACATGAGGAAGCAGTTTGGGCGAGATTGGTCCGAGCTTCGCAGGGAGGGAATGGCGCTTCTGCAGAGAGATGAGGAGCTGCGAGAGATAGT
>Ga0315282_10002373_pt1 | contig 34825 bp, 37 predicted proteins | sample YL17G07_20_MG_FD_203693 | JGI IMG/M metagenome (GOLD analysis project Ga0315282, IMG submission 203693) | Sediment microbial communities from Yellowstone Lake, YNP, Wyoming, USA - YL17G07_20 | ecosystem: Environmental > Aquatic > Freshwater > Lake > Sediment | place: USA: Wyoming | collected...
CTCGTAAAAGTTCCAGAATTTAGCGTTTAAGGAGGACCACGCCTGCTTGAGCGAGGGCTTCCAAAAGCTCATCGTTGGTCAGAACCTCCATTTCTCCAGAATGCCCGGGATGCACCATAATCTCCGTAAATCCCGGAAGAATCCTTTTAACCATTTTCAAGGCCCGCCCAAGGGTGAAGTTGGGCTCCTGTTCAAGAATTCCCGTAAAATACTGGCTGGTCTCGAAGCCTTCCTCTTTCAGGTACCGATAGAGGGCTTCCGCCCACGAGGAGAGAAATAGAAGCTCAAGCGAGCGCTCGATTTTAGGCATTGCCCGGAAAAAATTTGCTTTCGTCTCCCTGGGACAGCGCACGAAGCGAAACCCGTATTCCTGTAGTGTCTTTTTAAGAACAGGGAAAACCCCGGGCATCACGTGACTGTGATTGTGGCTGTCAAATCGAACCGGCTTAAAATTTAGGGAAAGAAATTTCTCCGCCTGAGCGCGGCACTCCCTTTCCAGGTCCCGGGGATCAATCTTCCCCAGGCGCATCCTGAAAAGGAAGGAAGCTGGAGGGTAAAATTGCCCGTCTTTTCTCACCAGCGTGGGAACTTCTCCCGATAAAGGGTGCCCTTCCGTGATGTTGAAGTGCAGGCCGACGGGGATGCCCTCGTTCAGGGCGATCCTGGCTCCTTCCTCGGTCGACCCTCCCCTGTTCACGATCAAGGAAGCTCCACCCACGGGACCCTTCTTAAAGGAGGCAATAATCCTCTGGTTCGTTGCCGAATCGAATCCTAAATCATCAGCCTGAAAGAGCACAAATTTATCTTTGGGCATCTTCCTTTTCCAGCCTTTCTTCCTGGCTCCCCTCTATAATTCCCAAAAGGGTCCTCCCCCATCGAAGGTATGGCTTCGGGTTTCTGGAAGCAAGGTAGCGAAAAAGGGAAGCATAAGGGCCGCCAGAGCGCGCGCTCCCTTGCCAGCTTTTTCCCCTGATCCCGGGCCGAAGATTATCTTGGGCGGCATCTGCCAGGTAAAGCTCTCCATTTTTGCGCCTCCGTAACAAAATTTGAACGGCGCTGCTCTAAATATTAAAACAATTTAATAACCCGATTCCCAATATTTTCAGGAGGAAAAAAATGGATTTTGATGCCGTGGTACTTGCAGGGTCAGGCAAAGACGATTGGCTGGCGCCCGAGGGCGTGGAAAACAAAAGTTTGGTTGCCATAGACGGCAGGCCAATGGTAGAGTTCGTTATTCGGGCCTTAAAGGGGTCCCGATACCTGAAATCGCTCATCCTTGTGGCTGACTTCCCTCTCCCTCCAGACCTTGAGGCGCTTGTGGACAAAATGGTTCCGGCGGGCGAGACCATTGAGGAAAACGTGGCGCGGGGAGTAAATGTGGCCTCCAGCCCTCTCGTGGCCATCGTGGGCTCTGATCTCCCCTTCCTCTCCTCACGGACGATGGACGAGCTGATTTCCATGTGCCAGGCGCACCCAGCCTCCCTTTACCTCCCGGTGGTGAGCAGGGAGGCTATTGAGAAAGCGTTTCCCGGAAGCCAGCGAACTTACGCCAGGCTCAAGGAAGGGCGGGTCAAAGCGGGAAACATCTTCCTGTTCAAAAGGGAGAGCTGGCCTACCGTGGAGGCTTTTCTTTCCAAGGTGATTGCTGGCCGGAAGCAAATGTGGAAGCTGGCAGCCATCTTAGGGTGGAAATACATTCTGAAGTTTCTCTTGGGCCGGCTCTCCATCCCTGAGCTGGAAAAGGTGGTCGCCAGGGAAGCGTCCTGCCCTGTGAAGGCGCTCTCAATCGATGCTCCCGAGCTCGGGGTGGATGTGGATAAGCTTGACGACCTTATTCTGGCCCGGGCAGTTCTCGAGAAGTAAACTCAGTGAGTTAAAATTCCCTGCCGAAAAATATCTTGCTCTCCCGCTTGAAGGACTGGCAGGAATCCGAGGCGTGTACGATGTTCGCCGGAAGTTCCAGGCCGTAGTCCCCCCTGATGCTTCCCGGCAGAGCTTCGGCGGGATTAGTTGCTCCAATCAGGGTGCGTACTATTTTTACTGCGTTGGGCCCTTCCCATACCATGCCCACCGCGGGCCCGGATATAATCAAGTCAACCAGGGAATCGAAAAAATCTTTCCCTTTGTGCTCCTCGTAAAAAAGCTCTGCCGATTTCGGGTCAAACTCCCGCAGCTCCAGGGCAATCAGCTTAAGACCTTTGTTCTCGAAGCGCCTGATAATTTCGCCCACCAGCCCCCTGACAAACCCGTCCGGCTTCACCATAGCGAAAGTTCGTTCCATCTGTCCTCACCTGAAGAAAAGTTTGATCTCGTTATAGAGCTCCACGGGGACTCGTTTCGTTTGAGAGAGAACGGACCCCAGATCCACCGAAATGTAATCTGTGCCTCGAAGAGCAGACATGCAATCCCACTTCTTCTCCCGGATAAGCTCAATGGCCTTAAGCCCCAGGTAGGTGCCCAAATTCCGATCAAAGGGAGTTGGTGGTCCGGAGCGGATAAGGTGACCGAGAACGGTGGCCCTCGTCTCCATGTCGGTCTTCCTCTCGAGGAGCTCGGCAAAGATGTGGCCCACTCCTCCCAGCCTTACGTGGCCGAAGGCATCGACTTCCCTTTTCTCGTAGCCGAAAGGCTCTGTGCCCTCTTTGGGGTGAATGGATTCGGAAACCACAATCAGGCTGTAGGTGTTTCCCCTGGCCTTGCGCTCCGTAAGAAAGCCGGCAATTTCCTCCAGGTCGTAGGGGACCTCAGGGATCACGATCAGGTGAGCTCCTCCCGCCAGTCCGCTGGCGATCGCTACCCAGCCTGCGTCCCTGCCCATGACCTCAACGACCATCAACCGTCGGTGAGAGGCTGCGGTGGTGTGCAGCCTGTCAATGGCCTCGGTGGAGATGCTTACGGCCGTGTCGAAACCAATGGTGTAGTCCGTGAGCGGGACATCGTTGTCCATAGTCTTGGGAATTCCTACAATAGGCAGCCCTCTTTGAGTCAATTTGTGGGCCACGGTGAGAGTATCGTCGCCGCCTATGGCTATCAGGGCGTCCAGGCGCATCTTCTCGAAGTTCTCAATGGCGGTCCGGTCGTCCCCCTCTCGCTTGAACAGGTTGGTTCGGGAAGTCTCTAACATCGTGCCCCCAATGGAAACCATCTTTCCCACGAGTGGCCAGGAGAGGGGGGTGCTGTCGTTCTCGAGCAGTCCCGCCCAGCCTCGCCGGACGCCGATAATCTCCCATCTCAGCTCCTCGGCCTTGGCCACAACAGCGCGGATAGCCGCGTTTAAACCGGGAGCGTCTCCGCCTCCAGTCAAAATTCCTATCCTCATATTTCCAGCTCCTCTCCTGATACAAATTATTATAAAATCAACAATTTCCCCAATATTATCAACAGGTTATCCTCGCCTCAGATGTCCAGGTTGCGCACTTCCCGGGCGTGCACGGCAATGAACTCCTTACGCGGTTCTACTTTATCGCCCATCAGCACCGTAAATATCTCCTCAGCTCTCAGGGCGTCCTCCAGGGTGACCCTGAGGATGGTTCTGGTTGTAGGATTCATCGTGGTTTCCCAGAGCTGCTCCGGGTTCATCTCGCCTAGCCCTTTAAAGCGCTGGATCTCGTAATTTTTCTGAGACTGGCCCAAGAAGACCTGCAGCTCTTGCTCGTTGTGAAAGTACTTTATTTCCTTCCCGGTCTTCACCCCGTAAAGAGGAGGCTGGGCGATGTACACGAAGCCCTCCTCGATGAGCCTGGGCATGTGCCGATAATAGAAGGTCAAAAGGAGAGTGCGAATGTGAGAGCCATCCACATCAGCGTCGGTCATGAGGATTACCTTGTGGTAGCGAAGCTTGTTCGGGTCAAATTCGTCCCCGATCCCGCAGCCCAAAGAGGTGATAATCGCCCTGATTTCCTCATTGGAAAGGATTTTGTTCAGGTTTGTTTTCTCCACGTTCAGAATTTTTCCCCTTAAGGGCAGTATCGCCTGAAAGGAACGGTCCCTTCCCTGCTTTGCGGATCCACCGGCAGAGTCGCCCTCCACGAGGAATATCTCCGCCCTTGCCGGATTTCTTTCCGTGCAGTCAGCGAGTTTTCCCGGAAGCGGGGAAAGCTCGAGGACGCTCTTTCTCCTCGTGAGTTCCCTGGCTTTCCGCGCTGCCTCTCGCGCATGCATTGCCAGAAGTACTTTCTGCACGATTTTCCGCGCCTCATTAGGGTGGGCGGAGAGATACTCCTCCAATCCCTCGGCAACAATCGTTTCCGTAATCCCCTTCACCTGAGAGTTGCCCAATTTGGTCTTGGTCTGCCCTTCAAATTGCGGATCCACCAGACGGACGGAAACCACCCCCACCAATCCTTCCCTGACGTCGTCTCCCGTGAAAGGCTGATCGCCGTTCTTAAGCAGGTTGTTCTTTCGCGCCCAGTCGTTCAGGGAACGCGTGAGGGCTGCCCGAAAGCCGCTCAGGTGGGTTCCCCCCTCGGTAGTGCGGATACTGTTGGCGAAGGAGAGCACCTCCTCCGAGAACCCTGCGTTGTACTGCAAAGCGGCTTCCACAATCACCGTGCCCTCTGTGCCGCTTATGTAAATAACCTCATGGAGCGGCTGCCTGTCAAAATTAAGCTGCTGAATGAAGGAGATTATCCCCCCCTCATAGTAAAATTCCTTCGTCTCCTCCGTCCTCTCGTCGCGGAACCGCAGACAAAGGCCTTTGTTCAAAAAGGCCAGCTCCTCTATCTTCTGCTTTATGGTTTCCGCGTCGAAATTAAGGGTTTCGAAGATTTCCCGATCAGGGTAAAACTGGATGAGCGTTCCCGTGCGCTCACAGGCTTCGCCCTCTTCTATGGGCCCCAAAGGTTTACCTTTGGAGAAGCTCTGGCGGTAGGTTTTCCCATTTACCCAGACGGTGGCCTCCAGCTTCTGTGAAAGTGCATTCACCACCGAAAGGCCCACGCCGTGAAGGCCGCCAGAAACTTTATAGGCGCTGCCCCCGAATTTCGCTCCTGCGTGCAGGCGAGTAAGGACCACCTCCAGCCCCGGCAGGTTCGCCTTGGGCACGATCTCCACGGGGATACCTCTGCCGTCGTCGATCACCGTGGCGGAGCTATCCTTGCCGATGATTACCTCGATGTTCTTGCAGGCACCGGCCATGGCCTCGTCTATGGAGTTATCCAGGACCTCGTATAGCAGGTGATGAAGCCCGTGGACGTCTGTGGAGCCAATATACATGCTGGGGCGCTTCCGCACCCCTTCAAGTCCCTCTAAAACCTGAATGTCGTTGGAATCATATTTGAGTTCCTTCGTTTCCATAATAAGGTTATTTTACCTTTTTATTTCCCTTTTGTCAGACCTGCAGCCTTCAGGTCTTGAACCGCATCCTCTCCCAGGGCGGCGTTCACCCTGGGAATCAGCTCCTTCCTGTTTATCCGAAGCTCCTGGGCCCAGGTTGAGGAGGAACAGGAAACGCGCACAACTCCTCCCTTAAAGCTCAGGAAACGGACGTTCGCGCGCCAGACTGCGGGCATGCTTTTTTCCCATGCCCTGCGCACTTCCTCCTCCCTAACTCCTTCCTCCAATCCCAGGGAAGAGATCGTCCTTCTCAAAATTTCAGATATCTGCTTTAGGGCTCTTTCTCGCTTCTCCTGCTTGGACATGGTAAAACTCCGCCTCACTGAAAAATGGGTCTGGGAGGAACCTTTTAGAAACTGTGGAGAGAAAAACTTGCGGGTACTCCTTTAAAAGCGATAAAAGCGCTACCTGCCTTTTCTCATCCAGCTCTGACAGCGCGTCGTCTAAAATCATGAGCGGCTCCTCTCCTGATTCCTCTTTAACGAAGCGCCACTCCGCCATCCTCAGCGCCAGAGCAAGGCTGCGCGCCTCTCCCTCTGAAGAAAAGGCCCTTGCGTCTTTGCCATCAAGGAAGATCTCCAGCTCGTCAAGGTGCGGGCCGAAAAGAGAGGTCCCCTGCATGATCTCCCTGGGGCGGTTTACCCTGATGTCTGAGGCGAGGTCAGCGCTCGCGGGCTTATATTTTATTGTCAGCTTCTTGGGGCTGGCCCCGATTTTTAAATAGATATCGTTGGCTACTTCCCCGACTCTTTTTATTTTTCTCATCCTCTCCTCGATTACTGCCTGCCCGAAATTAATAAAAGCCTCCTCCCAGACCTCAAGGCCTTCTCCTTTTTCGCCGCTTAAGAGGCGCTTCAGGATGGCGTTTCTCTGTTTCAGCGCGTAGCTGAACCTCAGAAGGTTGTGCCTGTAGCTTCCAGAAGCCTGTCCTAAAAAGCGATTTATGAACTGTCTCCGCGCCATAGGCGGTCCCTTGACAAGTTGCATGTCCAGGGGGCTAAAGACTACGGCCTTGACCTCGCCCCACAGGTCCACAATGCGCCTCAAAGGCTGCGAGTTCGCCTCTGCTGTCTTCACTCTTTTTTCTGCGTCGTACTTGAGGGTTATCTTCAGCTCCCCGGATTTTCGCCCAATCCTCCCGGTGAGCTTAAATCCCGGCGCTCCTTCCTGGAGCAGGATAGAGTCATCAACGGCACGAAAGGAACGGCCTACAGTGAGGGTGTAGATGGCTTCCAGAAGGTTAGTTTTACCCTGGGCGTTGGACCCGAGAAAAACCTGAAGGCCCTCCCCAAAGGAAAGGCTTTGCTCTTTCAAATTCCGGAAGCCGTAAAGCGCAAGCTCTAAGAGGAGCAACTTTCAGGCTCTAAGGGGCATTGCCAGGTAAAGGTAGCCTTTTTCGTCTGAGGGCCGGAGCACAAGCGGGCGCTCCCTACCGGTGTATCCGATGAAGGTATACTCTGTCTCGATGCCCTTTAGCCCCTCAATCAGGTAGCGCGCGTTGAACTGGAGTTCGATATTTGCGGTTCCCTGGGCCCACTCTATTTCCTCCTCTACGCTCCCCACCTCGGGCACGATCGTTAAGAGGCGGAACACTCCTCCTTCTCCTTTAAGTTGAACCTTGTTGGCGACAAGCCGGGCTAAAAGATAAGAGCGGTCAAGAGCTTCCTGCAATTTCTTCGTGTCCACAAGGAAGGTGGCTTCGTAGCTCTGGGGAATGACCTGCTCCCAGTTGGGGAACCTGCTTTGAATTTTTCTCGTGGTGAGCTTTCTTGTGGGCATAATGAAATCCATCTGGTTATTGCCGATTACTATCTCCAGTTCCTCTTCCTCAGCGGATATCCGCAGGTATTCCTCCAGCGCTCGTGAGGGGATCAAAACCTCCTGCTTTTCTTTAAGTCCGGTGCTTTCCTCCACCTCGCGCAGGGCAAGCCTGTTTCCGTCAGTTCCTACTGCCTGCACTTTGTCCGGATGAATAACCAAAAGTATTCCGCTCAGCTCTGGCCTGGTCACCTCGTCTTTTGAGGAAGCGAATGCTGAGTGCTCCACGAGCTCTTTAAGGTTTTTGGGTTTAATGTTTATGTTGGTCCCGTCCTTAATCTGGGGAAGAAGTGGAAACTCGTCGCTGGCGAGACCGCTTATAGAAAAGTGCACTTTGCCGCTTTCTATATGAATTAAAGTCCCTTTTTCTAAGCGTATTTCCACCTCTTCAGAGGGAAGCCTTCTCACGATATCGAGCAAATACTTACTGGGAAAGGTAATGCTTCCTTCTTCTTTCACCTGGGCGGGAAATTTCGATTCAATAGCAATTTCCAGGTCGGTTGCCAGCAGTCTCAATTCCTGCGCCTTAGCTTCCATTAGGACGTTGTTTAAAACAGGAAGCGTGCTTCTGCCAGAAACAGCTCTCTGCACTGCGCTGATGTTTTTAATCAAATTTTCTCTTTCGCAAACAACATGCATTTTCTTTTACCTCTACTTTTATCTTTTTAAGTTTATTATTTTAAACTCAGTAGTAGTAGTATCTGGCAGGGACGATGTTTAAAACCTCTAAAGAACACACCTCATTTAATTTTTTTGTTCCTCAATCTTTGTTGGTGTTCCTGCTAATTATGTTGATTTTTAAAAAATAAAGCAAAAATTTTCTGATTTATCCACAGCTTTCCACAAAAAATAGTTTGAACTCCGGATAATTATTTGGAATTTGTGGAAAGCCGCTTCTTTATTTCGTCCAGTGCCGTGCGCAGGTTGATGTTGATATCGCTCTCGGTTCTGATTTTGTCGCAGGCGTGAAGCACTGTGGAGTGATCTCTGCCCCCAAATGCCGACCCGATCTGCGACAAAGAAGTATCCGTGAGCTCCCGGGCCAGGAATATGGCGATGTGCCTGGGAACGGTGATCTCTCGCGACCGCTTTTTGGCCACAAGGTCGTCCACGGAGAGGCCAAAATAGGAGGCAACAGCGCTCTGGATGTCTGAAACGGAAAGGGAACGCTGAACCACAGGGATAAGGTCCTTTAAAACGCCAGAGGCCATCGCAAGGTCAATCTCCAGGTTGTTCAGCGAGGCGGAAGCCAGAAGGCGGGTGAGCGCTCCCTCCAGCTCACGAATGTTGCTTGTGATATTCTGCGCGATGTACTCCAGCACTTCCTGGGGGATGGCCATTTCCTCCGCCTCGGTCTTCTTTTTCAAAATGGCGATCCTGGTCTCAATATCCGGAGGTTGAATGTCTGCGATCAAGCCCCACTCAAAGCGAGAACGCAGCCTGTCTTCCAGGGTTGGAATGTCCTTGGGCGGCCGATCAGAAGAGATAACTATCTGTTTTGAGCCCTCGTGGAGGGCGTTGAAGGTGTGGAAAAACTCCTCCTGAGTGGATTCTTTGCCCGCTAAGAACTGGACGTCGTCCAGAAGTAGCAAATCTAAAGAACGGTAGCGGTCTCGAAACTCGGACATGCGCCTATCCCTGATGCCGTTGATCACCTCGTTCGTGAAGGTCTCTGAGGAGAGATAGAGAACCCTCAGCGCCTTGGTTTTGGAAAGGACGTGGTTTCCAATGGCCTGCAAAAGGTGCGTTTTCCCCAGACCCACTCCACCGTAGATAAATAATGGATTGTAGGAACGCCCGGGAGCCTCGGCTACAGCCATGCAGGCGGCGTGGGCGAAACGGTTGGAGTTGCCCACCACGAAGGAAGAGAAGGTGTACCGCGGGTTCAGCGGAAGCTTTGCCCCCCTCTCCTGAAAGAGGGGCTCGGCCGGGGCAGGCTTTGCCGGGGCCTCCATCACTTGAAAGTCCACCTCAACATCGGCCTTTAAAGTAGAGGAGACAGTGCTTTTGATAAGCGAGTAAAGCCTGGTTTGCAGCCAATCGCGGGCAAACTCATTGGGCACGCCGATTAAAAGCGTACTCCCGTTCAGGGCCAGGGCCCTGGTGGATTTAAGCCAGGTCTCGTAGGCAGGGCGCGAAAGCTGCTGTTTCAGCGCTTGAAGGACTTGCTGCCAGAGGTCCTCCGGCTCGTCAAAAAGATCAGGCATCGTCCCTCCTTCTCCCGCACCACTTTATCCACAGGGCTTGTGGATAAAGTGGATAATTTTGCTCTTCACTGACTTGACTAAAACTTTACCAAACTTGAAGTACCCCATCAAGAAAGCAATCTCTACAACTCAGCCCTCTCCAGGACTAACATTGCCAGCACCAGGAATAGGATAACGGCCACAGCAGTGACAATTAATCCGTCCAGAAAGTCTGCTGCCTGGCCGCGCATTAAAATGTTTGCCGCCCCCAGCATCCCGGAGGGGGAAAATCGGGCAAAATCCTTGCCCAGTGAGGGAAGAAAGCTCAAAACGAGGAAAAAGGCACCGGAAAGAAGCCCTGCCCACGGCCCGGAAGAAAAGAGGGAGCTGGCAAAAAGGGTGAAGGAAATGACGAGGAGGGCGAAAAGGCCGAAAAGGGCAAACCCCAGAACGAGCCTGAAGGAATCAGGAGCTGGGGGAAAGAGGAGCGCGTAGTAAAAATAAAAGGCGAAAAAAGCCAGAAACAAGCCACCTATTGCAGAAAGCGAGCTTGCGCAGAACTTTGCCAGGACTAGGGAAGAGCGGGACACGGGCCTGGAGAAAAGGAGCTCCAGTTGGCCGCGCCCCTTCTCCTCCGAGATACTGCCCATATTGAAGAGAATAAGCACCAGCATCCCCAACTGGCTCAAGTTTTTGGCCAGGGAGCCGGCAATTTCCTCAAAGGAGGGCTTCATCAGCTGTTCCAATGTTCCTTTGAGCTCAGGAGGGACAAGGACGGGAATAAATTTGAAAATGAGAGGCGCAGAGATGCCCAAAAGCAGAAAAACGAGCAGGATTACCGGGAGGCGCCAGCTCCTCCATGCTTCTTTAAGCTCTTTGCCCAAAAATACCCTAAAGGCTCCCATCATTGTCCTTCTTGAGGATCTCTAAAAATATCTCTTCTAAGTTCGGTTCCTCCACCTCCATCCTTTTGAGGGACAATTCCAGTTCAGAAAGAATTTTAGGGATCTCCATCTCACAACGACCGATATCGCTTACCTTGAGGGAGAACTTGTTGTTTTCCTTCTGCACGTCCTCCACCCATCCTGAGCGCCTCAGCCGGAAAAGGAACTCGTCCTTATCCTCGCCCGTTTCTATGATTACCTTCCTGCGAGAGTGCTTCTGGCGCAGGGAAGAAATGGATTCCTGGGCCAGAAGCACCCCCTCGTTGAGAACGGCCACCGTATCGCACACCCTCTCCACGTCTCCTAAAATATGGGTGGAGAGGAACACCGTCACTCCCCCATGCAGCGATTTAATCGCCTCGAGAACTTCTTTCCTTCCCACCGGGTCAAGAGCGGAGGTGGGCTCATCTAAAAGGAGCAGGCGGGGGTTGTTGACCAGTGCCTGAGCAATCCCTAACCTCTGGCGCATTCCCCGGGAGAAATTACGGATGGGCTCCCTCGTTTTCCTCAGGGAGACGAGACCTAACAGGTAATCCACGCGCGCGCCGAGCTCTTTACGGCTCACTTTAGAAAAGCTGCCTGCAAAAAGGAGGAACTCTCTGGCCCTCATCCAGCCGTAAAAGGTCGGGTTTTCCGGCAGGTACCCCAGGGACTCACGGCTCCGCACGGGCTCTAAGCTCACGTCTTTTCCCAAAAGAAATACCTTTCCTGAGCTTGGTCTTCTCAACCCCAAAAGGAGCTTCATAGTGGTGGTCTTTCCCGCCCCATTGGGGCCGAGGAGGCCAAAAATCGAACCCTCGGGAACCTGAAGGTTTAATCGATCCAGGGCCACCTTCTCCCCATATTTCTTGGTGAGCTCAACCGTCTGGATGACCAGATTCATCCCCTTTTTCCTTCCGCCCCAGGGCAAAATACAGGACAGGGCCAACTATAGATAAAAGGACGATTAATACTCCCCACAGAAGCACATTTTTTGGTCTGCGGCCAAGAAGGTCAACGAGAGCCATGACCATCAGGGAAACCTGAATTAAAACCAGCGGAAGTATCAACCAGAACTCCTTGGGCAATTTCACCCTCCTTTTTGCTCTGTTCCCGTCTATTATAAGAGGACCTTTTGCCTGTGAAAAGATAGCCCCCTGCCCCAGGGGATTTGACCTGAATATTCCCTTTCCCTATAATTATTGGGCAATGTTTCGCCAGAATGAGGTAAAACCATGAAGAGGACTTATCAACCGCATCTTAGAAAAAGATACAGAGTGCACGGGTTTCTGGCTCGGATGAGAACAAAAGGGGGCCGAAATATCCTGAAAAGAAGAAGGCAGAAAGGTCGCCAGAGAATAACAGTTGATTAAAGGACTTGAAATTTTTGATTAAAGGACTTGAAATTTTTTTGGAATACTCGTTCCCCAGAGGGGGAAGACTTGGGCGTCGCGAGTTTAAAGGGGTCTGCCGGGAGGGAAAGGTCCTGGTTTCCCCATTAATCATCCTTTATTATAAGCCTGATCGGGCTGGTGGCGCGGGCTTCGGAACGACCAGGGACGTTAGGGAAGCAGTGGATAGAAACCTGCTCAGAAGGCGCCTGCGGGAAGCCTTTCGCCTTCTGCGCCCCCAGCTGTCCCCTTTCTGGAAGGTTGTGTTGATAGGGAAGAAAGGCGCACTAAATTTGAGCTTTCAGGAGCTTTCCCTTGAGCTCCAGAAGCTTTTAAAAAGGGCAAGGATATTAGATGATCAGCAAAGCGCTTAAAAGAGCGGCCCTGCTTTTAATTCGTTTTTACCGCAAGGGAATTTCCCCTTACACCCCTCCCTCTTGCCGGTACATTCCCACTTGCTCTCAGTATGCAGTAGAAGCAATTGAAAAATACGGCGTGGCCAAGGGCGGCTGGATGGCCTTAAAGCGCATTCTGCGCTGCAACCCCTTCCACCGCGGTGGCTACGACCCGGTACCATAGAAAGGAGAACACAATTTGGGCTGGCTACAAGACATATTGACAAAAATTCTGGATTTCTTTTACGCTCTGGTCCCCAATTACGGCGTGGCCATCATTTTCCTCACCGTCATCCTCAAGGTAATCCTGTATTGGCCTCAGCAACAATCACTTATGACCTCCCTGAAAATGCAGAAGATGACGCCCGAGATGCAGGAAATCCAGAAGAAGTTTAAAAGCGACCCCGACCAATTGAATAAAGCCATGAATCAGCTTTATAAAAAGCACGGGGTCAATCCTGCGGGGTGCTTCACCTCTTCCTGTCTCCTGCAAATACCCCAGCTGATCATCATGTGGGCCTTGTGGTTTGCTATTCAGGCCTACTTCCTTACCCCTGTGTCCCCGGTTCCTCTGGATACCGCTGTGGGATATGGCTTGACGATGACCACTACTACTCCCACGAACTTCCTATCCTATACCACCACTGTGGTTAATGGAGTAAATATGGCGCAATTCTTGCGCGGGGCAGCGCCGGGAGCCTGGTTTATGGGGTTTAACCTCGCTTACATTCCCTCCCAGGGCGGGTGGTTTTACTATCTCTGGCCTGCTCTGGTGGCAGCAACGATGTACCTCCAGTCCTACACCATGGGGAGCTCGCGCCAGCAAGGAGGGGCGCTGATGACCATTCTTTTCCCGCTGCTTATCGGCTGGATCTCGATCTCAATTCCCATCGCCGTTTCCCTTTACTGGGTAGTTTTTTCGCTTCTGCAGATCGCTCAGCAGCTTATAGTGTTCAAGGGGATCCCCAAACCGCAGGCAGCGGCCCTGAAAGTTGGAGAGGGGAAAAAGGGAAAGCAGACATGATTAAAAAAACATCGGCCGAGACGACCGGCCGCACCGTGGAAGAGGCCATCCAGGCGGCCCTTGAGGAGCTTGGAATTCCCGCAGAGAAAGCCCAAATCGAGGTTCTCGAGGAACCCAGGTCCGGCCTGTTCGGCCTGGGCGCTCGCCAGGCTCGCATCAAGGCTACCAGGGTGCTCACTGAGCCCGAGATAGTACAGCAGGCGGCGCAGGAGCTTCTTGAGAGGGTTGACCCCTCTCTGACCCTGGAATGCGAGCCCGGGGATGACTCCTATTACCTGAACATAACGGGGGGCAACCTGGGAAAAGTGATTGGCAAACACGGAGAGACGCTCAACTCACTGCAGTTCCTACTCCAGGCGATGCTCGCCAGAAGAGGAGTGAAAGTGCGCGCGGTGCTCGACGCCAACGGTTTCCGGGGCCGCAGGGAGGAAACCCTGCAGAAAACCGCACTGCGCATTGCCGAGCAGGTGCGGAGACTTCAGAGACCCTATACCTTTCCCCCGATGCCACCCATGGAGAGGCGCCTGATCCACATAGCCCTGCAGAGCAGATCGGACGTGGCTACCCACTCTGAAGGGCAAGAGCCATATCGTAAGGTGATTATCGAGCCGGTGCCGGGTGTGCAGGCCGCGAAACCGGGCATTCCCTCGCCCCTGGCGCCCACGAAAAAGTGGTTGCCCCCAATCACCAGGCGTTCGGCATTTCCTCCCAAATCCACTTACAGGTACGTGCGCAAGAGCCGATAGCTCAGCTTTGGATTCCGCAACCGTTGCCGCCATTGCCACGCCAATTTTGCCCTCGGGCATTGGCATAATAAGGATTTCCGGCCCGGAAAGCCTTAATGTATTGCTCAAACTCACTGGCCGCAAAGCGCAATATTTTGCTCCCAGGGCGCTGAAACCTGCAACCATCTACTCTCGGTCCGGGGATGCTCTTGACAGGTGCCTGGCCGTGTATATGCCTTCCCCGGGCTCTTACACGGGAGAAGACGTAATTGAGCTTCACTGCCACGGAAGTCCGCCCCTGCTTCAGGGCATCCTTGAGGAAGTGCTTAACCTGGGTGTTTCTCCGGCAGGCCCCGGCGAATTCACCAAGAGGGCTTTCCTGAACGGGAAGCTCGATCTCGCCCAGGCGGAGGCCGTCCTTGCTATGGTGAACGCGCCCAACCTTCTGGTGGCCCAAACCGCCCTGAGGCAACTGGAAGGGGAATTTTCCCTCAAACTTCTCAGTCTGGAGAAAGGCCTCACCTCTCTGCTTGCGGAAATAGAAGGGGCCCTTGATTTTCCCGAAGATGTGGAGCTGAACGAGGAAGAATTGAAGCTCGGCCTGAAAGAAATCATTAGCCAGATTGAGGATATTCTAATAAAATCCCAGTCCGCCGATCAGGCGGCGCGCCCCCTGAGGCTGGTGATTGCCGGGAAACCCAATGTGGGAAAAAGCTCCCTCCTGAACGCGCTCTTAGGGGAGGAAAGGGCGATAGTCACCCCCATTCCCGGCACCACCAGGGATTCGGTTGAGGAGGAAATACGCCTCGAGGGCGTCGCACTAAGGCTCGTTGACACCGCGGGCCTGGGGAAGGCCAAAGGAGCCCTGGACCTGATGGGCCAGAAGCGCACCAAAGGGCTTCTGGAGCAAGCTGACCTGGTGATTTTTCTCGTGGATATCTCCCGTGAGCCTACGGGAGAAGACTACGGAGTTCTCAAGGAAGTCAAGGGAAGGGCGGGCCTCCTCGTGGGGAACAAGCGCGATCTGGGAGAGAGCCCGGAGTGGCTCTCCTTTCCGGAGAAAATCTGCGTTAAAATCTCCGCGCTGACCGGGGAGGGCCTTTCAGAATTGAGGCAAATCCTTTCTGCTGAAGCGCTGAAACTTATTCCCGGGAAGGAAGAGCTCTGGTATTTATCGCTCAGGCAAAAGGATGCCCTGCGCGTTTCACGTGAAACGTTGCTTGAGGCCTTAAGCTCCCTATCGGTTCAGCCACTGGACATAGTGTGCGATGGAGTTCGCAGCGCTTCCCGGGCCCTGGGACAATTGACAGGAAAGGAAATCCCCCCCAGAGTTATTGAGGAGATTTTTTCTCGCTTTTGCGTGGGAAAATGAAGTTCGAGGTCATAGTTGTCGGCGGAGGTCACGCGGGTTCCGAGGCGGCCCTGGCCTCAGCGAGGCTGGGGTGCAAAACCCTCCTCATTACTTTAAGCCTGGACCGCGTGGGGGTTATGCCCTGCAACCCGGCCATTGGTGGCCCGGGGAAGGCCCAGCTTGTGCGGGAAATTGACGCCCTGGGAGGGATGATGGCCCAGGCTTCTGACAGGACCATGATCCAGATCAAGATGCTCAACATCTCCCGGGGCCGAGCGGTTCAATCCCTGAGGACGCAATGCGACCGAGCCCAATACGCCCTTGCGGTTAAGGAAACGCTTGAGCAACAGCCCGGCCTTTCTCTCTACCAGGGCGAGGTCTCAGAGGTCATCGTGGAGGATGGGGAGTGCCGCGGTGTCAGGCTGACTAACGGGGATCTTATCGAGGCTGGGGCGGTAGTGCTTTGCACCGGAACCTTTCTTTCCGGCGTGGTGCACATTGGCCCCTTTCAGGTGCCCGCAGGCCGGGCCTGGGAATTCCCGGCAAGGTACCTTTCCGCTTCCCTGTCATCTTTAGGGTTCAAAATTGTGCGCTTCAACACGGGGACCACTCCCAGAATTGATGCCCGCACTGTGGATTTTTCCTGCACAATACCCCAGCCGGGAAGCGAAAAGCCGCTCTCCTTTTCCTTCTGGAACGCCCCCAGGGCTTTCCAGCAAAAGCCCTGCTACCTTACCTACACTAACGAGCGCACCCACCAGATAGTGCGAGAGAACCTTCGCTTTTCGCCCTCGCGCAGGGGAGATATGGTCAAGGTGGGGCCCCGCTACTGCCCTTCCATTGAGGAAAAGGTGGTGTGGTTTCCGGAAAAGACCAGGCACCAGGTATTCCTGGAGCCCGAGGGGTGGAACACGGTGGAGATGTACCTTCAGGGGCTTTACACCAGCCTCCCTCCTGAAATTCAGCTTGAGGTCCTGCGAACCATCCCGGGACTGGAGGAAGTGGAGATGATTCGCCCCGGATACGCAATTGCCTACGACCTTATAGACGCCAGGGAGCTCAAGCTCACTCTCGAGAGCAAACGAATTGGGGGTCTCTTTTTTGCAGGCCAGATTAACGGCACTACGGGCTACGAGGAAGCCGCTGGTCAGGGCCTGATTGCCGGGGCCAACGCCGCCCTTAAAGTTCAGAAAAGGGCTCCCCTGGTCCTTTCCCGCGGCCAGAGTTACATCGGGCTGATGATTGATGATCTGACCACGGTGGGCGTGGACGAACCTTACCGTATGTTCACGGCGCGAGCGGAGTTCCGTTTAAGCCTCCGCCAGGACAACGCTGACGAACGCCTCTGTCCGCTCGCTTACCGCCTTGGCTTGCTCGATCAGGAAAAGTGGCAGGTCTTTCAGGAAAGGATGCGGTCCAAAGAACTGGCCAGGGATTTTCTGGACTCAACCCGGATAGCTCCAGAGGAAAAAGTAAGGGACCTTCTGGAATCCAGAAACGCCGGAAAACTGAATCAGGCCGTCAGCTTGAGCGAGCTTTTGGAAAGACCTCAGCTTGACTGGCAGGACCTTCCCGGGATCGTGTCCCTGCCTCAGTTGCCCGAGGAAATCTGGGAAAGAGTGACCACGGAGATCAAGTATCGAGGTTACCTGGCCAGGGAGAAAGATTGGAGGCACAGGCTGGAAAAGTGGGAGGCCCGGGCTTTACCCGAGGACCTTTCCTACGATGAAGTTTCCAACCTGAGCAACGAAGCTCGCGCCAAGCTCAAGGCAGCAAGGCCCCAGAACTTCGCTCAAGCCCAGCGCCTACCCGGGGTCAAAGACGCGGACCTGATCGCGCTTATGTTCTACCTGGAGTCGAGAACTTGAAGGTGGCTCTATCCTGGCTGAAAAAGGGCGCCCAGAATTTTGGCCTGAAGCTTTCAGATGAGGTTCTGGAACAGTTCGGCGCTTATATGGAGCTCCTTAGGGCCTGGAACCGCAGGCATAACCTCACTTCCCTGCGCACCGAAGAGGAAATCGCCATCAAGCACTTCCTGGACTCGCTTGCGGGCTTCCTCATTTTTCGCCCGGAGGATAAAGACGTAGTCCTGGACCTGGGCTCTGGCGCTGGCTTTCCTGGGGTTCCCCTGAAGCTTTGCGGCGGCAAATGGAGCCTTTCTCTGCTGGAACCCAGGCTTCACGCCTCCAATTTTTTGAGGGAGCTCCTTTTTAGCCTGAAACTGGAGGCTCAAGTGATCCGGGAGAGGGCCGAGACCGCTTGTAGAGGCGACCTCAGGGAGGGCTGCAACTGGGTGGTCTCCCGTGCTGTAGCCCGGCTCAACCAGCTTGCGGAACTGGGCTTGCCCCTCCTCGCTCCTTCGGGCTGTCTGCTCGCCTGGAAGCAGGAGGAGGTGAAAGAGGAAATCGAGGAAGCCGAACGCGCCCTGAGGGAGCTGGGCGGGGAGCTTGAGAAGGTCTTTTATTACCGCTTACCCTACTGGGAGCTTTCCAGGACCCTGGTGCTTGTCCGGAAAGTGCGGCCCACCCCGGAAAAATATCCCCGCAGGCCGGGAATCCCAGCTAAAAAGCCCTTGCTTTCTCAAGAACATAGTATAATGAGAAATTGAAGTGGGACGGATAATAACCCTGACCAATCAAAAAGGTGGAGTGGGCAAGACAACCACAGCTATCAATCTGGGAGCTGCTCTGGCCCAACTGGACAACCGGACACTCGTTGTGGACCTCGACCCTCAGGGAAACGCCACGATCGGGCTGGGTGTAGACCGCTCCCGGCTGGAGACCTCCGTTTACCAGGTGCTTCTGGACGAGCTTCCTCCCGCCGACGCCATCATCCCCACGAGATACGCCAGGCTATTTCTCATCCCCTCCACAATTGAACTGGCTGGTGCGGAGATTGAACTGGTGGCCATGGTTTCCCGGGAGTATCGGCTTCAGGAAGCCCTGAAAGAGATAAAAGGGGGCTTTGATTTTCTCCTTCTCGATTGCCCTCCTTCTCTGGGCCTGCTGACAATAAATGCCCTGGCGGCCGCAGATAGCATTTTAATTCCCATTCAGTGCGAGTTTTACGCTCTGGAGGGGGTGACCCAGCTGCTCAACACCATAAACCTGGTGCGCCGTCGTCTGAATCCCAAACTTGAGGTAGAGGGTGTGCTTCTGACCATGTTTGACAGGCGCACAACGCTCTCCCAGGATGTGGAGCGCGACGTTCGCGCGGTCTTTGCCCAAAAAGTTTTCCGCTCCAATATCCCCAGGTCAGTGCGCCTGGCGGAGGCGCCGTCCTACGGGAAATCAATTTTAGAGTACGAACCTCATTCCAAAGGAGCGCAGGCTTACCTGTCGCTGGCCAAGGAGGTGCTGGAGCATAACTAAGAAGGGTCTGGGAAAAGGATTGGGAGCCCTAATTCCGGGATCAGAGCTTGAAGTTGGAGGCGAGCTTCTGGAGATTCCCCTGACCTCCATTTTTCCCTCCCCCTTTCAGCCCAGGGAGGAATTCGGAGGAGAGGCACTGGAGGAGCTGGTGTCCTCTGTGAGGGAGCACGGCTTGGTTCAACCGGTGCTTGTCCGGCCCAGAGGCCAGAATTATGAGCTTGTGGCGGGCGAACGGAGATGGCGCGCTGCTCAGCTGGCGGGGCTTTCGAGCATCCCCGCTCTTGTTAAGGACCTTGATGACATGCAGGCCCTCCAGGTCTCCCTGGTGGAGAACCTTCAGAGGGAAGACCTGAATCCCTTAGAGGTGGCAGGAGCCCTGAAGGACTTGATGGAGAAGTTTCACCTCACTCAGGAGGAGGTGGCGGAGCGCATCGGAAAGAGCCGTTCGGAAGTGGCCAATCTCTTGCGCCTTTTGAACCTGCCTCCTGCCGTTCAGGAAAGCTTGAGGGCTGGAAGGATATCCTACGGCCAGGCCAGGGCGCTCCTTTCCCTGGGATCCGAGGAAGAAATGGTCAGGGCCTTGCGAACCGTGGAGGAGCACAAGCTCAGTGTTCGGCAAACGGAGCGCCTGGTCAGCACCCGGAAAGAAGGTGGAACCGAGCCCGGGGACCTTTTCGCCCAGGAAAGGGAGAAAATCGAGTCGGACCTCAAGTTAGTTCTGGGAGCGAAGGTCAAGGTGCTCAAGGGCCAGCCTGTGGGAAAAATCGTCATCGAGTATTACAGCTACACCGACCTTCGTCGCATCTGGGAAATCATCACCCGCCGGCGTGACGTTTCACGTGAAACGTAAGCTGCCGCCCTGGCTTTTAGAATACTTTGACGAGCATTACCTGCGCTTCGTGCTTGAGGAGATCCCCCCGGAGAGGACCCTAAAACAGGTCAATTTTCTCCTGCCCTTTTTGCCCTCTCCTGAATCAGGGCCGATTCTCGATATCGGCTGTGGCATTGGTCGCCATTCTCTCTTGCTGGCGAAAATGGGATACCGGGTTGTAGGAATTGACGTTATCCCGGCATTTATCCGCAGGGCTTTGGAGGATGCGGAAAAAGAGGGAGTATCCTGCGAGTTCAAAGTGCAGGACATGCGCGCCTTAAAGGAGCAAGAGGTCTATGCAGCAGCCCTCTTTTTCTGGTCGAGCTTCGGCTACTTCCAGGATGAGGAAAACCAGCAGGTTCTCCTGGGCGTCCGCGAGGCCCTGAAGCCGGGCGGATTCCTCTTCCTTGACTTGGAGAACCGCGATTACATCCTCAGGCATTTCCAGGGCGAGACCTGGAAGGACAAGAAAACTCACTTTATCCTTGAGAGAAACCGCTTTGATCCCACAGGGGACCTTTTAATCACTAAAAAAATTTACCTCCTTCCCACCGGGCGGAGGGAGGCCGAGAGACAGCTCAAACTCTATCCTTACACCACGGTGGCCCGTTTTCTCCAGGAGAGGGAATTCCTCATTGATAAGATCTTCGGAAGCTGGAGCGGGGAGCCTTTTACCCTTGAAAGCCAGCGCATGCTGATCCTGGCTCATAAACCCTGAGGGTCGAGCGGAGCATTTTGGGGTGCGCCCAAAAATTTTTTAGGGAAAGGATGCCGCCTGGAGGTCCTTTCTTGATTTTTCTGAGAAATATGGATTGGCAGATAACTTTTGCTGGTGTAGACTTTTAGAAAATTGAGGTAAAGAGGGCAGGAATAATGTCTGGCATCTGGTTGAAAGATTTATCAAGTTACTCTGCGATAGCGATACTGGTCCTATTTGTATTCTGCCTTGTGCTTTTAATCCTTTTCCTCAGGCAAAGTGGTCGCACAAACCGACTCCTGACACAGTTGAGATCCTTGCTCAGGGGGGCGGAAAACCTCAACCTTGAGGAAGCCCTGGCAAAGCTGGGAGAGGACGTGGGAAAGGTCGTCAGGGATAACGCGGACCTGGGAAGCCGTTTGAGCACCCTGGAGCACCGCTCTCAACATTTCCTTCAGGGGATGGCCCTCGAGAGGTACAACGCCTTCTCCGATACTTCCGGAGAACTGAGCTTCTCGCTGGCGGTCCTGGATGCCCAGAGCAACGGCTGGGTGATTACCGGGCATTACGGCCGGGAATCCTACCGCGTTTATGCCAAGCCCATTAAAAAGGGAGTCTCCGTTTACCCTTTGACCGATGAGGAAAAGAAAGCTATCGAAAAAGCCGAGGAGTACATTTTAGGAAGGAGATAGACCACGGTATTTGAAAACCGCAGGCAGGCAGGCGTCCTCCTCGCCGAAAAGTACAAAGCCATAGCTCAAAGGTTGCCCGTTGTTCTGGCAATTCCCCGCGGAGGGGTGGAGGTGGGCTATGAGCTCTCCTTGTGCTGGAACGCTCCTCTGGACGTTATCGTGCCCCGCAAAATCGGCGCTCCTTACGACCCGGAACTGGCGATTGGTTCCGTAACGGAAGAGGGAGAGCTCATACTGGACGAGGGGCTGAAAGCGACCCTGAATGTCTCCCAGGGCTACCTTGAGCGTGTCCTTGAGGAGGAAAAAGGGGAGATTCAGCGCCGGCTGGCGCTTTACAGGGGCGGGCTCCCTCCCCTGAGCATAAAAGGCCGCACTGTGGTCCTCACAGACGACGGCATCGCTACTGGCTCCACCATGAAAGCCGCTTTGTTGAGCGCCAGGGCCAAGGGGCCAAAGGAGATAATAATTGCCGCCCCGGTGGCTTCGCCGGAAGCGATGGCGGCCCTTGAGCCCCTGACCTCAATGGCCTGTGTCCTGGAAATTCCCCCCTTCTTTATGGCCGTGGGCCAGTTTTACCAGAATTTTACTCAGACCTCGGACCAGACGGTTTGTCAGCTCATAAAGGATTCCAGAAGGAAGATTCAGGAAAAGGAGGAGAATCATGCTGAAGAAAACCCCACTTTATGAGGCTCACCTTGAGCTCAACGCAAAAATGGTTCCCTTCGCGGGCTGGGAAATGCCCGTGCAGTACAGGGGAATTATGGAAGAGCACTGCGCCGTGCGCCAGAAAGCCGGCCTTTTTGATGTCTCCCATATGGGGGAAATCCGCCTTAAGGGCCCGCGCGCTCTGGAGTTAGTGCAGAAATTGACCACCAATGACGTCTCCCGGCTGAAAGCGGGACAGGCCCAGTATTCCACTGTCCTGAACGAGCGGGGGGGTATCATCGACGACCTCATCGTTTACCGCCTGGGGGAGGAGGAATTTTTTATCGTCCCCAACGCCTCCAACGCCGAGAAAGTTTTTCGCTGGATGAAGGAGCGCGAAATAGCGGGGGCGGAAATTTCCGACGAGTGCCACAGGTGGGGAGAAATTGCCCTTCAGGGTCCGCAGAGCCAGGAACTCCTTCAAAAAATCGTTTCCCTTGATCTCTCAAAACTGTCCTATTTTTACATCAGCGAGGGGCAAGTTGCGGGAATACCGGTGATGATTGCCAGGACGGGCTACACGGGAGAGGATGGGTTTGAGATTTTCTCCGCCTGGGAGCACGCCCCCTCCATCTGGAAGGCCCTTTTGGATACCGGAAAAGACCTGCCCTTAGAGCCCTGCGGGCTTGGCGCGCGCAACACGCTTCGCCTGGAAATGAAATATGCTCTCCACGGAAACGACATTGACGAGACCACCAATCCCCTGGAGGCCGGGCTGGGCTGGGTGGTGAAGCTGGACAAGGGTGATTTCGTGGGCAAAAGCGCGCTCCTTAAGGCCAAGGAGGAGGGGCTTAAAAGGCGCCTGATCGGTTTTGAGCTCCTTGAGCCGGGAGTTCCCCGGGAGCACTATTCTGTGGTAACCACCGAGCGGCAGATAGGGACAGTCACAAGCGGCGCCTTCGCTCCCTGGCTGAAGAAGGGAATTGGCATGGCCTATGTCGAGATGGGGTATCATCAGGTAGGAGCTGAATTTTATATCAAAATTCGTGAAAAAGCGGTCCGCGCCCGCGTCGTGGAGACTCCTTTCTGGAAGGGCGGAACCGCTGGAAGAATAAAAAGCAAGGAGGTATAAGATGGAATTTCAACCGAAGGAGCTCTTATACACTAAGGACCATGAGTGGGCCAGAATAGAGGGCAACAAAGTAAAGGTAGGCATCACGGACTATGCCCAGTCCCACTTAGGGGACATCGTCTACGTGGACCTTCCGCCTGTAGGTAAAGAGGTGAAAAAGGGCGAAACCCTTCTTGTGGTGGAAAGCGTCAAGACGGCCTCTGATGTTTACACTCCCCTTTCGGGAAAGGTAATCGAGGTGAACGCCGCGCTCACAAAAACCCCGGAGAAGGTAAACCAGGACCCTTATGGTGAAGGCTGGATGGTTTTGATGGAGATCGGGGACCCAGCCGAGACCGGGGAGCTTCTCAGCGCCGAGGACTACAAGAAACTGTTGGACACCCTTTCCTGAAATGCAGTACCTGCCACTTACTGATCAAGACAGAAAGGAAATGCTGGCCTCTCTGGGGCTGGAATCGGTGGAGGGACTTTTCTCAGATATTCCTCCCGAGGTCCGGGCTTCGGACTTCCAGATACCCAGCCTGTCGGAATTAGAACTGGAGAGGCATTTTTGTGACCTTGCAGGGAAAAATCAGGACCTGAGCAAACTCCTGTCATTTTTGGGGGGCGGCATCTACCAGCACTACATTCCCCGGGCCGTGAACCACCTCGCGGGACGCTCCGAGTTCTACACCGCCTACACTCCCTATCAGGCGGAGGTGAGTCAGGGGACTCTTCAGGCAACCTTCGAGTATCAGACGATGGTCTGCCTGCTCACCGGGATGGAGGTGGCCAACGCCTCGATGTACGACGGCGCTTCCGCTGTCGCCGAAGCAGCCTTAATGTGCCCCAGCGTTACCGGAAAAAAGAGGCTGGCTTATTCTGCAGCCCTGAATCCCCAGTACAAGAGGGTCCTTCGGACTTACACCAGAAACCTCGCCCTCGAGCTGATGGAACTCCCCTGCACCTCATCCGGGCAGACCGACCTTGACGCGCTTCCTGAAGGAGAGATTGCCGCCTTAATCATCCAGAACCCGAATTACTTCGGTGTCCTCGAGCCGGTGAGCGATGCTTCCCGGCTGGCACACGAGAAGGGCGGTTTGTTCGTTTACGCCTTCACCGAGGCCATTTCCCTGGGCCTTCTTCCCTCACCCGGCTCTCTGGGAGCCGATATCGTCGCTGGCGAGGGTCAGAGCCTGGGCATCCCCCCGAGCTTCGGAGGACCGGGTCTGGGCATCTTCGCTTCCCGGGAGCAATTTATGCGCCGAATGCCGGGAAGGATAATCGGTGAGGCCCGCGATGCCCGGGGTAACAGGGCTTTCGTCATGGTCCTCCAGACCAGGGAACAGCACATCCGCAGGGAAAAGGCCACCTCCAACATCTGCTCCAACCAGGCCCTTTGCGCTTTGCGCGCCCTGATTTACCTGTCCCTTCTGGGAGAAAAAGGCTTGCGCGAGGTCGCTGAGCAGTGCTATCAAAAGGCTCATTACCTCTCTAACCTTTTAGCGAAGGTTTCCAACGTCGGTTTCCGCTTCCGTGCTCCCTTCTTCAACGAGTTCGTCCTCTCCCTTCCCGGAGATCCGGAGGACTTTGAGCGTCAGCTCCTTGAGAAATCCATCCTGGGAGGGATCATCCTTAAGAGAAATTATCCCTCGCTGAACAGGGAGATCTTGGTTGCGGTTACGGAAATTCATAAAAAGGAAGACCTGGAGGCGCTGACTTCCTCCATAGCAGCCTGGGCAGGAGGGACAAAATGAGCGAACTGATTTTCGAGATAAGCAAGGAAGGAAAGAGGGGCGCAAGCGTCCCCCAGCTTGACGTTCCCCGTTTGCCAGTCGATTTTCCCACGCGCCAGGAAATCGGTCTCCCTCAGGTTTCTGAGCCCGAGGTTGTGCGCCATTTCACGCTCCTTTCCCAGAAAAACTACGCTGTGGATGTGGGATTTTACCCTCTGGGCTCCTGCACTATGAAATACAACCCCAAAATTGACGAGGACCTCGCCCAGATGCCTGAATTTGCCCTGATTCATCCCGAACAACCCCCCTCCACAGTCCAGGGAGCCCTGGAGCTCCTCTATTTGCTCGAAAGGCACCTCTGCGAGATCACCGGGATGTCCCGGTTTACGTTCCAACCAGCAGCGGGAGCCCACGGTGAGCTTACCGGATTGCTTTTGATCCGCGCCTGCATGGATGAAAGAGGAGAAAAGAGGGACATCGTGCTTATTCCTGACTCTGCCCACGGGACTAACCCCGCCTCCGCTGCCCTGAGCGGCTGCCAGGTAGTGACCGTCAAGAGTGACCCCCGCGGCGGAGTGGACCTGGGGGACCTCAAGAGCAAGCTCTCCTCTCGGGTCATGGCCTTAATGCTCACGAACCCCAACACCCTCGGCCTCTTTGATGAGAACATCTGCGAGATTTCCCGCCTGGTGCACGAAGCTGGAGGTCTGCTCTATTACGACGGAGCCAACTTGAACGGGATCTGCGGATACGTGCGCCCGGGGGATACTGGTTTCGATGTGGTTCACCTCAACCTGCACAAGACCTTCTCCACCCCTCACGGCGGCGGCGGTCCCGGCGCGGGACCGGTAGGAGTTAAGGAAGCCCTCGTCCCCTATCTTCCGGTGCCCCTTGTGGAGAAAAACCCTGACGGAGCCTATTACCTTTCCTGGGATAGACCCAGGACCATTGGCATGATGAGGTCATATTTGGGCAACTTCCTGGTGGCGGTGAAAGCCTACGCTTACATCCTCACCATGGGGGGGTCAGGGCTTAAGCGCATGACTGAGGATGCGGTGCTCAACGCCAATTACCTGCTTGAGCTTTTAAGGGGACACTATGAGCTCCCCTACGATCGCACCTGCAAGCACGAATTCGTCCTTTCCACGAGGACATTTAAGGAGTACGGAGTAAAGGTCGTGGACGTGGCCAAAAGGCTCCTGGATTTAGGCTTTCACGCCCCCACCATCGCCTTCCCCCTGATCGTGGAGGGAGCACTGATGATTGAGCCCACGGAGACCGAAAGCCGGGAGACGCTGGAAGCCTTTGCCCAAGCCCTCGTTCAGATTGAGGAGGAGGCCCGGAGGAACCCGGAAATCCTGCACGAAGCTCCCCACAACACCCCGGTCCGCAGGATAGACGAGGTGGCTGCCAACAGAAATCCTGTCCTGCGCTGGAAAAAATAGGGACAGTCCCCATTTTTAAAGGCTTTTTATCCCATTCACCACAAATTGAACGGCCAGGGCGGCCAAAAGGATTCCCATCAACCTCGAGATCACCAGCACCCCCGTCTGGCCGATACTGCGAAGGATAGCGGAACCCGCACGCAGGATCACCCAGGAAAAGAACAACACCAGGATCGTGCTCAGCGCGAACACCACCAGCCGCATCGCGTCTCCCTCAGCGAGAGATTCCAGGAGCATCACGGTGGCGATGGTGCCCGGACCGGAGAGCATGGGGATCGCCAGAGGAAAGACGAAGATCTCCTGCCGGCGCCGCTTTCCCTCCGCTTCCTCCTGCTCAGTTTCCCGCGCCCGGGAGGGGCGGGCGAAGAGCATATCAATGGCGATCAAAAAGAGAAGGATCCCGCCGGCAATGTAGAAGGCCTCCAGGGTGATGCCGAAATAGAACAGAATATATTTGCCCACGAGGGCGAACAGCGCCACGATGCTCGTTGCCACCAGCACTGCCTTATTGATCACCTGATTGCGCTCGCGCCAGGAGAACCCCTCGGTCAGGCCGGCGATCACCGGAAGTAGCCCAATGGGGTCCACCACCACGAACAGGGTGACGAAAACGGTTATGGCGAAAGTCAAGAGCTCCACTCCTTAATTTTAGCTAAATCTTGGAACGATAGGGAATATTCAGAGAAAGAATTGGTTTATTGACTAAGGAAGCATCATGAGCTAAAAAAGGAAAGGGAATGCAAAATGCCGATATACGAATATAAGTGTCAGGATTGTCAGAAAAAGTTTGAAGTCCTTCACCGCGCCGGTGAAGAAAAAGAGGTAGTCTGTCCCTATTGCGGGAGCAAGAACGCCAAGAGGGTGATGTCCGTCTTCGCCACAACGGGACTGGACGTGCCCTCCTCCGGGTGCAGCTCCTGCTCCGGTTCCAGCTGTTCCACCTGCGGCCTATGATAAGGAGGGGGCTCTTAGTAGTCCCTTTCATCGCCTTGGGGATTGCTCTGGCCTTTCTCCTCTACACCGTTCTTGAGAAACAGGCAGCCCCTGAGGAGAACCTGCTTTCCTTTCTTCCCTCAAAAATCTTGAACGAAAGCGGAGGAGTGTTTTACACGAATTACTCCCTGCTTAAAACGCTCACCCAGACCACTTCCACCCCCACATCACCTGAGCAGGGATTCCTGGAATTCTCCCAGAAGATAAACCAGTTTGACCTCGGGACATCCCTTTTCCAGGTTTTTCGGCTCCCTGATTTTGCCCGGGAACTGAGCCTGGATTGGAGCAGCCTCCAGGAGGTTGCCTGGACTCCCTACTCTCCTGTGGAAGTGGTTCGGGGGACCTTTGACTGGCAGCCCTTGCTTGAGCGGCTGGAGAAGGACGGCTTCAAAAAGAGGGAGGTGGGGAAGGCCCTGCTTCTCGACGGCGTACTCGATCCCGCAAGCACCCTCAGTGCTTTCGGGCAGGTTGCCCGGGTGGAGGACATCCTGATAATGGAGCATTTTTCAACCCTGAAGGAATATCCGGTTACCAGGGAAACCGTGCTGGAATCAATAGAGGGCACCTCTCAGGCTCTCACCCAGACCGAGGCCTGGAAGGACTATTCCCCATTCCTCAAGGACGCCCCTTCTTTTTTCCTGGGTCCGGCTCCTGACCTCCCGAATCTCGAGGAAGTCGTCAGCTTGGACCCGGCGCTTACCGAGGATAACTATTCCCGGATTGCTTCCCAGAGGGCTGAATGCCTTTTAAGCGGTGGATTTCTGGATTTTTGCGCTTTCTCCGATTTAAAAGAGCCGGGAAAGGTAGTCTTTCTCCTCCGCTACAAAAGCGAGCAAGGGGCCCAGGAGGACGCGGGAAAAATAAAAACGGCCATGGAGCGCTCCTACTCCTCCGTTTTCCGGGGAGAGAACTTTATCACCCTCTTCGGGGAGCCGCAGGTGTCCAGGGAGGGAAAGTTCCTGCGCGTCGAAGTCCACTCCAGAACAGGGATCAAGATCGTTCAGGCTATGGTCCAGGACTCCGATTTTGGTTTCCTCTTCAAGCTGACGCAGGAGTAGCTTTAAAGAAAAGATAAAGGCAAAGGACCCCCTTAAGCAGGTCCGAGGGAGTTAATCGGCTTTTATTCCGTATTCCTTGATTTTTGTGGCCAGGGTCTGCCGGGAAATCTGCAGTATCCTCGCGGCCTGCGTCTGGTTCCCTTTCGCCACCTCCAGAGCTTCCTTGATCAGCCTCTTTTCCAGCTCCTCGGTGGCTTTTGCCAGAGGAATTAAAGGGATCTCCCCTTCACTCAGGCGCTCCTCAGGGAGGGGAAAGTCCTCCGGGGTGAGGACTTTCCCGGCCGTTCCGGCCACAGCGCGGGCAACGTAGTTTTCTAATTCCCGCACATTGCCGGGCCAGGGATATCCCAGGAGTTTCTCCAGCGCCTCATGCGTGACCCCTTTCACCTGCTTCCCGTATTCTCGGGAATACTTTGTCAGGAAGTAGAACACGAGGTCATCAATGTCCTCCCTTCTTTCCCGGAGAGGGGGAAGGGTAAGGAAGCACACGTTGAGCCTGTAATAAAGGTCCTCGCGAAAGCGTCCGCTTTTTATCAGCTCCTCGATGTCCTGGTTGGTGGCCGCGATTACCCTCACGTCTACCGTAACCGGCTCTTTCCCGCCAATGCGCATGAAAGTGCGGTCCTGAAGCACCCGCAGGAGTTTGGCCTGAAGCGAAAGGGACATATCCCCGATCTCGTCGAGAAAGATTGTCCCCCCATTAGCCAGCTCAAACTTGCCCGGCGTGCGGTTCTGAGCCCCGGTGAAGGCCCCCTTCTCGTACCCGAAGAGCTCGCTCTCAAGGAGGGTCTCGGGAATTGCCGCGCAGTTCACCGGAAGGAAAGGGCCATCCCCTCTCGGGGAAGCGGTATGAATTGCCCGGGCAATCAGTTCCTTTCCCGTTCCGCTTTCACCCATAATCAGGATAGTGGCAGTGGATGGTGCAATGCGCCCCACGGTTTTGATGATCTCCAGCATTTTTTCCGAGTGGCCCACGATCCTCTCCCGGAACTCGCCTGTCTCCAGGAGCTCTCCTTTGAGGAATTTAACCTCGTCCTCGAGATCCCTGAGCCTGAGCACTTTCTGGGTCTGGTGTCTGATCTCCTCTATATCGAAGGGCTTGTTGATGTAATCGAAGGCCCCTAACTTCATGGCCTCGAGCGCTATGGAGAAATCGCCGAAGGCCGTCAAAACTATTATCTGGGGCATTTTTTCGCTGGCCGAGATCTCCTTGAGGACGCTTATTCCGTCCCTGACCGGCATCTTGATGTCCAGGAACACCAGGTCGAACCCCTCCTCCTGGAGGAGCTTCAAGGTCTCCTCGCCGTCCGAGGTCTCAGCGACGTCCTCCAGGCCCATTTCCTGGAGGATTTCCCGGAGCAGCTCGCGCAGCGAGGGTTCGTCGTCAGCAATCAAGACCCGGAACTTTTTCCGTTTCATTTTTCCTCTTCCTTAAGGGGCAAATGCACACTGAAAGTCGTGCTCTTGCCCACCTCGCTCTGCACCTCTATTTTTCCCCCCAAAGTTTCCACGATTCTGTGGCATATAGCAAGCCCCAGCCCCGAGCCCTGATCTTTGGTGGTGAAGAAGGGGTCGAAGATCTTGCTCAGGTCCTCCTGGGGAATTCCCGGACCGGTGTCGGAAAAGGAGACGACTACCTCGTCGTTCCCTTTTCGGGATTTCACTGTGAGCTTCCCGCCTGCAGGCATTGCCTGCAGGGCGTTGATTAAAAGGTTCCAGAAAACCTGCTGCAGCTTTTGCTCGTCCACCAGAATCTCGGGGAGCTCATCCAGCTCCTTTATGACCTCTACTTTCTGCTCCCTGATGTTTCCCTCCAGAAGGGTCAGCGTCCGTTCCAGGATGTCTTTCACGTTCCTGGCCTCAAGCTTGGGAGGGGAAGGCTTGGCGAAAGTCAAAAGCTCGGTCAAGAGTGTGTTCAGCCTCTCGGTCTCCCGGACCACGGTCTGGGCGTATTTTTCTCCCTGGGGGAGGATTAGCTTGCGGGAGAGCAAAAGCTGGACGAACCCCTTGATGGAAGCAAGGGGGTTGCGCACCTCGTGAACCACGCCCGTGGTGAAAAGCCCCAGCGCCGCCAGCCTGTCAGAACGCCGCAAGAGCTCCTCAAGCTTCCGTTTGGCGGAGAGGTCCTCCACCGTGATGGCTCTTCCTGTGAACTTCCCGTTCGAGGAAAAAAGCGAGGAAATGGTAACCCCTAACTCCAGGGGCTCGGGCTTGAGGGAGGAAATGACTAGGGCCTGCTCCCCTTCCTGATGATTCCTGATCAGCTCGACGACCCTCTTTGCCTGAGGGATCTTTACTTTCGAAAACACCTCCTTGTAGCCCTTGCCGATGGCTTCCGAGGAACTGATTCCCAACAACCCCTCCGCTGCGGGATTGAAGACCGTAATCTCGCCTTCCTCGTTTAAGGAAACTATCCCCGTGGTGATGTTCTCCAAAACATACCGGGTATAATCCTGCGCTTCCTCTAACGCTTGTCCCAGCCTATTCACGGCCTCGGCAATTTCCCCGATTTCCCCGGAGAACCGGGGAAGCCTCGTGGAGAGATCCCGCTCCATCTCCTTCAACCCTCTCTTGATCCCCAAAACTCCCCGGGAGAGGTTTGTGCCTATGAGCACGGCCCCGGCCGTGCCGAAGATGAGGAGAACAGCCATCATGCCCCAGGAAACGTTCCTGATCCTGGCAAGCTGTGCCTGAACCACGCTCCTGTCCTCCATGGCAAAGGTATATCCCACCACCTGCCCATTCCGCACAAGGTTGGTTGTCTGGGCGTCCGTGAGCCAGGAGAGACCCGGCTGCGGGGTCTGTCGGTAGGCAATGGGGGCACCGTACTCCCCAATGAAGTAGCCATAAAAAATGCTGGGGTAGGCTTCCGCGAGAATGGAGGTGAACTTTTGCAGTTCCTTTTCCAGGGCCTTTCTCTGGTCTTTGCTGGATAGCGCGAGGAACTGGGGATCCTGGCTCAAGCGGTCCATTGCCTGCCCGTAGTAAAGGGCCATCTGCTGCGTGAGCCCGGTCACTTTGTCCACTTTTTCCTGAATCAGGGCGTTCTGGGCCTGGTTGGTGAGGAAAATTCCCGCCCCGACGATCATCACGATTATCAGCACGCCGATAAGCAAAATTAGCTGGACTCTAAGCGTGAAAAATGACCTCATCACGTCCCCAGGATTTTGGAGAGCTCGTAGGTTTTTCTGTCAATTTCCTTGCGCTGAGAAATGGCCTCGCTGTAAGGGGTGAAAATCACTTCCTCCTCCCTCAACCCCACCATTTTCCCGCGCTCCCCGGAAATAATGGCCTCCATCGCCGCCGCTCCCAGCCTGCTTGCTAAGTATCGATCGTAAGCGGAGGGATTTCCTCCCCTCTGAATGTGACCCAGGATGCTCACCTTGATCTCGTGACCCGTGCGCTCGTAAAGCTCCTGCGCTAACTGATAGGCTCCTTTGACCCCTTCGGCCAGAACGATAATGAAATGCCTTTTCTTGCGCTCGTGCCCCCTCTTCAGTGCCTGCGCCAGCTCCTCTATCTGCAAGGGCACCTCGGGGATGACGATGAACTCCGCTCCTCCCGCCAGGCCGGACATCAGGGCAATGTAGCCCGCAGTTCTTCCCATGACCTCGACCACAAATGAGCGCTCGTGAGAGGTGGCCGTGTCCCTGATCTTGTCCAGCGCAGAAAGTGCGGTATTGACTGCCGTGTCAAACCCGATGGTGTGGTCCGTCCCCCAGAGGTCATCGTCAATGGAAGCGGGAACGCCGATCGTGGGCACCCCTCTTTTCTCCAGCTCCAGGGCACCCCTGAAGGTCCCGTCTCCGCCAATGAGGATTAGCCCTTCCAGTCCACCTTCTCTGATGTGGGAGAGCGCCTGCTCAATTCCCTCCTCCGTCTTGAAGAGCTCGCTCCTGGCGGTCAAAAGGATCGTCCCGCCCCGCTGAATGATCCCGGAAACCGAGGACAGGCCCAACTCTGCGAATTCTCCAGCGATCAGACCCTCAAATCCTCGCATCACCCCGATCACCTGCGCGCCCTTCCAGATACCCAGGCGGACGGCAGCCCGAACGGCAGCGTTCATGCCGGGAGAATCTCCTCCCGATGTGAGAATGCCGATTTTCGTTCTCATAGCAAGAATTATAAAGGATGCGCCGAAAAAAGGAACTGCAAATATTTGACTGAAATGGTAAAATATCTCCCATGAGAGTTTCCGCTAAGGGAGAATACGGAGTTAAGGTGATGGCCTTCCTCGCTTCCCGGGAGGGTTCTCCCCTTTCCCTGCAGGTGATCAGCCAGGAGTGCCGCGTTCCCTTCCCTTTTCTGGCACAAATTATGCTGAAATTAAAGAGAGCGCAGCTTGTGAGCAGCCTCAGGGGAAGCAAGGGCGGCTATTTTCTCAGCCGCGCGCCCCAGGAGATTAAAGTGAAGGAGATCCTCGAAGCCCTTGGGGGGGAGACCATCTTGGTGGAGTGCCTCAGCCTCAAATCCCGCTGCCCCAGCCTCGAAGAATGCCTCACCAGGCCCTTCTGGATGAACCTGAAGCTATCCCTGGAAAAGCTTCTGGAGGTCTCCCTGGCGGAGTTGACCCAGAACAAGAAGGAGGTAAGACATAGATGAAGCCGGTCTATTTTGACCATGCTGCCACAACGCCGCTTCACCCGGAAGTCCTGAAAGCCATGCTGCCATATCTGGAGGATCACTTCGGCAACGCCTCTTCCCCGCATTCCTACGGGCAGGAGGCCGCCCGTGCCGTAGAGCAGGCCAGGGAGGAGATAGCTTCCCTGATTAATGCTGATTCCCGGGAGATTATTTTTACGGGCTCCGGGACCGAGGCCGACAATTTCGCCCTTAAAGGAATTGTGGAAAAGCTGAAGTCCCGCGGCCACAGGATTATCACCAGCTCTATTGAGCACCATGCCGTGGAAGTCACCTGTCGTTACCTCGAGAAAAAGGGCTTTGAGGTGACTTACCTTCCCGTGGATAAAGATGGGCTCGTGCCTCCGGAGGAGCTGAAGAAAGCCCTCACCGAGCAGACCATCCTCGTGAGCATCATGCACGCCAACAACGAAGTGGGGACGATCGAGCCCATCAAGGAGCTGGCGAAAGTGGCCCACGAGAAGGGTGTCCTTTTCCATACAGACGCCGTGCAGACCGTGGGGAGCATCCCGGTAGACGTAAAAGAATTGGGGGTTGACCTGCTCTCGCTTTCGGCCCACAAGTTTTACGGGCCCAAGGGAGTGGGAGCGCTTTACCTGAGGAAAGGAGTGGCCATAGAGCCCTTTATCCACGGTGGAGGGCAGGAGAGGGGATTGCGCTCCGGTACCACCAACGTCCCGGGCATCGTGGGCCTGGGGAAGGCAGCGAAGCTGGCAAAAGAGGAGCTCAAGGAGAGAATGGAGCACAACATTGCGCTCCGAGAGCGTATGATAAAAGGGTTGGAGGAGTGCCTGAGCGACTACATCCTCACCGGGCACAGGCGTCAGAGGCTTCCGGGAAACGTCTCCCTATGCGTTCACTACATTGAGGGCGAGAGCATGCTCCTCCTTTTAAACACTGAGGGCTTCGCCTGTTCTTCGGGATCCGCTTGCACATCGGGAAGTTTGGAGCCTTCTCACGTGTTATTAGCTATGGGGATTGGCCCTCAACTGGCTCAGGGTTCCCTGAGGATTACTCTGGGCAGGGAGAACAGGGAAGAGGACGTGGACCGGTTCCTCGAGGTCCTCCCCAGAGTGGTGGAGAGGCTGCGCAGGATGTCTCCCTTTAAGGCTCAGAAGTAGGGAGCACCAATTTTTAAAAAAGAGATATAATTGACTTGAAGAAATGTGAGTGAAATGTGGGATAGATTTTCCGAAGGCGGACAGAAGGTGATTACCCTGGCGATGGAGGAAGCTCATCGCCTGGGCCATAATTATCTGGGGACCGAACACCTCCTTTTAGGGATTTTGAAGGAGGGGAACAACATCGCCATTCAAGTCCTGGAAAAGATGGGTGTTTCCCTCTCCGGCCTCAAGACGAGGATTGAGGAGATGCTCTCCACCACCCACCGCGTGGAGTCCTTTTACATGGGCGCCCAGATAGCCCTTACCCCTCGGGCCAAAAGGGTGCTGGAGCTGGCTTACACGGAAGCCAAGGAGCTGGGGCATCCCTATGTCGGGACCGAGCACCTGCTTCTGGCCCTGCTCAGGGAGGGAGAGGGAGTGGCCGTCAAAGCCCTGGAGGAGGAAGGAGTGGACCTTTTCCGCGCGCGCTCAGCCGTGAACGCCATCCTGGCCCCCGAGAAACAGCAGAAGACGAAGTCCAGCACTCCCACCCTGGATCAGTTTTCCCGCGACCTCACGCAGCTTGCCCGGGAGGGCAAGCTCGACCCGGTGATCGGCAGGGAGAACGAAATTAAACGGGTGGTGAACATCCTCTGTCGCCGCACCAAGAACAACCCGGCTCTGATCGGAGAGCCCGGGGTGGGAAAAACAGCCATCGTCGAGGGCCTCGCGCAGCGCATCATCTCAGGACAGGTCCCGGAGCCCCTGCACAACAAGAGAGTGGTCTCTTTAGATATGGCAGCCATCGTCGCCGGCACGAAGTACCGCGGGGAATTTGAGGAGAGGATGAGGCGCATCATCAATGAAATTCGCCGTCAGCAGGGAGAAATTGTCCTGTTCGTGGACGAGTTCTATAATATCGTTCACGCCGGCGCCGCGGAAGGAGCCATAGACGCTGCTTCCATTTTCAAACCCGCTTTAGCCCGGGGAGAGCTTCAGTGCATCGGGGCCGCAACCTTTGACGACTACCGCAAGTACATCGAGAAGGACGCCGCTTTAGAGCGCAGGTTTCAGCCGGTGCAGGTCAGCGAGCCCACCTTAGAGGAGACCAAAGCCATCCTCAGGGGCATCCGCTACCGCTACGAGGAACACCACAAGGTAGAGATAACGGACGAGTCCGTGGAAGCAGCAACAGAGTTAGCAGACAAGTACATTATGGGCAGGTTCCTGCCCGACAAAGCCATTGATTTAATGGATGAGGCGGCGGCGAAAGTCCGCCTGGAGGAAGGAAGGGAGTCCAAAATTGTCACCCCTG